>Ga0302313_10000152_pt1 | contig 64956 bp, 55 predicted proteins | sample III_Palsa_N2_2_FD_200454 | JGI IMG/M metagenome (GOLD analysis project Ga0302313, IMG submission 200454) | Peat permafrost microbial communities from Stordalen Mire near Abisko, Sweden - III_Palsa_N2_2 | ecosystem: Environmental > Terrestrial > Soil > Palsa > Peat permafrost | place: Sweden...
CCACGGCGAACGTGGCAATCTTTCGTCGGGCTACAACTGGACCATCCGCCCGCGGCCTGACACCGACGGCAAGTACGGGCGCACCGAGGCGATCAACCTGCAGACGCGTGCCGTGCTCTGGAGCGACCGGCAGCGCGCCCCGGGGACCACCTGCCTGCTGGCGACCGCGGGCGGCGTCGTGTTCTCAGGATCGCTGGACCGTTTCCTGCGAGCCTACGATGACGCCTCCGGCAAGCTGCTGTGGGAAGTGCGCATGAACGATGTGCCCAGCTCCTGTCCCATTTCGTACAGCGTCAAGGGCCGGCAGTACATCGCCATGGTCGTCGGCAATGGCGGCATCGAGAGCCAGACTTTCCCGACCATCGTGCCGGAGATCCAGAATCCTCAGGAACATGCCTCATCGATCTGGGTGTTCGAATTGCCGCAGCAACGGCGAAGCCGCGTAGACTGAAGACCATGAAGACAGTCCTGCTGGCGATAGCCGTGCTGGTGGGCCTTGCCGCCTGCGAAACCCTGCCGCAGACGCCGGTGTATACCGCTCGGTTTGGTGACAACCTGGTGGCGGCCGGCTTCGCGGTCAAGGTAGCGACGACACCCGCGCAGGTCGCAATGCTCGCACGCCTGCCCCAGCACCGCTTCGTGTCGCGGTTCAAGGGCGACGTGGTGCGATATGCATTCGCGGATTCCACACTCTGCGGCTGCCTGTACCTCGGCGACCAGAATGCACTTGAACGGTTTCGGGCCAACCGGATTGCGCAGCAGATCTACGATCAGCAGCAGCTGGCGGCCGTGGCCTTCAACGACGCACTCTGGGACTGGGGTGCATGGGGTTCCTGGGGCGAGAGTTACAACTTCACCTTCGGACCCGGCTGGTAGTTGCCCCTACACCGTGACGACGACCTTGCCGACCTGCTGATTGGACTCCAGGTACGCATGCGCGTCGGCAATCCGGTCCAGGGTGAAGGTCTTGGCGATCACCGGCTTCAGATGCCCGGAGGCGAGGCCCGCCTGGAGCGTTTCACGCACCCGCGCAAAGCGCTCCGGTTTGTTTGAAATGGACGAGAACACCCAGCCGCGGATGAACAGTCCCTTCAGCGCCACGGGCCAGTGAGGGTAGGGCGTCGGCTGATTGCTCAAGCTGCCGTAGATGAAGAGGATGCCCTCCTCGGCGAGGCAGTTGCACAGCTTCTCGACGAACGGACCGCCCACCGGGTCAAAGGCCGTGCGCGCGCCCCTGCCATGAGTAATGCGCATGACGTCGGCCACCACATCCGTCTCCTCGGTGGCGATGACATGCTGCGCGCCCTGTTCGCGCAGCGCCGCTGCCTTGCCGCTGTGGCGGGTGAGCGCAATGGGCACGGCCCCGGCCCAGTTGGCCAGCTGGATGGCAGCCAGTCCCACGCTGCTGGAGGCCGCAGGAATCAGCACGTGCTCACCGATGCCGATTCTTGCAACCTCAATGATCGCGTACGCCGTCAGGTAGGCCATCCACACCGCGGCGGCCTGTACCGGCGTCAGGCCCGGGGGCGCGGCGAAGACGCTGCGCGCTGGCACGATCGCGGATTCAGCATAGACGCCGTATTCACCCAGCCGATAGGTGGGAATGACGCAAACGGGATCTCCCAGCGAGTGACCCTGAACACCTGGGCCCAATGCCTCCACGGTACCAAAGGCCTCGTAGCCCATCAGCGAGGGCAGCTTGGCCGGGATCAGGTACTTGCCTGAGCGATAGATGGCCTCCGAGCGGTTCAGGCCGATGCTCTGCACGCGGATGCGGAGTTCCCCCGGTCCGGGATCGCCGACCGGCAGATCCTCGAGACGCAGCACTTCGGGGCCACCGGTCTGATGGATGCGAACAGTCTTGGTCATGGAACTCTCCTTGCGCTCATCATGCTCGACCAGCGGGCAAGCTGCCACTCGACGAAGCATTGCAGTCCATTCCAGAGCGACACCGACGGGGGTCCAAAGTCCCGCAACGCCAGACTCACGTCGAAAGTCTTCGACCAGGCGAGGACACCGACACCGAAACGGGTCACGGGAGGCTCGCCCGGGAGCCGCAACAGGCGATACACAAACTCGCTCAACGCGGCAACGTGCATGGCGGTCGCCACGCGGACGCGACGCCGTGGCGGCGGCAGCCCCAGCCGCTCGAGGGCTTCAATGAGGAACGATTGGATCACGACCGGTTCAGCATTCGTGAGGTTATAGGCGCCCGAAACGGTTGGCTTTGAGGCGGCAGCCAGCAGGTAGTCGCACAGCGAGTCAATGTAGATCAGGTCGCCGCGCGCCGGTTCGCCATCCGGGATCAGCAATGGCAGCCGGTTGCGGCGTGCGGCATGCAGGATACGCGGAAACAGCACGGTATCACCGGGCCCGAACACGGCCCGCGGCCGCAGGATCACCGCTTCTCCGGCATAGCGACGGACCAGTTGCTCGCCCGCGAACTTGGTCGCGGCATAGTCGTTGACGAAGTAAGGACCGATGCGGCTGCTCTCCGTCAGCTCGAACTGGTGCTGGTTGCGATAAAAGACCGAACTGGACGACAGATAGAGCAGGCGCGGCCGGCCCCGCGCTTCGCAGAATGCGATGACATTGCGCGTGGCCTCGACATTGTGCCGTTCGTAGTCCCGACTCCGGGCCCAGGGTGAGGCCAGCGCGGCGGCATGGATCACGACATCTGGCGCGTAATCCAGATCGAAGGGCATCGACAGGTCCACGCGCCGGTAATTGCCGAGCGGCGTCGGTCGGCGCGCCACACCGAGGAGGGTCACATCCGGGCGCGCCGCGAACCGCCGCATGAAGGCGCCGCCCACAAAACCGGATGCGCCGGTGACCAGGATCTTCACGGGCGCTGGGCGCATTCGATGCGCCGCCGCTTCGCACCCGCGGCCGGCGGCTGCCAGGCAGCGAAGTTGAGCGTGGGGACCCGCCATCCCAGACGGGCGCACAAGCCGGCAATCGCCTCGGCCACCTGGCGACGTACCTGATCGTGAGTCGAAGCGGGGGTGCTCAGCTGTACCGTCCACTCATTGCCGCGCTGCGCGATGCGGTAGTCGGACACCGCGGCCGCGGTGACCATCATCTGTCGCAGCACATCCGGGAAGACCGGTTGCAACGCCAGGTCGCGTGCATCGGACAACCACAGCGTATCGTCCTGCCGACCCTCGATCGATGCCAGTCGCAAGGTAACCTTGCCGCAGGGGCAGGGTCGCCGATCCACGCGCAGGACGTCATCGAGGTGGTAGCGCGCGAAGGCCTGCGTCGTGCGGGTGAAGTCGGTGATCAGGGGCGTGAAACGGTCGTGCGCCGCGTCCAGCCATCGCGGTTCGATGTGCACGAACTCTTCATTCAGATGGAGGTTGCCGGCAGCGCAGGTCTGGCCCAGCAGCCCCTCGGTGCACTGGTAGATCTGGCACGGCGCGCAGTCCCACGCTCTCCTGAGCGTCAGTGCGTCATCCGGCTCGAGCACCTCGGCGACACTGATGACCTGTCGTGGGTGAATGTCGAGGTTGCCGCAGGTCTGCGCCGCGGCCAGCTGGCGCAGTACCGATGCCGGCGCGACCAGGATGTCGGGTTGAAAGCGCGCGATCGCCTCCAGCCACTGCGCCATGGACTCAAGCAGATCGCAGAACTGGAAGCTGAGCCGCAGGCTCCGAACTGCGGTGTAGAGGTTGCTGTTTGCCCGTAGGCACAGGGTGACCTTCAGGCGCGGTGCAAATGGATTGAGCAGCTGCCGGAACGAGCGGGCATCGAGCATGCGCGCGAGAATGGTTGCGGCCCAGGCGGCGCGTTCGCCCGCGCTCACCAGGAAGACGCCGCGATGGCCCGAAGTGCCGCTGGAGAGACCTGCCGTGATGCCCCCGGGCAGGGTCGGCCGGAAATCCCGTTGGGCTTCCGCGCGCAGCGCCAGGGCCGTGGCCGTCTCGAGTGAGATGTCGTGCCGGTTCAGGGCCTGGAAGTTTGCCAGCATGGCCTGCTTGTTGATGACCGGCAGATCCTCGAGCCTGGATCGCGCCCGATCACGATAGAAACCGGTGGCGCCCAGCGAGCGACGCAGATAGCGAACGACCCGACGGCTCTGCCAGCGCTCCAACGCGCGCCGGTCGGGGAAGCGGTAGCCCCATCTGGCAAGGATGAAGGCCTTGAGAAAAATTGCCGCCGCAAATACGGATCGCAACATCTAAGTGTCCTGCATCCGCCGGTAGTCATTGAGGCTCGCCTGGCAGTGTGATGGCAGGATGAGGAGCTCGGCGTGCCGTGCAGCCAGTTGCTGCAGCGTACGCAAGGTGCGTTGGTATGCCTGCCAGTCATGCAGCAGCGGTCGCGCCAGCAGCGATGGCGGCCGCTGCTCCTGCCAGGCGCGGCGCGACCAGGCCGCATCGGCGCACAGCAGTACCTCGCGATCCTGCTGATCACGCAGCAGCAGCCCCAGATGCCCGGGCGCGTGACCCGGAAGACGCACGGCCCGCACGCTGTCGTCACCGAACGGATCGAAGCCCTCGCCCAGTGCCTCCCAGCCGGTCGCGGGCGGGCGGCGGGGCAGCGCTTCGGCATACTGCAGTCGCGAATCAAAGTCGGGCGGCAGCAACGTCGGCAACAGGCCCTTCAGGAGCCCACCCAGGCGCGAACGCGAGCGCAGATCCTCGACGTCCTGCCGGGAGGCGATGAAGCGCGCCCGCGGCAGATCACGCATGCCCGCGATGTGATCTGCGTGAAAGTGCGAGAGCACGCACCAGCGGATATCCTCGAGCGTCAGGCCGTGGTGCGCCAGTTGCGCACTCAGCCGCTCCTGCGCGGGCAGCGATACCGGCGCCAGCCAGCGGTAGGCGCGTTCCGGCAAGGTCGCCGTCGCGGTGAGGAAATGCTCGGCATAACCGGTGTCGTACAGGATGGCACCTGCCCGCGGGTGCACGATGAGCGCGCAGATGGAAGGAAAGGTGATGGCCTGCAGCTTCCCGCCCACCATGGTCACCCGCTCGCAGTGACGACAATGACCGACGGCCAGCAGTTGGAGGTTCACGCGAGCGTTCACAGTGGGTACCATGCTCCCACAATTCAAATGGGGGGCGGTATGGCACACGGTGGATTCTCCAAGGCGCGACTGGCGCGCATGCACCAGGTGATGGCTGCCCATGTCGAGCGCGGGACGGTGGCCGGGGCGATCACCCTGCTCAGTCGTCGCGGCGAGACGCTCGTCGACGCCATCGGCGTCCAGGACCTCACTCGCCAGGACCCGATGCGGCGCGACAGCATTTTTCGCATCGCATCCATGACCAAGCCGATCACGGCGGTGGCCGCGATGATCCTGGTGGAGGAGTGCCGGATCACCCTCGATGAGCCCCTGGATTCCTTTTTGCCGGAACTGGCCAACCGCCGCGTCCTGAAAAGCATTGACGGGCCGCTGGATGCAACCGTACCGGCCAACCGTCCCCTGACACTGCGTGACCTGCTCACGTTTCGGATGGGAATGGGCATGCTCATGTCGCCTCCGGGTGTCTTCCCCATTCAGAAAGCCATGGACGAACTCGTCCTGATGAGCCTGATGCCCTCACCCCCGCATACGCCCGATGAGTGGCTGCGACGCCTGGGCACCTTGCCGTTGCTGCACCAGCCGGGGCAGCGCTGGATGTATCACACCGGTTCTGATGTGCTGGGAGTGCTCATTGCGCGCATCGCCGAACAGCCTTTCGAGAATTTCCTGAAGGAGCGCATCTTCGATCCGCTCGGCATGCGGGACACCGCATTCTTTGTGCCGGCCCCGAAGCTGGGACGGTTCGTCAGCTGCTACGCGCCGAGCCCGACGGGGGGTGCGCTCGAGCTCATCGATGACGGACAGAACAGCAAGTGGAGCCGCCCGCCGGCATTTCCCGCCGGTGGTGCCGGCCTGGTCTCGACCATCGATGACTACTGCGCCTTTGGCCGCATGCTGCTGGGGAAGGGCAAACTCGGCAGCGAGCGCATCCTGGCACGCCCGAGCGTGGCGGCGATGCTGACCGATCAGATAACGCCCGAGCAGAAGGCGAATTCGCCGTTCGCCCCCGGTTTCTGGGACTGTCGCGGCTGGGGACTGGGACTGTCGGTGATCACGGACCGCGCGAATACCGCCGTGGGTCCCGGTCAGTTCGGCTGGTCAGGCGCCTTCGGCACCGATTGGGTGTCGGATGACGCCGAAGACCTGGTTGCGATCATGATGATCCAGCGTTACACCATGGGTCCGGTCAGGATCCACGAGGATTTCCGGACCTCCGCGTACCAGAGCATCGACGACTGAGCGGTCAGCCATGGCGGCGCAGCGGCAGCGGCTTACCCGGTTCGAGCTCGGCAATGGCACGCATGGCGGCCTCGTCCACCTGCACCTGCCACTTGCCGGGCGTGGCCTGTGCCAGGCAATACACGCCCGCATTGGGCGTCGGGAAACCCAGCTGGAACCTGCGGAACAGGCTCATGCCGAGCCGATCCACGCCTGCGAATCCCCACATCTGCCAAAACAACAGCGCCATCCACATGCCGTGGCCGAAGATGATGCTGCCGTCGGGAAGAGCGGCGAGAAATTCCTGGCGCGCCCGGGCCACGCGCTCGTGGAATTCGCGGAAGGTCTCGGCAGCGGGGCCTGAGCGGTGGTCGGGATCGGACTTCATCCAGTAGCCCGCAACGACGGCCTCGCGCTCCTCACAGGGGGTGCCGCGCAGCTGCACGGTGTCGACGGTCTCGAATTCGCGCAGGTCATCGTGAGTGGCGGCGCTGCGCCCCATGCTCGCGCAATACGGCGCCGCCGTGTCCAGGGTGCGTTTGAACGGTGACGACCAGATCGTCACAGCGGTCGGCGGCAACAGCGGCGCGATCGCCCGCGCCTGCAGTTCACCGAGCGGCGTGAGCGGTACGAGCGCGTTTTCCAGCGTCATGCCGCCGGCATTCGCCTGGCTCTGGCCGTGGCGGACCAGGTAGATGCGGATCGGGGTCGTCATACGGGCATATTAATCCGAGCGCCGCGCTTTTGCGGCCTGGATCTGCTCGATAAGCCTGGAGTTGCGCTCATATACGGCGAGGGCGTCCATGGCCGCCTGCGCCTGTTGGGAGGATCCCGTGGCGATGATATCGAGCAACCATTCGAACGCGGCCTCGCTACGGTGCAGGGCTGCGCCGCGAATCAGTGCGCCGCGCGACCCGGACGCTATCGCATCGGCCCACGCCTCGCGCAACAGCCTGAGGGCTTCCGGGAGCCGCGACTCGCCCAACGCCAGGGCGGCGAATTCGCGCAGGGCTTCGTCCTCATGCCGCAGATAGGCCGCCACGAATGGCAGCGAGTGTTCCGGCTCGATGATCAGCAGGGCGGAGAAACATTCGCCGAGGACTTCCGGCTCGGCATCGCCGATGTGCACCTTGAACCGCAGCACGGCTTCGGCTTCCTGTGGATTGCCGCAGGAGATCGCTCGCGCCGCACCGGTACGTACGACCGTCTCGGGATCCACCAGCAGACCGGTGAGTTCCGCGACGGCGCGTGCGTGCCCTGTGGCCGCCAGCCCCATGGCGCAGCTGCAACGCACGTCGGTGGCCGTGTCGGTGGGCCGGCCCCATGCCGGCTCGAGCTGCCGATAGAGGATGCCTGCGCGATAGAACTCGAGGTCCTCGCATTCGAGAGTCACCAGGGCGCGTGCGATGGCCTGCTTGGCCTTGCAGCCCGGATCCCGCTTCACGGGGTCCTTGAGGAACCGCGCGTACGCGTACACCAGATCACCGGCGAGTTCATGCAACAGCCGGTCGCCGGCGAGGGTGGCGGCGCGCGCCACCACCAGGAAGTGCTTGTCGTTGAGGGCCTTGAGCAGCGCCGCCAGCTGCTCCGTGCGGGGCGCGATCGGCTCCAAAGCAGTGAGTGCATCCAGCGCGGCCTGGGCGCGCGAATCGGCACTTTTACGCGGCATCTACAGCCGCACGAGACCGCGCTTGTGGGCGACCGCCACCGCCTCGGTGCGGCTGATGGCATCAAGCTTGGTGAGAATCGCCTTCACGTGGGTCTTGGCCGTGCCCTCGGTGATGCTCAGCCGCCGCGCGATGTCCTTGTTGCTGCGGCCCTCGGCCAGCAGCTGCAGGACCCCGAGTTCACGCTGCGTGAGACTGGGCTTGGCCATGCGCTGCAGTGCCTTGCTGGCGACCGAGGAGGACGCGTAGGGGCGGTCCTCGCTCACGGCGCGGATGGCCGAGAGGATCTCGGTGCGCGGTGAGTCCTTGAGCAGGTAGCCCTTCGCGCCCTGGCTCAGGCACCGGAAGATGTCCTCGTCACCGTCGTAGGTGGTCATCACCAGCAGCCGCGCACGCGGATGCGCCGCGAGTACCATCTGCACCACCGCCACGCCGTCGCGTTTGGGCATGCGCAGATCCAGCACCATGACGTCCGGCTGGTGGCGTTCGTACAGCTCAGTGGCCTCTTCGCCGTCGGCAGCTTCGGCCACCACTTCCATGTCGGGCTGGCGGTTGAGGATGGCGGCAAGCCCATCGCGCACCACCGGATGATCATCCGCCAGGATCACGCGGATCTTGCGCACCGGGACCGCCGCCGTCGTGGCGGTTGCGGGCACCGGTGCTGCGTTCACGGGATATTCCGGCGCGGCAGGCGCACGCTCACGCGCGTGCCTTCGCCCTTGGTGGTCTGGATCTGCCAGCTGCCGCCAATGGCTTCGGCACGCTCGCGCATGTTGGTGAGCCCGAAGCCATGCTGTGCACAGTCCTCGGGAGAACCCTCCATGCCCTGGCCATCGTCCGCGACCGTCAGCACCCAGTGGGCCGACTCGCCGACCAGGCTGATGCGCACGTGCTGGGAATGGCCATGGCGAACGGCATTGCTGACCGCCTCCTGGGCGATGCGCAGCAGGGCATGCTCGTGCTCGGGGGCAAGACCGGTGGCGGGAGCGCGGCCCTCGAAGCTGCACTCGGTGCGTCCGGGGACCGAGGAGCGTTCGGCCAGCTGTCGCAGCGCCAGCTCCAGGCCGCCGCTGCGGGTCTGGTCGGGACGCAGCGCCATGACCGAGCGGCGCGCCTCCGCAAGACCCTCGCGCGCCAGGTCGCGGATGCGGTCGGCGATCACGCCCTGCGTGGCGCACTGCTCCGTGCCTTCGAAATCCTCTGCCGCGGCCAGCTGCATGAGGATGCCGGTGAAGGCCTGTGCCAGGCCGTCGTGGATCTCGCGGCCAATGCGATTGCGTTCCACGAGCACCGCGGCCTCCTTGGCCGAATGCGCCAGCCGCATGATCTCGATGGCGAGCGTGGCCTGTTGTGCCAGCGCGACCATCAGCTCGCTGTTCACGAGCCCCGCCGCGGCCGCGTCCTTGAAGTACAGGGTGATGAAGCCGACATTGCGGGCACCGAAGATCAGCGGGAACGCCACCATGCCGATGTGCCCGGCGGCGCGGTGATAGTCCATCAGCCCGGGCCATTGCGTGGCGTCGGGTTGGAGCAGACAGCAGTACACCGGCTCCTCGGTGCGCGAGAGCTGTTCGCCCAGCGCGGTGCCATCCGCGGGAATGCTGGCGGTGAACTTCGGTGGTACCAGCTGTCCCGCATCGACGTTCGCGACGATCTCCCAGACCGCCGGTGAGTCGTGCCGCACGATGACGTTGCCGGCGGCCGCGTTGAACTGCCGCGTGGCTTCCAGCAGCACGTGGCCGAGGAAGTTGCGGGCGTCGGGTTCCTTGGCCAGGCGCTCGAGGTTGCCGCGGATGACGGCATTGGCCTTGGCCAGTTCCGCCATGCGCTGCTCGGCCGCCTCTTCACGTTCGCGGCGCATCGCCTCGATCAGCCGCTCGCGGTGCAGGCCCGCGCCGATGACGCCGGCGGCAGTTTCCAGTGCGGCCACTTCGGCCGGATCGATGGCGCGGCGCTGGCGGGTGTTATCGAAAGTGAGCGCACCGAAGAAGCCATTGTCGACGAAGATCGGCACGACGGCCTTGGTCCGGGTGCTGCCATCCGCCGTGCTGCTGTCGCCGGCGGCGTGGTGCTGGGGGTTCATGGTCACGCTGCGACCCGCGCGCAGCTCGCGGCAGGTGGAGAAGATGGTGCTTTCCGGGCAGCCGCTCTTGTTCGGATTGTTCAGGTAGGCCGTGATCCCGGGTGCGGCCCATTCCCCGGCGACCACCATCCAGGGCGCCCCATCCGGGCCCGGCTCGGAGCGGATGAGATTGACGCGATCGGCGCCGGCGGCTTCGCCGAGTTCGCGCAGCACCCCCGGGATGGCGTCCATGACGTGGCTCGCTTCCAGGAGCATGCGGCTGGCCCGCGCCGAGGCGGCAAGCAGCCCTTCGCGGTGCTGCAGCGATTCGCTGATCTGCGCGAACTCCGCGCACACGTTCACGGCGTCGGCACGCGCAGCCTCATCGATATCCGCACAATCCGGGCCGCAGTCGGCGGCGCGGGCATTGAGGCCAACGGTCATCAGACCCCCTCTTTCAGACACTTCCATGGAGTCTACCGCTGTGACGGCATGGCTGTCGTGATGCGGGCGACGGGCAGGGGTGCGCCCTCCCAGCCGCCGCCCAGAGCCTTGTAGACGGCGATCAGGCTGGTCGCGGCGTCCGTCCGGCTTTGGGCCAGTTCATCCTGGGCCTGAAGCTGCGCCCGTTCGGCGTCCAGCACGTCCAGGAATCCGACCAGGCCGCCTTCGTAGCGCGCCCGGGCGATCTGCGCCGCGACATCACTTTCCTGAGCCGCGGCAGTCAGTTGCACCAGCCGGTCGCGGGCCCGGGCATGGCTTACCAGAGCGTTTTCGGTCTCCTCCAGGGCCTTGAGTACGGTTTGCTGGTAGGCCGCCAGATCCGCATCGGCGCCGGCCCGGGCCCCGGCAATGCGCGCCCGCACCCGCCCTAAGTCAAATGCGGCCCAGGAGATCGACGGTCCAATCAGGAAGGTCTTGGTGGGCGAGGAGCCCAGTGCCGACAGGTCGCCGGCCGCAAACCCGAAATTGCCGGTGAAGGTCACCTTCGGGAACAGATCCCCAACCGCCACGCCGATCTGCGCCGTGGAGGCCGCCAGCTGCCGCTCCGCCACGCGGATGTCCGGTCGCCGCCGCAGCAGTCCTGCCGGATCCCCCACCGCTGCCATCTTCGGCAGGTCGGGCAGAGTGCCGGGCGTCGCCAGCACCGCGCTGAGCGCGTCCGGCTCCCGGCCGGTCAGCACGCCCAGGCGATGGATGGATTTATCCACCGACGCGCGCAGCGGCGGAATGGAGGCGAGGGTCGTGTCCAGCTGGGCCTTCGCGCGCGAGGTATCGAGTTCCGTACCGCGGCCCGCGTCCAGCAGCGAGTTGGTCAGATCCACGGTCTGCTGCTGGTTGGCGGCGTTGCGCTGCAGGACCGCGAGTTCAGCCTGTTCACCACGCAGTTCAAAATAGGTGCGTGCGACTTCCGCGGTGACGCTGACTTGGGCATCGCGCAGCGTTGCTTCCTGACCCTCGACCACCGCGCGGCTGGCCTCGACGCCCCGACGTACCCGACCGAAGAGGTCGAGTTCCCAGGTCGCATCAAACCCTGCGTTGTAGTAGCGCTCATCGAGCGAGCCGGCGCCGAAGCTCTCCACGGCAGGATACTGCTGGTGCGTGTAACCGCCCTGGGCGGTGACCGTCGGCAGCAGGTCGAGCTTGGCCTGCGTACGCAGCGCACGGGCCTGCTGCAGATGGGCGAGTGCGATGCGCAGGTCGTGATTGGCGGCGAGTGCTTCGATGACCAGGCCATTCAACAGGTCATCGTTGAACTGACCCCAGAACGGACCGATGCTGTCGTCGGCGGAGTAGACGGCCGGCTCGGCCTCGACGAATGTCGGGGCCGTCGTCACCGTGGGCCGATGATAGTCAGGCCCCACCGCGCAGGCCGCCAGCGTCGCGGCCACTGCCACGGGAATGAGTTTCGGGATCAGCTTAAACACCATGCACCTCCGGATCCTGGCCGATGCCAAGCGGTGCGCGCTCGGGCCGGGCAGCCTGCGCGTCCGGTTGACGGGAGGTGAACCGACGGATCAGCACGAAAAACACCGGTGTCAGCAGCAGCCCGAACAAGGTCACGCCGAGCATGCCCGCGAACACCGTCACACCCATCGCGTGGCGAACCTCGGCACCGGCACCCTGCGCGAGCACCAGCGGGATGACGCCCATGATGAAGGCGAAGGAAGTCATGAGGATCGGGCGCAGCCGCAGGTGCGCGGCCTCGAGCACCGCGGACGTGGCATCCATGCCGCGATCCTCCTGCAGGTGCTTGGCGAACTCGATGATGAGGATGGCGTTCTTGCACGCCAGTCCCACCAGCACCAGCAGGCCGATCTGCGTGAACACGTTGTTGTCACCGTGATCCAGATACACACCGGTGATCCCCGCGAGCAGGCACATCGGCACGATCAGGATGATCGCCAGCGGCAGCGTCAGGCTCTCGTACTGCGCCGCGAGCACCAGGAACACGAACAGCACGCACAGCGGGAACACGATCGTCGCCGTGTTGCCCGAGATCAGCTGCTGGTAGGCGAGATCAGTCCATTCGAAGGTCATGCCGCGCGGCAGGTTGTCCTTGAGGATACCCGCGAGGGCCTCCTGGGCCTGGTCGGTGCTGTAGCCCGGAGCCGGTCCGGCGTTGATATCCGCGGAGCGGTAGGCGTTGTAGCGCTGGGCGGCATCCGGCCCGAAGGTCGGTGTGATGTTCAGTACGGAGCCCAGCGGCACCATGGCACCGTCGGCATTGCGGGTCTTCAACGTGCGGATGTCCTCGGCCTGGGCGCGGAACGGCCCGTCCGCCTGGGCCATCACCTGGAAGGTGCGGCCGAAGCGGTTGAAGTCGTTCACGTAGGTCGAGCCCATGTAGGTCTGCAGGGTGTCGAACACATCGGAGAGCTTCACGCCCTGCTGCTTGACCTTCTCGCGATCCACGTTGACATCCAGCTGCGGCACGTTGATCTGGTACGTGCTCAGGAGGCCCGCCAGCGCCGGGTTCTTCGCGGCCTTGCCCAGGGCATCCTGGACGGCCGCATACAGCGCTTCGGGTCCCGCATCACCACGGTCCTCCACCTGCGCCTTGAAGCCGCCCAGGGATCCCAGGCCCAGCACCGGTGGGGGTGTGAACACCACCACGTAGGCATCCTGGATACTGGCGAGCTCGGCGTTCAGGCGCGCGGCTATGGCGTTGCCGGAGAGGTTCGCGCCCTTGCGTTTAGCAGGCGGATCCAGGGCGAAGAACGCGATGCCGGAACTGGAACTCTGGGACCAGCCGTTCACCGACATGCCCGCGAACTCCACCGCGTGCTCCACGCCCGGCGTCTTCAATCCGATCTCGGACATGCGCCGCACCACCGCTTCGGTGCGATCGATCGTGGCGGCCGGCGGCAACTGCGCCACCGCGATCAGATACTGCTTGTCCTGCGAGGGGATGAACCCGCCGGGCACGGCGTTGAAGCCCGCCCAGGCAAGGACGATCAGGCCGCCATAGACGATCAGCGCGATGCCGCTGCGACGGATGGTGAGCGTCAGCGCCTTCGAGTAGCCATTGCCCGCCGCGGTGAAGGCCTTGTTGAAGCGCCTAAAGAATCGCCCGAGGATCTGCTCCATCCAGCGGGCGAAAAGGTCAGGTCTGGCACCATGGGGTTTCAGCAGCACGGCTGCCAGGGCGGGGGACAACGTCAAGGAGTTGAAAGCGGAAATCACGGTCGAGATGGCGATCGTGAGTGCGAACTGGCGATAGAACTCGCCGGTCAGGCCGCTGATGAAGGCGACCGGTCCGAACACCGCGACCAGCACCAGGGTGATGGCGATGATCGGGCGGCTGACCTCGCGCATCGCCATGCGCGCAGCCTGCTTCGGGGCCTCGCCCGCAGCGATGTGCCGTTCCACGTTTTCGACCACGACGATGGCATCATCCACCACGATGCCGATCGCCAGCACCAGGCCGAACAGCGACAGGGTATTGATCGAGAAGCCGAACGCGAGCAGCACCGCGAAGGTGCCGATGATCGACACCGGCACCGCGACCAGCGGGATCAGCGAGGCGCGCCAGGTCTGCAGGAAGACGATGACGACGATCACGACCAGGAGGATGGCCTCGAGCAGGGTATGCAGCACGGCCTCGATGGACTGGCGCACGAACTGCGTCGGGTCGTAGGCAATGCGGTAGTCAACGCCGGCCGGGAAGTCCTTCTTGAGTTCTTCCATGGTCCTGCGCACATCGGAGGAGAGCTGCAGCGCATTGGCCCCCGGGGCCTGCATGATCGGCAGCGCGATCGCATTCTGGTTGTCGAGCATGCTGCGCATGCCGTAGTCCTGGGCGCCCATCTCCACGCGCGCCAGATCCCCTAAGCGCACCAGTTCGCCGTTGGGGCCGGTCTTGACGATGATGGCGCGGAACTGTTCCTCGGTCGTGAGCCGGCCGGCTGCATTCAGGGCGACCTGGAACTCGGAGCCTTTCGAGGGCGGTGCGCCCAGCTGGCCCGCGGCGACATCCACGTTCTGCTCGCGAATGGCGGCGACGACATCACTCGCGGTGAGATTGCGGACGGCAAGTTTTTCCGGATCCAGCCAGACACGCATGGCGTAATCGCCGCCGCCGAACACCTGCACCTGGCCCATGCCGGGCAGGCGCGCCAGTACATCGCGGATATTCAGCGCCGCATAGTTGCGCAGGTACAGCGCATCGTAGCGGCCATCCGGTGAGATCAGGTTCACCAGCATGGTCAGGTCCGAGGAACTCTTGACCGTGGTGACGCCGAGGTCACGGACTTCCTGCGGCAGGCGCGGCTGGGCCTGCGCGACGCGGTTCTGGACCTGCACCTGGGCGCGGTCGACATCGGCGCCGAGCTTGAAGGTCACCGTCAGGCTCAGTGTGCCGTTCATGGTCGAGGTGGAGGACATGTACAGCATGTCGTCGACTCCGACGATGGCCTGTTCCAGTGGCGCCGCCACGGTGTCCGCGATCACCTTCGGGTTTGCACCCGGGTAGTTGGCGGTCACGACGATCGAGGGCGGCACGACTTCCGGGTACTCACCGACGGGCAGCTTGATCAGCGCCAGCGCACCCGCGATCGTGATGAAGGTCGAGACGACCGCCGCGAAGATCGGCCGCTCAATGAAAAATTCGGAGATGTTCATGGCGTGCCTTCTGCGGCCGTTAGCGGACGTTGCTGGCAACCAGCTTCGGGGCGACGGGCGCGGCCTTGAGGTTGTCCTCGCCCATGGCGACGCGCTGCGGCGTGATGGTCATGCCGGGACGCACATGCTGCAGGCCGTTGACGACGATGGTGTCACCGACGTTCAGCCCCTCGCGCACCACGCGCAGGCCGTCGACGACGGGACCGAGCTTCACCTGGCGGTACTCGATGGTGTTGTCGGTGCCGACGCGCAGCACGTACTTGAGACCCTGGTCCGTGCCGACCGCGCTCTCATTGATCAGCAGGGCCGGGAAGGTCTTGGTACCGACCACCTTCACCCGGGCGAACATGCCGGGCGTGAACTCACGGTTGTGGTTGTCCAGCCGGCCGCGCGCGCGCACCGTGCCGGTGGCGCCGTCGATCTCATTGTCCACGAAGGCGATGGCGCCCTCATGCGGATAACCCTCTTCGTTGGCGAGGCCGACGAACACCGGATGAGTGGTCTCCGCATCCCCGCCCTTGCGGGCGTAGTTCATGAAGTTCAGGAAGCCTTGTTCATCGCCCTGGAAGCTCACGTAGATCGGATCCACCGAGACCACCGTGGTCAACATCGTCTGGCCGCTGGTCACGAGGTTCCCCGCGGTGATTTCCGCGCGACTGACCACGCCGGTGATCGGCGCGGTGACGCGGGTGAAGCTCAGGTTCAGCGCCGCGGTGTCCACAGCGGCCTGGGCGCCGGCCACGTTGGCATGCGCCTGTTCCAGTGCGGACTCGCGGCTTTCGAGCTCTTCGCGCGAGATCGCATGGGCCGCCAGCAGCTTATCGGCACGGTCCTGTTCCGAACTCGCCAGCGTGAGCTGCGAGCGGGCCTGCTCGAGCTGCGCCTGGGCATGCTTGAGGTCAGCTTCATAGGGTCGCGGATCGATGACGAACAGCACGTCGCCGCGGTTGACCTCGCGGCCCTGCACGAAATTGACGGATGAAATGTAGCCGGTGACGCGCGGCCGGATCTCGACCCGCTCGACGGCCTCGAAGCGACCGGTGAACTCGTCAGAATCCGAGATCTGGCGCGCCACGACGGTGGCCACGGAGACGGACGGTGCAGGTGCTGCGGCGACCGGCGTCGCGCTCTCACCGCGCGTGCAGCCCGCGAGCTGCACCAGGACGACGGCCGTAAACACGGCCGCTGCGAACCAAATGGACATGGACTGGCGATTCATACCGGACTCCCCGACTCATTGACCCACTGGCGGCTTGCGCGGACCAGTGCTGATGGGGGACATCTTCGGTTACGGGGCGCCAACTAAACATTCACCCCATGCCCTAGGGAAAAGGTCCCCAGGTGGGGGGGTGCGTCTACCCCTTTTGAGAGAGGAGCGAGCTAGTGCTCGCTGTCGAGGTGCTCCAGGGCCGCGGCAGGATAGCGTCCGCCGGCGGCCGCGTCGGCTGGAATGGCCTGGTTGAGCGCAGCCAGCTGCGCGGCGTCAAGTTTCAGGGGCAGGGCGCCCAGCGCCTCATCCAGACGGTCCCGGCGGCGCGCGCCGATCAGCGGGATGATGTCCTCGCCCTGCGCCATCACCCAGGCGATGGCCACCTGCGCGACGCTGGCGCCGATGGACCGTGCGATGGCACGCAGTTTTTCCACCAGGGCAAGGTTGTGGGTGAGGTTCGCGCCCTGGAAGCGGGGGCTGAAGGCGCGGAAGTCCTTACCACTCCTCGAGGTGTCGTGTGACCAGTGGCCGCTGATGAGCCCGCGTGACAGCACGCCGTAGGCGGTGATGTCGATGCCCAGCTCGCGGCAGGTCGGCAGGATCCGCGCTTCGATGCCACGCGAAATCAGCGAATACTCGATCTGCAGATCCGCGATGGGATGTATCGCGGCGGCCCGCCGCAGCGAGGCGGCGCTCACCTCGGACAAACCGATGTGACGCACATGGCCCTCCTTGATGAGATCCGCGATGGCGCCCACGGTCTCCTCGATGGGCACCCCGGGATCCAAGCGCGCCGGACGGTAGATGTCGATGTAATCGGTACCCAACCGCTGCAGCGAGTAGGTCAGGAAATTGCGCACCGCCGCGGGCCGGCTGTCGTAGCCCAGCCAGGCGCCGTCCGGTCCGCGCAGTGCACCGAATTTCACGCTGATCTGGACCTGGTCGCGGGACTGACCCACGAGGGCGTCGCGGATCAGCAGCTCGTTGTGCCCCATGCCATAGAAGTCGCCGGTATCCAAAAGCGTGATCCCCGCTGCGATCGCCGCGTGGATGGTGGCGATGCTTTCGGCGCGGTCGCTGGGGCCATACATGCCGGACATGCCCATGCAGCCGAGGCCGAGGGCCGAGACTTCGGGTCCGGTTTTCCCGAGCCTGCGGGCCTTCATGATTCGAGGCTCGTGATGTCGATCACGAAGCGATATTTGACGCCGCATTTGGCCATGCGCGCGTAGGCCTTTTCGACGCTTTGCATAGTGATCATCTCGATGTCCGAAACGGAATGCCCGGCCACTCGCCCCGGACGGAGTGCATGTCGGAATGGCACACGCCGCAGTACAGGATTTCCAGGGCCACGTCGGTGGCGCCGGGCTCGCGACGATCGAGGACGAACGGCCCGAGCGGGGCCGTGGCGCTCTGCGCAGCATAGGCGCGGGTCTTCATTTTGGAACCTCCAGGCTCAAGATGTGCTCAAGCCGGCACACCTTGAGCCTGGATTATTACCCGGTTTCTTACACCAGCGCTTTCTTGAACAGGGCGAGCTGGCGTGACCAGGCCTTTTCCGCCTGGTCATGGTCATAGACATGAGAATCCGTCGGGCACCAGCCGTGCTTGGTGCCCGTGTAGACTTCGATTTCGGCCGGCAGCCCGGCGGTGTCGAAAGCCTGGCGCAGCAGATCCTTGGCCTTCGGGTCGCTCTGGTCGTCGCTCGCGGCGATCGCGATCAGCGCCGAGGCCTTCATCTTCGGCACCAGCAGATGCGGACTGTCCGGTGCGCCGCTCGCCAGCGCCGCGCCGTGGAAGGTCGCGATGGCTCCGACCCGATCCGGATACTTGGCGGCAACGCGGAAGGTGAAGGGGCCGCCCATGCAATAGCCGGTCGTCGCCATCTTGCGCTTGGTATTCACCGAGGTCTGTTGATCCAGCCACGGGATGAAGGCCGCCGCGTCGGTTGCCACCGTTGTCGCTGACAGCGACTGCATCTGCGCCACCAGCGCCTTTCTGGTATCGGGATCGGACATGTCCGCGCCCTCGGCGGAGGTCGGCGCTTTCTGCAGCCGGTAGAAGGGATTGACGACCAGCACCGAATAGCCGGACTCGGCCAGGCGGGTGGCCATCTGCTTGAAGGCCGGCCGCAGGCCGAAGATATCCGGCCAGATCAGGACGGCGGGATGCTTGCCGGAGGTCGGATGCACGAAGAAGGCGTCGCAGGTGCCGTCGGGCGTCTTGATCTCGACATCGGCGCCGGCGGTCGCGGCCGCATAGGCGCCCGCCGGTACCAGCGACAGCAGGCCCGCGCCCATGGTGAGTGCGCCGAAATCCCGGCGCGACATCGCCGTGCGGCGGCGCTGGTACTGAACCATGTCATCGAAGTCGTCCTGATCGCACATGCTCGCTCTCCTGTACCGCAGCGTTGATCGGGCACTGAGTCTGGCGTTGCCTCGGCAACCGCGCAAGCCCGACTACCGGTGCCGCAGCAACTGGACTAGAGTCTGCAGCAAAAGGGGGGGGGCTTCATGACTGTGCAATCAAGGCCAGGGACTGCCGGCGGACGGTGGCTGGGAACAGTGGTGCTCGGCGCACTGCTGCACTGCGCGCTGGTCCGGGCGGACGGGGCGGCAGCCGTCGATACGGCACGCCTGGGAAAGGCTGCTTCAGAGCCCGGTCAATGGTTGACCGTCGGCCGCACCTCGGACGAGCAGCGCTTCAGCCCGCTCACCGCGATCAATACCGACAACGTGAAGCAGCTGCAGCTGGCCTGGTACCTGGACTTCGACAGCAACCGCGGCCAGGAGGCCACGCCGCTGGCCATCGACGGCGTGCTGTATTTCTCGACGGCCTGGAGCAAGGTCAAGGCCGTCGATGCCCGCACCGGCAAGCTGCTGTGGGCCTACGATCCGAAGGTGCCCGGTGAATTCGCCGGCCGTGGCTGCTGCGACCTGGTCAACCGCGGCGTGGCGGCCTGGAAGGGACGCATCTACGTCTCCACCTATGACGGTCGGCTGGTGGCGCTGGATGCGAAGAGCGGTGCCGAAGTGTGGAGCACGCTGACTCTGGATCACGACAAGCCGGTGACGAGCACCGGTGCGCCGCGGATCGCGAATGGCAAGGTGATCATCGGCAATGCCGGTTCGGAGTTTGGCGTACGCGGCTACATATCCGCGTGGGACGCCGAAACCGGCAAGCCGCTGTGGCGCTTCTACACGGTGCCGGCCAACCCGGCCGATGGGGAGCAGGCGCCTTATCTCAAGGACGCGCTGCCCAGCTGGAACGGTGACTTCTGGAAGTGGGGCGGCGGCGGGACGGTGTGGGATGGCATCGTGTATGACTCCCGGCTGAACCTGCTGTTCATCGGCACCGGTAACGGCTCGCCCTGGAATCGGCAATACCGCGGCGATGGTGGCGGCGACAACCTCTATATCGCCTCGGTCATCGCCGTGAATCCGGACACCGGGAAGTACGTCTGGCACTACCAGGAAACACCCGGCGATGAGTGGGACTACGATGCGACTTCGCCGCTGATGCTGGCGGATCTCAGGATCGACGGCCACTCACGGCGTGTGGTCATGCAGGCTTCCAAGAACGGCATGTACTACGTGTGGGATGCCAGGACCGGCAAGGTGCTCGAGGCGAAGAATTTTGTCCACGTCACCTGGAACAACGGCATCGACGAGGTCACCGGCCGACCGCTGATGACGCTCATCGACCGTTACGATGTGACGCGCAAGATCGCGATCGTTGAGCCGGGTGGCCAGGGCGCCCATGCCTGGCATCCGTTCTCCTACAACCCGCAAACCGGCCTGGTGTATTTCTCGATCATCGAGACCAGCGGCCTGATGAAGGCCGCGGATACCTTCAACGGGAAACCGATGTCCTCCATCACGGGACTCGCGACCGGACTGTCACCGACCACCTACGATGAAATGAACTCCAAGGCGCCGCGCACCGCGACCTCCCAACTGATCGCCTGGGATCCGATCCAGGGCCACGAGGTGTGGCGCTCGCCGCCACACGGCAACATCGGGGGCGGAACTTTGTCGACCGCCGGCGGGCTGGTCTTCCAGGGCACCAACAAGGGTCAGTTCATCGCCTATCGGGCGGACAATGGCCAGCCGCTGTGGACCTTCGAGGCGCAAACCGGCGTCGTCGCCGCGGCTTCGGCCTTCGAATTGGATGGCGAGGAATACGTGGCAGTGGAAGCCGGTTACGGACTGGTTCCCTTCGGCATGAGCAACCAGTCGCGGCTGCTGGTGTTCAAGCTCAACGGCGGCGCGAGCCTGCCGCCGGCGCCGCCGCCGCCGCCGCCGCGGGTCCTGAACCCGCCGCCGTCGACGGCATCAAAGGAAGTCATCGCCGCCGGCCAGCAGGCATTCGCGGATCACTGCGGAATGTGTCATGACACCTCGTATGCCAACCGTGGTGCGTTCCCGGACCTGCGTTATTCGGCGGCCATCAACACGCCTGAAGTCATGCGGACCATTGTGATCGACGGCGCCATGCAGGAGGGCGGCATGGCCTCTTTCAAGGGTAAAGTCAGTCCCGAGGAGCTGGAAAGCATTCGCGCCTTCCTGATCGAGCGGGCCAATCAGGCCAAGAATGCTGCCGCGGCAGCTGCCGCGGCCGCGGCCGCGAACCATCCCTGAGGCCGGAAACTACCGCGCCGATCAGCGCCTTGGCGACGCGCATCATTGTCCCTCGACAAAACGGACATCGCGGATGGCGCCTCCATCGAGTGCCTTGAGTGCCTGCCGATATGCCTCACTCTCGTGCGTCGCAACGGCCTTCTCCATTGATTCGAAGGCGATGAGCGTGACGCGCTCCTTGCGGCCGAGCTCGTAAGCATGGCCCGCGACTCCGCGGGCGAGGAAGACACCGCCGCCTGCGGTAATGGCGGGTCCCGCCAACCTGGCGTATGCCGCCATTTTTTCCTGGTCGTTGATTTCGCGATAAAACGAAATCCAAAATGCCTTTGCCATCTGTAACTCCTAGTGTTCGTGGCCCAGCTGTTCCTGAGGGGGCACGAAGAAGGTCACGATCAGCGCGCCGACCGCAATCAGGGTGGCGAGGACGAAGACCGAATGCAGGGCACCGGCCAGCGTCCCGATCAGTCGATCAAGGTCGGGTCGTGCGAGGGCTGCCCGGCGCCCATTGCAGACCAGTTCGCGCACGATGTCGTGACTTCCCGGCGCCGCCAGCGCCAGGCCGCGGTTGAGGACGCCGCCGAATGCGGCAGTACCCAGTGCCTGCCCGAGCAGGCGGCTGAAGAAGAACAATCCCATCGCCCGGCCACGATCGGCGCGGGCGACGCCAGACTGCACGGCGACGGTGAACACGAGGCTCTGGGTGCCAAGGCCTGCGCCGATGGCAACGCAGCAGATGCTGAGCCACAGTACCGTCTGCCCGGGCGCGATCGACAGCAGCCCGAAGACGCCCACCACCAGCACGATTGCGCCACTGATGGCGACGGGACGGAAGCGAATTCGCGCCAGATACCGTCCAAGCACCATGGCCGTGAAGGTCCAGCACACGCACAACACACCCAGGACCACGCCGGCCAACAGGGCGTCGCCGCCGGCGACCCCCTGAACCCAGGTCGGCAGGAACGAGGCGCTGCCGAGCAGCAGCGATCCGCACAGCATGGCCGAGACGTTGGCGACAAGAAGCATTCGCCGGCGCAACAGGTGGGCCGCGAGCAGCGGGTCGGTCATGCGCCGCTCACGCCACGCAAAGGCCAGGAGGGCCAGGAACCCCAAGGCGAGCAGGCCCGCGATCCCGGCCGCCGTCAGTGTCTCGATCTGGACGAGGACCAGCATGATGACGCCGATGCCGAGGACCAGCAACGCGGCGCCGGGCAGGTCGATCGGCTGGTGCCGATCGGTGCGCGGCGGCTCGTGCAGGAAGCGAGCGACCATCGCCATGGCGATGAGGCCGATCGGCAGGTTGACCCAGAATACGAACGGCCAGCCGAGCGAATGGACGAAGAACGCGCCCAGCAGCGGGCCGATGATGGCCGAGATGCCCCAGATGCCGGAGACATAGCCCATCATCCGCGGCCGCTCGGGTGGCGCCGACACATCGCCGATGATGATGGACGCAAGCGGCGCCAGCCCGCCACCGCCGATGCCCTGCACGGCGCGAAACACGATCAGGGACGCCATGCTCCAGGCGCAGCCGCACAACAGCGAGCCCACCAGGAACAGGCCGGCGCTGACGAGATAGACCCGTTTGCGGCCGAAGCTATCAGCCAGGCGGCCATAGAGGGGCGTCACCACCGCCTGGGTCAGCAGGTAGGCGCCGAACGCCCAAGAGAACAGGCTGAAGCCGCCCAGCTTCGCGACGATCGTCGGCATCGCCGTGCTGATCACCGTGACTTCGACGGCTGCCATGAACGTCGAAATCAGCATCGCGGCGATTACAGGCTCGCACCGCATGAGCCTGTGCTGCGCCCCTAGCGCTGCATCTTCATCAGCTGGTCCATGCTCGGCATGAAGCTGCTGAGGTTGTGCATGATGATCAGGGAGCCGAAGACCACCAGCAGCACGATGAATATGCCGAAGCCCAGCGCGAGGACGGTGTTCTCGCCTTCTTCGGTTGCATTCACGTGCATGAAGAACACGAGGTGGACGCCCATCTGCGCCACCGCCAGCACGGCCAGGAACACCGGCAGACCCGGGCCCCAGATCACATGGCTGATGGCCGCGCCGAAGGAGGCCAGCGTCAGGACGATCGCCAGTGCCAGACCGAGGAGATAGGTCTTGGGGTTGGTGACATCATCGTCCTCGAGACCGAGGTCCGTATCCTTGCCGTGGTGAGTTTCTTCGTTAAGCATTGACGGCGGCACCGAGGTAAACAATCGTGAACACGCCGATCCACACCAGGTCGAGGGCGTGCCAGAACAGGCTGAAACAGAACAGACGCCGGACCACCATGGTCCTGAGGCCCAGGGTCGACACCTGCGCCACCATGACCAGCAGCCACAGCAGACCGGAACTCACGTGGCACCCGTGCGTGCCGACGAGCGTGAAGAATGCCGAAAGGAACGCGCTGTGCGTCGGGCCATAGCCGCGTGCGACCAGATCCGAGAACTCGGTGACTTCCAGGCCGATGAATGCCGCGCCCAGCACCCAGGTCACCAGCGCCCAGATGTAGAACTGCTGCAGCTGGCGGCGCTCCGCCGCAATCAGCATCAGGCCGCAGGTGAAGCTCGAGGCGAGCAGACAGCCGGTCTCGATGAAGACGTTCTTCAGATCGAAGATGTCATGACCGGAAGGTCCGCCGGCCGTGGCTTTTGACAGTACCGCGTAGGTCGCGAACAGTGAGGCGAAGATGACGATATCGCTGAGCAGGAACAGCCAGAACCCGAAGCTGATCATCGACCAGGTTGAAGCCGGTCCGCGTTCCGACAGCGGAATCGGATTGCCCTGCGCATTCACCGCGGCGCCGCCGCTCACAGCTGCGCTCCCAGGCTCGGATGCTGCCGGTCGAACTCCTCGAGCTCATCGGCGGGGATGTTCGTGTTGCGGTCCGTATTCCAGGCGTGCCACAGCAGCACGCCGATGCAGCCCACGATGGCAATTATCACCAGCCACCAGATGTGCCAGATCAGACCAAAGCCGAGAAACACGGCGAAGAAGGCGCTGATGAAGCCGACCGGACTGCTCCTGGGCATGTGGATGGTTTCGTAATGCGGCTTGTGTTCCGCCTCATAACGGCTTTCGGAGACCTTGTGCAGCTCCTTGTTCTTGTGCTTCACGTCCCAGAAGGCGTCGATGCCATGCACGTGCGGCTCGACGGCGTAGTTCCAGGAGGGCGGCGGCGAGGCGGTGCCCCACTCCAGCGTGCGTCCGTCCCAGGGGTCACCGGTGACATCGCGGCGTTTCTCACGCGTGTAGATGCTCCATGCCAGCTGCACCACCATCAGGCTGATGCCGATGAAGATCAGCACGGCCCCGCAGAAGGCCGCGATCATGTATGGCTGCCAGGACGGGTCCGCGTAGTGCTGCATGCGGCGCGTCGCGCCCATGATGCCGAGCGCGTATAGCGGCATGAACGCGAGGTAGAAGCCGATGAACCAGCACCAGAAGATCACCTTGCCGAGGGTTTCATCGAGAGTGAAGCCGAAGGCCTTGGGGAACCAGTAGGTGTAGCCGGCCAGAACGCCGAACACCACGCCGCCGATGATGACGTTGTGGAAGTGGGCGATCAGGAACAGGCTGTTGTGCAGCACGAAGTCGGCGGGCGGCACCGCCAGCAGCACACCGGTGAGGCCGCCGAGCACGAAGGTGACCATGAAGCCGAGCGACCAGTAGATCGGCACCGTGAAGCGCACCGAGCCGCCGTACAGGGTGAACAGCCAGTTGAATACCTTCACGCCCGTGGGCACCGCGATGATCATGGTCGCGATGCCGAAGAAACCGTTCACGTCCGCACCGGCACCCATGGTGAAGAAGTGGTGCAGCCAGACGATGAACGACAGTACGCAGATCGCCATCGTCGCCACCACCATGGAGTGGTAGCCGAACAGCGGCTTGCTGGAGAAGGTCGATATGACTTCCGAGAAGATGCCGAAGCAGGGCAGGATGAGGATGTACACCTCCGGATGGCCCCAGCACCAGATGAGGTTGATGTACATCATCGCGTTGCCGCCCATGTCGGCGGTAAAGAAGTGGAAGCCGCAGTAGCGGTCCAGCAGCAGCATCGCGAAGGTCGCGGTGAGGATCGGGAAGGCCGCGACGATCAGCAGGTTGGACGCCAATGCGGTCCAGCAGAAGATCGGCATGCGCATGTAGCTCATGCCGGGCGAGCGCATCTTGAGGATCGTGGTCGTGAAATTGATGCCTGCCAGCAGCGTGCCGAGGCCGGATATCTGCAGGCTCCAGAGGTAGTAATCCACGCCGACGCCGGGGGAGTAGGTGATCTCGGACAGCGGCGGATAGGCGAGCCACCCGGTACGTGCGAACTCGCCGACGAACAACGACAGGTTCACCAGCAGCACGCCGGAGGCGGTGAGCCAGAAGCTCACGGAGTTCAGAACCGGGAAGGCCACGTCGCGCACGCCCAGCTGCAGCGGCACGGCGAAGTTCATCAGCCCGATCACGAACGGCATGGCGACGAAGAAGATCATGATCGTGCCGTGCGCGGAGAAGATCTGATCATAGTGATCAGGCGGCAGGAACCCGGGTGAACCGCCCTGCGCGAGTGCCAGCTGCGCGCGCATCATGATGGCATCGGCGAAGCCGCGCAGCAGCATCACCATGCCCAGCACCATGTACATCACGCCGATGCGCTTGTGGTCGGTGCTCTTGATCCACTCATTCCACAGGTACGGCCACCAGCCCTTGAACGTGATCAGCGATAGGATCGACACGATCCCGAGGATCACGACGATGGACGTCACGAGCGGAATGGGCTCGTTGAAGGGAACGGCGGCCCAGGTCAGTTTACCCAGCATTTTGAAGAACTCGGCTCAGTCAGCGGATTCAATGTGTTCGATCTGCGCGGCACTTGGCGCCGTTCCGGGGTGTGCCACGATGGCTTCGTAGATTCCCCCGCTCACGGTGCCGTAGGTGTGCGGCGACTCCCGTTGGGTCGGACGCGTGAGCGTTTCGTAGGCGACCGCATCCAGCGTACCACCCCCGGTGCGCGTGCCGTCGAGCCACTGCTCGAAGTCCTGTCGCGGCAGCGCCGCAACGTCGAAGGTCATGTCGGAGAAGCCGTCGCCGCTGAACTGGGCTGACAGGCCGTGGTAGGTGCCGGGATCATCCACCAGCAGATTGAGCTTCGTGTCCATGCCGGCCATCGCGTACAGCTGGCTGCCGAGCTGCGGGATGAAGAAACTGTTCATGACGCCGGCAGAGGTCATGTGAAAACGCACCGGCGTGCCCACCGGCAGTACCAGCTTGTTCACACTGGCGACCCCGGCATCCGGATAGATGAAGAGCCATTTCCAGTTGAGCGCGACCACGTCGATATCAAGCGGCGCGGTGCTTGATTGGATGGCCTTGGGTGGATCCAGATCGTGCGAACTGATCCAGGCAATGCCGCCCAGGAACAGGATCACCAGAGCCGGAATGGCCCAGACGATGAATTCGATGCGCCCGGAGTAGCTCCAGTCGAGGTGCCTGGTGGCGTGGGCGTTACCGGCGCGGTACCACCATGCGAACGCCAGGGTTGCGATGATCACCGGGATGACAATCGCCAGCATGATCACGGTCGAATCGATCAGGATCAGCTTTTCCTGGCGACCGATGGGACCGTGCGGGTCCATCAAAGCGTAGCTGCAGCCTGACAGGCTGACGGCCAGCGACGCAGTACCGAAAATGGCCAACAGCCGACGCGCAGTGCGCGCAAATGACACACAGCTCAATGGTGCAGTCTCATCAGAACAACAGCGAATCACGCGCGGGGGTACGCGCGCCGAAGGTACGTCATAGATTACGATTTTCAGGCCGAAATCGCCAGCTGAATGCATCGCGACGGCGCACCAGCATGAGCGTTTGCAAACGGAAATTGCACTGACTTGGTCGCAGTCTGTGCGGGCATGAAGTTCTCGTAATGAACTGCTGTGCCGTAGGAAATCGTGCTGCGCGCGCTGCGCGGGATGTTTGAAAGCTGCGCAATCCGGCTCCACGTTCGGCACCGAATTCCGTGACCCAGCGCACGCTCCGCAAAGCGGCCGGCGCAGCGGCTGGACGAGGCACGGTTTCGAGTGTCGTGAAATGGCGATTCCGCCCGCCCGGAACGGCGCGTTTTGGCCCCATCAGTGACCCCGGTCTCGGCACGAAATTGCGCCCGACTTTAGACTTTCGCCAATCTCCTTCGCGGTTCGGGGTCTGGTAGCACCCACGGTAATGTTACAGGGCCATCCGGTAACGACATGGCGCAGCGGCGGCCGACAGGCCGGCGCGCGGCAAGCTGTTGTCCGATGGCTGGTGGCGAGCCTGCTGACGGCACTCACCGCACTGCTCCTCGGCGCCGCGCCGGCCTTCGCTCAGCAATTCGTCTTCACCCGCTACACCCAGACGGCCGGCCTCAAGAACCTGGGCATCGAGGCGCTGCTGGTGGATCACGCGGGCGATCTGTGGGTCGCGACCGATGGCGGCATGTACCGCTATGACGGCACTTCATTCACCCCGTATGACAAGTCCCGCGGCATTCCTGCGGATGCGACGCTGTCGCTGGCGGAAAGTCCGTCGGGGCGGATCTTCGCGCGCGTGGATGCCGGCCTGTACTCAGGAGACGCGGACCATTTCGAGCCGGTGCTGACCGCCGAGGGGCCGGTGCTCGCGGATCAGTACACGATGCTGATCGCGCCCGCCGACAACCAGGTGCTGTTCCTCAAGGATCGCCAGATCACCCAGGCCCAGCGTACCGGCGGACGTGGCGCGCTGTGGAAGGTGCGCGAACTGTTCAGCCCCGCAACCATCGCGCAGCATCCCGAGCTTGCCGCGGTCGAGGGGGTGATCCAGGTGGACGGCGGCACGCTCTGGTTCGGGTGCGGGCTGCACCTGTGTCGCTTCGATGGTCAGAAGCTCGCGATCTTCGGCCCGGCCGAAGGTGTCCCGGTGGCGCAGTACGGCGCGCTGCTGCAGGATCGCGGCGGCAGCATCTGGGCGCGCAGCCTGGATCATGTCGTGACGCTTGCGCATGGCGCCGATCACTTCCAGGTGAACGATCCGCCGCATGTGATTCTCGCGAACCGCGTGCGACGCATGACCCTTACCCTCGATCCCCTGGGTCACATCGTCACGCGCAGCAGCACCGGCATTGCGCGCTGGGACGGTGGCGCGTGGCAGGAGTTCGGAACGCAGAACGGCCTGCCGGATAACCCGATCACGCAGGCGATTGCGGACTCGGACGGCAATTTCTGGCTGGCGGTATCAGGAATCGGCCTGTACCAATGGCGCGGCTACGACAATCTCGAGTCCTGGACCAAGGACCAGGGTCTGGATCCGGAGTCGGTGTGGAACATCACCCGCGACAGTCATCATCGCCTGATCCTCGGTACGGACCTGGGCTGTCGCACGCTGGATGAAAAATCGCACCTGGTCGTGCCCTGCCCGTATTCGGGACTTCCGGAGCAGGAGAGCAATGCCAGCGCGGTCGATCCTGCAGGCGGCTTCTGGATGTCCTACCAGACATCGCAGCTGTGGCGGGTGCCCCCGGGTGGCAAGCGCGCACAGCGCGTGACGACGGTGCCGGACCACTTCGATGCCGCCGAGATCCTTTTCGACCGCTCCGGTACGGGCTGGATCGCCGCCTGGGAATTCGGGCTTGCGAAAATCGACAGCACCACGCTTGCAGTATCGCGGATGCAGCTGCCCGGCAATCCGCGCGTGGACGATGTGGTGCAGGCGCCTGACGGCAGCATCTGGGTGGGCGCCACCACCGGGTTGTATCGCGTCGAAGGTGATCGCTTCGTCAAGATCCCAACGACGGTGGACGGCCAGCAGATCGGTATGCAGACCCTCGCGGCCGCGGCGGATGGCGCGATCTGGGGCACGCGCACCGGCGAGAAGGTGTTGCGCCTGACGCCGCCTCCGCAGTCGTCCGCGGACTGGCAGGATCCCGAGGCATTGAAGGGCTCCACCGTATATTCGCTGCGCGCGGATGCGCGCGGCTGGGTCTGGGCCAACACCGGTGAGGGCCTGGGCGTCTACGACGGCCACGTCTGGCGCCGCATCGAGATCGAGGATGGTCTGATCTGGGCCGACACCGAGCAGTTCGCGCTGTACCCGGACACCGACGGTTCGATCTGGGTCGGCACCGGTCGCGGCATCACGCATATCAAGGATCCGGTGCGCTGGGTCAACCTGATCGCGCGCCCACTGAAGCTGGACATCACCAAGGCGCAGCTGGGCACGCAGAGCCTGCTGGCCGGATTGCGCCCGGCGGTCAAATGGCGCGACAACGCGGCGCTGGATGTGTCCTTCGGTTCGCACAGCTTCGATCGCTCGCCCAGCACCGAATTGCGTTACCGGCTGCTCGGTCTTTCGACCGAGTGGTACGCGTCGCGCACGTTCGACATCCATATTCCGGCCCTCGCTCCCGGGCATTACCAGCTCGAGGCGATGGCGGTCGATGGGCCGCATGCGCGGCATTCGCCGACGGTGAGCCTGAGCTTCGATGTGAAGCCGCCGTGGTGGAATACCACCGCCTTCAGGTTTCTCGCCGGCGTGCTGGTGGCCACGGTGCTGGCAGCCATCTGGCGCTGGCAGGACCAGCGCATGCAGCAGCGCCAGCGCATCCTGGAGCTGGAACACCGCGAGCGCGAGGCGCTGCTGGAACGTGCGACGCGCGATGCGCTGACGGGTCTGTGGAACCGGGCCACCATCCTGGAGTTCCTCACCGGCGAGATCGAGCAGGCCCGCAAGAACGGCGGCTCGCTGGCCGTGGCGGTCATCGACGTCGACTTCTTCAAGCGCATCAACGATACCTTCGGCCATGCCGGCGGCGATGAGGTGCTCAAGGAACTGGCGCGTCGCCTGCGCGCCACGCTGCGCCAACGCGACTCACTGGGACGTTACGGCGGTGAGGAACTGCTGGTGGTGATGCCCGGACTCTCGCGGGAGGACCGCGGCAACCTCATGGATGCCCTGCGCGCGAACATCTGCAGCACCCCGTTCCTGGTCGGCGAGGCGGAGGTGCGCGTCACGGTGAGCATCGGCGTCGCCTGGATGGAAGCGCCCACTGAGCTGCCCGACGATCTGATCCGCCGCGCTGATGCGGCGCTATACGAAGCGAAGGCGGCCGGCCGCAACCGCGTGATGTGCAACACCGGCAACTACGACGGCTCGACGCTGGAGGCCACGGCCTCCCGCCGCTACCTCCAGGACTTCATCGATCGCGTCAAGCGTGAAGCCGGCAAGCGCGGCGTGGAGACCGAGTCCAAGTAGTTTCAGTTCGCGGCGTAGTAGTAGAAGACGACCTCGCGTTGATCGGCGGACTCCTTCGCGGTGACGACGAAGGTGGTGTTGTTCATCCACTCGTAGGCGCCCTTGAGGCTGGTTTCGATATACGCGATCGCCCGATAGTAGCCGTCGGTACGCCGGTAGCCGACGTGCTCCATGTAGAGCCACTCGCCGTTGTCCGCCTTGCACATGAAGTGCGCATCGACATCGCGGACGCGGTCGGCCCGCACGGTGTCGTACTGGCCGCCGCTGTCCGGATAGACGGTGGCAGTGACCCGCGCACCGGACAGTTCACCGCCGACGATATCCTGGTAGCGGAACGTCCCGCGCGGAGTGTGCGACTCCTGCGGCGGGTCGTAGTGGGCCGTGAGCTTGAACGCATACTCCAGCTCGATCTTGCCCAGGATCCTGGTATCGGTCTGGGGAACGACAAATTCGCGCATGGTCTTCTCCTTACAGGACTTCGTAGTAGTTGAAGACCGTGTGATCGGGATTGGCCTGCCGCATGGAGTTGGCAACGAACACCGTGTGGTTCATCCAGTCATGCGGCCCGAGCGGGGCGGTGAACACCGGCGTGGCGCGAAACCGGGTCCACACCGAGTCCTGCTTCGCCGGCGGCGGTGGCGGCGGCTCCAGGGGCTTGCCGCGTTCGTAGGGTGCCGCGAAGCGGCGCATGGTGCCGCGATTGTGGATGAAGATCAGGGCGCCGTCGGACGCCTGCAGCATGTAGTAGGTCGTGAACGTCGTCTTGTAATAGTCGGCGCCGCTGTGCGGCAGCACCCGCCCCTGCAGCCTGGGGCCCCAGATATCCCCGCCGCCCACCGAGGTGTAGCCGCGACCCGCCGGGGAGTCCATGGTGTTGATCATGACGCGGTCGGCGAAGAACACCCTGGCCGAGAACGCCCAGCGCAGTCCGATCTTCGGGTTCCCCGGATCCGGACCCTCGAACCAGATCGGCGGCAGCGCCTTGTTATCGGACCCCGGCGGCGATTCGGCCGCGGCCTGCGACAGCTTCAGACCGCCGAGCGCGACGGCGCCGGCCGTGGTGGCGCCGCCCAGGAAACTGCGGCGACTGATGGACTCGTCCCCTGCGGATGGTGCAGTCATGTAAACCCCCTCTGGTATGGCACTCACAGTGCCGGATAGTCGGTATACCCCTTGCTCCCGCCGGCGTACAGCGACGGCGGGTGTTGCGCTAGTGCTTGTAGGTGAAGGTCACACCGAAGGTGCGCGGCCGGAACGAGAATTCGCGCAGCAGCCGGCTGTCCCCGGTTCCCGGGTCGACGGACCAGTTGTAATTGATCGGCACGTGGGTGTCCGTCAGATTGTCGATGAACGGCTCGATGCTGAAATCGCCCATGTTCATACCGGCCCGCAGGCTGAAAAAAGATGTGGACGGCAGGGTGAAGTTGGCCGGATCGTATTGCGCGGTGCTCGGGTCCTGCGTGGGCGGTAGCCACTTGTCATGCGCCTGGTACTCCCAATCCAGGCGGACAAAGGACTCGTGACTGGCGATATTGACGTGATACTCCAGCCCCATGGAGAGCGTGAACGGTGGATTCGACGGATTGCTGTCGGCGGATATGGAACCGAGGATCTCATCGCCCGATACGGCAATGGGCGGGGGCAGATTGCCGTTCGCATCCGGCTGCGCGGTCGAGAACGTCGAGTCCTTCGTGTACCTCGCGTCCGTATAGCCCGCAGTGACATCTGCGGAGAATGAATCGGTGGCTGCCCATTCGATCTGGATGTCGCCGCCCTTTGCCGTGGCCTCGCCCAGATTGGTGATGAAGGTGATCTGGCAGATCGGTGGCACGACCGTCTGCTGGATGTTGTGCCACTTGATGTAATAGATGCTGGAGGAAATCCGCAGCCGGTTGTCGATGTTGTCCTTGGCACCCACTTCGAAGCTGTCGACCGAGTCGGAGTTGTAGGTCGGTGGGGCGTTGGCAATGCCGAAGTTCGCCAGATCCGCGGCGCACGCCGCCGGGGGCAGCGGATTGTTGCCACCGCCGGGACGGAAGCCCTTGGCATATGTCGCATACAGCATGTTCGCCGGATCGAGCTGATAGGCGATGTTCACCTTGGGGGTGAACGAGTTCTGCGACTGGCTTTCCGATTCGCTGATGTTGGTGTTGTACAGCTGCGGGCCGCCGGTCAGCGATGTGAAGGCGAACTGGATACGCGACTCGCGCAGGCCGACGGTTGCCTTGAGGCTGTCCGTGAGTGCATACGTCGCCTCGCCATACCAGGCGTACTGCGTGTCCTTCGCATGGGTGGACAGGAAGTAGGAGTCGTTGGGGAACGCGGGGTCATAGGCCAGCGGATTGCCGAACTGGTCGACGAAGACATCGGTGTAATCCACACCCGCGACCGCCTGCCAGAACTGCTCGAGCATCGGGTCGTGGATCTGTTCCAGGTATGTTTGGCGGTTCTCGCTGAAGAACAGGCCCGTGGTCCACTTCAGCCGGGCATTGGGGTCACTGGAAACCAGGCGCACTTCCTGGACGATGTTTTCCTGGCCATTGTCGACGGAATTGGGTGCGCGATAGTTGGCGATGGCGGCTGGCAGGTGCAGTCCGGTACCGTCGAGCAGCGGGTACGGGACGATGAAATCACTCAGCGGCCACACCGGCGCCGCGCTCGCGTTCTCCAGCTGCGGCTGTGACTGGTAGAAGCCGAGATTGTAGAGCGTGCCGTCGTAACCGGTCTGCTCCTTGCGGTGATAGAACGATGTGTTGGAGATCAGATGGAAGGCATTGAAGGTGCCCTCGATCTTAAGTGCGGGCAGATAGAACGTGTCCGGCTCCGAACGCGGACTGGGATCCCCGTTGATGTAGCTGTTGCCGCCGGGATTGGAGTAGATGGGCCAATAAGCAGAATCTTCGTGCTCGTCGTGTCTTTGGAAATAGATGCTGGGCGTTACCGTCCAGGAGTCATTGACAGCCCACAGCCCCGCCAGGCGCAGCAGGTAACTTTGGGTGTGATTGGCGTTGCGGTCGATGACCGCCGATTGCGGGTTGGCTGCCGTCGGGTCCACCGAGTCGATCCAGCCCCCGTCCTGGCGGAACCAGGCCGTGACGCGCGCGCCGAAGACGCCGTCGATGAGCGGACCGCCCGCGGCAAGACCGGCTTCATAGCTGGGCGCGCCACCTTGCGTGTAGGACACCTCGGCGCGGCCGGCCGTCGTTGTGGTCGTCAGGCTGGGCTGGGTGGTGATGTAACGGACCGTACCGCCTTCGGAGCCGGCGCCGAACAGCGTGCCCTGCGGGCCGCGCAGCACTTCCACCCGGTCGATGTCGAAGATTTCCGGTACCGCCTCGTCCGGACTGAAAGCCAGGGAGCGCATCTGGATCGGCGTGTCGTCGATATAGATGCCGGTGGTACCCGAGCCGCCCGAGGAGGAAATGCCGCGAATGGAAATCTTGTTGGTGCCGTCCGCATCCACGGTGATGCCGGGGGCAAATCGGGCCAGATCCGCAATGTCCTTGATGCCGCGGTCCTGCATGTCTTCTGCCGACAGGGCCGTGATGCTGATGGGGACCTTGCTCAGCGATTCCTCGCGGCGGGTCGCCGTGACCACGATTTCCTGCAGGCCGCCGCTATCGGAGGAGGCTGGCGTGGCGTCAGAGGTCGGCGTGTCGGCGGGGTTGTCGGCCAGCGCCAATGCCGGCATGCAGCAGGCGAGGATGGCAGACCTGATTGCGACCCGTAGCGTCCTGGAACGGCCGGCTGATGGCTGCATTGCGGATCTCCCTCGAATTATTACTTGTATCGGACCGAACCCATTACCGAGCAAGACCGGTGCCACGCGCTAAAGCGTGAATAACGACGAATTCAGGCACTGACAAAAGGCATAACCACCGAACATGCCCGCGGATGGTGCGTCATTGAGGCGACCGCTAGTAGCCGCGGGCCTGGTCGACCACGTTCAGCATCCGCCCGCCGAGCGCATAGCGGCGCATGTTCTCGCGCGCCACAATCCAGCGGCCTTCGCCGGGCAGATCCGAACGCGACGAAACATGCGGGGTGATGAGCACATGCGGTGCACGCCACAGCGGATTGTCCGGTGGCAGGGGTTCCGGGTCGGCGACATCCAGGCCGGCCCCGGCCAGGCGTTTGTCAACGAGTGCCTGGGTGAGGTCGGCCATCACCATGGTGCCGCCGCGGGAGATGTTCACGAAGATGCTCGTGGGCTTCAGCAGCGCGAAGAACTTCGCATCGAACATGCCTGAGGTCGTCGGCGTCTGCGGCACGCAGCTGATGACCACGTCTGCGCTCTTCGCCAGGGTCGCAAGGTCAGCGGGCGTCCCGATGTGACTGACGAAGGGGGGACCTTTGCGATCCCCGTCGCGCGTGGCGACCACCGTCATGCCCAGACCATGCGCGCGTCGTGCGACCTCAGTCCCGATGCCGCCGAGTCCCACCACCAGCAGCGTCTTGCCCTCCAGTGTCTGCATCGGGGTTGCCGTGCCGTGAGCGCCGTTCCACTGCGCATTCGCGGTGTCGACGGCGAACACGTCCAGCCCATGCGCCAACGCCAGGGTCAGCGCGATGGCGTGTTCGGCGATCACGGCCGCGTCCACCGCCCGCATGTTGGTCAGCAGCAGTCCGCGTTCGCGCACGCCCGGCACCGCCAGGCAGTTCTCGACGCCCGCCGCGAGGGATTCGATCCAGCGCAGATCGGTTGCCGCGCTCAGCAGCTGCGGCGCGCAGATTTCCGGATTGAAGCCCACCAGCACATCGGTACCGGGCGCCTGTGCCAGCGCTTCGGTCATGTTGTGGACGACGACGACCTGGGTATGCGGCGCGGCGCTGGCGAACTGCGGCTGGCGCGGTGCCCAGTCCTGTTTGCCGAATTCCAGCAGCAGCACCTTGTGCGGCACGCGCCAGTCCGCGCGCTGTTTGATGGGCACGGGCGCGGCCACCAGCTGCAGCGATCTGACGAGGTCCGTGGCGGTATCGGCGAATGCCGGGGGTGTCCGGCACAGCAGCGCGCTGATCGCGCACAGTGTGAACCGCATGGCACGCAGTGCGCGCAACGTCATGGCGAGTTTCCGGATTCCGGTTGCAGAACGGTTTGAGTGGCGCCCCGTGCGGCCTTCAGATGCAGTCCCTGCTCCATGGCGCTCAGGAACGCCGCTTCATCCCCGATGTGGAACACTCCACTGATGTGGCGCGAACCCAGCGCAGGCTCGCTGAGCACGATCGGCGTAGGGCGGTAACGGTTGTATTCCGCCAGGGCGGTCGCAAGCGGAATGTCATTGAATACGAGCCGCTGCGTGCGCCAGCCCTCGATCCGGTTGATCTCGGCCGGCCGCAATTCCGAAACCATTCCCTCCTGTGTGTAGCCGACGCCGCTGCCGGCCGGAACCGCCACAGTCGGCGGCGCGACCGTGCGGGTACCCACACCGCCGACCGTCACCGTGCCCTCGAGCACGGAGACGGCCGCGCCGCTGCGGACGATCTCCACGTCGAACTGCGTCCCGACGGCGGTGGTCACGCCCTGCAGCGCATGCACTTCGAAGGGCCGGCCGGCATCGTGGGCGACGCTGAACAGTGCCTCACCGCGGGCGAGTTCGACGCGTCGCAGATGTCGCGAGAGTTCGACGCGCACATCGCTGTCGGTATTGAGGAGCACCGTGGAACCATCGGGCAGTGCCGCCGTGCGCTGTTCGCCGACGGCGGTGGTGTATTCCAGGGTGGTGGCCCGGTTGAAGAACAGCCAGGCAAATGCACCCACCGCGATCATCGAGGCGGCAAGGCCCACCTGCCATAGCGGCACCCGCCACTTCGCGCGCGCAGCCATCGCCGGTGCGGCCCGGCGCTGGCTCACCAGCGCGTCGGCCCCCGCCAGCAGCGCGGCGAGCTGCGGGCTGTTGCGCAGCTCGCCGGAGAGCTGCCAGGCGAGCTCACAGTTCTCGTAGGCCTGCTGGTGGTCCGTGTCCTCGATCCACTTCAACCAGGACTGTTCGTTGCCAGGAGCCATGTCCGGGGCGTGTGACTGGGCGAACCAGTCCGCCGCTTTCAGCTCGTCGGTCGATGCGCTCATGTCGCCTCCGACATGGCGGTACTGAGCCGCTCGATCGCTTCGGCCATCTTGCGGGCCACGGTGCGGGCGCTGAGGCTCATGATCGCGGCGATCTGTGGATAGGTGAGGTCCCGGAAGCGGTGCAGCATGAATACGGTGCGCGTGTCGGGCGGCAGCTCAGCGATCGCCCGTTCCAGCAGCGCCCGGGTCTGTTCCCCGGCGAGGTGTTCATCCGGGCCGAGATGATCCTCGACGAGCTCCTCGGCATCGATCGGCACATGCAGTGCGGCACGGTGCGATGCGCGCCGGCGGTAGTGATCCCGCGCAAGGTTGGTCGCCGTCTGAAACAGGAATGACCGGGCCATGGCGTCGATCCGCACCATATCGCCGTGTCGCAGCAGCCGGTAATAGCTTTCCTGAACGAGTTCAGCCGCATCGTCGGGTGGCACCAACCGCGTCAGGTAGCGCTGCAGCGAAACCCGATGCCTGTTGAAGAGCATCGTCACGTACGCCCGGTGGGAGGGATCCGCCGGCACCGGGGCCACCGGTTCCCGGTCGATCAGGTCCAGCGGATACGAGGCATCAGCCGGACTGGCACTCACTTGCGTCGGATCGTGATTCATGCAACCTGCAGATACGCTGCAACGGGGATGCCGCAGATCACGTGATTTTACGAGAAAGCTCCGGGTTGCGCGTTATCTCCTTGAAGAAACATTCAAAACCGGTAGAGGACCCCTAGGCCGAATTGCACCGGGTCAATGTGGATGTCGGAACGCACTTGCGCCCAGCTGACATCGGTATTCAACATCCAGTGCGGGTTGAGCCGCACGTCCAGGCCGGCCTGGACGGCAGGCCCGACGGTCGCGTGGTCCATTCCCCGGCCGGTTGCCCCGTACAGCGCCATGACATCGATGCCGGCCCCCACGTAGGGACGCAGGCGGTATTCCGGCGCGAAGTAGTACTTGAGAGTGCCGATCGAGGACTGCAGGCGGGCGCTGCCTTGCGCCCCGAAGGAAAAGGTCCGTGGCAGCGTCACGGAAACCGCGCCCGCAACGTGATCAGTAAAGAAGTATTCCCCGCCGATAGCCGCCGTGCCACCGCCCGAATTGCCGCCATTGCCGCTGACGAAATCGGCATCCAGCCGCAATAGCCAGGGGCCCTCGCTGGCCCTGGCCGTCAGGGGCGCGGCGGGCGCGGGGGCCGCGGGTGCGACCTCGGCCACTGGCGCCGGCGCGGGTGCTTTGGGTGCCGCGGCCACCACCGGACGCGGTCTGATGACGAGCACACCGTCCGTACCCTGCACGACCTGCAGATTGCTGTGGTACAGCAACGCCCGCAGCGCCTGCCGGGGCGGCAGGCTACCTTTGACCGCCGGTGCGCTCAGGTGCGCCACCGGTCCGGGATCCACGAAGACCTGTGCGTTGGCCTGCACCGCCCAGGCGTTGAGTGCGGCAGCCATGGGCTGCGACGCAATGTCGAAGGCCACCGGTGCGTCGCGGGCGGTCTTCGGAGCCGGCGTCTGCGCTTGAGAAACGGCCGGGTAACACGTTGCCGAAATACACCACGCCGCCGCCGCCAGGGCGGTGCGTCCGAAGCGGCCGCCGATCATCCGTATCAGGCCTTCCTGCGGATCGCGTGGTAGATGACCAGTACCAGTACGGCGCCGATGACCGCGACGATCAGGCTGTGCAGGTTCAGGCCCGAGACTCCCGTTCCGCCGAACTGGCTGAATACCCACCCACCGACCACCGCACCGATGATCCCCAGGATGATGTCCAGGAAAAAGCCATCACCCCGCTTGTTGATGAGCTTGCTGCCGATGAAGCCGGCGATCAGTCCCAGGACGATCCACGCGATAATTGACATTCTTATGCACCTTCGGGTTTATTTGACGTTACTTCCGGCGACGTTGCCAGTGCCGAACGTGTCGCACTGGTTTATGTCGCCTGAGTCGACACCACGCTTGAACCAGGAAACCCGCTCCGCGCTGGTTCCATGGGTGAAGGACTCGGGAACCACCGTGCCGCGCGCCTTCCTCTGCAGCGTATCGTCGCCGATCTGGCTCGCGGCGTTGAGCGCCGTTTCGATATCCCCCTGTTCCAGACGCCAGCCGCGTTCCTGCTGCGCGCGCCGCGCCCACACGCCGGCGAAGCAATCGGCTTGCAGTTCGATCTTGACGCTCAGTGCATTCGAATCGGCTTCACCGCTGTGCTCGCGAACCGCGTCCACCTTGCCGAGGATGCCGAGCAGGTTCTGCACGTGGTGGCCGACCTCGTGGCCGATCACATAGGCGTGCGCGAACTGGCCCGGCGCGTTCAGCTGCTGGGTCATGAGGTCAAAGAAATGCATATCCAGATAGACGATGCGGTCATTGGGGCAATAGAACGGCCCGGCCGCGGCCTGCCCCTGGCCACAGGCCGTGGGGTAGCTGTCAGTGAACAGGATCAGCTTGGGGTTCTCGTAGGTGCGGCCGAGCTGTTTGAAGTAGTCGGTCCACACGACCTCGGTGCTGCGCAGGATCTGGGAGACGAACTGCTTGTTCGGATCGTCCGCGATCTGGGCCGCAGACTGACCCTGCGTCTGGTCCGCCGTCTGCGGGGCGGTCTGCTGCACGGGCGTGCCCTGGGAGGTCGCTTCACCGCCGCTGAGCAAACCCAGAATCTGTAACGGGTTGATGCCGAAAAGCCACCCGCCGATCAGCGCGATGGCCACTGTTCCCAGTCCGATGCCATGCACCGGGCGAAACTGGAAGCCGCCACCACCGCCACCGCTGGCGCCGCGGACATCCTCGACGTTCTGGCTCTCGTCCTGGTCTCGCATGTCCACTGCAGCGTCTCCCCTACGGCCTCTAAGCCAGTATTCTGCTTAGGATATTACCCGCAAAACCGCGCTGGCTCAGCCTTCGATTTTTCACCGAAGTGCGTGCGCTCAATGAGCGCGGCGCGCAGTCCGTCAACGCCGTAGGTATGGGCCTAGAGCGTGATCTTCGTGCCCAGCACCGCCAGGAACTGCCGCATCCAGGCCGGATGCGCCGGCCAGGCGGGCGCCGTCACGAGGTTGCCGTCGGTGATCGCCTGTTCCATGGCAATTTCAGCGTATTCACCCCCGGCGAGCCGCACTTCGGCCGCGCAGGCAGGATAGGCCGATACCTTGCGGCCGCGGATGACATCGGCAGCAGCCAGCAACTGTGCAGCATGGCAGATCGCCGCGATGGGCTTGTTCGCCTTCGCAAAATGCTGCACTGCCTTGATCACCCGTGGATCCATGCGTAGGTATTCCGGCGCACGGCCGCCCGGGATGACCAGAGCGTCGTAATCCTCGGGCTTGATGGCATCAAATGTCGCATTCAACGTGAACCGGTGACCGGGTTTCTCCGAGTAGGTCTGAGCGCCCTCGAAGTCATGGATGGCCGTCAGCACATGATCGCCCTTGGCCTTCCCCGGGCACATCGCGTCCACGTTGTGGCCGACCATGAGCAGGATCTGAAACGGCACCATGGTTTCGTAGTCTTCCGCGTAATCGCCGGCAAGCAGCAGGATTTTCTTGGTCATGACCTTGCGACTCCTGAATATCGGTGAGGAGCGTATCCTACTCCCTGCGCACAGGCCGGCCGGTTGCGGACACGCGCGCTATACTGCCGCCTGCTGGCAACCCGCCGATAGCGCACGGATGAACCGATGACTCGCACCTCACGCCTAAGTGTTGCAGGATTGCTCGTGTTGAACCTCGCAGCGCTGGGAGTCGCGCAGGCCCAGAGTGCCGAAGTGAAGGCGCAGGGCCAGGCGGTGTTCCAGCGGCTGTGCGGACTGTGTCACTTGAGCCTGGTGCCGACGGCAGGCAAGGCACCGGCGACTCCGGATGCGCGCGCCGTGCCGGTCGAGATGCTGCGCCGTTTTCCACCCGAGACCATTCTCACGGCCCTGACCACCGGCAAGATGCAGGCGCAGGGCTCGACCCTGACGGATGCGGAGCGCAAGGCCGTGGCGCAGTACCTCGCAGGCCGGCCTTTTGGCCCGGTGCAGACGGTCGCAATCACGGCGGGCAAGCTGTGCGCGAAGCAGGTGCCCATGGGTGATCCGGCCTCGATGCCGGGCTGGAGCGGCTGGGGCAACAGTCTGGAGAACACCCGTTTTCAGGATAAGGCCAAGGGCGGCCTGACGGCGGTGGACCTGCCGCGGCTGAAATTCAAATGGGCCTTCGGTTACGCAAATGTGCCAGCGGCGCGTACCCAGCCGGCGGTCGCGGGCGGGCGGCTGTTCGTGGCCAGTGACAACGGCGCTGTGTATGCGCTGGACCCGGCGACGGGCTGCACCTATTGGATGTTCCAGGCCGCGGCGGGCGTGCCGACAGCGCTGTCCGTGGCGCCCTATCACACTGCTTCGGGCACGGTCGCCTACGCCGTGCTGTTCGGTGACCGCCGGGCCAATGCCTACGCGGTCGATGCGCAAACCGGCAAGCAGGTGTGGGTAACGAAACTCGACACCCACCCGTCGGCGGCCGTGACCGGTGCGCCAGCGCCGTATGACGGTCGCGTGTACGTTCCGATCCAGGGCGTCGGCGAGGAGGGCCAGGGCGTCCACGCTGCCAAGGGCTGCTGCACCTTTCGCGGCAGTGTGTCGGCGCTGGATATCGACACCGGCAAGGTGCTGTGGAAGACCTACACCGTGCCCGAGGAACCCAAGCCGCGCGGCACGTCCACGGCGGGGCTGCCGATCTTCGGGCCATCCGGCGTCGGTGTCTGGTCCTCACCGACCATCGATGTGAAGCGCAAACTGCTTTATGTGGGAACCGGCAATGCCTACACCGAGCCAGCGCAGCACAACAGCGACGCGGTGCTCGCCCTCGACATGGCCACGGGCGCGATCAAGTGGGTGAGCCAGGTGCTGCCGAATGATGTGTGGGCCATGGGCTGCGCGGCCACCAATGCACCCAACACCGGATGTCCGGCGACCCTTGGACAGGACTATGATTTTTCGGCCTCGCCGGCGCTGGTGCACCTGAAAGGGCGAGACCTGCTGGTGCTGCCCCAGAAATCCAGCATGTCGTACGCGATGGACCCTGACCAGGACGGCAAGGTCGTCTGGCAGCACCGGCTCGGCAAGGGCAGTGGCCTTGGCGGTATGTGGGGCGCAGCGATTGAAGACGGTCGGGCTTACATCGGAACCGCCGACCTGCTGACGGAAACTCCGGGTGGTGTGCATGCCCTGAACATTGAGGACGGGAGCGTGGCATGGGCCGCCTCGCGTCCGAAGGGCCTGTGTGCAGGACAGCTCGGCTGCAGCACGGGCCAGGGCGCCGCGCTGACGGCGATTCCGGGGGCCGTGCTCAGCGGCGCAATGGACGGAGGTGTGCGTGCCTACTCGACCCGGACCGGCAAAGTGCTCTGGCTCTTCGACACGGCCCGTGATTTCGCGACCGTCAATGGCGTCAAGGCCAACGGCGGCAGCATCGATCAGGCCGGTCCCATCGTCGCGGGCGGCATGATGTTCGTGAATTCGGGCAACGGCAGCTTCGTCGGTCACACCGGCAACGTGCTGCTGGCGTTCGGTCTCGAATGAGGCTCCGGCCCGTACCCCGGTGCTGCACTCTGCGCCCAAAGCCGGCGTGTCAGCCGGTAGATGACATGGACCTGTCCCCAGCGTGGAGTTTCCTCCGCGCCCGTGAGCTGCGCGCCGAGCTTCTCCACCGCGCGGCGTGAGCGCAGGTTGCGCTCAGCGACCATGAACAGCACCTCCTGCACATCCGTGAAGGCGTGCCGGAGCATCAGCCGCTTCATTTCGGCATTGGTCGCGCCGCCCCAGTGACTGCGGGCGAGGAACGTGTATCCGATCGAGAGGCTCGCGCCGGGTTGGTATTGGGTGTAGCGGGACCAGCCGACCAATGAGCCCCGTGTGGCATCGATTGCGACCAGGCACCCCTTTGATTGCAGCGCATCGTCGAAGGAGCGCCTAAAGCCTGCACGCGTGGCGCGGCTTGGATCCGGGTGCTGAGCCCAAACGAGGGGGTCTGACGCGACAGTGAACAGTTCGTCAAAGTGCTGGGCCGCCAGTGGCCGCAGCGTGATGTGGAAGCCCGCGAGGGTGGGCTGCAGGTCGAGCATGGGTCCGATTATAAAAGAAGGGGCGGTCCATTGGCCGCCCCTTCGTTCATCAGCCGAAAATCGGCGTTACTGGAGGCTCACCCCAGCTGCACCGGCACGAAGATCCGCTCATCACCGCGCTGGATGAGCAGCGCCACGGTGTCCTGGTGCTGGTCCAGCATGCTGCGCAACTGAGTGATGTTGCTGACAGCGTTGCCATCGATCGCAAGTACCACGTCACCGGGCTGAATGCCGGCGCGGGCAGCCGCACCCTGCACCCGCTCGACCAGCAGTCCGGACTCGATGCCGCTTTGGCTGCGCTCATCCGAGGTCAGCGGCCGCACATTCAGGCCGAGGGTCGGGGCACCTGTTGCCGCGGTCTTCACCAGCTCGGCCTTGCCCGGCACACCGCCCAACTTCGTGCTCAGATCTACGGTCTTGCCATTGCGCCAGACCTTGAGATTGGCCGCGTCACCGGGTGCGGCCATCGCCACTGCCGCCGACAACTGGCCCGCATCCAGCAAAGCCGCATCGTTGTACTGCAGGATCACATCCCCGGCCTTGATGCCGGCATGCTCCGCGGCGCTGCCGGGTTCAACCCTCGACACCAGCGCACCTTCCGGCATGCTCATGTGGAAGGAGTTGGCGAGCTGCGCGTTCACGGGCTGAATCGTCACACCCAGGCGCGCATGCTCCACCTTGCCGGTCTTCAGGATTTCGTCCTGCACGTGCGTCGCCACCTCGATGGGGATGGCAAACGAAACGCCCTGAAAGCCGCCGGTGTTGCTGTAGATCTGGGAGTTGATGCCGATCACATTGCCGTAACCGTCGAACAGCGGCCCACCGGAGTTGCCGGGATTCACCGCCACGTCGGTCTGGATGAAGGGCACGGACTGATCGTTGGGGAGCGAGCGGCCCTTTGCGCTGACGATGCCGGCGGTGGCCGTTTCCTCCAGACCATACGGGTCGCCGATGGCGAGCACGTAGTCACCGACCTGAAGTTTCGTCGATGAGGTCATGTGCACGGTCGGCAGATCCTTCGCGTCGATCTTGACGACGGCCACGTCGGTTGCCTTGTCCTCGCCGAGCACCTTCGCCTTGAACTCGCGGTGATCCGACAGCGTCACGGTGACATGGCTGGCGCCGTGCACGACGTGCGCATTGGTCAGGATCACGCCGTTCGGGCTGACGATGAAGCCGGAGCCCAGTGCATGCACGGGCGTCTCGTCCTGTCGCGGCATGTTCGGCATCTGGCCGAAGAAGCGGAAGAACGGGTTGTCGCGGCCATTGGACTGCGGGCCGTTACCCGAACCGGGAGCGCCATTGCCCTCATCCTGGTCATCGCCGTCATTGTCATCGGACACGGCGGATGCCTTCGACTCGGTGGTGATGCCGACCACGGCGGCGCGATTGGCGGCGACGATGGCGCGATAGTTGGGCGCGCCGGTAAAGGGAATCGGACCGGAAGCGGTCTGGGCGGCAATCGCCTCAGGTACGGCAGGGCCGGTGTTCGCGGCGCCCGCAGCGGTCAAACCTGCAATAGCGGCAAAGGCGACGACTGCACCTGCCGATACGATCAACGTTGGGTTCTTGAGGTTCACGGTGCTCTCCTGGCGCCACATCAGCGCTGATGGGCACCGAGGATGCGCGGCGCGCCTTAAGTGGACCTTAAGGCAGGCGCAAAGCTCACCAGCACGCGCAGGCCGTGCGGGACGGCGTCGGTCAGCGTGACTTCCGCGCCGTGCCGCTGCGCTATCGCTTTGACAATGGCCAAGCCCAGGCCGCTGCCGCCTTCGTCGGCACCGGGTGCGCGGTAGAAGCGCGCAAAGGCGCGGGTACGGTCGGCCGCGGGGATGCCCGGTCCCTGATCGGTCACCTCCAGCACGGTCTGCCGCCGCGGGTCGCTCTGCACGCGCACCTGCACGATCGACCCTGACGGTGAATAGCGCACCGCATTATCGATGAGGTTGCGCACCAATATCCGCAGCGCATCGGCATCGGCCGTCACCATCGCCGGCAGTGGGGCATCGAGCTGGAGCTGGATGCGACGTTGGTCGGCCAGTGGCTGCACGTCCGCCGCGGCGCTGCGCGCAATGGCGTCCAGGGCGGCCGGTATCCGGTCGGTGTGCGGGGCTTCCGGTTCGTTGCGTGCCAGGGTCAGGAGCTGCCCGACCAGGTGCGTGGCCCGATCAATGGCCTCGCGCAGTCGCGTGGTGGCCAGTTCACGGTCGGGCTCGGCGCGCGCGCGCTCCAGGAGCTGCAGGTGCAGCGACAGGGCGGTGAGGGGCGAACGCAGTTCGTGGGCGGCGTCGGCGACGAATGCCCGCTGGCTTTCGAACGCGCCCGCGAGCCGCTCCAGCAGCCGGTTGAGTTCCTCGACCAGGGGCGACACTTCAGCGGGAAGATCCGCCGCGATGAGCGGCGTCAGGCTGTGCACATCGCGATGTTCGACCTGTGTCGTGAGGCCCTTGAGCGGGCGTACCGCCCGCGTGACGATCCAGGCCGCGGCCGCCGCCATCAGCGGCAGCAGCAGCAGCAGCGGTACGATTACGCGCAAGGCGGCCTCGCGCGCCAGTTTTTCGCGCACGCTCCAGGGCTGCGCCACCTGGATGACGGCGGTGCGCGTCGCCACGGCGTACACACGCCAGCGTTCGTTCTGAACCGTCAGATCCGAGTAGCCCAGGATCGCCTTGTCCAGGAATGGCAATCCGGGGGAGTAGATGCGGGTGCCGAATACGTCCCAGATCTGGATCACGAAGTCCGAGTTCTCCGGATGTGCCGGCAGCGAATAGCCCGACATGAACGAGGCCTGATCACCCAGCGACAACGCCATCTGGCGCAGCTGGTAGTCGAACAGATTGGAGGTTTCGCCCAATACCCGCCGATAGGTGAGGGAGCCGGTGATCACGGACACCACCGCCACGAGCAGCAGCAGCCCAACGAGGAGCCGTCCGCGGATGGAGCGCATCATCGCGGCACGAAGTAGCCGGCGCCGCGCCGGGTGCGGATGACGTCGCTGCCGAGTTTGCGGCGCAGGGAGTGCACATAGACCTCCACAGCATTGCTCTCGACCGATTCGTCGAAACCATAGAGGCGATCCTCGAGCTGGGCGCGTGACAGCACCACACCCGGACGGAGCAGCAGCGCCTCCAGCACCGCGAATTCCTTGGCCGAGAGCGGCACCGCAACGCCTGCCTTGTGGACTTCCCGCGTCGCGCTATTGACGCGGATGCCGCCGTGTTCGATGACCGGATCGCCACGTCCGGCGCTGCGGCGCTGCGCGGCGCGCATGCGCGCGGCCAGTTCATCCAGGTCGAAGGGTTTGACGAGGTAATCATCGGCGCCGGTGTCGAGCCCCGCCACCCGACTGCGCACGTCGTCACGTGCAGTGATGATGATCACCGGCGTCGCGTCACCGCGCCCGCGCAGCTGCTTGAGTACCGTGAGGCCATCCTTGCGCGGCAGGCCCAGATCAAGCAGGACGATATCGAACCGCGAGTTGCTCAGGGCGGTGAGCGCGGCGGCGCCATCCGCCATCCAGTCGGTCACATGACCGTCCTGCCCGAGTGCCGTACGCACGGCCTCGGCGATCATCCGGTCATCCTCAACCAGCAGTACGCGCATGCGCGCACTGTAGCAGGCCGGAATCAGGCCTGCGTATTGACCAGGTTGCCTACGGTGTTCATGCCCGACAGATCATTCGAGAAGTTCGAGAGGAATCCCGACAACGACGCATTGCTGCTGCCGCCCATCGCACTCACGAGATTCGCAAAGCTCTGTTGCAGTGAGTCCACGGCTGAACTCGCGCTGCCGGTGGCCGCGGTGCCCGTGCCGGTGGCGCTGGCGGCAGCGCTCGTGGAGCTGCTGCCGCTCACTTCGGAAATGAGACTCTGCAGCGCCGAACTCAACGGGCCGCCAGCGAAGCCGCCCGGGGGCGGCGGGGAAATCCCCGGAGCCGAGCCGGCTGCAGTTGTCGCGGCGCCAGGCGCGGTTGCAGCGGCGGTCGTGGTGTTGTCAGGCGTGGTCGCGCCGGTGCCGCTGCTTGCCGTCGGGGAGCCGGTGAGCTGCGACTGCAGCGCCTCCACCAGGTTCTGGATGAAGGCCAGCATCGCCTCCTGCGGCGTCGTCGTGCCCGAGGTCTGGGAGCTGGACGACGTGCTGGAGGAGGAATCAGTCGCTGCGGCAGAGGCCGTCGTGGTCATGCCACCGGTCGCTGCGGTGGCGGCGGAGCTGGCCGTCGTGACGGCGCCCGAATCCGTCAGCGCCTGCATGAGGGTCGCGAGCAGACCACCGGCGGCGGGAGCCTGCGGACCGCTCTGCGCGGCGCCAGTGATGCCGGTGGCTGCGGTCTGTGCTGCACCACCTATCATGCCGATCGGGTACTGCTGCGTTTGCCAGCTGCCGTGGATTGCGCCAATGTTCATATCGAAACTCTCCGAACCTACGAATGTGAGTGCAAAGCTAATCCGATCCGACATTCGGAATTGAGCAGTGCTTGGCACTTTCCGCAGCCTTTTTGCGCGCTCGCGAACTCAAGTGTCAGCAATCATTGCCGTGTCCCGCGGCGGCGGGCAATGCGGCAATCACTGGCCGCCCGACGGCAAAGCGTTGCCGCTTCAGTTACATTCGAGGCCATGAAGTTGAAGATGATTCCCGCATTCGTTCCGGCGCTGATGGCCGCGGTGGTGGTGCTCGTGCCGCCCCTGGTCGCCGCCGGACCGCTCACCGCCCCCGCTGTGCCGACGCACGACGCGTGGCCCGCCCTGGCGCAGCTGTCCCGCTCCGGTGTGCAGGTGAGCGCTGCCGCCATCGATCTGGACCATGACCTGGTGCTCGACCAGCTGCATGGCGATACCCGGCTCACGCCCGCGTCGCTGACGAAACTGGTGACGGCCGCGGTCGCACTGGGCCTGTGGGCGCCGGACAAGGTATTCCACACGCGACTGATAACGAGCGGCGCGATCATCGATGGCGAACTGCGCGGTGATCTGATTCTGCTCGGCGGCGGCGATCCGTCGCTCGATGACCAGTCGTTCTGGAATCTCGTTGCGCAGCTGCGTGGCGCAGGTGTGACCCATGTCAGCGGGCGGTTGGTGGTGATTCCGGCGCCGTTCGGTCCGATGGACTGCGAGACGCAGGACCGCTGCGATGCCATGCGCCGCAGCGACCGAGCGTACAACGCGCCCCTCGGTGCGCTCGGCGTGGATTTTGGCAACTGGTGCATCATGATTCGCCCAACTGCGCCGGGTGCGGCCGCCACGGTGCAGGGTTGCAGCGTGACCCGGCTGCCCATCGCGGTCGAAGGCAGCATCCACACGGTGATCAGCACCGCACGCCAGACTTTCTGGATGGAGCGGGTGACCGACGGCGCGGGTGATCGCCTGCGCGTAGGTGGCGATATACCGGTGGGCCCGGCGCAGCAGGACTATCGGGCCATGTCGGATCCCGTACGTGGTTCGGGCCTGCTGCTCAAGGAGATGCTCCGCGAAAGCGGCCTGCGCATCGACGGGGAGGTGGTCCTGGGGACCACGGCGCCGCCTGCGACTACCCGCGTGCTGGCCGACTCTCAGGGACTTGCACTGAATGAGCAGCTCGGTCGCATGCTGCGTTATTCCAACAATTACATCGCCGACGTGCTGACGTTGGATGCAGCGGCGGACATGGGCGCTGCGCCGACGCAGCTGTCCGGCGCGGCGCAGGTGCTGTCGAACTTCGTTATCGGGCTGGGCCAGGCCGGCGGCCTGCCGCCGCTCCTGCACAGTGGCAGTGGGTTGACGCCGGAGAATGTGCTCTCGGCGAATGACCTGATCGGTGTGCTGGCGCACGTCTATCGCGACCCGCGGCGTTTTCCGGCGTACTACGGTGGCTTGGTCGTGCCGCGCGATGCGCCGTTCGGATTTCTGCGCGAAGGCAGCGAGGCGTGGCTGGATCGCGTCGCACTGAAGACCGGCAACATGGACGTGCCGCATTCCGTGCTGGGGATCGCCGGTTACCTGCGCAAGCGCGATGGCGGCTGGATCGCCTTCGCCGCCATCGTCAACGGTGGCGAGGCGCGGCCGCATGTGCCGCTGCGCGAGGCCCTGCAGGCCGCGCGCAGCGATGTCGAGGATCTGCTGAAGAAATACTGACCGGTCAGGCGTGCGCCGCGATCTGCGTATCCACGTGCGCGTCGATCAGCGCGTGTAACTGGCTGCGGCTGAGACTGCCGACGTGCGTTGCGACGGGCGCTCCGTCCTTGAACAGCATGAGCGTTGGAATCCCGCGGATCCCATAGCGCCTGGCGGTGGCGGCGTTTTCATCGATGTTGAGTTTGGCCACGGTCAGCCGGCCGGCGTATTCGGTGGCGGACTCCTCAACGATCGGTCCGATCATGCGGCACGGTCCGCACCACTCGGCCCAGTAGTCCACCAGCACCGGCTTGGCCGACTCGAGCACGTCGGTCTTGAAGGTGTCGTCGGTAACAGTCTTGGTTGCCTGGCTCATAGGTCCTCCTGGAATTGGTGACAGCGATGTTATTATTCGAATAGATAGGGATAAACGGGTATATATGAAATGATTATTCCGTGATATGAATAATCCCTATGGATAAATTCCAGGCCATGAGCCTGTTCGTGCGGGTCGTGGAAACAGGCGGGATCGCACGCGCGGCGGAAAGTCTGCAGATTCCCAATGCGACGGCGACCACGCTGCTGCAGCGGCTCGAGGCCACTTTGGGCGTCAGGCTGCTCAATCGCACCACCCGTCGCGTGAGCGTCACACCGGACGGCGCCGCCTACTACACCCGGGCAGCCGCGATTCTCGCCGAGCTGCGGGATGCGGAGGAGTCACTGTCACAGCACGCGACGCGTCCGCAGGGCCGCGTACGCGTCGATGTCCCGACGCTCATCGCACGCTCGGTCATCGTCCCGGCCCTGCCCCTTTTTTTTGCCCAATACCCGGACATCGAGCTGGCACTGGCCTGTAACGAGCGGCATTTCGACCTGGTGGCCGAGGGTATCGACTGCGCCTTATGGATCGGCGAGGTAGGTGACGACAGCCTGGTCGCCAGGCGAGTGGGGTTTCTGTATTTCGCGACCTGCGCGGCGCCGGCCTATATCGCCGCCCACGGGCTGCCCACACATCCGCGCGAGCTTGCGCAACATCACTGCATCAACCATTTCGCACCGCGCAGCGGCGAGAAGGTGGAGTGGGTCTTCTCCAAGGATGCCGAGCGCGTGCAGGCGGTGTTCCCGGGATACCTGGCGCTCGAGGATGAGAACAGCTACGTGAGTGCTGCCGAAGCGGGGCTCGGCATTGCCCAGCTGCCGGCGTTCATCGTGAAGGAGGGGATGGAACGCGGGACTCTGGACCTCGCGCTCGCGGACTGGTTTCCCGAGCCTGCGCGCCTGCACGTGGTCTATCCGCAAAGTCGGCATCTTTCACGACGCGTCCGCGTCTTTGTCGACTGGTTGGCGGCCCTGATCAGCGAGCACGATGGGATTCAGCTGCGATCGACGCTGCCGCCAACGTAGCGTTGGCGTCCGCTGGGAACTCAAAACCGAAGCTGTGCGCAAAGCCGCGCCGACCCTTGGCGGTGACGGTCACGATCCGACCCTCCATGGCGCGATCAATCCAACCAAGCTCGAGGCAGCGTTGCAACAGCGCCGCGCCCAGGACGCCGGCAATGTGGCAGCGGCGCTCGCTCCAGTCCAGGCAGGGTCGGCAGTACAGCCTTCGTGATTGGCGCGGTGCGCAGGTCGCAATGCCAAAGGATGCCAGCAACTCCTGCCCGGCCTCCGTGACTTCGCCGGCCTCCGGCGTCAATGCCAGCGCGCCTTGGCCGATCAGGGCATCGGCCAAGCCGACACCGAGGCGTCCTGCCAGGTGATCGTAGCAAGTGCGCGCAGCGCGCAACGCCGGATCGATTCGCGGCACCGGCGCTCGGCGACGGGGGTCGGCCCCGGCGGCGACGACCAGGATCCCTTCAAGCATGGCGGCCACCAGTGGCCCGGCGAGCCGAAAATACCGGTGACGTCCCTGGGTCGTTTTGCGCAGCAGTCCGCCTTCGGTCAGGCGTGTCAGATGGGTGCTGGCAGTGGATCGCGTGATATCCGCGACGGCCGCCAGCTCGGTAGCCGTCAACGCCCGACCATCAAGCAGCGCGACCAGCATGTCGGCGCGTCCGGGTTCACCGACGAGTCGGGCCACATCCGCGATGTTTACAGCAGCCGCCAATTTCAATGCCTCTTCGTTTCCTACACAGGATAGCGGCAATCCAGTGAGCCAGTTCGTTCGGCATCGAACTGTCCGGGCGCACTCATCAGTTAGCATTACCGCAGATCGGCCCACCACGCAAAGATGACAGACACCACACGCATAGCTGACGGCGAAGAACATTTCCATATAGACGGGCCGCTACCCGACAAAAAGCTGTTCCTGCGCCTGCTGCGAGCGTCAGGGAGTCGGACGCGACATCAATCGCCGGTGCTGTACGTGCACGGCGCGACGTTCCCGTCAGCCTTGTCTGTGGCGTATCGCTGCGATGGCCGCTCATGGCGGGATGCCTTGTGCGCTTCCGGATTCGATGTCTGGGGCCTGGATTTCTATGGATTTGGTCTCTCCGACCGATACCCACAGATGGCCGAACCGGCCGAGGCACATCCGCCGCTGGGACTGGCGGTGGAGGCCGAAAAGCAGTTGGCTGCGGCAGTGCAGTTCATCTGTGAACGCGAGCAGGTCAGCCGCCTCAACTTCATATCCCACTCATGGGGCTCAATGCCGGTTGGACGATTTGCCGAACGGCATCCCTCGTTCATAGATCGATGGGTGCTGTTTGCACCCATCACCTGGCGGGAGAAAACGCGTTATCTGGCCCGGCCGGACGCAGGCGCGTGGCGGTTGGTCAGTGCCGAGGATCAGTGGCAGCGTTTTGTGGAGGATGTGCCGGCGCAGCAACCGCCGGTCCTGCGCCGGGAGCTGTTTGACGAGTGGGCAGCAGGATATCTGGCGACTGATCCTCGCAGCGCGGATCGAAATCCGCCCGCTGTCCAGATTCCGAGTGGTCCGACAGTGGAGATCCTGCGCGCCTGGCAGGGCGAACTCGCCTACGACCCGTCGCTCGTACAGGCGCCCGTCGCCATCGTGCGCGGTTCGTGGGACGGCCTGGTCACCGATGCGGATGCGGCCTGGCTTTTCAATGCCTTCTCACGTGCTCCAGTGAAGCGCGACATCAAGATCTCGGGCGCCACTCATCTGATGCACCTGGAGCTCATGCGAGCGGCTCTCTGGCAGGAGAGCATCGCCTTTCTGCGTGCCGAAAATACAGGAGCAATCATGGTCAATCAAGACAGCAGGACCGCATCGATCCCCGGCTATAACCCCGGTGCAAAGGAGATCGCCAGATCGCCGATCTCGATGGAAGACTGGGAAAAGATGAAGCAGTCCGCCCTGTTCACTGACGAAGATGTCATCTATCTGCGATTGTCTTACGAGGTCCTGAAAGATCAGGCAGAAGATCTCGTGAAAGTATGGCGCGGCATCATTCTGTCGCATCCCCATCTGCGCACCTACGATGAAAATCCGCACACCGGTGAATTGGACAAGGCGTACGCAGCTGCGGTGGGCAAACGCTTTACTCAATGGGTGATCGATACCGCCAAGGCGGACTACAACCAACAATGGCTCGATTATCAGTACGAGATCGGCCTGCGGCATCATCGCACCAAGAAGAACAAGACCGACGGCGGGCATACCACGGAGCACATCCGTGCCCGCGACCTGATCGCTTTTGCCGCAGCGATCGTCGCGCCGATGAAGCCCTATCTGGCGAAGGGCGGCGATCCTTCCGAAATCGTCAATCGCATGTACGACGCGTGGTGGAAGTCGATGATCCTGCAGGTCACTTTGTGGTCGCAGCCATACATGAAAGATGGCGACTTTTAGTCTCAAGATCTACAGGAGTCGATCAATGCTCACTCTTTGCATCCGCTACGTAATTGATCCGAACCGCGTCGCGCACTTCAGGACATACGTCGAAGCAGAACTCGAGGCAATCCGCCGCTGCGGCGGGGAAATCGTTGGCTACTTCCTGCCTACGGACTTCGCCGGGCCTACCAATGAGGCCTACGGCCTGATCGACTTCGCCACGCTGTCCAGCTACGAGCAATATCGGCGCGCGCTCGCGGACGATTCGTTGCACAGGAAAAACGCCGCTGAACTCGAGCGCAGCGGCGTAATCGTGGCCATGAACCGGTCAATTATCGAGAGAATCGGGGACGTCAGGCGGCCACGCTCATTGCACCACGTGCCATCGCCCGGTTGACCGCCGAGATCACGGCAAGCAGCGAGGCGGTGATGATGTTGTTGTGGATACCGACGCCGAACAACGTCACGCGCGAGTGCGTCGTGATTTCCACGTACGCCACTGCCTGGGCGCCGCTGCCGGCGGAGCGTGAATGCTCCGAGTACGACAGTACGTCCATGGGCAGTCCCAATGCCTCGACCAGGGCGTCGATGGGGCCGGAACCGGAGCCGGTCAGCGTCAGGGCGCTGCCGTTGCGTTCCACGTGCAGCGTGATGCGCTCGCGGTCGGCGCCGTCGGCCGTCGCTGCCAGCTGGTGTGAGCGGTAAATGAAGGGCGCCGTCGTGCGCAGGTATTCGGCGCTGAAGAGCTCCGCAATCTCATCGCTGGTGAGCTCCTTGCCCGACGCATCCGCCGCGGCCTGGACGACTTGGCTGAACTCGATCTGCAACCGCCGCGGCAGCACGTACTGGTGGTCACGTTCCAGCAGGTAAGCAACGCCGCCCTTGCCGGATTGGCTGTTGACGCGAATGATGGAATCGTAGGTGCGCCCCAGGTCCTGCGGATCAATCGGCAGGTAGGGCACATCCCAGTGGGCACCGGGCTGCAGCGCCGCGAAGCCTTTCTTGATGGCGTCCTGGTGCGAGCCGGAAAACGCCGTGAACACCAGGTCGCCTACGTAGGGATGGCGCGGGTGGATGGGCAGCTGGTTGCAGCCTTCCGCACAGCGCGCAACTTCGTTGATGTTCGAGAAATCCAGACCCGGGTTCACGCCCTGGGTGTAGAGATTGAGCGCCAGCGTCACGATGTCGACGTTGCCGGTGCGTTCGCCGTTACCAAACAGGGTCCCCTCGACACGATCGGCGCCCGCCATCACGGCGAGCTCCGCTGCCGCGACGCCCGTGCCGCGGTCGTTGTGCGGATGGACGCTGATGATCACGCGGTCGCGGTGCGCGACGTGGCGGCCGAACCACTCGATCTGGTCGGCATAGACATTCGGTGTGGCCATCTCCACGGTGGCCGGCAGGTTGAGGATGGCCTTGCGACGCGGGGTGGGTTCCCACACCTGCGTCACGGCATCGCAGACCTCCACGGCATAGTCCAGTTCGGTGCCCGTGAAACTCTCGGGGCTGTATTCAAAGATCCACTCGGTGCCGCGGCGGCGCTCGGCCTCGCGGCGCACACACTCGGCGCCGCGCACGGCGATGTCCCGGATGCCGGCCCGGTCGAGCTTGAACACCACGCGCCGCTGGGTGGTGGAGGTGGAGTTGTAGACGTGCACGATCACCCGGCGTGCGCCGTCCAGCGCCTGGTAGGTGCGCGCAATGATCTCCGGGCGCGCCTGCGTCAGCACCTGGATGGTCACGTCCTCGGGAATCAGGTCGCGCTCGATGAGTTCGCGGACGAAATCGAAATCGGTCTGCGAGGCGGCGGGAAAACCGACCTCGATTTCCTTGAAACCCAGCTTCACCAGCTGCTCGAACATGCGGTGCTTGCGCGCCGCGTTCATCGGTTCGATGAGCGCCTGGTTGCCGTCGCGCAGATCCACGCTGCACCAGGTGGGGGCCTGCGTAATGACGCGGTTCGGCCAGGTCCGGTCGGTCAGGCCGATCGGGGCAAAGGGGACGTATTTTTCGGACGGATTCTTGAACATGGGATCACCAGCGCATGAGGGCGGCAAACAACGCTACCGGTCCGGGGGCTTAAGTCCGGTTGGGTGCATGGGTTCCCGTCTTGATGGCGCCGACGGGTAGCGCGATTGAATATGGCGCCTAGCGGCGCAGGAGCAGAAGCGCAAGCAACCCGGACGCCGGGGCGTCGGGCATCAGACCATAAGTGGCGCGACTGCTGTTCATGCCGCGCAACCCTAGCACTGGATTCGTTGCAAAAACAAGAGTCGTGCCCGGTTTTGGCGTCCAAGGTGCTATCTTTGCGCCCCCCGCTGAACCGGAGTCCCTTGCCATGTCCCGTCTGCTGAGAATTGCTTCGCTGCTGCTGATCCTCGCCCTGGCGCTGCCCGGTGCGGCCCTGGCCGCCTTCAACAAGGACGCCTCCACCGTCCTGATCACGGGCGCCAACCACGGCCTGGGCCTGGAGCTTGCCCGCCAGTATGCGGCCATGGGCTGGAACGTCATCGCCACGACGCGGCATCCGGCCGGCGATGCCTCCTCGAAGCAACTCGAAGCCATCCGCGCGGCCCGCCCGAACCTGGTCATCGAGCAGCTGGACGTGACCGATTCGCAAATGATCAAGGCGCTGGCGGCGAAGTACAAGGATCAGCCCATCGACGTCCTGCTGAACAATGCCGCTGCGGTGGAGCCGACCTTCGCCGCCGACATGGCCGAGGTCATGAAGCCCTATGACAAGATCGATTTTGACGCCGCCCGGCATGACTTCGATGTGAACACGCTCGGACCCATGCGGGTGGTGCAGGCGTTCGCGCCGAACGTGATCGCCTCGAGGGGCAAGCGCCTGGCGACCATCACCTCGATGGCCGGATCCTTTGGTGCGCCCATGGCCGGCGCCATGGGCATGAACTACGGTGCCAGCAAGGCGGCGCTGAACAAGTACATGACACTGCTGACAGTGGCCCTGAAGCCCTCCGGTGTGCTGGTGGGTCTGTTCCAGCCGGTGTTCGTCGCGACCAAGGACGACACTCAGGCGATGCGGGGTGCCTCACCCGTCGGGCCGGAAGTGGCAAAGCTCATCAAGCAGATCGACGCGCTCTCGCCGGCGACGGACGGCAAGATCGTCAACTTCTCAACCGGCAGGATCGACCCGTACTGACTCTGAACCTCAGCGCCGTCCGGGTCGTACCGGCGGTGGAGTCACGCCCACACCCGGGCTTTGCATCTGCAGCAGCATCTGCTCCGCGCCATAGACCGCATCCAGGTAGGCCGCGCGGATCAGGTGCGGGGCGATGTCGCGGTAGCGCGCATGGATCCAGGTAGCCGACTCGTACGCCTTGGCGCAGGCCAGTGCCGCGCCGGCATCGCCGTCGCCCGACACCAGCGCATTTTCGACCGCGGGTGCCAGCGGCAGTTCATCGACGATCTTGGCCATGGGCATGCCCATCAGCACATCGAGCATCGAGAACAGACCGGTGATGAAGTAGGGCGCCGTGGCGCTCTGCCCTGCAAGCCGCGCCAGCTGTTCGCACATCTGCGCGCGGGCCATAGCGGTGACGAAGAGACTCGGCGGACGGTTCTCCAGCTGCTGCAGCGCCGCCAGCAGACATAGCTGGCGCAGGTTGTCCATGCCCAGCAGCACCAGCGCCTGACGGATCGAATCGACTTTCTGCGGCAGGCTGTAGAAGCTCGAATTGATGCAGCGCAGGACGCGGTAGGACATCGACAGGTCCTGCGAGATCAGCAGTTCCACTTCGCGCATCGTGGCTTCCGGATTCTGCAAGGTGGCGACCAGACGCAGGGTCGCGAACCCGTTGCGCGGCGCGCGCTGTGAATGGAAGCGCTGCGGGCGCTGCAGGAAGTCGCCCTGAAAGCCATCGAAGCCCAGCTCGCTCGCGTGTTCGAACTGTTCAATGGTCGCAACGGACGTCGCGATCAGCTTAAGTCCCCGGCGGGTGAATTCGGGCGCGAGACGCTCCAGCTGCTCGGGTTCGAAGCTGGGCAGCGACAGTTTCACGACGTCGACCAGATCGAGCAGCTCCGGCTGGGTGAGGCCCGGCGTGAAGGCATCGAGCGCGATGTGGTGGCCGCGCTCGCGCAAGGTGCGGATGCCGCGCAGCACCGCCTCGTCGGCCCGCAGCTCCCCGGGGACCTCGATGATGACGCGATCCGGATGCATCGACAGTGGCGCATCGACAGCGAGCAGTTCGCGCGGGTACCGGATGTAAACCGGCAGTGCGCCGGCCAGCCGATCGAGGCCGATATCCAGGGCCGCATCCGCCAGCATCCGCAGCGTCCCTTCCCGGGGGCTGCCTGCCAGGCCCAACTCCGGATCCGCTTCAGCGTATTGCAGCTCGTAGGCCACGACCGTCATGGCCTTGCCGTAGATGGGTTGCCGCGCCACCAGGGCGACTGATCCGCCCTCCGGGGTCGCTGCGGCAACGGTGTTGATGTTGTGCGTCAGGTTTGTGGTCGCCATTGCGGAAGACTAGCCACATAACGAGCCAGGCACCGCGCACCGCCGCACAGCTTTGACGAGGAGCACGCCGCGCCGCGCCGGGCGGCCAAAGCAGCGGCCGCGCTATGTCAAATCAAGGGGGTCATTCAGGTAATAACGGCGACTATGATATCTGATCAATATAATCACATATGATTCGGTATACTGCTGCTCATCCCAGTTCCCACCCCGATACGGTTATGGATCAGCACCAGATCTTCGGCTTCCTGCTGCACGACGTGACGCGACTGTACAAACGACGCTTCGAACAGCGATCGGCGCAATTGTCCCTGACGCTGCCCCAGTGCAAGACCCTATCCCTGCTCGCCCGCAACGAAGGCATCAGCCAGCGACAGCTCGCCGACCTCGCCGAGATCGACGCCATGAGCATCGTGCGGATCCTTGATCGGATGGAGGCGGACGGCTGGGTCGAACGTCGTGCCGATCCGCTGGACCGGCGGGCCCGCCGACTGGCGATCACCGCCAAGGCTCGCCCGATCCTGGATCAGATCCTGGAGATGGGTGCCGCGACCCGGACGGAGGTGCTGGCGGACCTCGATGTCCAGCAGCGCGATCAGCTCGTGGCACTGCTGGAGAAGTGCCACAGCAATCTGCAGGCACTGGGGCCACTGGCCGAGTCGCAGGTGCCCTCATGAGCATCGAGCGCCTGCGCAAGCCACTGCTGATCGGGTTGCCCATCGTGGTGCTGCTGGGTCTGGGCGTGCTGTGGCTGCTGGGTGGACGCACCCAGTCGACCGATGACGCCTATGTGCGGGCGGCACAGGTCACCGTCAGCGCGAACATTTCCGGCCGCGTACTCGAGGTCCCGGTCCATGACAACCAGAAGGTGCATAAGGGCGACGTGCTCTTCCGCCTCGATGAGCGCCCGTTCCGAATTGCGGTGGAGGAGGCGCGGGCGCGGGTGGAGTCGGCGCGGCTGTCAATTCAGGCATTGAAGGGCACTTATCGGGAGCGCCAGGCCGATGAGCGTGGCGCCCAGGATGAACTTGCCTACGCGCAGCGAGAGTACGACCGGCAGAACAAGCTGCTCAAGAGCGGCATCGCGTCCCAGGCCCAGGTCGACCGGGCGCTGCAGGGGCTGAATGTCGCGCAGCAGAAACTCGCCTCGAGCCGCCAGCAGGGCACGTCCACGCGCGCCGATCTGGATAACGATCCGGACATCGAGCCGGATCAGCATCCCGCCGTGCAGTTGGCGCTCGCGGAGCTGTCGCGCGCGCAGTTGAACCTTTCCTACACCATCGTCACGGCGCCCATCGACGGCGTGGTGACCCGGGTTGAATCCCTGCAGCCGGGCAACTACATCACCGCGGCGGTCCCGGCCTTCGCGCTGGTCTCGGACAAGGACCTGTGGGTGGAAGCGAACTTCAAGGAAGATCAGCTCACGCACATGCACGTGGGTCAGACCGCGCGCATCAAAATCGATGCCTATCCCGATCAACATCTGGCGGCGCGTGTCGCGAGCCTGAGTCCGGGTACGGGCGCGGAGTTCTCGGTGCTGCCGCCGGAGAATGCCACCGGCAACTGGGTCAAGGTCGTGCAGCGGCTGCCGGTGCGGCTGGAGTTCAAGGACCCGCCACCCGGACTGCGCGCCGGCTTGAGCGTCGTCGTGGACGTGGATACCGGCATGCGGCGACACCTGTTCTCCGCTGCGACGGCTGCACAGCCATAACAGCAGTCGCGCGCGCATGATTGCCGACGGACAGAACCTTACCGCGGGCCGGCGGGCGATGATCACCATCGCCGTAATGCTGGCGTCGATCCTGACGGCGTTGGATACGACGATTGCCAACGTCGCGCTGCCGCACATCCGCGGCAGTCTTTCCGCGACGCTCGAGCAGATGGGTTGGGTCCTCACCTCCTATATCGTCGCGACCGCCATCATGACACCGCTGGCGGGCTGGCTTGCCGGCCGGGTGGGTCGGCGCAAGGTGCTGCTCATTTCCATCGCCGGGTTTACGGTGACGTCGGCACTGTGCGGCATCGCCACCTCGCTGTCTGAGCTGGTGCTGTTCCGGGCCCTGCAGGGTGCCTTCGGCGCGTCCCTGGTGCCGATGTCGCAGGCCGTGTTGCTGGATATCAATCCGCCGGAGCATCACGGTCGTGCCACGGCCATCTGGGCAATGGGTGTGACGGTCGGACCCATCATCGGTCCGGCACTGGGCGGCTGGCTCACCGACGACTATTCCTGGCGCTGGGTGTTCTACATCAACATTCCGTTCGGCATTTTGTCGTTGGCAGGCATAGCGTCCTTTGTGCCGGAGTCGAAGACCCGGCACTCGCGCTTCGATATGTTCGGTTTCGCAACGCTGAGCATCGCGATCGGCGCGTTGCAGCTCATGCTGGATCGGGGGCAGCTGCTGGACTGGTTCAATTCCACCGAGATCTGCGCCGAGGCCCTGGTTTGCGGGCTCTCGTTCTACCTGTTCCTGGCGCACACGTTCACCAGCAAGTCACCGTTCGTTAGTCCGGGGCTGTTTGCGGACCGCAATTTCGCCATCGGCAATCTCTTCGTGTTCATCGTCGGCGTCGTGTTGTTCGCAACGCTGGCGTTGCTACCGCCGCTGCTGCAGGACCTGATGGGCTATCCCGTGATCACCACGGGGCTCGTCACCGCGCCACGCGGTATCGGAACCTTTCTGACCATGATGATCGTCGGGCGACTGGTGGGGCGCATGGATTCGCGGGTGCTGATCGCGGCCGGCTTCGTCGCGACGGCGCTGTCGCTGTGGCTCATGTGCGGCCTCTCGCTGCAGATGGACTCGCGACTGATCATCTGGGGCGGGTACCTGCAGGGCATCGGCACGGGCCTGGTGTACGTGCCACTGGCGGCAATCAGCTTCGCGACCCTCACGCCGCAGCTGCGCAGCGAAGGCACGGCGATCTTCAGTCTGCTGCGCAATGTCGGCAGCAGCATCGGCATTGCGGTGGTGCAGGCGCAGCTGACGCGCAGTACGCAGGTGATGCACGCGCGGCTGGCCGAGCAGCTGCAGCCCTATGGCGGACATCTGCAGGCGAAGCTGCCATTCGACATCACGACCCTCAAAGGTCTGGCCACGCTCAACGGCGAGGTGACCCGGCAGGCGCAGATGATTGCCTACAACAATGATTTCAAGATGCTGCTGGTGTTGACGGTTGCGGTGGCGCCGCTGCTGCTGTTGCTGCGCAAGCCGGTGCACAAATTAGCTCCTGCCGAAGCCGTGGCGGCCGCTGAATAGCAGTACGCATCCGCTATGGAAAAACCAATGCTCAAGTTACGTTCCTGCCCCCTCGCGCCGGCTCTGCTGACGATGCTTGTCGGAACCCTGGCTGGCTGCACCGTGGGTCCGGAATTCAAATCCCCGCAGGCCCCAGCGGTTCAGTCCTATCGCTCATCGACTGAGCCGGCCCAGACTCACTTCGATGCCGGTGCGCCGGTGGCACCGGACTGGTGGACGGTATTCGGTTCGGCGGATATGAATAAGCTGATCCAGCAAGCCGTGGCCGGCAACCAGACGCTGGCGGGTGCGGCGGCGAGTCTCGAGGAGGCCCAGGAGCTGGCCAATGCCGCGACCGGTAACCGCTATCCGCAGGTCAGCCTGAACGCCGGAGCGCTGCGCCAGCAGTACGGCGCACAGTTCCTGGGACCCTTCAATCTGCCAGCGTTCACGGCTTTCGGGGTCGGCCCGTCGGTCCGCTATGTGCTCGACTACGACGGTGCGCAGCTGCGGGCGGACGAACGGCAATTGGCGCTTGCCCAGTACCAGCGCTACCAGCTCGACGCCGCGTATCTCGCGGTGACGGGCAACGTGGTGGTGCAGGTCATCACGCTCGCCACGACCACGGATGAGATCAACGCCGTGCAGCGGCTGATCGATGCGGATGCCAACAATCTGGCACTGGTCAAAACCGCCTATGAGGCCGGCTCGGTATCGCAGGTCGATGTGCTCATCGCACGCAGTCAGCAGGCGGCGGATCAAACCCTGCTGCCGCCCCTGCGGCAGAAGCTGAGCCTGGCGCGCCACATCCTGGCGGTATTGGCGGGCCGCACGCCCGCCGCAAGCAACGTGCCCGCGTTTCAACTCGACCAGCTGCACATGCCGGCGAGCTTCCCCGTGAGTCTGCCCTCGCAGCTGGTGCATGAGCGTCCCGACATTCTGGCGGCCGAAGCCCAGCTGCACGCGGCGACCGCGGCTGTCGGCATGGCCACCGCGAATCTCTATCCGACCATTTCCCTGAGTGCCAGCGCAACGCAGCAGTCGCTGCACCCCGAGGATCTATTCAACGCCGCGAGCAGCGCGTGGAGCCTGATTGCCAACCTCACCGCGCCGCTATACGACGGCGGCACCCTGCGCGCCGAACGGCGCGCCACGCTCGCGGCCCTGCGCGGCAGTTCCGCCAACTACCAGCAGACCGTGCTCGAGGCCTTCCGCCAGGTGGCCGATCTCATGGATGCGCTGGATCATGATGACCAGCTGGTCAGTGCGCAGGACAGCGCGCTGGCGGTGGCCCAGAACAGCCTGGCACTCGCGCGCGAGAGCTACGCGGCCGGCAACTCCGGAATCCTGGCGGTCCTGGATGCGCAGCGATTGCTGGATCAGGCGCAGATCGGCCTGATCCAGGCCCGCGGACAGCGCTATCAGGATGGCGCCCAGCTGCTGCTGGCCATGGGTGGCTGGAAGCCCTAACGCAGCAAACCTCACGACGGACACTTGCCAAGTCAAGTGCCGGCGGCCCGCCGTTGGGACTACACTTGCCTGCCTCTACCTGCAGGGAATTGCAATGTCAGCCATCGCGCCGGTAACTCCTGAGCTACCTTCCCAGACCGGCGCCGCGGCGGACGAACAGCCGCAGTTCTCGCGCGGCTATCGCGCCTGGCTGCTCACCATGCTGGTGCTGGTCAGCGCTTTGAATCTCGCGGATCGCCAGGGCCTGGCAGCTTCTGCCCAGGCGCTGAAGACGGATCTGAAATTCACCGACGCTCAGCTTGGCATCATCCAGGGACTGGGCTTCGCGATTTTCTACACCCTGATGGGGCTGCCGCTGGCGCGGCTGGCCGAGCGGCGCAGCCGCACCCGCATCATCGCCGCCTGCGTCGGACTGTTCGGCATCATGGTCACGCTGTGCAGCACCGCGCAGGGATTCGGGCGTCTGCTGCTGTTCCGGGTGGGAGTCGGCATCGGTGACGGCGGCTTCGGGCCGCCGGTCGCATCGCTGGTGGGAGATCACTACCCGATGGGGCGCCGGGCCTCCGCCATGGCCATCATCTGGCTGGGTGCGCCGCTCGGCGTAGTCATCGGGTCGGTACTTGGCGGCTGGCTCGCGGAGCATTACGGCTGGCGCATGACCTTCATGGTGATCGGCGCGACCGGCATCGCCGTCTCACTGCTGGTGCTGCTGACCCTGCGCGAGCCGCCGCGCGGCGCGTTCGACCCGCCCGGGGCCGCGCGCGGCGCGCCGCCACCGGTGCTCACCGTGTTCCGATTTCTGCTTGCCAAGCCAGCCATGCGCCAGACGCTGATCGCCGCAGCGCTCGCGGGCAGCGCGATGAATGGCATCGGCCAGTTCCTGAATCCCTTCCTGGCGCGCAACTACCATCTGGGTCCGGCGGAAGTCGGTCGTCTGCTGGGCATGATCGCCGGAGTCTCGATGGCGTCGGGCCTGCTCATCGGTGGCTTCGGAGTCGACTGGGCAGGGCGCTTCGACCGGCGCTGGTATGTGTGGGGACCGGCTCTGGGCCTGCTGCTGGCCACGCCGCTGTTCATCCTGGGGTTCACGCGCGAGAGTCTCGCTGCCGCGGTGGGCATCCTGATCTTTGCCCACGTCGCGATGTTCGTTTTCTATTCGCCGACGCTGGCCATGGCGCAGAACATGGTGGGCGCGAACATGCGCGCCTCCTCGGCCTTCGTGGTGTCCGGCCTGGTCCTCGGGCTGGTGGGCATCGGGCTCGGGCCCACCGTGGTCGGCTTCCTCAGCGACCGCCTGGCCTCGCACGCGCTCGCGTCCTACCTCTCAAGCTGCCCTGGCGGCCGGGCACCACCAGGGTCGTTGCCGTCGCTGGCGGAGGCCTGCCGCGATGCCTCGGCCACGGGGATCCGCCACGCGCTGATGATCATGGCCCTGCTGTGCCTGTGGTCGGCCGTGCACTACGTGCTCGCCGCCCGCACGCTGCGGCGCGACCTGGACACGCACTATGCGGGCAGTGCCTGACCCAATAAAGTGCGCCGCCGGCACTGAAATCAATGCCCTGAGCAATATATTCGATGGCATCACAATTGCACGGTCCTTGCGGATAAGCGTAAGGAGCTGTGAATGAGCGATTTCATTAAGGGGCTGCCGAAGGCCGAACTGCACGTGCATCTGGAGGGCACCTTGGAGCCCGAGCTGAGTTTCGAGCTGGCGCGGCGCAATGCCATCGACATGCCCTACAGGAACCGTGAGGAACTGCTGGCGGCATATGATTTTCACGATCTGCCCTCATTCCTGGCGATCTATTACCGGGCAATGAATGTCCTGCAGCACGAACAGGATTTCTTCGAGCTCACCTGGCAGTACCTGCTGAAGGCGCGCGACCAGAACATCGTCTACGCCGAGCTGTTCTTCGATCCGCAGGCGCACACCTCGCGCGGTGTGGCCTTCGAAACCGTCATCCGCGGGATTCATCGCGCGCAGGTACAGGCGTCCGCCTCCCTCGGCGTCGAAAGCCAGCTGATCCTGTGCTTCCTGCGCGATATGTCGGCGCAGTCCGCGATGCAGACTCTGCAACAGGCGCTGCCGTATCGAGACTGGTTGGTCGGTGTCGGCCTGGATTCGGACGAGAAGGGCAACCCGCCGTCGAAGTTTGCGGAGATTTTCGCTGCCGCGCGCGCGCAGGGGCTCAAGCTCACCATGCATTGCGATGTGAACCAGGATGACAGCCTGAAGCACATCGGCCAGGCGCTGAACGAAATTCGTGTCAATCGCATTGACCACGGCGTGAACTCTCTGGAGGATCCGACGCTGTGTGAGCAGATCCGCGAGCGGCGCCTGGGGCTCACGGTGTGCCCGGTGTCGAACCGCTTCGTGGTGCAGAGTCTCACCGCACTGGAAATCCGCCGCATGCTGGAGCTGGGCATGCTCGCGACCGTGAACTCGGATGATCCGGCGTACTTTCGCGCCTATATCAATGAGAACCTGGTCGCGCTGTCCGAGGAGGGCGGGTTGACGGTCACCGAGATCGTGCAGCTGGTCCGCAACTCGTTCGAGGCGTCGTGGATCGATGCGCCGCGGCGCAGTGCGTACCTGGCCCAGCTCGACCGGTATCTGGCGCGGGCCGCCGCTTAAGGGGGTGGCTGGCCCGGATCAGCGGGAGTGCGCTCCAGGCGTGCCTTGGCCAGGCCCTGACGCTGACGCTCACGGCGCAACGAGAATGCGCGCGTCAGCAGCACCAGCGACGCCCAGGCCAGCAGCACCGCCATCGGTGCGGCTGCGACCCAGGGCCACAGCACCACGCAGATGGCCAGCAGCAGCGCAATGACGGCGACAATCGCCACGATCTTGGCCTCCGCGGTGGCCAGCACCCGCTGCTCGGTCAGCGCCGCACCGACGGTGCGGCCGAGGCGCAGCGCACCGGCTGCGGCGCGCGATCCGCGCCCGCTGCGCTCGGCGCGTTCGCCCCGCTCCCCCCGGTCGCGCTGCACCGCCGGGACCGGCAGCCGGTCTTCCTTGCGGCGATGCAGTCCCTGGCCCAGCAAAGCCGCCGCGGCGGCGCCGCGGCGGCGGCGCTCGCGACGCAGGACGATCTCGGTGGAGCCTGCGATGTCCGATTCGAACATCTGCTCCATCTGTGCAGCAAAACCCTCATCCTCGATGAGCGCGTCCAGCTCGTAGTTGCCGACCCAGCTGGCTATGTTCAGGTTGCTGGAGCCGACCCGTGCCCAGCGGCCATCGGCGACCGCGGTCTTGGCATGCAGCATCGAGCCCTTCCATTCAAAGACGCGCACCCCGGCCTCGAGCAGCGGTCGATAGCCGGCCTGCGACAGCGGTCGCAGCGCCCAGATGTCCGAGGACCCCGGCACCAGCAGCCGCACATCGACGCCGTCCCGGGCTGCGGACCGCAGCGCCTGGATGTAGGGCGGAATGCCCGCGAAATAGGCATCCGTGAGCCACAGGCTGCGGCTCGCGGCGGCCGCGATGAGCTGGTCCAGCTGCAGTACCGCGAGCATGCCGGGCGTCGTTGCCACCAC
>Ga0302313_10000156_pt1 | contig 64453 bp, 56 predicted proteins | sample III_Palsa_N2_2_FD_200454 | JGI IMG/M metagenome (GOLD analysis project Ga0302313, IMG submission 200454) | Peat permafrost microbial communities from Stordalen Mire near Abisko, Sweden - III_Palsa_N2_2 | ecosystem: Environmental > Terrestrial > Soil > Palsa > Peat permafrost | place: Sweden...
CATCAAAGCTTCGAACGCTCCTGCTGAACAACACGCCGAGGCGCCGGTTGGAGCTGGCGAATCGACTGGATTCGGCTAACCAATTCGTGGCGGGTCGTTTGCTCACAGGCCGTAACCCGACCGACGTCGTCAGCTCGCCCGACGGACGTTTCGCCTACATCGCGAATCGCATGGACGACACGATCAGTGTGATAGACATGACGCAGCGTCAACCTGCTGCGATGATCGACCTTGGCGGTTCCAGGCAGCTCTCGCGTATTCGCCGCGGCCAGCAACTATTCTTTGACGCCAGCCATTGCTACCAGGGACAGATGGCCTGCGCCACCTGTCATCCGCACGAGGGACTTTCCGACGGCCTCGCATGGAGCCTCGAGACGCCGCAGCTCGGACGGGATGTGGTGGAGAATCGCACGCTCTACAGTATCGAGGGAACGGAGCCCTTCAAGTGGAACGGGAAGAATCCTGACCTTGAAACACAAGATGGTCCGCGCACAGCGATGTACATCTTTCGCTCTCAGGGCTTCAGCCCCAGCGAGGTAGATGACCTCGTAGGCTACATTTTTTCACTGCACCTGGTGAGAAATCCTCACCTCGCCACAGATGGACAGTTGACTGCCGCACAGGCGCGCGGCCAGTCGCTCTTCTTTCGCGACAAGACAAACAGCGGCGCGCCGCTCTCCCCCTTGCAACAGTGCCCGACGTGCCACTCGCCGCTGACGCACTTCACCTCGAAGATTCAAATCGATGTTGGTACGGCAACGAAATACGATACCGCCGCGGCATTCGACGTACCGCAATTAGAAGGCGCGGTCATGAAGCCTCCGTACCTCCATAACGGCGAGGCACTCGAGATGGAAGAGATCTGGACAAGATTCAATCCAGACGATAAACACGGCCTCACCTCGAGTATGAACAAGGCGCAGCTCAACGATTTGATCGAGTACCTGAAGACTCTATGAGGCAGGCAATGTACGCGAAGAAGACCACGAGCGCTCTCCGAAGGGTTCTGCTGAGTGTGGCATTGCCACTCGTCGCTCTTCCGGGCGCTTGTGCGCAAGCGCCTGCACAGAAGGACGCTACGCAGCCGGCTCTCTACACAAAGTGGATCAATTACACTGCGGCGAATGGCTTTCCAGAGGGTGAAGTCTATTGCGTAACCATCGACGACACGCGCGTGTGGGCCGGAACATCGCATGGACTCGTCCTGCTCGAGAATGGCCGCGTGAAGAAAATCTTCACGCCGGAAGATGGTCTGGCCGGTCGCGCAGTCATGTCCATTGCGGTCGACAAACAAAACGGGGACGTATGGGTGGGAACGTTTGGCGGTCTCAGCCTTTATTCAGGAGGGAAATTCACCCGTTACAAAAACCTTAGCAGCGGGCTCGCCAACGATCTTGTCTACGGCGTCGCGCTACAGGACCGATACCTGTGGGTTGCAACAGCCGCCGGTATCAATCGCCTCGACACCAACACCGGAACATGGTCCATCTTCAATGAAACCAACGCGCCGTTCATTGAGCCGTGGGCCTACGGAATCTCCGTTGCTCAACAGAAGGTGTACATCGCAGTATGGGGTGGCGGAGTTCTCGTCTACGATCTTGCGAAGGAAACCTGGAAGCCCTTCACCGACCCCGATGGAGAGCAGGAGCTCGTTCTGTATCGAAACCAGGGGTTGATCCATAACATCGTCAGCAGCGTCTCGTACAACCCCGACACGAAGACCTTTTGGGCGTCCACATACTTTGGTCTCAGTGGTTATGACGGCCGGAACTGGCATAACTATCTTACAAAGGACAGTGGGCTGGCTTCCAACTTCATCAATGCGGTGGGATCGCGCGGTGACGACGTCTGGGCCTCGACTCAAAGCGGCCTTAGTCAACTTAATACCAAGACCAACACCTGGATCACCTATAGCCGGGATGAGAAAACAGGACGCGGGCAAATCCTCATCACGCATGCGGATGGGTCGAAGCAGCGGATCGTCTCGGAGACGAGCCTGGCGCACAGCTACATTCTCAACATAGATTTTCAAGGCGACGACATTTGGGTGGCGACTGCACAGGGTCTTAGCCACGGCATCCACACACAACCGGAGGAGCAAGGAAAATGAGCAGCACAATCATAGCAACCAATGATCTTACGACAAAGCACAGCGACGCGCGCAAGCCGATTCGCAAGAAGGCAATGTCGGCTCCGAAAGCACTCAACGAGGCTTACAAGTATCAGCGTCCCTCGTCCTTCTCTCGCGGTATGCGGCTGGACATTAAAGGGATCACCATTTTGATGATCTCAGGAACCGCCAGTGTCGGAGAGAACGGCGAGACTGTTCATGCCGGCGACTTCGACGCACAAACCAGGCGCGCATTCAAGAACGTCACAGAACTGCTAAAGTCCGAAGGCGCCACCTGGAAGGACGTGGTCCGTACGACCTGCTACCTCCGCGATATTGAACGCGACTATGAACAGTTCAATCTGATTCGCACAGAGTTTTTTAAAGAGCAGGGACTCGAGGTGCTGCCGGCGTCGACCGGCATTCAGGCCATCCTCTGCTGGCCGTCGCTCCTCTATGAGATGGAAGCCATGGCCATCTTCGAAACCCCTTCAGCGATCAATCTGCAGACGGCGGAATAGCGACGGTTAGGAGATTCAACATGAACTATAAGGTCGCAGGACAAGTGAACCTCGAGGACCTTGCGCGGCTCTGTCCGACGATCAGCCGCCGTACGCATCCTGAGTTTGCCGAGGGCTGCGGCTTCGAAGTGGAAGTCGGCACTGTGAGATTCGGCTCTGACGTGCCGGTCGTAATTGCAGGGCCTTGTGCCGTTGAGAGTGAGCGGCAGATGATTGCGGTCGCGTTCAGCGTGAAGGCAGCCGGCGCAGACATGTTGAGAGGGGGCGCCTTCAAACCACGCACCTCGCCGCATGATTTCCAGGGGCTTGGTCTGGAGGGCTTGAAGATTCTGCGGGCCGCCAGCGACCTCACCGGTCTTCCTGTTGTTACGGAAGTATTGGACGTGCGGTTGGTCGAGTTGGTCAGCCGATACGCGGACATGCTGCAGATTGGCTCGCGCAGCATGCAGAATTATCCGTTGCTCGTCGAGGCGGGCCGCAGCGGCAAACCCGTACTCTTGAAGCGCGGCATGGCTGCCAGCTTGTGCGAATGGCTGGGCGCTGCCGAGTACATCGCCAACGAAGGGAATCTTAGCATTGTCCTTTGTGAGCGTGGGATCAAAACCCATACCGGCGGAGAATACTCGCGCTACGCTCTGGATCTCAACGTCGTTCCGGCAGTGCATGCGGAGACGTTTCTGCCAGTGATTGTGGACCCAAGTCACGCAACCGGTATCGCAGCCAGGGTAGAGCAGGCAAGCCGCGCCGCGATTGAATTTGGAAGCGATGGCTTGTTGATTGAGGTTTCGACATGGCGAAACGATCCGGACGTACAGCGTCCTTTGTGCGATGCCGATCAGGCAATCACCCCGGAGACGTTGAGCAGGATTGTGGAATTTATTCGCGAGCGTGAATCCGCTGCGCAGCCTAAGAACTATCCAACCATGTGCTCGGCCCAGCACACAAAAGCTGGCCGTGGATGAGGAGCCTCGGACGATGAAGACCAAACGATGCGTCGCGGTCCTGCTGTTGGCCGCCAGCTGTTTGATGGTAGCGTGCACCCGCGCGCAAACAACTTCATCAGCCACCTCCGCGGAGAAGGCGGAAGCGCCGTACGCAAACATGCCGCCCGCCTCGAGGCCTTTTGCGAACTACTGCAAGCCATATAAGGAGTGGTACGTGGAGCCGGACACGCTGGACTACGCTGGCTCCGCGCGCAGCGAGCCGGATGGCGATGTGGCTTCCCTCAAGACAATCAACGTCGGATTTCTGGGGCCGCTGGACGCAGATAATGAAGACTCGCCCTACGGAATCGCCATGCTACACGGCGCGCAACTGGCAGTTGACGAAGCCAATGCCAGCGGTGGATTTCGTGGCAAGCCCTTCGCGCTGAAGATCTACGACGATCTCGTGCTGTGGGGAGCTTCGTCGATGGCGATCGTCGACATGCGCTTTAGGGATCAGGCTTGGGCGATGCTCGGTTCGGTTGATTCCGCCTCCACGCACGTTGAACTGCGCGCGACCTTGAAGCTTGAACTCCCGATCATGGATACCGCCACCAACGATCCCACCGTCACTCAGACACTCGTTCCTTGGTTGTTGCACAACTTTCCCGATGATCGGCAGCAAGGGTATGCGCTCGCGGATTACATCTTCCTGCAGCGGCACCTGAAGCGTATCGGCGTCCTGCAGGTAAACAACCGCTACGGCCGAGTCGGGAAGGAGATATTCTCGGCAACTGCGCGACGCATTGGCCGCCAGCCGGTTGTGGAAGTCTGGTTCGCGCCGGACACCACGGACTTCACCTCACAGCTCCAAACTATCAATGCAAGTGGCGTAGATGGCTTGGTGATTTGGGCTAATGCACCCGAAGCAGGCCTCATCCTGAGGCAGATGCGCGCTCTCGGAATGCTGCAACCGGTGTTTGGCAGCAGCCGCATTTGCAGCCCTGCGCTAGTCAAGATTGCGGGCAAAGCATCCGAGGGTCTCACCGTAATCAGCGCCATTGACCCGACGCGCGACGATCCCGCGTGGGTCGCCTTCGAGCAACGGTTTGTAAAGCGCTTCGGCGTGGCGCCCGACGCCTATGCGGCCTACGCGTATGACGGTGCCAAGATGCTGTTGGGTGCAATCAACCACGCAGGACTCAATCGTGGCCGCATCATGGATGCATTGCGTGGTTATGAGATGAAACACTACGCAGGCGTGAGTGGACGCGCCTTCTTCGACTACACGCTGAATAACATTGCGCCCGTAACATTCGCGCAGGTTCGCGACGGGAAGTTTGCCTACTGGCCAGAGCAGCGCACCGACTGGAAGCCCAATGATGCCGCGAATGCGCGATAGGGAATTGGTTCTCTACATCGCGAGCGTTGCGCTGCTGCTTGGATGTGCCGCGCAGGTGCGTGCGCAAACGACGTCACCGGCAGCGTACGCTTCCATCGCCACGGACGGTGAAGGCTACGCGGGTCCGGGGCGTGCGCCCGCAAATGACTTGACGGGCAAGGTGATTCGGATCGGACTGCTGGCTCCACTGCGGGGTGCACGGAAGGCCGAAGGTGACGCAATGGTGGCAGCCGCCAAGATGGCACTCCGAGAGAGCGCGTCTCAACCGCTGGGCGGAGGACGACGGATAGCGTTGGTCGTCGAAGACTCGAGCGGGGGTTCCTGGGGCATCGTTTCCGATGCGGTGATCCGTCTCATGCTCGACGACCACGCGGTCGCGGTGATCACTTCTACCAGCGGGACCGACACGCATCTATGCGAGCAGGTTGGCAACCGCATCGGCATCCCTGTGCTGACGCTCTCCACAGACCCGACCACAACACAGATCGACATTCCGTGGATCTTCCGGATGGGTCCGCGCGAAGCGGAGAAGGCGGACGTGATTGCGCAGGATACGGTTGCCGAGGATGATCAAGATGCCGGCAAGCGCCGAGATTTCGCAGCGCGCTTCAGACAAGCGACAGGGGCTGCTCCAAGCCGCGTTGCAAGCGAGACCTACGATGCGGTGGCTCTTACGATGCGTGCGTTGCAGAGAGCGGGTCCGAACCGCGCGCGTGTGCGGGATGAGTTTGCCAAGGCTAGCAGCTATGACGGGGTTTCTGGAAAGATCTTTTTCGATCGTGAGGGCAACAACCGCATCACTCTGCATTTGGTCCAACTGAAATAGTTGGACGGTCGGCGAACGCTTGCCGGGTACCCCCAACAGATTCGTGTAACTAATGTGTTGTTAACACAGCGTCGTCGCGGGAATTGATGGGTAGCTCTATCCCATCGATGCGCGCAGGCATTACTATGGATCTCTAACTAAAGCGCTTTAGGAAGCGAACCGAGAAAGCTCCCGGGAGAAATCCATGCACCGATCCATTACATCTCGAAGCTTCGTCATCAACGTCAGTATCGCTCTCTCCATGTGTACCTGTGGGAACTCACGGGCGCAAACGAACCCCTTGCTGCCCCCGCCGGTAACGTTGACAGCTGCGCAGGATCATCAGAACATGATGGATCAACTTGGTATCAAGCGTCTGCGAGCGGGGCCGAGCGGCAACGAAAAAGCGCCCGATCACGCGAACTATGATGAAGCTGTCGCGAATCCTCATCCACATTTGCCCGACGCTCTGCTACTAAATAACGGTCAACCCGTGACCACTGCGAAGGAATGGTGGGATGTGCGGCGGCCCCAAATTGTGCACGCGTTCGAGGACCATGTGTACGGCAAGGTTCCAGCCGATGTGCCCTCCGTTCATTGGTACGTGGCAGCAATCGATCACGAGATCATCGGCGGCCATTCGGTGATCGCGAAGGCCTTAGTTGGACAGGTGGACAATTCGTCTTACCCGCAAATTTCGGTCACCATCCATATGACGCTCGTGCTGCCGGCGAACGCAACCGGGCCGGTGCCGGTCCTCATGATGTTCGGCCGGGCAGCGTTTCCTGCGCCCAACCAGCCGTCGGTGGACGAATTGGATCGCATCAACGCGGCCCAGAAGGCACTCCTTGTGCAGCAGGATCCTTCTCTCAAACAAGTATTCGCCGAGCATCCCGCGTGGGAGTCTAATCTTCCTGCGCCCTTCGAGTTTCCACAGTTCAACACTGACGGGGATCCGCCGAACACGTGGGAACTTATCGCAGCCGGCTGGGGCTTTGTCAGCATCGATCCGCAGAGCATCCAGGCCGACAATGGAGCAGGCCTCACTCGAGGCATCATCGGCCTTGTAAACAAAGGGCAGCCGCGCACGCCCGACCAGTGGGGTTCGCTGCGCGCCTGGGCGTGGGGGGCCGGACGCGGTCTCGATTACCTGGCAACTGATTCCGCAGTGGATGCAAAACACATTGGTATCGAGGGCGTTTCGCGCTACGGAAAGGCCGCCCTCGTGACCATGGCTTTCGATCAGCGCTTCGCCATGGTGCTCGTCGGATCGTCAGGCAAGGGCGGAGCAACGCCACTCCGCCGCAACTTCGGAGAGGCTGTCGAAAGCCTTACATCCGACGGGGAATATCACTGGATGGCTGGCAAGTTCCTGAAATACGGCGCCTCTGAAGCCAGCTTCGGAAGCAAGACCCCAGGCGATCTCCCTGTCGACTCCAACGAACTCATCGCCCTATGCGCGCCGCGCCTCACGTTTATCAGCTACGGAATTCCCGAGAAGGGTGATGCCAAATGGCTCGATCAGCGCGGAAGCTACATGGCTACCGTTGCGGCCAGCCCAGTCTTTACGCTGCTCGGCGTCAAAGGCCTGGGTATTGACGAGGATTATCACACCGCCGAGATGCCGCCTGTAAACGATGGCCTGCTGGACGGAAATCTCGCCTGGCGTCAGGACGATGGCGGCCATACCGATGCACCCAACATGAAATATTTCATCCAGTGGGTCGACAAGACTATCGGCTACGGACCTGCTGCATCTCAAGAATAGTTCGGCATTTGGGCGCGCGGAAGCGGGCTGCCCTCGCGTAAGGGGAACCAATGGACCGCCGCCAGTTCACGAAAACTTCCGCGCTCGCACTTGCGGCCACTCGCCTCCGATCGATTGCTCAGCCTCCCGCGCCGGCGAAACCTGTAGGCTTTGCTGCGGTTGGCCTCGGATCCATCTCCGACACTTTTATGCGCGCCTGCACCAACTCGCAGACAGCGAAGATCACCGCCCTCGTCACCGGTCATCCGGCGGAGAAGGGAAGCAAATATGCCGTCATGTATGGCATCCCGAAGAGCTCCATTTACACCTATGAGCAATACGAACGCCTCGCAGAGAATAAAGAGGTTGACGCGGTTTATATCGGCCTACCCAACAGCATGCATTGCGAGTACACGGTGCGCGCCGCGCGCATCGGCAAGCATGTCCTTTGCGAGAAGCCGATGGCCATCTCCAGCGCCGAATGTCGCACCATGATCCAGGAATGTCAAAGCGCGAAAGTAAAACTGATGATCGCCTACCGCGTTCATTACGATCCTACCTGGCAGCAGGCGATGCAGATCATCGACTCAGGCGGCATCGGCGAGCTGCAATCGTTTCAAGGCGGCTTCTTCAACCAGCAGCGCGCAGGCACCTGGAGACTAAGTCGCAAACTTGGCGGCGGCGGATCAGTCCTCGATCTCGGCATCTATCCGCTCAACGCGATTCGTCATCTCACCCGCGAGGAGCCCGCCAGTTTTACCGCTATCGTCTCAACCCGGGATTTCAGTGGCCGCTTCGCGGAAGTGGAGCAATCGGTGGAGTGGACCATGAAACTGCCCTCCGGCATCATCGCCGCCTGCGGCTGTTCCTACGGCCAAACGGCGCCCGGCTTTTTCCATATCAACGGAGATAAAGGTTCGCTGCAGATTCAACCTGCATTCAACTACGATGACCTGCACATGGTCGGCCGCGTCAACGGTGAGCCGATCGATATTCTCGGCACCGGCAAGGGTCCGTTCCAGTTCACGCTCGAAGCAGAGCATTTCGCCGACTGCATTCGCCATAACAAGCGCCCTGAATCGCCAGGCGAAGAGGGCCTCAAGGACATGCTCGCCATCGAAGCTATCTACAAAGCCGCCGGGACACCGATCGCGTGATAACTCTTCCCTCCAGAAAATGGCGCTCAAGCTGGATCATCCCGGGCGTACTCGGCGCGTGCGCTTGCATCGCGGCCGTCGTCGGGCCAACTTCTCGCGCATTCGCGCAAGCGACTCGGTCGCCGCAACCTGAGATATTTCGCCTCGATCCCGGGCTCGATGCGGTCATTGCGCCGGGAGCAAAGATTGAAAAAGTTGCCGACACCTTCAAATTCACCGAAGGCCCGATGTGGCGCGAGGGCCGGCTCTGGATCTCCGATGTGGTTGGCGACAAGACCTACGCCGTATCGCCCGATGGTGGCGTGCAGCTTCTGCTCGACAAGTCCGGAGGCTACCCCAATCCGCCGTCCGGCGCGTACCTCGGCCCTAACGCCATGGTGACCGACAAGGACGGCACGGTGCTGCTCGCCCAGCAGGGTGGCCGAAAGATTGTCCGCATTGTGCGCGTCGGAGATCATCTGGTGCTTCAACCCTTTTTGTCCACCTTTGGGGGCAAGAAGTTCAACAGCCCGAACGATCTAGTCTTCGCTCCGAACGGATCTCTCTGGTTCACCGACCCGTCCTATGGCCTCGAACTGGGGGACAAGGACCCCGCCAAGGAGCTGCCGTTCAATGCCGTATTCCGCTACGCAAACGGCAAGTTGACGCCGGTGATCAAGGACCTCACCATGCCCAATGGTATCGGTTTCTCGCCTGATGGAAAGATCCTCTACGTTGCGAACTCTGGCCCCGCCATGTGCGTGATGCGCTATGACGTGCTCCCGGACGGCACGCTCTCCGAAGGCACCAAGCTGATCGATTACCTCCACCCGACCGGTCGAGGAGTCCCTGACGGCCTCAAGGTTGATACGGCAGGGAACATCTGGAGCACTGGTCCGGGCGGCATTCGCATCATCACTCCCTCCGGTAAGGTTCTCGGGCAAATTCAGCTGCCGCAAACTGCTGCCAATCTCGCCTTTGCGGATCACGGCAGGACGGTGTACATCACGGCTCAGACGACGGTCTATCGCCTCCACGTCCTCACGCCGGGAGAGATGCCGCTCTACCAGCGTTAGCGACATCTCTGCGAATCGGCAAGGGCGAGTCCGGTAAAAGGGATCCGCAAGCCTGGATCTGGGCGAATTTTCCACCGCACTCGACGCTGGCTCATCGTGCCCGCGAAGACTCCATCAAGGGAATGCCCCGACCTGTGCAAAAGCGAGCCGTCTTCTTCTCCTCATTTTCGCCGAAGCAGCGATGCGTCTACATCTCCATTTTGTCCACCTAAGCCTTTCTCCTGCAAGCAATTGCACCGCGCGCGAAACGGCCTGCGCATTCCTCGTCGGTGGTAGGAACCGTTCCTTGTTCCTGCCTAGCTAAAGCCCTTTAAAAAATAGATTGACAACCCTGCATCCGGGTCTGTAAAGAATGGTGCGGCATTAAATCGCATTAATAAGTGCAAACGAGACTGTATGAACTTTCAAACCGAACGACTTAGTGGCTGTATGAATTCCGGAGGTGGTATGCAAAAGAATCAAAAGAACGTGGAGCTGGGCCAAGCCAATGGCCTCAATGCTCCAGCCAACCTGTTGACGACGAGTCTTCGCCGCGGCAGCTGGCTTAGCTTGGGAGCAGGACTGCTGGCAACCCTTCTGCTGCTATTCGCTTTACCCGCGCTTCACGCACAGACGACCGCGCAGATTTCGGGCGTGGTCACCGATAACACCGGCGCCGTTATCCCGGGCGCAAGCGTAGCCCTCGTCAATGAGGCCACGCAGGATACCCGCGTCGTCAAGTCCAACGGCGACGGACTCTACTCCTTCCCGGCCTTGCTGCCGTCTTCCTACACCATCAAGGTGACGGCGAAAGGTTTTGAACCCAAGACCCTCACGGGACTCGTCCTGCATGCAGGTGACGAGCGTTCCATCCCGGCGTTTGCCCTTGCCATCGGTTCGGAGACGCAGACCGTGACCGTCGAAGCTGCGGGCGAGATGATCCCGCAGGATAATGGCGCACGTTCCGACGTTCTCTCGTCCAAAGACATTGACAATCTGGCTCTCGAAGGGCGCGATACGACGGAACTCTTAAAGGTTCTTCCCGGCGCGACCACGATGTCCGGTGGCCTCACGCAAAATAATCCCTCCTTCAGCGATCTCAGTATTTCGGCGAACCAAAGCGCCATCGGCAACGGCATCAACATCAATGGCGTCCCGAACCGCGGCGGTACAGCGCTACTCTCGGACGGCGTCAGCGTTCTTGACCCCGGCGACATGGCAAGTTCCATCGGCATCATCAACCCTGAAATGACGGCCGAGGTCAGCGTCCAGACCTCGAACTTCGGCGCGTACGTGCAGAACGGCCCAGTCGTGGTCAGCGCCATCAGCAAGTCGGGTACCGACCACTATCACGGCGCTGCGTACTTCATCGCCCGTAACGATATCTTCAATGCCAACGGCTGGCAGCAGAACCACCAGGGAATTCCCAAGGCGGGTGCGCACTACTACTATCCCGGTGGCAACGTCGGCGGCCCTGTACCCTTCACCCACAAGAAGGTCTTTATCTGGGGCGGCTATGAGCGCTTCCTGCAGAACCCAGGCAACGGCAACATCCTGGAGTCGTACATCCCCTCACCGGAAATGTTGAAGGGTGATTTCAGCACCGATAATGCAGACAACAACGTCCTCTGCCCCAATGGCTTCTCGGCGACTGCCCAGGGCAACTGGTGCAACAACCTCGCCGGCATGGTGCTTCCGGACGGTACTGCGATTACTCCAGGACCAGGCAACACCGGTTCCATCATCCCTTCGCAGTACATTGATCCTGGCGCCCAGGCTTTGGCCTCTTTCTGGCCGAAAGCCAATGCGAACCCCAACACAACTGCTGGTGGGTACAACTATTACGAGCCCGTAGTCTCTGCCAACGATGGTTGGGTCTATCGCATTCGTATGGATTACAACCTTAACGACAGCAACAAGTTCTACGTGTCGTATCAACAGGCCTACAGCTCAACGCTCGCTCAGGGCAATGGCGCTCACATCTACTGGACTCCCGGGAACTCGATTCCTGCTCCCGGCGGTGGCTTGGTCGGTCAGGTCTTTACCAAGTCGATCTCTGGTCACTTTGTTCATACCTTCTCCTCCACCACCACCAACGAGTTCATCGCAGCCTGGGGCTTCGGCAGCTTCCCCTTCGGACCTCCAAACCCCAAGGCGGCGTATAAGAGCACGCTTGGCTACACCTACGGCTCCGTCTTCAACGCATCGCAGTTGATCCCGTCCTACAGCTCCGCTGGAACCGACACCTTCCCCGACTTCTCACAGGGGGACTGGTTCGAGCCCAACGGCTACTACCTGGTCCGCAAGGAAGTTCCCAGCTTCACAGATAACTTCACCAAGGTCTGGGGTGCGCATACTCTCAAAATTGGTGCCTATACCCAGAACACCGGCAACCTGCAGGGCAACGATGGTGTGAGTCCGAACGGAAGCATCAACAGCTTCAGCGGAAAGAACCCTAACTACTTCACCGGCATCAACACTGGTTCTCCGAACAATCCGGACGCCAACTTTGTCATCGGCAATGTCACCAGCTACACGGAAAGCAATTCCGCTCCAGTTAGCGATATGGCCTACCAGAACACGGCCGTGTATGTCGACGATTCCTGGAAGGTGAACCGCAAACTGAACGTCGAACTCGGCGCTCGTATAGAGCATGTCGGTCACTGGTACGATCGCCAGGGCACTGGTATGGCAGTCTTCCTCCCAGGTCGCGTCTTCTCGGATTACTACTCCGGCAAGTCCGATCCCGGTTACTACTGGCACTCCATCGACCCATCCATCCCTCTCAGCGGACAGCCGAATCGTCTCGCCTTTATCTCTCCTCGCCTCGGTATGTCCTATGATCCCTTCGGAACCGGCAAGACCGTGGTCCGCGGAGGTTGGGGCGTCTATCGCTTCGCTGGCCAGTACAACGATTATGCTGCTGCGCTGACCACCGCGCAAAACGTCGTCAACTACAGTCTGCCGGGGCAGAAGAGTGTTCTGCTCAGTCAGATTGCCGATCTGAAGTCTCAGCCTTGCACTAGCCCCTATCCAACAACGACTAATCCAACTGGAGGGTGCGGAATCAGCGGCTCGCAGAATGGTTTGGATGCCAGTGACTACGGCGTGCCAATCACCTATGCCTGGAACCTGACCATCGATCGCCGCTTCAAATGGAATACGCTTTTGGATGTCGCCTACGTCGGCAACACCAGCAGCCAGATCCTGGATAACGGCGAGACGATCCAAGGCAGTGGCTTTGCCGAACTCGCAAATCAGAACAAGGTGCCAATCGGTGCGTTATTCCTGCCAGATCCGATCACGGGTATCACGTCCACCAACCCGGAAAACGTAGCTGTCAATCCCACCACGGGCGCCCCCACAGGCAACCAGTTGGCGGACTACCATCCCTACGGCTACGCCTACGGAACCAACGCCCCTCACATGTCGCAAAGCAACCAATACTCGAACTACAACGGTTTCCAGGCTGCCTATATCAAGGAGACCGGCAAGCTGACGTTCGACTTCAACTTCACCTGGTCGAAGACGTTGGGAACGGTGTTACAGGCAAACCCGTACGCTGTTCGTCCAGGCAACTATGGCATCGCGTCCATTGACCGTCCCTTTGTCTTCAACGCGTCCTATACCTACCAGACCGGAAACTTCACTCATTGGGGCACGATTGGTCATATCCTCCTCAGTGGCTGGACCATCTCTGGTATCTCAACCTGGCAGGCAGGCGGCAGCTTGTTGGCAGATCTCGGCAATAGTGTTCCGAACTACGGCCTTTCGGAGAGCTATAGCAACAACCCAACCACCAACGGTGTCGGTTCCGGCATCTCTCAGGCTACCTACTACGGTACCGACGAGAGCGGCCTGGCCATCCAGCCAGTGCTTACCTGTAATCCGAACAAGGGACTTGCGAAGTACCAGCGCCTCAATGTCGCCTGCTTCGCCGCACCCACGATCGCTGGCAATAACGAGATCGGCGAGTTCGGCGGTAAGGCTTACCCCCGTATGAGCATGGGTTCGTACTTCGACAATGACCTTGCTCTCTATAGAACCATCCACATCCACAACTCACAGAACATCCAGTTCCGCGTATCCGCGTTCGACTGGTTGAACCATGCGTTGCCGGAATTCAGCTCGTCGAATCAGGTTACCCTGCGTTACCTTGTCGACTACAACAGCAAGGCAATCGCGCTTAACACCAGCCCCTCGGGCGGTACGTCTTCGACCTTCGGATATATGGACACCAAGACCGCATATCCGTACGCCCGTATCCTTGAGTTCAACCTCAAGTACACCTTCTAGCCCCAACCTCGGGGCCGGGATGCCTTGATGCATCCCGGCCAGACTGTTCAGAGGTGCAGGCCGTTTTACCGGCCGCAAGCACCCTCGATCCATTCGGTGCCTCCATCGGAGGGTGGCGTTTTCTAGCCACCTTCTTTTTTTGTCACGTAAGATAACGTTGGAAGCCGGGTGTCAGCCCGCGCATCACGACAACGCAGCTCAACTATTCATGCACCGGATACTCTCGATGACGTTCGCCAAGCCCAGTCAACCGCGCACCGTAGCTGCGAGCCTACTGGTCCTCATCGGCAGCCTCTGCACCTCCGCTCAGCAGCCGCAGGCCTCCGCCCCCGCACACGACGACTCCATCCTGCAACGCCGCTACGACGCTGCGCAGAAGTTCCAGGCAGCCAACGACCTCGACCACGCCGCGCAGCAATACAGGATCTTCATTGCCGACGCGCTCGGTGAATTGGCCCTCGGCCATGCCCGCGCTGGCCAATACGATAAGGCAGCCAACGACTTCGATGCCGCGCTCACTCTCGTCCCGGACTTTCCTGCGATGAAGATTCAATACGCCCGTGTCGCCCTCGACAGCGGCAATCTCGACCACGCAAAACTTATCGCATCCGGCGTCATCCAGGACTATCCCAACAATCCCAAGGTCTCCGCTGATGCCCACGCCATCCTAGGCCGCGTCCTTCTGAAAGCCAACGAAGACACGAAAGCCAAGCAGCAATTCGAAGCAGCTGTCGCCCTTGATCCCACCTTCGAGAATGGCTACGAGCTAGCCGTCGCCGATCTCGATCTCGGCGATGGACCGAGCGCCGCAAAGATATTCTCCGAGATGCTCACCTCCTTTGGGGATACCGCCGCCATCCATATGTACTTCGGCCAGGCATACGGCCGCTCGGATTTCCAAGATGACGCCGTAGCCGAGTTCAAGAAGGCCATCGCCGCCGACGACAAGCTGCCCGGCGTCCATTACTCCATCGCTGCCGCCTATCTGTCGACATCCGGCAACTCCAAGCTGCCCGAGGCTGAAGCCGAACTGAGGAAGGAAATCGCCCTTTCGCCAAATTACGCAGCAGCCTACGCGGCCCTTGGCCATCTGCTCCCCCAACAGCATGACCCTGCCGCGCAGCTCGAAGCCGAAGCCGACCTCAAGCGCGCCACCGAGCTCGATCCCACCAGCCCCGACGGCTTTCTCTACCTCGGCCAGTTCTACTCCGACGCTCACAAGCTCACCGAAGCCGAGACCGCGCTGCGTCGGTCCATCGCCCTCACCACCGACGTCTCCCGCAACGCCTACCAGGTGCAGAAGGCACACTATCTGCTGGGACGCATCCTCATGCAGACCGGCCAGCCCGAGGAAGGGAAGGAGCAGATCGCCATCTCTCAATCGCTGCTGCAGCAAAACCTTCAGCGCGATCAGAACCAGCTCTCCGATTATCTGCAGACGAAACGCGCCGCGCAGGCCGCTTCAACGCTGGCTCCAGCAATGCCCATGACCGTCGAAGACCACGCCGTCCAACCCGCAGCCGCCCATCAGGTTGAGCAGCTCGAGAAGCAACTGGCTCCCGCCATCGCCGACAGCTACAACAATCTCGGCGCGATCGCAGGAAGCCAGGGCAACTATGCTTCCGCCTTGCAGTCCTTCGAGCGAGCAGCCGTGTGGAATCCTGCATTGCCCGGTCTCGCCATCAACTGGGGCCGCGCAGCCTTTGCAGCAGGTGCCTTTGCCCAGGCCGTCGCGCCCCTCAGCCACTATCTCCAAACCCACCCCGAGGACAACGACGTGCGCGCCCAACTCGGCCTCAGCCAATTCTCCCTCAAGGATTACGCCGCCGCGCGTCAGACCCTGCAGCCCCTCAACGCAACCGCAGACGAAGCTCCCCGCCTCAAGTTCGCCTACGCTGCGTCCCTGATCCAGACCGGCGACACAACCACCGGCATAGCGCAGCTGCTCGCTTTAGAGAAGGCAAATCCAAACGTCGGCGAAGTCCATCGCGCCCTCGGCCAAGCCTACGCAAAGGAAAACTCGTCGGGTGCCGCTGCCGAACTAGAGACCGCAATCCGCCTCGACCCTTCCGACGCCGAAGCCCACATCGCGCTCGCCCATCTCCAATTAGCTCGTGGAAACAAGGCGGCCGCGATCACCCATCTCGAAGCAGCTCTAAAACTTGAGCCTGGAAACGCAGCTCTGCAAAAAGAACTCACGGATGCCGGTGGCCCCACCGCCCAGCACTAAGTCCAACCGTCCGCATCACCATCAATGCTTGGCAGCAGCCGGCACAATCTTTTCGCGAGCCACCACGCCCTGCCCCTCCAGCACGCAATAGAACTTATCCGCCGCCAGATTCTTAAGCGTCTCTTTCTGACCAGACGGCCACGTAATTTCGATGCCATCCGCCCTCGCGTGCGCTCCCAGACCAAAGTGCAGCCGCACATCACTCTGCGAAAGATAACTACCGCCGCTCCGTACCTCATCGACCTGCACGAGATCGCCCGCCGTCACGCGCACGCGGGCATTCAGCGCCAGCCGATTACTCTTCGTCCCCGCCAACTCAAAGCTGATCCAGTGATTCTTCGGACCGCCCTCCGTTCGCAGAATCATCGGGCTGCCTTCAGTGTTCTCTACGACCAACTCTGTGTGGCCGTCATTGAAAAGGTCGCCCACCGCCAGCCCGCGACTCACCTGAGGAATCTGAATCGCTGGCCCAACCAACTCGCTCACGTTACGGAACGCTCCGTTATGCAGGTTCAAAAACATCTGCTTCGGCTCTTGATATTTTGTGCCAATATCTCTCGTGTCCACCTGCGGATACACATGGCCATTTACCAGGAACAAGTCGACCCAGCCATCATTGTCTAGATCGAAAAACGCGTCCCCCCAACCAACATATGGTGACGTCGCAACCGTCAGCCCAGCTTGGTCCGACACATCCGTGAAATTCAAATCCCCATCGTTGCGAAACAGCGTGGTGTACTCCTCGCTGAAATGCGTGATCGCCACCGAGAAGCGCCCCGTGTGCAGATAATCCCCCAGCGCCAGCCCCATATTCGCCTGCTCGTAGCCATCTTTATTAACTGCGATTCCAGACGGATACGCCACGTCCGTAAACTTTCCCATACCGTCGCCTTGATAAAGGTAGTTGGGCTCTCCATCATTTGCGACGAGGAGGTCAAGCTTGCCGTCCCCATTAAAATCCGACCACACCGACGTCAATCCAAAATACTTCTGTGCGTCGTCCACGCCTGCCTGCTTCGAAACATCGGTGAACGTTCCATCTCCATTGTTGTGATAAAGATTGTCCGGCGAACCCGCCAGTCCGCGCGGCCCGCACTGCACGGCAATCTCGTGGTACATACACGTCTTCTTCGACCCCAGTGTCGGCAGGTCATTCAGATTCAGATCGACATAGTGCGGAACAAACAAGTCCACATAGCCGTCGTTGTCGTAGTCCCCAAAGGCCGCGCCGGTCGCCCAGCCCGCATCGCTGCTTAGTCCCGACTGCTTGGTCACATTCGTAAATGTTCCGTCCCCGTTATTCCGATAAAGCACCACGCCGCCAAAGCACGAGACCAGCAAGTCCGGCCAGCCATCGTTGTTGATATCCCCCACCATCGCGCCCATCGCCCAGCACGGATAGCCCACTCCAGCCTTCTCCGTCACATCGGTAAACGTGCCGTCGCGATTGTTATGGTAGAGCGCGCTGCGAGCCTTCGTTCCCGCCAGCGACATATCAACGTCCGGTGCATTCGTGAAAAAGATATCCGGCCAACCATCGCGATCAAAATCAATCAGCGCCACGCCGCCGCTCATCGACTCCACAATGTACTTCTTCGTCACCGACGAAAGGTGAGTGAAGTGAATCCCTGTCTTCGCCGTGATGTCAACCAGCTGCGGAGGATCATTCAACGCCGCCGTACCAGGCTGAACCACCGCAGCAGACTTCTTCGCACCCACCTGCTGTGCGCACGCCGGCACCAGCGCCGCGCACGCGATCAACATCGCCGCCCACCGCTTCCTGCTCAACCATCGAGAGCCACCCAAAGCGATCATCGAAGGTTCACTACTCTTTGCCGCGCTTTTTCAGGACGATGTTGAGTCGCTTGATCTTCTGGTTCAGCGTCGAAAGCGGAATTCTGAAAAACTCCGACGCCTCCGTCTGATTCCAATTGCAGCGCTCCAACCGGTCCGCAATGATCCGCCGCTCAATGTCCTCGATCACATCGAACAGGGAAGCGTCCGGCCGCTGCTCCAGCAGTGCCGTCGAAAAGGTATTGCCGCGCAACTGCTGCGGCAGCAAATCCGGGCTCAACGCCGGCCCATTGGAGAGCACCACGCCGCGCTCCATCGCGTTCTCGAGCTCGCGCACGTTGCCCGGCCACTCATAATCCATCATCAGCCGCAGCGCCTCGGACGACAGTTCCGGTGGCGGAAAACCATTTTCCTCCGCATAGAACTTCAGATAGTGGTTCGCCAGCAAGGGAATATCTTCCTTGCGATTCCGTAGCGGCGGCAGCTCCAGCGAGATCACATTCAGCCGATAGAAAAGGTCCTCGCGGAATCTACCTTCCTTTACCGCCTGCTCCAGGTTCACATTGGTCGCCGCGACGATCCGAATGTCCACCTGGATCTCCTGCGTTCCGCCAACATGCATGAACCGGCGATCCTGCAGCACGCGGAGGATCTTCGCCTGCATATCCATACGCATGGTGCCAATCTCATCGAGGAACAGCGTCCCGCCGTCCGCAACCTCAAACAATCCCTTCTTCGCCGCTACGGCTGAAGTGAACGCCCCGCGCTCATGACCAAACAGCGTCGACTCCAGCAAATCCGACGGCACCGCGCCCGTGTTCACTGGAATAAACGGCTTGTCCCGCCGCGGCGAGTGCGCATGAATCGCCTTCGCGATCAGCTCCTTGCCCGTGCCGCTCTCGCCCTGAATCAGCACTGTTGAGCGGCTCGGAGCTACCTGCGCCACCAAGTCAAACAGCCGCAACATCGGCTCGCTCTTACCCACAATATTCTCGAACGAGACGCGCTGCTTCAGCGTCCGCTTGAGGTGCACCACTTCCTGCTCGGCGCGATTCTTTCCAATCGCAATGCGAATATCCGCCAGCAGCTTCTCGTTGTCCCACGGTTTCTGCACAAAGTTCGACGCGCCCGCGCGGATCGCATCCACCACGTTGCCTACCGTTCCGTACGCCGTAATCATGATCACCGGCAGATCCGGTACCAGCACCTTGATTCGCGGTAGCAGGTCGATGCCACTCTCTCCCGGGAGCGCGAGATCCAGCAGCATCAGGTCATACGCATTGCGTGTCAGCTGATCCAGGCCCGAAACGCCATCGCCCGCCAGGTCGACGCGGAATCCCTCCAGCGTCAACAGCGTCTCCAGCGAGTCGCGAATACCCGCCTCGTCATCGATGATAAGAATTCTTTGGCCCAATGGATGTACGGCTACACTCGGCTCGTCGGTCGCTTCACTCACGGCTGCCTTAGACATGGACTACCTTTCCCTCTGCGCTGGCAGGTTCACTGCCAGCATGCGTCTTGTGCTGGGGTCGCGGTCCCGTGGTATCGACAGCAGGCAATTCCAGGCGAAAAACCGTGCCCTCACCCGGCTTGCTGCTCACTTCGATCGTCCCAGCGTGCTCCTGGACGATCCCATACGTCACCGCAAGGCCCAACCCCGTGCCTTTGCGCTGTCCTTCCTTCGGATTACTCTTCGTCGTAAAGAATGGATCGTAGATCTTGCGCATCACCTCCGGCGTCATACCCACACCGTTGTCCTCTACGCGAATCTCTACTCCCTTGGACGTCCGCGCCGTGAAAATGCGCACGCTGCCGCTGCCTTTCTCCTGCAGCGCATCCTTCGCATTCAACACCAGGTTCACCAACACCTGCTGCAGCTTGCCGCGGTTTCCCGACACCAACGGCAGGTCCTCATGCAGCTCCGTAGCCACAGCCACGCCCGCCGATCGCATCTGGTGCTCCAGCAACAGCACGGTATCCCGCACCATCAGGTTCACATCCACGCGCCCAAAGTCGACGCTGCCCATGCGCGAAAAATTCAGCAGCCCATTCACAATCTCCGACGCACGAAAAGTCTGCTGCGTAATCTTTTCAAGCACCGGCCGCAGCCGCTCATGCGTCGCCTCGTCCGACCGCAACTGCTTGCCCAGCATCTGCGCGTAGCTCGAAATCACCGCCAGCGGCGTATTCACCTCATGCGCGACGCCCGCTGCCAGGAGCCCAATCGACGACAGCTTCTCCGACTGCGTCAGCTGTGTCTCCATGTTGATGCGGTCCGTGATGTCGTCCACAATCACAATTCGTCCCACGGCCTCGAAGTCGCGATTCAACAGCGGCGCAATGGTGATATTCGCAATCCGCGCCTCGCCCGTTGGCGTTGGCAAGCGGAACTTGTACAGCGTGCTTACCCCTTGCTCGCCGCGTAGGCGATCGAACTCCTGTAGAAACTCAATTGGAAACACGTCTCGCAGCGGATGCTGCAGCGCCTCGGCCCGCGGCGTCGCATACATCACTTCCATCTGCGCATTCCAGCTCTCGATGTGGTCTTCCAAATCAACAGCGAACACGCCAATGTTGATTGATTCCACGATGTTTTCGTTGAAGTCACGCAGCCGTTCGAAGTCCTGAATCTTCTGCTCCAGCCGGCGATACAGCTGCGCGTTCTGAATCGCGATTCCGATATATCCGGCCAGTGACTCCAGCAGTTCCATATCCTCGCTCGAAAGAAAATCGCCTTCGCCCGTTCGGCCCAGACCAAGGACAGCAATCGTGCTCCGCCCCGTGCCCTCATGCCGTGCGGCCCGACACGGTACGTAGTAGTTCAGGTCCAACGCCGCAGCCGTCTGCCGCTCTTCATCCGGAAGTCGCAGCATCGCATTCGGCGTTTCAAAAAATAAATGACTGCTGCTGTCGCGGTTGTCGAAATCAAGGAACCCAAGTTCCAGCGAGTCCGCATTTGAAAGCACCTGCTGCGAAAGCCCATGCGCCGCCGCCAGCGAGAACTTGCTCTTTCGGCCCGCAGTTTCCTCTTGTGCCAGGAAGACCGCCACGCGCGTCACCAGCAGCGTCTCCGGTAGCCGTTGCACAATCGAATTCACCAGAGCGCGCAGATCCGTCTGCGCATTCAACTCGCTACCAAACTCCACCAGCGTCTCGCGGTAGTCGATGCTCTTCTGATCAAACACCCGGTCCAACTGCCCTTGGATCACCCGCTTCAGCGGATCGAACACTAGTCCCGTCACGATGACGGTTGCCACCAGCGCCCACTCGCCGAGATGCTGAAACCGCGTATGCACCATCTCCGCGCTCAGCGCGACCACGCCAAAATAAACGCCCACCAGCGCCGCCGTCGCCAGGGTGTACGAAGCGCCGCGCTTGAAGATCAGGTCCACATCCATCAGCCGGTACCGCACGATCGCCCAGCTGAACGTTAGCGGCAGAAGGATCAGCGACAGCAGCGCAACCCTGGTCAGCGCGCTCGGCACATACGCATCAAACAGGAACGGAATCACGTACAGCGTGGTGAAGGGAATTACCGTGAGCACCGTTCCACGCGACAGCCACTTGAGTTGCTGCCGTTGTAGCGGCTGCTCCTCCGCCCGATAGCGCACCCAGAACACGATCGCCGCCAGAATGTAGAAGCTCGCCAGGTACGCATAGTCGAACTTGTCCAGTCGCTGCTGCAGCGCTCCCGTCGACTCCCAGTACGTGTACGACAGGTACCTTAGAATTCCTAGCACCAGCCCCGGCACATAGATCAACGGGTACAACAGTCTGCGCCGCCGCGAACCCTCCTGCGTGAAGCTGATTGCGAAGTGCAGGAACAGCGCCGGCTGCAACTCCGTCGCAATAATGTTGCCGGTCAGAATCGTTATGTCGAGCCCGTCAAGAATCCCCGTGAACTTGAACGCATAAAAGATGAACGAGACTAGGCAGAACACGAAAAAGTGTGTCGACTTAGGCGCCGTCCAGCGTCGCAGCAGCACGAACAAGCCAATCGCCAGGTACACCAACGCAATCAGCCGTTCCACCTGCCAGTCCGTCCGGTCCGTCGGCTCCAAATACACCACCACCGGGACAGCGACGGTCGCGCTTCCGCTGGTCTTCCGCAGCAGCGAATACCTTACCTTCGACCAAACGCCCTTGGCATCAATCTGACGCTGCAGAGAAGCCAACCGCACTGTGGGAACGTCTTCCACCGACGTCAACGTGTCGCCCACTCGCACCCCGGCCCGATACGCCGGCGTATCAGGAGGCACTAGGTAGGCGCGCAGCCCGCCAGTCGTCTCAGTCCATCCAGCTCCGTCGGTTGCGGGAGTGTAGTCGCTCTCCTGCACAAGGTTCGCGATTGCGAGTCCCAGGGCGGCCATCGTGAAAATCGCCAGGACAATCGCCAGCAACCGAGTTTGAGCACCGCTTTTCACGGGGAAGTACCATCTTTCAGACATGATGCATGCAAATCAGCGGCCAAAGGGAGAACCAGATCGAATACCTCCGATAACCCAGCAGAATGAAGGAGCTTGAGGAAATCCAGTCCTTCCGAATGCACGAATTCATAGGCAGATACGTATTTCAGAATAGCTCGATTCCTCGCTCAATTGCCATGTGCTTGATCAAATCCGCGCCTCCCGCATTCCTGTCCTGCCCCAAATGGCCTGCCGCTCTACCCGTCTACTTCAATTGTTAAAATCCGCGGCCTCAGGCTGACCGGTAGGGAATTTCACGTATCTTTAACACTGGATCCACAGGGATCCCGACCTTCGGCCTTCCATTGTCGATCAAATGGTCAATGGACCAGCCAAAGCGTCTGCTCGTTAGCTGACCGCAACCGAATAGGGGAATCTCCTCAGAATGATGAAGCGCCGTCATCTTCAGCTCGATGGCCTTCGCCTCTCGTACCTCGAAAGAGGAAAGGCGGTGGAGGCTCAGCCCTCCCTCGTCCTCCTGCACGGCCTCATGGGTTGCGCCGACACCTTCGTTCCGCTCATGGAGGAGCTCCGCCCCGACCTCCACGTTATTGCCCTCGATCTTCCCGGAGCCGGTCAATCCGAGCGCCGCCACGACATCGACGCGAGCCTCGCCGCCACCGCCGAGCAAGTTGGCCGCATCCTCTCTGAGCTCCATCTTCACCGCCCCATCGTCCTCGGCCACTCCCATGGCGGAGCCGTCGCCATGAGCCTCGCCGCACACCACCGCGAATCCGTTGGCTCGCTCGTCCTCATCTCTCCCGCGCACCCTTACTTCCGCGAAGCCGATCCACTCGTCCGCTTTTACCTCTCCCGTCCCGGCCAGCTCTTCGCTCACTGCATGCCCTGGTTGCCAGAGTGGCTACAGATGATTGGCCTCCGCCGCATGGCGGGCCCCCAAAGCTGGGACACGCCCGAGCGCCTCAAGCCCTACCGCGACAACCTCCGCACCCCCGGAACCATCCTCCACCTGTTGCGCCTGCTCCAGACCTGGCACAACGATATGTCTGACCTGCGCCGCGCGCTCCGCCGTTACCTCGAGACTCCCAGCCTCGTCCTCTGGGGCGACTGCGACCGTGCCGTACCGATCCACTCCGCTCCGGAGCTCCGCCGCCACTTCCTGGATTCAGACCTAATCACCCTATCCGGCGTAGGCCATCGTCCGGCCGAGGAAGTCCCCCAACTCGTCGCCGGCCACCTCCGCACCTGGCTCGAGAGGGAACTGCCTGCCCCCTCCATCCGCTACAGCGCGAACGTCTCCCCAACCCACGTCCGCACCGCCTCGCGCATCACGCCCAGCTTCGAATCGGGCGACTGAGCTATCCCCGCAAAGAAGTGGTCCGCACCTTCCACCCACACAATCTTCTTCGGCTCCGCAGCCGTCACCAGCGTCGCCTCCAGCATTTCCTGTGGACAGAACTTGTCGTGATCCCCGCTGACAAACAGCTTCGGCACGCTCCCGCAAGCCGGTAGAAACCGATAGCTGTACTCCCGTCCCGCCGACTGCAGCGGCAACCCCAACCCCACCAGCCCGCGCACCCGTGCATCCCCGCAGCAGGCTCGCATACCAACATTCGCGCCAAACGAGAACCCTGCAAACAAGACCGGCAGGCGAAACTTCTCCGTCAGCCAGTCGACCGCCGCGCGTACATCCTCCACCTCGCCATGGCCGCCGTCATGCACACCCTCGCTCAACCCCGTCCCGCGAAAGTTGAACCGCAGCACCGGCATCCCGAAGCTCGAAAACGCCTTGGCCACGTGATACACCACCTTGTTATGCATCGTCCCACCGCTGGGCGGATGCGGATGCGCAACGACCGCCGCATACAGCGCGTCATCTTTCCCAGTGTTCAGCACCGCCTCGAGCCGTCCAGCCGGCCCTCGCAAATCCTCAACACTCTTCACATGCGATAGAAAACGCCCAGCATCACTCACCATCTAAGTCTATCGTCCAGGCCGTTCACCGTAAGTCGGTTATCCTTACACCAGATGCCGATCGATCCCATCCAGCTCACCAAACAACTCGTCGACCTAGAATCCACCACCTACCACGAGGCCCCGGCAGGCGAGTTCCTCTCCACCTACCTCGCCTCACTCGGCTATGTGATTGAGCGCCAGCCTGTCCCGCAGCCCGACCTTGCCAAGAATCCCGCCGCCGGCACCGGCCCCCGCTTCAACGTCTACGCCTCGCTCCCCGGCGTCACCCCCGACCTCGTCCTCTCCTCCCACATGGACACCGTCCCGCCCTTCCTCGGCCCCTGTCGCGAAGACGCTGACTTCCTCTACGGGCGTGGTACCTGCGACGCGAAGGGAATCATCGCCACCCAGATCGCCGCCGCCGAAAAACTCATCGCCGCCGGCAAGCGCATCGCCCTCCTCTACGTAGTAGGCGAAGAGCGCGATTCCGCCGGCGCACTCCTCGCCAACACCACCCCCAAAGGCAGCCGCTTCATCATCAACGGCGAACCCACAGACAACCGCCTCGCCCTCGCCTCCAAAGGCTGCCTCCGCGTCGAACTCCGCGCCCACGGCAAGATGGCCCACTCGGCCTACCCAGAGCTAGGTGAATCCGCCGTCGACAAACTCCTCGCCGCCCTCCACGACATTCAGGCCCTCCCCCTGCCCGTAGTAGAAGGTATCGGCGACTGCACCATGAACATCGGCGTCATCCGCGGCGGCGTCGCCCCCAACGTCATCCCCGACAAAGCCGAAGCCCACATCCTCATCCGCCTGGTCGGCCCACCCGAAGAGTTGATGGCGCAGATCACCCATGCCGCTGCCGGCCGCTGCGAGGTCAACTTCACCCTCAAGCTGCCTTACATGCACATGCGCGCGATCCCCGGCTTCGACACCATGATCGCCAAGTTCACCACCGACATTCCCTCACTCACCAACTGGGGCGAACCCTTCCTCCTTGGCCCCGGCAGCATCCTCGTCGCCCACACCCCCGACGAACACATCCGCAAGTCCGAGCTGCTGGAGTGTGTCGATCTCTACGTAAAACTCGCTAACAGCCTGCTCGGCTAGGCGTTACGGCAAATAGCTCCACCGGAACTTTAAGTCGTCATGTTTCCAGCACTACGCATGCTCTTCGTCTTCATCTTCTTCGGCCTGCCCGCCGCCCTCGTCGGCATTCCTTACTCGCTCCTGGCAGGCAATATCCGAACAATGTATGGCTGGGCCATGTTCGCCATGCGTGCCGGCATTCGCGCCGGTGGCATTCGCGTCGTTGTTCAGGGCGCAGAAAATATCCCGGCCAAGCAGTCCTGCATTTTCCTCAGCAACCACGTCTCCAACCTCGACCCGCCCATCCTCCTGCCCGCCATCCCCGGCATGTGCAGTGTCTTCCTCAAGAAGTCGCTGATGAAAATTCCCTTTGTCGGCATCGCCATGCGGATGGCCAAATACGTCCCCGTCTCGCGTGGCCACTCCCGCGCCGAAGCTGAACAGTCCGTAGCCATCGCGGCCGACGCTCTCCGCAGCGGCATGCACATCTTCATCTTTCCCGAAGGCACCCGTTCCCCCGACGGCAACCTCCTGCCCTTCAAGAAAGGCGCCTTCTTCCTCGCCGCCGAGACCAACGCCCCCATGGTCCCCATCGTCATCCAAGGCACCGCGCAGATGATGCGCAAGGGAAGCCTGAAAGTCTTCCCCGGAGTAGCCACAGTCCGATTCCTCCCCCCGATCCACCCCCAGGACTTCGCCACCCGCGAAGCTCTCATGGACGCGGTCCGTCAGCAAATGCAGTCCGCCCTGGGCCAACCCTAGTCCTCGGTACCCGCACGCACTACTCACTACTGGTTACGCACTACTTGATGATTGGCTGATATCCGTCCGCAATCAACTTCTGTTTCGCGGTCGCAGCGTCCTTCATATTCGTGTACGGTCCCACCTGGATATGAAAGAACTTGTCGCCGGAGTCCGCATGCGCATTCACGGGATAGCCCTTCGCGCGTAACGCACTCACCAGCAGCTGCGCGTCTTCCTCATGCGAAACCGCTGCCACCTGTACCACGAACGTTCCAGTCACTGCTGGAGGCTCAGGCGTCGTCGCCGAAGGGGTCGCTGCATGCGTAGCGGGTGCAGCTGCTGACGGCGCAGTCTCCGCAGCAGACGTTCCGCCCCGCCCCTCTCCCGACCCAGATCTCGCCGACACCGGTGCGGAACCGGGCGCGGGACTAGAAGTCATAGGCGATCCCGCAGCCGGTTTAAACCCGCTAAACAAGCCAGACGACGGCTGCGCACTGCCCGCCTCGGCCGCAGACAATGGCACCGGCCCTCGGCTACCCATCTTGTATCCCATGCCAAAGAAAGCACCGCACAGCACCACCAGGGCGAGAAATATCCCCAGGATCACCCCTGTGCTCAGCGTCAGCTCGCGCTCACGCTGCAGATCTTCTTCATCGTCATCGAGCAGAGAGTTCATAGCGGCAGGCTCAATATATCTAACCGGGCAGCGAACAGCTAGTACCCAGGCAGGGAACAGCTAGTATCGGATGTAGAACCCGGCGGTCGGCTCGTACGTCGTGGCGTGCTTCAGGATTGTCAGATAATTCTGTCCGAAGTCTGGATCCAGGAAGAACAACTCGCGAAATCCGGCAGTCAGACCGAAGTGCGGGCTCAGATCCTTCGTGAATCCGAGCGAATAGTAATACGTCATGCGCGCCTTTTCTGGCAGGGACTGTCCACCACCCGGCGTGGGCTTGAAGCCTTGCGGCCCGGCGCCAACCGACGCATACGGTTGCAGGCCAAAGATCGTGTACGGCGGCGTAATCAGGTAGCCGAACGTATATTCGTTCACCTTCGTCTGCACCTGGAAGTTCGTAATGCCGTCAGGAAGGAAATTCTCGATCGCCGTCCCCGTGTAGTTCTCGGTGTAACGCGCGTAGCTGTAGTTGAACTCGAGTCCAAAATAAGGCTTTGCCGGATAATGAATCGAGACCAGCGCACCCAGCGTGTTCGACCCGAACTGGGTCATCGCGTCGCCTTGGTTCGGTGCCACTGGGACGATCGTGCCCGACACCGTATTGTTGAAAATACCAGCGCCCTGAATCGAGAGGTCCAGCTTATGCAGCTGCTTCTCAAGTCCGGTCTCTGGCGGCGTTTCCGTCTGAGCGTGAGCCCCGGCAACGAGGCTGGTAAAAAGGAATGCGGCAAGTATGGGAAAGGCTTTGCGGATCAAGTCGTAGAGGCTCCGGGCGCGAAAATGCGCTCCCCCCTAGTCTAACTCTTTGTTGGCGCGGGCGCGTCGGGCAATCCGCGCAAGAATTGAACTCGTCCCCCCAAGTATTAATCCGCATCCCACTGCTAACCCCGGCGCTGGTTCCGCGTCGCGTACCATGTGCATGAACCCCAGCGCCAGCGCCAGCGTCGCCGCTACATCGACCACCACCGGCGTCCGCTGCCTCAACCCCAGTCCCAGCAACACCACCGCCGTACCCACCAGCGCCCCCGCCCCCGGATTCACCCCCACCCGCCCCAGGGATGCCATCGCGAACAACGCAGCCGTCAGACCAACCGCCCCCGGCACCACCCAGCCCGGCCGGTTCAGTTCCACGTAGATCAGCAGCACGCCCATCGTCAGCACCAACAGCGCACTGTCCGAATCCATCCGCGCCGCCATAGCCAGCATCCTATGGCACCGTCTGGCCGCGCTGCTGCACCACCAGCTTCAGCGCAATCGCGTCGGCATTCTTCGGATCAATCTTCAGCGCTTGCGAGATATCCTGCGCGCTCGCCGCCAGCTGCTTGTTCGCCAGATCCAGTTGCGCCAGCACCAGCAGCGCCGCCACATTCGGCTTCATGATCATCGAAGTTTTCGCCTCGTCACGCGCTCCCGCCGGATCCCCACTCGCCTCCCGCAGCTGCGCCATCCCCGCATGCGCGTCGGCCGAGTTCGGGCTCGCCTGCAACGCATCCTGGAACTGCGTCTCCGCCTCTGGCAGCAACCCCTGCGACAGGTACTCGCGCCCCAGTTGCGTATATTCCGTCGCCCGCTGGTCCGGCGGCAGCATCGTCATCCGAATCGCGCGCACCTGGTCCAGCTGGAACGCCGCCTGCCGGAATCCCGTCTCCGAATAGTTTCGCCGAATCCGCTCCAGCGGGCTGAACCCGCCCTCCGGGTCCGCCTTCAGCTTCGTCCCCGCTGGAACTTTCTTCAACTGGGCCAGCAGCTCAATCGCCTCGTTATCTGCGGGCTTCAGCTTCAGCGCGGCTGTGACCTCACGCGTCGCTCCCGCAGTGTCCCCGCGACGAAACATCGCAACCGCGAGATTGTAGTGATAATCCTCATCCGAGGGATCCGCGTCACTCGCCTTACGGAACAGATCCACGCTGTCCTTGCCCTGCCGGCTTACCGCGACGGCCTCGTTATTCACCACCTCGGGCAGCGGCAGCCGGCTCGCCACAAACGAAAACGCCACCTGCGCGCCCGCATAGTTGGCCGAATTAAACTCCGCCAACCCTAGATAAAAATTTGCCTCCAGCGCCAGCCGATCCGTCTTTGGAACCCTCGCAAGCGTCGCCGCCGCTCCATCGAAATCCCTTTGCGCATACTGCTCTTTGCCCAGCTCCAGCAATGCCGCAGGATAGTTCGGCACCTGCGCCACCGCGTTCTTTAGCCGCTTCAATCGCTCGTCCCCACTCGGCGCATTGATCCCGCGGATATAGTCTTCGAACGCCGGCAGCGGCACTCCACCCGGCGCCGCCAGAAACGTCTGCTCCGACACCGCGAAGTGCGGATCCATCGCGCCCGCCACCTTCCACGCAATCGCATTCTCGGCATCAAATAGCCGAGTCAACTCAGCCGAATCCTCAATCATCCCCGACAGCCGCAGCGCGTCCATCGACAGCACCTTCGCCTGGATCATGATCCGGCCCATCGCCTGGCCCTTCGCCCCACCGCCCGGTCCCGGCACCACCGTATAGCTGCCAATCACCACGTAGTTCGCGTCCAGCTGATCGGCAATGCGGATCGTCGTCGCCCGCGTCGGCCGAAAGTCCGCCGGCAACCCCAGGTGGTCGTACGCATACAGGCGGTCATCATGCGAAATGGTAAGAAACCCCGCCGACGTCAGCCGCTTGTTCAGCGTGTCTGGAAACGAATCCCCAATCCAGTTCAGCGAAGCGTTTCCCGAATGGTTATCGAAGGGAAGCACCAGCACCACACGTCCACCAGCGCTATCTGCCGTCTGCGTAAAGGCAGCCGGGCTACAGGCGAAGATCGCCACCAGAGCGAGGACAAGGGCGAAGAACTTCGTCGGAAACCGCATCCCGACAATTATAGGCGGTCGCTTTCTTCTGGCAGCCCTATCGGCCGGCAACGAAGAACTGAGAACGGATAACTGAGGACTCTCGTTGCAGGCAACCAATTTCCCCTGCATCCTTTCGTGCTCCCAAAATTATGCCAGTATTTGCTCAATCGCATCTCATTGTTGCAGGAGCTTCCATCTTTGCCTCGCAGGAGACTGAACCCATGCAGCTCAATCCGAATGACCCCAGACTCATCATCGGTATCGTAGTTCTTGTCGTGATCGTCGCTATCGTCATTGGTGTCGTGATCTACCAGCGCAAAAAGAAAGTCGAACATCTCCGTGATCGTTTCGGCTCCGAGTACGATCGCACTGTCCTCGAGCGCGGTTCTGAACGCAACGCGCAAGCCGCTCTCGCCGCCCGCGAAGAGCGTGTCAACAGCCTCCACATCCGCGACCTCGCCCCCGCCGAGCGCGAACGCTTTCTCAGCGAGTGGCAGGTCGTGCAGTCCCGATTCGTCGACCATCCCCGCGGCGCCGTCATCGAAGCCGACGACCTTGTCGCCTCCCTCATGAACGCCCGCGGTTATCCCGTCGCCGACTTCGAACAGCGCGCAGCCGACGTCTCCGTCAATCACCCGCGCGTGGTCGAAAACTATCGCTCTGCGCACGCCATTGCGCAACGACTATCTGGTAACGAAGCCAACACCGAAGAGATGCGCACCGCCATGCTTCAATACCGCGCTCTCTTCGACGAGCTTCTGCAGGTCAACGTCAGCGCGCCCCGCGAAACCGTAGCCGTCTAAGCCTTTCGACCCTCAGAGAAAACGATAGCTGCATGCCGAATCTGACATGCAGCTATTGTCGTCAACTCTCGCCGTTAGCGCAGGGCTCACCGCTTCCCAAACACCTCGCCCATACGGCGAATCTGCGCGCCCACGCCCCGCAGCTTTTCTTCCAACCGCTCATACCCGCGATCCATGTGATACACCCGGTCGAGAATGCTCTCGCCATCGGCCACCAGCGCCGCCAGCACCAGCGCCGCACTCGCCCGCAGGTCAGAGCACATCACCGCAGCCGACTGCAGTTTCGTCCCACCGCGCACGGTTGCCGACCGTCCCTGCACAGAAATATTCGCGCCCATCCGGCTCAGTTCGCCCACATGCATAAAGCGGTTTTCGAAGATATTCTCCGTCACAATCGAAGTACCTTCCGCCTGCGTCGCCAACGCCATAAACTGCGCCTGCATATCGGTAGGGAAGCCCGGATACTCTTCGGTCGTAATGTCCGCAGCCTTCAACGCACCGCCCGAATGCACCCGCACATTCTCCTTTCCAATCTCGAGCTTCACGCCCATCTCTTCCAGCTTCCCAAGCAGCGATCCCAAATGCTCCGGATTGCAGCAATCAATATTCAGATCCCCGCCCGTAATCGCGCCCGCCATCAAATAAGTTCCCGCCTCAATCCGATCCGGATTAATCCGATGCCGCGCCCCATGCAATTTCGCAACACCCTTGATCCTGATCGTAGAGGTCCCGGCGCCCTCAATCTTCGCGCCCATCGCATTCAGCAGGGCCGCGAGGTCCATCACCTCGGGCTCGCGCGCGCAGTTCTCAAACAACGACTCGCCCTCCGCCAGCGCCGCCGCCATCAACAAATCTTCCGTGCCCGTCACCGTAATCTTGTCGAACACAATATGAGCGCCACGCAGCCGCTCCACCCGCGCCTCTAAATACCCATGCTCCTGCGTAATCGTCGCGCCCATCGCCTCCAGGCCCTTGATGTGCAGATCGATCGGCCGCCCGCCAATCGCGCATCCGCCCGGCATCGCCACCCGCGCCATTCCCGTCCGCGCAATCAAAGGCCCCAGCACCAGCGAGCTCGCCCGCATGGTCTTCACAATCTCGTACTTCGCCACCGGATCACTCAGAACCGCGCATTTAATCGACGTCCGATGCTGCGCCCGCCCATACCCCAGCTCCACTTCCGCACCCATCGACTCCAGCAGCTTCCGCTCCGTCTCAATATCCCGCACCTGCGGAATGTTCTCGAGGATCACCTCATCCTCAGTCAAAATCGCTGCGGCCATACACGGCAGCGCAGAGTTCTTCGCCCCCGAAATCTTAATCGTCCCAAGCAGGGGATTGCCCCCGCGAATAACAAACTTGTCCATCACCCCAGTCTACGGAATGCTCATGAGGAAAGGGGTACTGCCCTAGATTCAGCCCCCTCGTCATCCCTACTCCGGCCCATCCAGAATCCGCGACTTCACCTCAAGCCGGTGATAGTTCCGGTACGTCGCCTGAAACGTCCAAACCGTCACATCGAAACCCGATCCACTGGTCGTCCGCATCCCGATCGCCGACGGCATCCAGAACGTCTCGTTCCCCAGCAGCACCGGCGCATAATCCACCGTCAGCTCCCGCCGCCCAACCTCGGCCTCCGAGTACTCGTTCCCTTGATCGATCACATGCCGCGGCGTGTCAATCTCCAGCCGCTTTAACTGCATCGACGCCGCATCGACCACCACCCGCCCCTTACTCTTCTCCTGTAGAAAACAGTCCGCCGTATTCGATGGCGTGAGCAACGTAGCGAAACTCACAACGATCTCCCCTGGCCGTTTCCTTCGCTCCAACTTGTAGTTCATGCACGATGTCTGCCCCACAGAAACCACCGCCAGGCCGCCCTCAAAAATTCCCGTCAACAATGTAGGAACGGGAACAGCCTCAGACGTCGCCGGCCTCCCATTCACGCGCTTGATCTCGCGCGATTCTACCAGAGCCGTCGTCCCATCCGCTTGCGCCGTCCGCTTCAGCCGAAACACCGAGTCCGTCGCACTGCTGTCATCGCGCTCATGCGGCACACTCCGCGACGACACTACATGCTCATCACAAAAGAAACTCGGCACCCCCACGTCGTAGCGATTCAAATTCGCTTCTAGCCGCTGCAACATCTCGCCCAGCGTAGAAGCCTTTGCCCCCGGCGCACCCAGCGCCGAAGGAACACCCACCAATGCAACGCCGCCAGGCCAGATGCAAATCACCCGCAAAAGGCTCGCCCGTTCCATCCTTTACAACTCGAGCCGCGAGTCCTCGATAGCCAGCCGGACATTCCCATCCGACTTCTGCAGTCGCCGCACGGCCTCCATCTTATCCACGTTGGCCTTCAGCATCACCACCGCAATTGGTATCGACTTGCCCGCCGACTTGATCGTCCGAATCGCCGTCTCGCGATCAATGCCGCACACCTTCATCAGCACCCGAATTCCGCGCTCCACCAGCTTCGCGTTTTTCATATGCACGTTCACCATCAGGTTGTCGTAGACGTAGCCGAGCCGCGTCATCGCTCCCGTGGTAATCATGTTCAATATCATCTTCTGCGCGGTCGACGCCTTCATGCGCGTAGAACCCGACACGATCTCCGGCCCAACCTCCGCCAGAATCGTAATGTCTACCACCTGCGACAAATCCGAGTTCGCATTGCACGTAATTGCGGCCGTCTTCGCGCCACAAGCCCGCGCGTATTCCGTCGCCCCAACTACATAAGGAGTCCGCCCGGAAGCCGAAACCCCAATCACAATGTCCTTGCGCGTAGGCCGGCGACGGGCGATGTCCCTCTGCCCCAACTCCGGCGAATCTTCATTTACATCGCTGGCGCTGGCCAGCGCCTTCGGTCCACCCGCCATAATGTACTGCACCTGCTGCGGAGCGGTCGAGAACGTCGGCGGACACTCCGACGCATCCAATGCCGAAATCCGTCCCGACGACCCCGCACCCACATAGATCAGCCGTCCGCCATCCCGCAGCGAGCGCGCAACCGTATCAATCACAAGCGCAATCTCGGGCAGGGCCTTCTTCACCGCCGCCGCAATCTTCGCGTCTTCGTGGTTGATAATCCGCGCAATTTCAATAGCGGATTTGGTATCGAGACCCTCGGATGCCTCGTTGGGTCGCTCTGTTGGGAGATTTTCAAGATCGGAAACAATCCGTGCAAACGGCTGTTCAGTCGGAGATGAGGGCATAGTCAGCGTTGACATGGCAAATAGGTCACCACACTCAGTCTACTGCATTAGCCTGTGATACGTCGCACATCACGTATCTCTTGGGGCTCCCATGGTCTGTTCGCCGACCGACACCGCACCTCTAACCCCCCGCGTATCATCATCCCGAGGCCCCCATTAACCATGCGTACCCTCCCCACCCCCTCCCAAAGCCGCGCCCTTTTCCCGATCGCAGCCCTGTTTGCTGTCTCCATCGTCCTCGCCGCCCAAACCCCCGTCCAGCCGCCCTCCTCTATCCTCCAGCAGCAACTCCAGCAGCTGACCGCCGCCCGCGCCTCCGCCGGCCTCGGCCATACCGCCCTCTACGCCATCCGCCTCAACACCCCTGAAGCGGTCGGCATCGACGCCGACCTCCCCGTCCAGACCGCCTCCGTCATCAAGCTCGCCATCCTATACCACGCCATGGCCGAAGTCCGCGCCGGCCGCGCCCGCTGGGACGAGCCCATCACCCTCCACCCCCACGAAGCCGTTCCCGGCTCCGGCCTCCTCACCTTCCTCGATACCCCGGTAACCCTCACACTCAAAGACGTCCTCACGATGATGGTCATCGTCAGCGATAACACCGCCACTAACCTCGCCATCGACCGCTTCGGCATCGACCCCGTAAACGTCCGCGTCCAGGCCCTCGGCCTCGCCAACACTCATCTCTACAAAAAGGTCATGCTTCCGCCGACCGGCCCCATGCCCGCCGACCAGCCCAAGTTCGGCCTCGGCAAGACCACCCCGCGCGAGATGGCCTATCTCATGGAAGCCATCGGCCTCTGCCATCTCCACCAGCAGAGAACTGCCGCCGCCCCGGGCGCAGCAGTCTTCGCACCAACCGACGCAGCCGACCGCGCCGTCTGTTCCGTAGCCCTCGACATGCTCAAGAATCAGTTCTACCGCGAGACCATCCCGCGCTATCTCGAGACGGTCGACACCAGCGAAACCGGCACCGCCATCGCCAGCAAAACCGGCTCGCTCGACGCCGTTCGCAACGACGTAGCCATCGTCATGGGCAAGTCCGGCCCCATGGTCCTCTCCGTCTTCACCTACGGCAATCGCGACCACGGCTGGACAGTCGACAACGAAGCCGAAGTCTCCATCGCAAAACTCGCCAAAGTCATCGTCGATGACTGGGCCCCCACCGGCCTCGACGGCAAAAACCTCGTCCCAGGCCTCGGCCTCCCCGACGCCACCACCATCCCCTCGCCACCCACTCCGTAGCATTGTCCAACGGACGGGTGGGATGATGAACCCAACCGCAGCATTCACCCCGGCATACACAAGCCACCAGTATCGTCTAATCTCAAAGAAGCCGTTTTCTCCGGCTCAGCACCGCCATCGCCACCGAGGCTTCCCGAACTTGCCCGATCTACAACAACCGCCCGCCGAACAAGAAGCCGAGCAGCCAACCGCGCCGCAAACCGACCTGACCCCAACCTCCGTCCTGCTCGCGCCTCAGTTCCGCTCCGGCCAAACCCTCATCCCCGAGGGCCCCGCACCCGCCGAGCCCACCGGCTGGCGCTCCTGGTCGCGCGACATCTTCGCCTCCATCGCCATCTCGATCTTCATCATCCTCTTCCTCTACCAGCCAGTCCGCGTCGAGGGCACCAGCATGCTCCCCCGCCTGCAGGATCAGGATCGCCTCTTCATCAACAAGTTTGCCTATCGCTTCGAGTCCATCCAGCGCGGCGACGTCGTCGTCTTCCTCTATCCCGGCGACCACACCAAAAGCTACATCAAGCGCGTCATCGGCCTCCCCGGCGACACCGTCCGCATCGACCACGGCGACGTCTACGTGAACGACCACCCCATCCGTGAGCCCTACGTCCCCAACCGCTTCCGCGACGAGCGCTCCGAGCCCGAACACCGCATCCCCGCCGGAGACTTCTGGGTCATGGGCGACCACCGCAACATCTCCAGCGACAGCCGCGACTTCGGCCCCGTTCCCCGCGCCCTCATCTACGGCAAAGCAGCCTTCGTCTACTGGCCCATGGACCAAACCGGCGTAGTCCGCTAGGCCCGTGCTCTTGCTTTTCTGGCTGTCATCCCGCAGGGATCTGCTTCTGCTTTTGTCGTTGGCCTTGCTTTTCTTTCTGTCATTCCCTCTGGAATTTGCTACGGTTTGCGCGTCCCGAGATCGGCTGGGACTTCAGTCCCGGCAATAAGAACTCAACCCACGCCCCTGGCTTTAGCCCCCGGGACTTTCCTACTTGTACTTAACAATGTTCGCAAACGTAGTTGGCACCAAGCTCGCCCCACCCACCAGCGCCCCATCAATATTCTCCTGCGCCATCAGGGCCGAAATATTATCCGGCTTCACCGACCCCCCATACAGAATCCGCGTCTTCTCCGCCGTCTCCACGCCGCAGCAATGCGCCAGCTCTTCCCGAATGATCCGATGCGCCTGCTCCGCCACATCCGGGTGTGCCGTTGACCCCGTCCCAATCGCCCAGATCGGTTCATACGCCACCACCAGCCGCCGCGCCTCGCTCGCCGAAATATTCCGCAGCGCCGTCCGCACCTGCGTCCGCAAAACCTCCGCCGTCTGCAGATCCTCTCGCTCCGCCAACATCTCGCCAAAGCACACTATCGGCGTGATCCCATGATTGATTGCAGCCTTCAACTTCAAATTCACGCGCTCATACGTCTCGCTAAAATAAAGCCGCTGTTCCGAGTGCCCCAGCAACACATGCCGCGCCCCAATCGACACCAGCATCGTAGGCGACGTCTGCCCCGTATAAGGCCCTTCGTTCAACCAGTGCATGTTCTGTGCCCCGGCCCGCACATTCGTCCCCAGCGAAGCCTCAATCACATACGCCAGCGAACTCATCGTAGGGAACAGCAGAATCTCATCCCGCTCATGCCCCTCCACCAGGGGTAAAAACGCATCCAGAAACGCCAGCGACTCCTTCGGCGTCTTGTACATCTTCCAATTTCCTGCAATTACGGGTTTGCGCATAGGGAATAGGTCTTCGTGTCAGCCTGTCGTTTTTGGAGAGTACGGGGTTTGAGAAATAATTAGCAAGCCTGTCATCACTTGAAGAAGGAGAATAGGGCGATAAACGGCAAAGCTGTTAGATGCAGAAGCCAGAAAATCGCTGCAGCCACTGCAAGGATCCAGACAATCAGCTGCTTGCGTAGACCTCGAACGCCGCTCGATTCCTTTCGCCACTTTGCATCGATCGCGCTTCTATCGTCAGCAACAATCGAGTAACCCGCGACATCTTCAACGTTCAGCGATAGCCATCTGCCAACGAACCAGATCGGCCACAGATACATACCTAGCGCCAGAATTCCCCAAACTGGAAATGTGACTGCAAGCAGAAAAACGTCATCGACAGACGCAATCGCAATCCATACAAAAAAACCACCCGTAGCCCAAACCCACAGTTGACTCCGGATATTGACTCGGGCTCCTAGTAGCTGACCCTTCTCGGCGTAGCTTGTGCTTCTGAAGAGCAGGCTGTAAGCAAGCCCTACAGAAGCTGCGAGCAAGAAGCCAAACCAACCGAAGATGGATACCGCAACTCGTCTCGCTTCATCGATGGAGAGCGGATGAGGCAGTGCCATCACTTCTCCGTCAGCGCCGCAACCCCCGGCAACGTCTTCCCCTCGAGGAACTCCAGGCTAGCACCACCACCCGTAGAGATGTGCGTGATCTTGTCCGCGACTCCAGAATTATGCAACGCCGCCACCGAGTCCCCACCACCCACAATCGTGATAGCGTCCTCGTTCTTCGCCAGCGCCTTCGCAATCGCGTTCGTCCCCTTCGCGAATCGCGGAAACTCCGCAACGCCCATCGGCCCATTCCAAACCACGGTCGCCGCCTCCGCAATCTCGTCCGAGAACAGCTTCACCGTCTCCGGCCCGATATCCAGCGCCATCCACTCAGCAGGGAAGGGCCCATCGCCCGAGAACAACTCCGTCTTCGCATCCGCCGCGAACTTGTCGGCGAGGCAATGATCCACCGGCAGCAAAAACTTCACGCCCTGCTCCTCAGCTTTTTTCAGCGCAGCCTTCGCGACGTCAATCTTGTCCGTCTCCACCAGCGACTTGCCCGTAGTCTGCCCCTGCGCATTCAGAAATGTGTACGACATCCCGCCGCCAATCAGCAGCGAGTCCACGCGATCCAGCAGCGCATTGATCACCTCAATCTTGTCCGACACCTTCGCCCCGCCAATGATCGCCACAAACGGCCGGAACGGCTCCGTCACCGCCTTCCCCAGGTAGGTGAGTTCCTTCTCCATCAACAATCCCGCCGCCGACTGCTTCACAAAATGCGTAATCCCCTCAGTAGACGCATGCGCCCGATGCGCCGCACCGAATGCGTCATTCACATACACATCGCACAGCTTCGCCAGCTGCTGCGCAAACCCCGGATCGTTCAACTCTTCGCCCGCATGAAAGCGCAGATTCTCCAACAGCAGCGTCTGCCCCGGCTCAAGATTATCCGCCATCTCTTCCGCTACCGGCCCAACGCAATCAGGAGCGAACGCCACATTCTCATCGGCATCGAGCACGCCATCCAGCAGCATCCGCAGCCGCGCCACCACCGGCTTCAGACTCATCGAGTCAACCTTCTTACCCTTGGGCCGACCCAGGTGCGCCGCCAGAATCACCTTCGCCTTGCGCCGCAGCGCATACTCGATCGTCGGAATCGTTTCGCGGATGCGCGTGTCATCCGTAATCGTGCCCTCTTTCGAAAGCGGCACATTGAAGTCCACGCGTATGAAGACACGCTTGCCAGTAAGGTCGAGGTCACGAATCGAAAGCTTTGACATTGCCAGAAGGATAACCGAACCCGCCGCGATTGAATAGCATGCAGCGCCGCGACCTCCCACAAATCGAAGCGACCGTTGTTGAAATTCCCCAAAGCTTAATCCCGACCGCCGTCGCAGATGGTAATGCTAACCACAATCTCGCGCCAATCCTCGGGTCGCACAAAAATCCGCTGATGGCCCATAACAACTTCTGCTTGGACGCAAACCCACCCACGTCCCACAGTAAGAGTCGGAGCCAGAACCCATGACCTCGACCGCAACAAACCCAGTCCTACCCACCCCAATCATTCCGCACCCTCATCCCGCAGCGCACAAGCTGCTCGACAGCCGCACCGTCTTCCTCCTCGGCCTCCTCATCGCCGGCAGCGGAATCGTCTCCCCACCCATTGCGCTCCTCGGCGGCATCGCCTTCGGCTTCACCGTCGACCACCCTCTCCGCGCCGAATCCGCCCGCCTCTCCAAGCTCCTCCTCCAGGCCTCCGTCATCGCTCTCGGCTTCGGCATGAACATCCAGCAAGTCGCCCACGCCGGCCGCTCCGGCTTCGCCTACACCGCCATCAGCATCACCACCGCCATGGTCCTCGGCCTGCTGCTCGGCAAGCTCCTGCACATCGGCGGCAAGGCATCCTACCTCATCACCGCCGGCACCGCCATCTGCGGAGGCAGCGCGATCGCCGCCATCGCCCCCATCACCAACGCCAACGAAGAAGAGATCAGCGTCTCCATGGGCACCGTCTTCCTGCTCAACTCCGTCGCCCTCCTGCTCTTCCCCCCCATCGGCCACCTGCTCCATCTCACCCAGAACCAATTCGGCCTCTGGGCCGCCCTCGCCATTCACGACACCAGCTCCGTAGTAGGAGCAGCCGCCGCCTACGGCACCCAGGCCCTCGCCATCGGCACCACGGTCAAGCTAGCCCGAGCCCTCTGGATCGTCCCCGTAAGCCTGCTCACCGCCGCCTGCATGGCCCGCGTCGTAGCCCAACGCAACCACACCACCGGGCACCACCGCAGCAAGTTAACCTTCCCCTGGTTCATCCTCTTCTTCTGTGTAGCCGCCGCACTCGCCACCTACCTGCCCAGCCTCCACCTAACCTTCGCCGCCCTCAACCATCTCGGCAAAGCCGGCCTCACCGCAACCCTCTTCCTCATCGGCACCAGCCTCTCCAAGAAAACTCTCCGCCAGGTAGGCATCCGACCACTAGTGCAGGGAATCGTTCTCTGGATCATCGTAGGCACAGCCTCCCTGGCCGCAATCTACTTCCACGTGATCGGGATCTAGCTCTTCCGCGCCCGCCCCGTAGCTCTCGGCGCCAGCCCCTCGGCCCGCTCCAGCACAAACCGCCGAAACGCCCCCACCACCCCCGCCGGCTCCGGCCCCGCCACCGTCACAACCGAGAACATCCGACCCAACTCCAACCCCTTCACCCGAGCCACCCGCAACGTCCCCAGCGCCAACTGCGCCCGCACCGCCCATCGCGACACAAACGCCACGCCCAACCCAGCCTCCACGGCACTCAACAACCCCTCCGTAGAGTCGAACGTCATCCGCACCGTCATCTCCCGCACCTTCAACCCCACGCGCTCAAACGCCTGCTCCACAATCTTCCTCGACCCCGACCCCACCTCCCGCGTCACCAGCGTCGCCCCCTGCAACTGCGCCAGCGTCACCTCCTTATCCGCCCACTCATGCCCCGCCGGCACCACGCACACCATGTGGTCTTCCATGAACGGATCTACCCGCACATCCTGCCGCATCGCCGGTCCCTCGATCAGCCCCACCTGCGCGCGATGCTCCATCAGCGCCTCCAGCACCCCCTGCGTATTCCCGCTCACCACCGCAACCTCCACCCGAGGATTCTCCGCAAGGAACGACGCAATCAGCCGCGGCAACAAATACTGTCCAATCGTCTGCGAAGCCGCAATCGTCAACGCGCCAGCATTCCGGCTGGTCGTCGCCGCCACGGCCTGCACCGCCTCCGCCGAAAGCTCCGCCAGCTTTTCCGCATACGGCAGCAGCGCCGCCCCCGCCGCCGTCAACGCGATCCGTCCCCCCGCGCGATCGAACAGCGCGACATCCAGCTCCGCCTCCAGCGCCTTGATCTGCTGCGTCACGGCCGGCTGCGTCAGCAGCAACTCCTCCGCCGCAACGCGAAAGTTCAGTCGCCGCGCTACCGTGCGAAACACCTTCAGCCGAAAATTCTCCATCACCCGATGCTATCCCCACTCGAGCCGGGCGCCTACATATCGCGTCTGAGTTGTGGGCGTCCACAATCTTTACTCCGCGAGCACGGCCTCAGCCTCAATCTCCACCCGCCACTTTGGATTCAGCAGCGCCGCAACCACCATCGTAGCCGCCGGCCGAATCTCCCCAAACACCTCGCCATGCGCCCGCCCAATCTCTTCCCAGTCCTCCGCATGCGCAATAAACATCCGAGTCCGCACCACGTCCTCAAACCGCGCGCCCGCCTGCATCAACGCCTTCTCGATCAAGCCCAGCACCACCCGGGTCTGTTCTGCAGCGCTCAGTTCCTCCGCACCCACCGGCCCCGTCCCCGACACATGCACCACGTTCCCAATCCTTACCGCCCGCGAAAACCCAATCACCGCCTCATACGGCGACGTCCCCGCAATATTCGTCCGCTTCATCTCTGCGCTCCTCCACCTTATGTTATCCCCGCAACCGACGCCGCCACCACACCTGCGCTATCATCTCCAGAACCCCGAGGTCTTTTTCCCAATGTGCTTTTCCGCAACCGCGAACTTTGTCGGCAGTGGCGTCCTCGCCGCCGTCGGCGTCGTCACCCTCACCAAGGTCCGGCACCGCCGCGAGCTCCTCTTCGCCTCGCTCCCCACCCTCTTCGCCATCCACCAGTTCATCGAAGGCTTCGTATGGCTCGGCCTCGACGGCTACGTCTCACAAACCACGATGCACAACATGGGCGCGGCGTTCATGCTGTATGCGCAAGGCCTTCTCCCGTTCCTCATCCCACTCAGCGTCATGCTCTTCGAAGCCACCGCAAAAAACCGTAACCGCATGTGGCCCTTCCTCCTCATCGGCACCGGAACCTCGCTCTACATGCTCTGGGCGCTCATCGCCTACCCCGTGCAGATCTCGGTCAAGGGCGACAGCATCGTCTACATCAACGCCGCCACCAACAACACCACGCTAGCCATCCTCTACGTCATCGCCACCTGCGGCTCGCTCTTCTTCTCCAAGGTCAAGGACATGGTCCTCTTCGGCGCCGCCAACCTGATCATCCTGCTAACGGTGATGGCGGTAAAGCGCTACGCCTTCACCTCGCTCTGGTGCACCTACGCAGCCATCGCCAGCATCATCATCCTCGCCTACTTCTGGAAGTCCGCCGGCATCCGCCCCTTCAAATACGTAAATGCAATTTGAGCGTACCCACGAAAAGCCGAGAGCCGTTCGCAGGAACAGGTAAGGGGAAACAGCAGGGCGTTGTGACTCAATGCTTTTTGGCAGGCTCACGACTGACTTTTAGGAGTGAAAGCTTTTCAAAAGGCTTCCCATCTTCACTCAAGTCGCAGGTATAACTCAGACTGTCGGGTTCAAGGTGAAACGTGACGCGATAAACGTCCAGATGCCCGTGGTCGGTGACTGTCTGGGTCGCCGTAAAATCTCCCAATCCGGTCTTGGCAAATTTGGCCAGTCCCTCAGTTTGATAGTGGTCCTGAGGCATGCCAAGAAAAAAGGCAATCATCTCTTCCTTGGTTGGGTCTAGAATCGTGAATTGTGTCGAAGTCCAGCCGCCGTAATCATAGGTATTGACGATGCGCATCCGGCTGTTCTTCTTCGTCTCGGTGATCTTGATTCGCAGTTTTTCAATGGTATAACCGCCGTGGTCGCCGTTGCCGACGTTCACGGTCCCCACCCAATTCCCGACAAAGTTTGCATAGATATCGGTTGGCGGCGGAGCGGGCGATTGCCCATGCAAACGGCAACCGGCACACAAGACAGCCGTAAGGACGAAAATGCGGAATTTCAGCCGCACAGCAATCTCCGCATCCTCAAAGTATCAATCGAATCCTCGAGAACAATAAAGAGGTTGGAAGCGATTTACAACCCCTTCTCCACCAAAAACAAAATCAGATCCTTCACCCGGCTCGAATACCCCCACTCATTGTCGTACCAGCTAATGACCTTGCCAGTATTCCCAACCACCTTGGTCAGCTTGCTATCAAAGATGCTCGACAGCGGATTCCCGCGGAAGTCAGTCGACACCAACTCCTCCTCCGTATACCCAAGAATCCCCTTCAGCGGCCCTTCGCTGGCCGCCTTGATCGCCGCATTAATCGACGCCACGCTAATCGGCTTCTCCGCAACAAACGTCAAATCCACCACCGACACATTCGGAGTCGGCACGCGAATCGCAAACCCATCCAGCTTCCCATCCATCGCTGGAATCACCAGCTTCAGCGCCTTAGCCGCCCCCGTCGAGCTCGGAATCATGCTCAAGCCAGCCGCCCGCGCCCGCCGCAAATCCTTATGCGGCGTATCCAGAATCACCTGGTCGTTTGTATAGCTGTGGATCGTCGTCATGATCCCCGACGCAATCCCGAACGTATCATTCAACACCTTCACCACCGGCGCCAAACAATTCGTCGTGCAGCTGGCATTCGAAATCACGTTATGCTTCGACGCGACATACTTGTCATCATTCACGCCCAGCACGACAGTCAAATCCTCATGCGTAGCCGGCGCCGAAATAATCACCTTCTTCACCGTCGACCCAAGATGCGCCTTCGCCTTCTCCGCATCCGTAAAGAAGCCCGTCGACTCCACCACAATCTCCGCGCCCACCGACGCCCAATCCAGCTTGCTCGGATCCTTCTCCGCAAACACCTTGATCGCCTTGCCATCCACCACAATCGAGTCCTCGGTAGCCGAGATCTCATTCTTCAAATTCCCCAGAATCGAGTCATACTTCAGCAGGTGAGCCAGCGTCGCCGGCGTCGTCAAATCATTGACCGCCACAAACTCAATGTCAGGGTTCCCCAAAGCTGTACGAAATACGTTGCGCCCGATCCGTCCAAAGCCGTTAATCCCTACCTTGACTGCCATGTTGCCTCATTTCTCTCGATTACCCTGAGGCTACCAAAGCAGTCCGATCACCGCAAACCCTCCACCGAACACCGAACATCGTCAACCGGCACACCAAACATTCCCGCCGTTCTGCACCAAGTTTGTGGCAGAGAGTACCCTTGTGTTACAAACCAGCTATGCGCGATTGGTTGCGCGGGACACTCATGAGAAGACGTACTAAGCGTGGTCCGAACGAATCGGAGTCCACGGGCAAGATTGGGCAGGAGATACCTGCGAACCAACCCGCACCCTTGCGGCCCTCGTATCCAGAGCCCCTCCCCACGGCGCCCGCTGAGGCCAAAGCACCCCCTCCGCCCCCCAGCCCTAAACCTGCCGAGCCCGCAGTCGAGCCTCACACCGAGCCCGCGCATTCAGAACCCCAGCTCGTTCACGAGACCCAGCCCGAATCTCTGGGCACCCCGCCCGCCGGCCCCGAAGCCGTGCCCAACAAATCTCCGCGCGGCTACGTCGTCCTCACCATCGGCCTCCCCGGCTCCGGCAAAACCACCTGGTACAAGCGCCGCGGCGTCACCCCGCTCTCCAGCGACATGCTGCGCAACATCCTCTTCGACGACATCGCCGAGCAGCGCTACCAGGGCCTGGTTTTCAGCACCCTGCGCAGCCTCCTCCGCGCCCGCCTCATCGCCAAGATGCCTTGGAACTACGTCGACGCCACCAACCTCAGCCCCCACGAACGCCGCCAGTGGATCAAGATGGCGAAGTCCTTCGGCTACGAAGTACAGGCCGTCTTCTTCGACGTTCCGCTAGCCGTCTGCCTCGAGCGCAACTCCAAGCGCGATCGCCAGGTCACCGACGAAGTCATGCACAAGATGGCCGAGCGTCTCCGCCCCCCAGTCTTCAAAGAAGGCTTCGACAAGATCACGGTAGTCCGCGTAAAAGGCTCAGCCCCCACCGCCGACCCCACATCCGAACCCGAGGCCAACACGGAAGCTGCCACCGAAACCTCCCCCGAGGCCGCGGTCGAGGGTTAGTCTCGCAGCTGCAGGCGAACTCTGTCGCACCACCAAAAACTCTCGTCATCCTGAGCGCAGCGAAGGACCCCTGTAGTTGCCCTTGCTTTTGCAGTTGCCCTTGCCTTTCTTTCTGTCATTCCCTCTGGGAATCTGCTTCTTCTTTTGCCCTTGCCGTTTCTTCTAAGATAGGTCAGCCCTTCCGCCCGGACCGTAAGCCCGCCACAACATCCGGGCTTTAGCCCCGCGGCACCCTCTCAACGGAGACCTCCATGTCCACCCAAGGCGTCGAGTTCGAATCCCTCAACGTCACCGTCTCCGGCAATCGCCATCTCCTCCGCGACATCAACCTCCGCATCGAGCCCAACACCACAACAGCCCTCCTAGGCCGCAGCGGCTCCGGCAAGACCACCCTCCTCCGCACCATCAACGCCCTCGTCCGCCCCACCTCCGGCCGCGTCCTCATCGGCGACCACGACGTCGCCCACGCCGACCCCATAGCCCTCCGCCGCTCCATCGGCTACGTCATCCAGGACACGGGCCTCTTCCCCCGCATGACCATCGCACGCAACATCGGCATGACCCTCGAGCTGGCGGGCCTCTCCGAACCCGAAATCCGACGCCGCGCCGCCGTCATGCTCCACCACGTCGGCCTCCCCAACGACCTTCTCCCCCGCTATCCCTGGCAACTCAGCGGAGGCCAGCGTCAGCGCGTCGGCCTCGCCCGCGCCATCGCCAACGAGCCCTCCATCCTCCTCATGGACGAACCCTTCGGCGCCCTCGACCCCCTCACCCGCTCCGAAATGCAGACCATGCTCCGCGACCTCCTCATTAAGGTCGAGGGCACCACCCTCATCATCACCCACGACTTGGAGGAAGCGCTCTATCTAGCAGACCGCGTGCTCTTTATCGACGAAGGCCGCGTAGTAGCCGACCTCCCCTACAACCAAGTCCGCACCTCCGAAAACCCCCACGTCCAGGCCTACATAGCCGCCACCCACCGCATCCCCGTGACCCCTCTAACCCTCATCCCCACAACCCATTCTGCGTCCACCCACATCCACACCGCGCACACCCCGGATGCAACCACGGCCGCCGATCCCAACCCCAGCGGCGACCCCGACCTCGAGCACCCCGAAACCCCTCTTCCTGATCTGGACAGCGCAGCACCGTTCGATCAAACGAAACAGAACTGGTGGGAGATCTAATGTCCTCCTTCCTCCACCAATACGGCCCCCAAATCGCCCGTCTCACCTTCGAGCACCTCTGGCTCACCCTCTCCGCCATGCTCTTCGCGACCCTCATCGCGCTCCCCACCGGCATCTGGCTCACCCGCCACGAAGCCTTTGCCCGCCCCATCCTCGGCATCGCGAACATCCTGCAAACCATCCCCAGCCTGGCCCTCTTCGGCCTCCTCCTCCCGGTCCCATTTCTAGGCGACCGCGCCGCCCGCCTCGCCATCGTCGCCCTCACCGGTTACGCGCTTCTCCCCATCCTGCGCAACACCTACACCGGCATCCGCTCCGTCGACCCAGCCCTCATCGACGTAGCCAATGCCCTGGGCATGACCTCCCGCCAGCGCCTCACCAAGCTGGAACTCCCCATGGCCGCAAGCGTAATCCTCGCCGGCCTCCGCACCGCAACGGTAACCTGCGTAGGAGTAGCCACCATCGCCGCAGCCATAGGCGCCGGCGGCCTAGGCGAGCTAATCTTCCGTGGCGTAGCCTCCGTAGACAACTCGCTAGTCCTGGCCGGAGCCATCCCCGCCGCCCTCTTAGCTCTCATCGCCGACGGCGCGCTAGGCTTCCTCGAAAAACGCCTCCAGGTCCGCCAGCGATGAAGCGGCTCGTCTCTCTCGCGCTAGCCCTCGCGCTTGTGATGACCACTGCGTGCGCCCCGCCGCGCTCCTCCCACATCGTCATCGGCGCCAAAAACTTCACCGAGCAAGTTATCCTCGGCGAGCTCCTCGCCCAGGAGATCGAAGCCTCCGGAGGCGGCCCGGTCGAGCGCCGCTTCTGGCTAGCCGGCTCCTACCTCTGCCAGCAAGCCCTCATCTCCAACCGCATCGACGCCTACGTCGAATACACCGGCACCGCCTTAACCGCCATCCTCAAGCAGCCCGTCATGCGCGACCCCACGCTGGTCAACGCCACCATCACCGCCCTCTACGACAACCTCTACCAGGTCCGCGTCTTCCCCAGCCTCGGCTTCCAGAACACCTTCGCCATGGTCATCCGTGGTGCCGACGCCCGCACCCACCACCTCAAAACCATCTCCGACATCGCCCCCTTCGCCCCCAAGTGGCGTCTAGGCGTAGGCTACGAATTCGCCGAGCGCCCCGACGGCCTCCGAGGCCTCTCTGCCGCCTATCACCTACAGTTCCCAAGCAATCCCCGCACCATGGAGCTAGGCCTCCTCTACCGCTCCCTCTCCGCCAACCAGGTCGACATCGTAGCCGGCAACTCCACCGACGGCGCCATCCAGGCCTTCGATTTCACAGCCCTCGAAGATAACCACCACTACTTTCCCCCCTACGAAGCCGTCCCCCTCGTCCGCGAAGACTCTCTCCGCCGCTGGCCCGAGATCGCCATAGCCCTCAACCGCTTAGCCGGCAAGATCACCGCCGACGACATGCGTGCCATGAACTTCGCCGTAGACTCCCACCACCGCGACCCCGCCGAAGTAGTCCGCAACTTCCGCGCCAGTAAAGGCCTCTGAGCGTTGCGCCACAACCTCGAACCGTCGCTGTCCAATGTGGCAAAGAACGGTACCCCGAGGCTTCAGCCTCGGGTTTCATAGCCCGGCAAAGAATTGGGCTTTAGCCCTAGGGTTTGCTTCGCGGCTGGCGTTGCAGCCATAAAGAGGTTGATCATCATCCAGGAGGCCGCATGCAACCACCCGAACCCTGGCTCCGCAACACCCTCACCGACATCGACCCCCTCCGCCGCGCCGTCCTCCACGCCCTCGAGCTCTCCGCCGAAGACGCGACCCGCTGGCTCGACCCCCTCCCCGACGCCCAACTCCTAACCCGCCCCGACAATCTCGCGCCCGTAGCCTTCCACCTCCGCCACATCGCCCGCTCCCTCGACCGCCTCCTCACCTACGCAGAAGGGAATCAGCTCTCGCCTGACCAACTAGCAGCCCTCAAGACCGAACTCACCGAAGGCACGGCCGCCGAAGCCCGCGCCGAATTCCGCGCCGCCCTCGAAACCGCCGCCACCCGCATCCGCGCCATCGACCCCAGCACCTACAACACCCCGCGCACCGTAGGCCGCAAGCAACTCCCCACCACGGTAGGCGCCCTCCTGGTCCACTGCGCCGACCACACCCAACGCCACACCGGCCAATTCGTCACCACCGCCAAAGTAGTCTCAGCCCTCGAACTCGCCACAGTTAAATAGCAAACGGTCGCCAGTAGCGCGACCGCCCGCCTTGAACCCCCGCCGTCCGCGCAGGACCCTACAGTTCCGCGGGCTTCTCCCACTCCGCAAACACAAACTCATTCAGCGGATTCCGTGTCCGCGCCGCCGTCTCCATCGCCCGATACGACTCCGGCAGTGCATCCGGCTCCCCCAAATATCCCAGCGCCCAGGCCGCCCCCACCTCAAACCCCTCAGGAATCTCAAAGTTCTTCCGCGCGCGATCCTTGTCCACGCCGCCCATCCCATGTGTATGCAGCCCCAGCGCGGTGGCCTGCAGACTCATCGTGGCCGACGCCGCGCCAACATCATGCAGCGCGTACCCATTCGGATTCCCATTCTTCGTGAACGTCTTCTTCGCCACCGACAGAATCAGCACCGGAGCGGTAGCCGCCCAGGTCTTATTAAAATCCACCAGCGCATCCAGAATCTTCGCGTACGTAGCGTCACCCTTTTTCCCCACCAGGAAGCGCCAAGGCTGTTCATTCGTACTCGACGCCGCCCAAGACGCCGCGGTAAAAACCTTGGTCAGGTCCGAACTCGGTACCGGCTTGTCGGCATACGACCGCGGGCTCCACCGCTTCAAAATAATATCCAGAACACCAGACTCCGCAGGCCCCGCCTTCAAATCTTCCAGCTCATCAATAGCCATAATCTCTCCTGTCCCTTGGATGCATCTCCACCACCGAAGTCGCGAACCTACCCAGCCAGGTGCCCCATCTTGTCCCGCTTCGTCTCCAAATACCGCTCAAACGTAGGCTCCGACGGAATCGTAGCCGGCACCCGTTCCACCACGCGAATCCCCGCAGCCTCCATCGCCGCCACCTTCTCAGGATTATTTGTAATCAGCCGCACCGCCGGAATATTCAGCGCCTTCAAAATCTCCGCCGGCAGCTCAAACTCGCGATAGTCCGCGCGAAACCCCAACTCCAGATTCGCCTCAATCGTATCCCGCCCTTTATCCTGCAACTCATACGCGCGCAGCTTCGCCATCAGCCCAATTCCGCGACCCTCCTGCTCTTCATACAGCAGAATCCCCGCACCCTCTTTCGCGATCATCCCCAGCGCCAAATGCAGTTGATCATGGCAATCGCAGCGCAGCGAGTGAAATACATCGCCCGTCAAACACATCGAGTGAATTCTCACCAGCGGAGGCGCCGCCGACAGATCCCCCATCGTCAGCGCAACCGCATTATCCACGCGCTTCAACGACGCGGACCCCGGCTCCGCTACCCCCTCAAACCCAAGAATGCGAAAATGTCCCCACCGAGTAGGGAAGTCTGCACCGGCCACCTTACGAACGCTGCTATACGGCATACCCCATTATAGATTCCAAACTCCCACCCCACGATTCTTTCCCACGCAACTCACTGGCTCTGCTGCACCCCACATCCACCCGGTTTCTGCATCCACGAACGCATGATCGTCGCAAGATCCCGCTTCATCAGCGACACGCGTCCAGCCACATCCACCAGCATCCCAATCCTGTTCGACAGATCGTTGATCGACACCTTCACCTTGGGATCGGCACTTGAAGTAAGAGCCGCCACTTGGCTCGCCGAAGCCGATCCCGCAAGCCGCCCAGACCCCGCCCACTCCGCCTTCAGCTGCTCCAGACGGCTTCCGCGTGCCGCATCTTCGTTCGCAGGAACCGCCTCCAGATACTGCATCACATCCGGCGGGTAGTACGCGTTGAGCACTGTAGCCCTGTCAAACAGCGGCGCCAGCATATTCGGCACCTCCCCAACCGTGACGCTCGGTCCGTTTTGCTTCTTCGTCGCCATCACAGAAAACACCGTCGATGCGACGCCGGGACCCACCCCGAAACCATCCCCGATATTATTCGTCTGGCCGCTCAGCGTATTGAATTGCGTCGCGCTGATCAACGCTCCCGCTGCCGATCCGGTAATCAGCGCAGCGGTGTTCAGCTTCGCCACCGTGCCGTCGCGCCTGGCCTGCAGCGTAGTCCGCAAATTCAACAACTGGCCCTGCTCATTCTCTATTTCAGCAATCACGCTATCCACATCCAGTGTGGCCGACTGCACCTCTTCCATCAGCTGTTGACGAATCGTCAGCTCCTCGAGACCAGCCGCAGCCCCGCATCCTCTCTCCGCCTGCAGTGTCGCCAATCGCTGCAAAAGCGCATTCAGGCCAAGCATACGTGCAGTCTGTTCAGACACCGCCGACGCCAAAGGCTGAGTCGTCCGGCCCTTCAGCGGCTCCCACATTTGTCCCCAACCCGCCGTTCCGCTGGTAAGCATAACCCCGATCAACATCCATCGACCCATGGAGCACCTCCTCATTACTGGTGTGACCCAGTCAACGCCGCGCCCGGCCAGATAGGAATTGTAGCCGCCCTCCCAAAACAATGAAGCCGCATCAGCCCTCCTGTCATCTGAGTTCCAAGGACGGACATGCTCGATCACATCTTCCTATCCGTGAAAGACACCGAACGCTCCGTTGCGTTCTACACGGCGGCCCTCGCGCCCCTTGGCATCACCACCCGCGTCGACTACGACGGCAGCAATGGACCGCCAGACCATCCAGACCTTAAGGGGTTCGGCGCCAAGGGCCGCATCTTCTTCTGGCTTAGGCAGGGTCCGGCAGACAGCCGCGCCGCCCACGTCGGCTTTGTCGCCAGCAGCCGCCGGGAAGTCGATGCCGCCTACGCAGCAGCGATCGCCGCGGGGGCAACCGATAACGGAGTACCCGGCATTCGCCTCTACTACGACCCGCGTTATTACGCCGCGAATGTCATCGACCCTGACGGGTATAGTTTGGAATTCGTCTACAAGAGTTGGCAACATTGAGCAGATCGCGCCACCACCTGGCTCGTCACCTTCGAACCAAACCAGCCGCTCAGCGATCATCAACGCAGCTCAACCGCAGAAGAAGGGATCCATGCCCGACACGACCACCACCATCGACCTCGCGTACGCCGCATTCAACCACCGCAACATCGATGCAGCCCTCGCCCTCATGACCGAAGACGTCTCCTGGCCCAAAGCCTCCGAGGGCGGCAAGGTCATTGGCAAAGAAGAGATCCGCGCCTACTGGACTCGCCAATGGGCCGAGTTCAATCCCCACGTCGAACCTCTCGCGATCACCACCGACGCCGAAGGTAAGCTCCGCGTCCGCGTCCACCAGCTCGTCAAGAGCCTTCAGGGGGATGTCCTCTTCAACGGCGAAGTCCTCCACGTTTTCACTCTCAAAGACGGCCTCATCGCAGCCATGGACCTCGGCGACGAAGCCGATGCTACCGCCGCTCCCTCCGCCGCCTTCGCCCATCGCTCCTGACCGCCTATCACTACCGAGTCTGCAAGTAGCTCCCGCACCCATCCTCACTTCCATTGTAGTGAGTACACCTGCGCGGCTCCGGCATTGGCCATGACCGCAGGCTGTCCGTCCGCCGTCACGCTCACGAACTGGGCGTTCGTCGTCGTCCCTACATCCGGAACGTCCGAAACCCGCTGCCGCGCGCCGTCGGGCACCGACACTCGATACATGCCCGCATGGGTTTGAGTCTGCGAGAAGTAGACGAAACGACTGTCCGGAGACCACGCATAGAACCCCTCGGGCGCGTCGAACTGCATCAGCGTTCGCCACTGTTTCGTGGCTGTGGAGTAGATCACCATCCTCAGCGGCTCTCGAGCCATGGCCACCACGTACCGCCCGTCTGGCGACGACGCCGGGATGTAAAACTTCTCCCCGCCCGGCATAGGCGTCACCTTCCCGCTCTCCACGTCCGCCACGTACAATCCATCCGGCTCAGCCCTCAGGTCGAACCGGAACCGGTTAAAGATGATGGATCTTCCGTCCGGCGACCAGGCGGGCATGACCTCGTTATCGCCTTCCGGCATCACCTTCACCGGAGCACCGCCATCGGCCGGAACGCGGTAGATTTTGCGCCAGTCGGAATACGCGATCCATTTTCCATCAGGGGACCACTGTTCCATGTAGGCAGGCACCTTCGTGAGTTGTACCGCGTCGCTTCCATCCAACCGGCTCTTCCATAGATTCCCGCTCGGATATTCCGTGTACGCCATCCACTGCCGGTCCGGAGACACCACAAACTGCTGCGCTGGCAGTCCTCCGAGAAACGGAACCAGCTTACCCGCCCGTGGATCGAAGACCTGCATCGCTCCGGAGTCCACCCTGCCAAGCACAAACAAGCTTTTGCTGTCCCGCGCCGGCACCGCATCCGTAATGTTCAGCTGGTTCCCCGTCAGGCGGATCGCGTCCGGCTTCTTCCAGAATGCGAACCAGCGCGGTTTCATCAGTTCATACACGTTTTCGCGGCCTTCGCGCCAGGAAGTAAAAACAAAATGCCGTCCGTCCGGGGTCCACTGCCCATCGAACTCATCGCCATTGATCGGCCAGTCTAGATCCAGTGGATGCGGGTCTTTTCCGTCACTGCCCATCAGCCATATGCGGAATGGGTTCGAGTAGAGGGTCACTGAAAGCTGCGTACCGTCCGGGGAGACCGCCAGAGCGATCGGAATCTGGGGCGCCTCCCAAAGAGCCCGCGCATGATCGCCATCCTCATCCATCACCCATATCTGCCGGCCTTCGACAAAGTAGATCGACTTGCCGTCTGACGACCACCGCGCAACCGGATTGGCTTCATGCTCGGTCCCAATCCTCCGCAAAGCTCCGCCCAGACTCGATCCCACCAGGAACCAACCCACCTGGGTCTCTTTGTTCATGTTCTGGGCCCACGCCAGAACCTTCGATCCGTCTGCCGATACATCCACCAGGTACATGCCGGCGCTCAGCCCGGGAATTGGCGCAATGATGCCCCCGCTTACCGACATCGCCGACGGAATATTGTGACTCTCGAAATAAAGCCGCGCTCCATCGGTTCGCAGCGGTCCAATCTTCTCTTCGTTGGAAAACGAAATCTGCGTCGAGTCGAGCGGTCCGGTTGCAGGTGCCAGAGCCAGCAGAAGCAGTACGGTCCCGACCGCAACCAGCGCAGCCGCCAGAAGCGCGATCCAGCGAAGCCATAGGCGACGCACGGGCGCGGCGCGAACCGCAACGCCTGAGACCGGCTCAGTCGGCGTCACCGATCCGATCCGGCGTCCCGGCTCGAGATCCCGCAGCACCCTTTGCAGATCAGTCGCGAAATCGCTCGCGCGCTGGTATCGCAACTCCGCGTCCTTCTCCAGCGCCCGCGCCACAACCTGCTCGGCCAACACAGGCGTTTCCGGGCGTACCTCCCGCAAGGGCCGTACCGTCTCATCGGCGATCGCTCGCAGAATCGCCAGGGTCGTCGGTCGCCGAAACGGCTCGATTCCTGTCAGCGACTCGTAGTACGTCACGCCCAGGCTCCAGAGGTCGCTCCGCGCATCCGCCGTCTCTCCCATGGCCTGCTCCGGCGACATGTACAGCGGCGTGCCAATCACCCCCACTGTCTCTGCTCCCGCCTGTGTCACATCCGCCGGTCCCAACAGCAGCCTCGCGAGGCCGAAGTCAAGAACCTTCACTTGCCCCTTGCTGGTAATCATCACGTTGGCCGGTTTCAGGTCGCGGTGGATCACCCCCTGCTCATGCGCCTCTTCGAGGGCCTGGGCAACCTGAAGCGCGAGGCTCGTCGCCTCTTTCACCTGCAACGCCCCGCGCCGCAACTTCGCCGCCAGCGACTCGCCCTCTACCAGTTCCATCACAATGCAGTCTGCGCCGTCCTGCTCGATCACGTCATACACGGCAGCGATGTGCGCGTGGTTTAGTTTCGCCAGCGCCTGTGCCTCCCTCCGAAACCGTGCTCGTGCGTCATCGCTGGTCAACAGGCCGCGCTGCAGCATCTTGATCGCTACATCGCGGTTGAGCTTTTCATCGCGCGCCCGGTACACCATCCCCATGCCGCCCGCGCCAAGATTGCCGGTGATCACATACCGTCCCAGCAGACGCACACCGGCCGTCAGCGCGACGGGTTGCGACGCCATCCCCACATCCGCGGCCCCCTCCCCGTAAGCAGGCACACTAAGAAAGCCGTTGAGCCGGTCGTGGGAATCTAGCAGATCTTCCACCCTGCGCCGCAGAGCGGGCTTGCCGGCACAGGCGCCGTCCAGGAAAGCCGATCGACGATCGCGCGGCAGGTCGACCGCTTCCCCAAACAATCGCTCCGTGGCTTCGTCCTGCTTGTCCATGTGTGCGTCCTGAATTGGTTACACGATCACATCCGAGAAACTGGCTTCCACACTACCACGCAAACTCCGGTCCGGGTGCTCCTTTCCATGCACCCTGCCGCGACGCTGGAAGCCTTTCGAAGCTAAACGCTCGAAGCTGGGAGCTAGATGCTGCGCCATCCCTCTGGCCCAAACGCGTAAACTCAAAGCGTGTACGCAAGCGACTCCAAACTCATCTGGATAACCCTCCTCGTCGAGCTGGGCGTGGCCGCTGCCGTCGCCAGCTCGCTCGCTCGCTCCACCGCCTTCAAACGCCTACTCCTCCTCAAAACCCGCAACACCCGCGAAACCCTTCACCTGCTCGCCTGGATCTGCGTCCCTCTCACTCTCGGCGTGCTCGTCCGCGTGAGCGTACGCAACTTCCTCGCCGCCGACATCTCCTTCGAGGCCATTGCCATCCTCGGCCTCCTTCTCGGCCCATGGCCCGCCATGATCGGCGCCGCCGCCCTCGCCATCCCCGCGCTCGGCCACCACGAATGGTTCGCCCTCCCCGTCAACCTCGCCGTCGCCGCCATCTTCGGTGCCTACCGCCGCGTCGCCGGCGAAGAAAATATCTGGTCCTTCTCCCCGCTCATCGACCTCAGCCTCTACCGCTGGATCCGCCGCACCGTCTCCTGGCCCCATCTTGACCGCCAGATGTTTCTTCTCGTCCTCATCATGGCGACGCAATACGCCACCAGCATCTTCGCGCACTTCTACCCGCGCCAATACTTCGAACTCTACTCCCCCTCCTGGATCATGGAGCTCGCCATCTGCGCCTGCGCGCCGGTAGTCGTCGGCATCCCTCTGAAAATCTGGAACGCCGTCCGCATCGAGCACAAGCTCGAAGAGCAATCCCGCCTCCTCCTCGAAGCCCGCCTCGACGCCCTGCAGCGCCAGATCAACCCCCACTTTCTCTTCAATACCCTCAACTCCATCGCTTCGCTCATCCGCTCCAAGCCCGACCTCGCCCGCGAGATGATCGTCAAGCTCTCCCACATCCTCCGCGTCCTCCTCCGCGATCGCGACGCCTTCGTCCCCCTAAGCGAAGAGCTAGACTTCACCGACGACTACCTCGACATCGAAGTCGTCCGCTTCGGCGAAAAACTCCGCGTCGTCAAGGAAATCGCCCCCGAAACCCTCGACATCATCGTCCCCTCCATGCTGCTCCAGCCACTCATCGAAAACTCCATCAAGCACGGCCTCGAACCCCGCATCTCCGGCGGCACCGTCACCCTCCGCTCCCGCATCGACAATGGCCGCCTCCTCCTCGAAATCGAAGACGACGGCGTAGGCATCGAGCCCGGTGGCCCCACCACCGCCCCCGTCTCCGGCCTCGTCCGCGAAGGCTCCGGCATCGGCATGCGCAACGTCCGCGAGCGCATCCAGGTCCTTTACGGTGACGAAGCCCACGTCGACATCATCAGCCGCCCTGGCCGCGGCACCCGCGTCTCCCTCCGCATGCCCCTCGCCACCCGCGAAGAAGGCGACGAGCTCCTCACAATGCTCGCCGAAACTGTGCGGCAATCGCTCAACGCCGTCGAGGTCCAACGCCAGCGCTTTGCTAAAATGAGGCCGGTGGGCAAGCGTAATGAATCATGAAGAGTCCGACTAAATGACAGAAATCGTCGACATGATCTCCGGCGCCTCCGGCAAACCCATCGCCGTCGACAACAGGCCCGCCCTTAACGATCGCCTCCAACACCGCATCTCGAACTCAACCAGCCGCGCCAAACGCTCCACCCAGAAAACACAGAGGAAAGAAATGACCGAAATTGTCTCCATCCATGCCCGTGAAATTCTAGATAGCCGAGGGAACCCCACCGTAGAAGCCGACGTGATCCTCTCCGACGGCATTCGCGGCCGCGCGGCCGTCCCTTCCGGCGCCTCCACCGGCGAGCACGAAGCCGTGGAGCTCCGCGATGACGACAAGTCTCACTACCTCGGCAAGGGCGTCCTCAAGGCCGTAGACAACATCGAGTCCGCCATCGCCCCCGAGCTCACCGGCATGGACGCCAGCAATCAAAAACTCATCGACGCCACCATGATGGCCATCGACGGCACGGACAACAAGGGCAACCTCGGCGCCAACGCCATCCTCGCCGTCTCCATGGCCTGCGCCCGCGCCTCCGCCGAAGCCCTCGGCCTCCCCCTCTACCGCTATCTCGGCGGCGTCAACGCCTGCACCCTCCCCACCCCCATGATGAACATCCTCAACGGTGGCGCGCATGCCGACAACAACGTCGACTTCCAGGAATTCATGGTCATGCCCGTCGGAGCCGAAACCTTCGCCGACGCCCTCCGCTGGGGTGCTGAAGTCTTCCACACCCTCAAAGGCGTGCTCAAGAAGAAGGGCTACAACACCGCGGTCGGCGACGAAGGCGGTTTCGCTCCCTCGCTCAAATCCAACGTAGAAGCCATCGAAGTCATCCTCGAAGCCATCACGCTAGCCGGCTATAAACCCGGCGAAGACATTGCCATCGCCCTCGACCCAGCCGCCAGCGAGTTCTTCAACAAGCAGACCGGCAAGTACGTCTTCAAGAAGTCTGACAAGTCCGAAAAAACTTCCGAGCAGATGGTTGACTTCTGGGCCAGCTGGGCCAGCCAATACCCCATCGTCTCGCTCGAAGACGGCCTAGACGAAAACGACTGGGAAGGCTGGGAGACCCTCACCGACAAGCTCGGCGACAAGCTCCAGCTAGTCGGCGACGACCTCTTCGTCACCAACACCAGCATCCTTTCGCGCGGCGTCGAAGAGGGAATCGCCAACTCCATCCTCATCAAGCTCAACCAGATCGGCACTGTCTCCGAGACCCTCGACGCCATCGAGCTAGCCCGCCGCAGCGGCTACACCGCCATCATCTCGCACCGCTCCGGCGAAACCGAAGACACCTTCATCGCCGACCTCGCGGTAGCCACCAACGCCGGCCAGATCAAGACCGGTTCTGCCTCCCGCACCGATCGCATCGCAAAATACAACCAACTCCTCCGCATCGAAGAAGAGCTAGGCCAAACCGCCCGCTACCTCGGCCGCGCTAGCATCAACCGCGCGAGCTAACTGCGCATTTCAAGAACCGGGTGCCCCATCTTCGGCGCGGCTTCATCTCGCCTAAGGTGGGCATCCTTTGCGGTAGCAAACGACCGCTCTCATTTCCTCCGCCTCAAACGTTCGTCATCTCGACCGAAGAAGGATGGCATCATCATCATGCGTAGTGGAGAGATCTCTGCATTGGCACTTGCGGTTGCTCTTGCCCTTGCCTTTCTGGCTGTCATTCCGTAGGAATCTGCTTATTCCTTTCCCAGTCTGAGACAAGCCCAGGCATTCACCCTAGCTATGAAGTGCGAGCAACGCCACCGTTGAGTTGCGCAGCAACCAGCGTTACCCTAATCCGAGCTTGCTATGGAGGACTCATCAAAATGTGTCGGAACATCAAGATGCTGTTCAACTTCGATCCACCCGTAACACCCGATGAAATTCAAGCGGCGTCTCTTCAGTTCGTCAGAAAAATCAGCGGCTTCAATAAACCATCCAAGGCTAACGAAGAAGCGTTCTTGTCTGCGGTCCATGCGATTGCCGACCTTTCGGCAAACCTTCTGAACACCCTCGAGACCAACTCTCCTCCTAAGAATCGGGAGGAAGAGGCGGCGCGGCTCAAAGCTCGCAGTGTGAAAAGGTTTGGCGAACCAAAGAGCCTGACGTAGCACACCCAAACCGGATTCTCATCAAGCCGCTCGCCTATCAGTGGACACAAAGTCGCCGCGCCCCTCACCGAGAAAGGCAGAGCCTTCAGCGAGACTCCCGCGGAATTTCGACATCGATCGCACCACGCAACTTCTCCGTCCTTAACTAAAACTAAAAGCGTCAAGTTGACTGCCTGAAAACATGTGGCGCTTCCAAAGTGTTGCGCGCGTGGATCGGGCGTTCCAGCCGACTCCCTTCTGCCCAGCACCGCCGTCAATGGCGCAAGCGGCGCCCAGTAGAATGCCAAAATCGATCAGTGGAATGGGTTTGCGCCGTGCCCAGGTGATTATCCCTGTCAGGTCGGTGGCCCCATTGACAACGTTCCCATGGGCGTCAATTATTCCTGCCCCTTCAGCGCCTTCGACATGCCGCTCAGCAAGATCTTTGCCTTCCACCGGGTCCGTCGCTCACCCGTATGGCCGAGGTCTTCAACCTCGCCAACCACGTCAACGTTCGCGGCTCAACCACCGCCGACTGCTCCGGACGCGATATCTGCATCGGCCCCAACGATGGAACCCCAGCCATCCAGACCAATTTCTTCCAGCCCGTCAGCGTCGTAGGCGGGTTCTTTGGCTCCGGCGGCCCAAGAGCCTTCCAGTTCGCCGCACGAATGGCGTTCTAGTGGGAGCGCTTATCTTGCACATCGATGCAAGGGAACCCTCCGTGACGGGCGCAAGTGGGTGGTTGTCGCATCCTACTTGATAGAATGGCCGAGTTCGGAGATAATTTTCGCGAGTTCGTGGGTTCTGACATGTCTACTCAGGGAGACGCGGCTGAGGAGCTCTTCGGTGCGGCCCTGCCCTTGACGCGCGAGGAGCGAATCTCGTTCCTTGATCGCAAATGTGAGGGCACCCCAGAGCTGCGCCGCGCCGTGGAGGCATTACTTGCGGCGCACGATGAGATGGGAAGCTTCCTCGAGGAGCCTCTTTTTCCATCTGCAAGAATGGAAGAACCGGAACACGCGACAGCCTCTTTCGCAGCAGAAGATTCCGGGCTGGACGCGAATGGCACGTTCCAAATAGACAAGGTGATCTTCAACCGTTTCAAAATTCTTCGATTCATCGCCCGCGGCGGAATGGGAGAGGTTTGGGAGGCTTGGGATGGCCAGTTGCAGGAACGCGTCGCGCTTAAGACGATACGCGCAGACATGGTGCGACATCCTGAAGCGGTAGAGCGTTTCCGCCGTGAAGTGAGACAGGCCCGAGCGATCTCCCATCCGAACATTTGCCGCATTCACGAGCTGTTCACTTACGAAACGGCCTCTCACGCCAAGGGGATATTCCTTTGCATGGAGTTCCTCGACGGCCCTACGCTCAGTGAGTATCTACGCCACAACGGTCCGTTTGAACCGGATGCTGCATTCAACCTCGTGGAACAGTTAATTCAGGGGTTGAACAGCGCCCATTCACTCGGTGTTGTTCACCGTGACCTCAAATCCAAAAACATCATGCTGGTGAGCGCTGGGCCCGGAACACTGCGGGCCGTGATCACAGATTTTGGACTGGCGCTGAACGTCCTCACCCCCAACGGCGGTTTGCAGGAGGCCAGAGGGCAGGGTACGCCCGATTACATGGCGCCTGAGCAAAAGCTGACGGGCGATGTTACCGCGCTGGCCGACCAATATGCCCTGGGTGTGGTGATGTGTGAAATGATCACCGGCTCCCGGCCCGTCCGCGCGGAAACCAATACGTCGGGTAAGGCTGCGGCCGTGAAACTTCCCGCCAAATCGATCCCCATTCGCTGGGCAAACGTCATCGAGCGTACTTTGGCGACGCACCCGGAAGATCGATTTCCGAGGCTGGACGGCATCCTGTCGGATCTCAAGCCTCCCTCACACAAACGTCTGTATTGGGCGGCGGGTATAACCATCGCATGCCTCGCGCTGGGAACACTGGGTTGGAAGTGGCGCCATCATCCACCCGCGGCGACCAGTCTGGCGGTGCTGCCGCTTCACAATGCCAGCGGAGACAGCAGGCTCGACTACGTAGGCTCTGGTTTCACCGAAGCCCTTACCAATGACCTCGCTGGGATGCCAGGGCTGCAGGTAAAGGCCGCCGGCATCGCCGAACGCTACGCCACACAAAATAACGATCCCGCTGAATCCGGCAAACGCCTCAAGGTGAAATCCGTCGTGAGTGGTTCGTTCTTCCTAGCCGATGGCCACGTCCGCATTCCAATCGAAATCATCGATGTGAGCAGCGGTTCGCAAGTATGGGGTCAGACCTACGAGGGCGACATTTCCAATCTCGCCGGGCTGCAAAACGATATATCCACCGACGTGGCCTACCATCTCAAGGTCCGTCTCAGTCCCGACCTCAAGGCCCGGCTCAAACACCAATACACCACCAACGCGGTAGCCTACACCGCGTATCTCAAAGGCCGTTACAGCCTCACCCTGCGGACGGATGCAGATCTGCTCGCGGCAGTCACGGAATTTCAAAGTGCAATCAATGCTGATCCAAACTATGCTCCGGCCTATGCGGGTCTGGCCGAAAGTTACAACCTGGTCCAGCATTACCGCGGTGGGAACCAGATACCGATGATGAAGAATGCTCTCAAAACGGCGGATCAGGCGCTCGCCCTCGACCCCACGTTGGGCGAAGCCTATGCCTCGCGCGCCTCGGCTCGTGTCGATTTGAACTACGACTGGAAAGGCGCAGAAAGCGACTACCAACGCGCACTCGAGCTTAATCCCAACGATCTGAACGCTCATATTCAGTATGCCGTCGCGCTTCTGGTCCCCTTGGGGAGAGATGCGGAAGCGCAGGCCCAATTGGCCTATGTCCAGGCAGTCGATCCTAATTCGCTGCTTACGACCATCACCCGCGCCTGGGCCGCCCAATGCGGTGGCCGAATGGCTGAGTCGGCCCGCTTGCTCGAAGAGCAACTCAAAACGACGCCGAATTTTGAGGAAGCGATTGAAACGCTCGCCGTTGACTACCTTGAGCTGAAGCGGCCGACGGACGCCATCCATCTTCTCCGCACAGCACCTGTTGCTCCCGCAAGAGATGCTGATAGGGCCATTATGCTGAGCATCGCCTATGCCCAGGTTGGAGACCGCGTCGATGCCGCGAAATGGCTCAAGCAAGCTTCGAAGCAGGGCGATCCGCAAGATTCTTTGCCGTATCAGGCTGCCGTCTACTATACTTCTCTCGGAAAACACCCCAAAGCATTGGATTTGTTGGAACTGGCCTACGAGCGGCGAGACAGCGACCTGCCCTTCGTCAATGTAGATCCCCTTCTAATGCCGCTGCATTCTGATCCTCGCTTTCATAAGCTGCTCGGTCAAATGAATATCGAATGAAGGAGGTGGCCACATGACAAAACGAGAGTTTCTGCATGAGCTGGGACTAAGTAGTGAGGAATTCCGCGATCTTATACAAAAGTTCGTTTACTTCCTGGAACCGATGAATGAAGCTCAGAGGGACGCCGTGCGGCGCTCGATGCCGACGATTACTGAAGCGGCCAGTTCGTTCGGACCAGACGTATCTCAGGAGCGACTCGGCGAGATTTTGGGAGAGATTCTCGAGGGGATTGATTTCGTCGTCTTAGGTTGCCATTCCATCAGAAAATCGAACCTCAGTCCCGGGAGATCCATTGCCCCTCATCAACACAAGCCCGAGGAATCAGAATAGCAAAAAAATTGATGGCTTGGATCGCGTGATCGGCGCCTCCGAAACCTTTGTACGCTTAAGAGAGATCGGAAACACATTAGGTGTTACACGCATAGCCGATATCACCGGCCTCGACCGCATCGGGATCCCTGTCTACTCTGCGATTGTGCCATCGTCTGATGACGGCATTTCTGTCTACAACGGAAAAGGATTGCGATCCATCGATGCCAAGGTGGGAGCCCTGATGGAGTCCATCGAGCGCCAAACAGCACTCAAGACCAGGCTGCCATACATCGAAGCTACTTACCGTCACCTATCGCAACAGGACCGAACCCTGGATCCCTGGAAGATCAACCAAGCCTTGTTTGAAGATTTCACACCGGAAAGCCTGTGCAGCTGGGTGCGCGGAACGGATCTGTTTTCCGGAGAAGAAGTTTGGGTGCCCGCTCATTTGGCGGGATATCTTTGGAACGATGTGCCCCATGGTTCACCTTTCACAGTAAGCGACAGCAATGGGCTTGCTTCGGGGAATAACCGCCTTGAAGCCATCTACCATGCGCTCTGCGAACTGATTGAACGCGACGCATGGACATTCGCTGAACTGGGCGGAAGCTTTCTGCCCGCAGCAAGAGGCCAAGTGATGGGCGGCGCTTCAGCTGGTCAAAGCGATGATCTCGAGCATTGTCCTTGCGTTGAAATACCTCTGGACAATGAGCTGTTGCGTGCCTTCCAGGAGGCGGGCTTGAGTCTGCTGGTTCGCGATATCACGTCCGCACTTCAAGTGCCGGCATTTCTTGCTTCCGTGGGAGATGAGAGCATCTTCGGGTTTCCCATGGCTCATGTCGGCTTCGGATGCAGCCCGAACGCCGATGTGGCATTGCGCCGGGCAATTACGGAAGTCGCGCAGTCGCGTTGCGTTGACATTCAAAGTGTTCGCGAAGATATCGTAGACTCGAATGCTTCTAAAGGCATGTTTTCGCTTCATACTAAGCGAGTCGCGACCGTGAATCGGAGAAGCTGGTTTCTCGGTGAGTCGCAGTCGCGTCGCCCCTTTGAAGCGATCGAATCCCACATCTTTAAGGATCTCAATCAAGATATCCAATGGCTGATGCAGCGGCTCGAGGCTGCCGGGCTGGCCGAAGCGATTGTTGTCGACTTTACACCCGACTGCACAACGCATTCCGTGGTGCGTGTCATTCTTCCCGGAATTGAGTTGTGGGCCAGCGACCACGGGCGTGTCGGGCCTCGTGCTGTGGAGTTCTGGAAACGGCATGCATGACACCGTTGTATTTCTTGGCCCGAGCATGCCTGTCGAGGAAGCCCGGCGCCTGCTGGATGCGGAGTTCGTTCCGCCCATCTGCCGCGGCGACCTGGCCCTCTTGCCTTCCAACGTTCGCATCATAGGAATTATTGATGGAGAATTTTTCCAAAAGCTAGCCGTCTCGCCAAAGGAAATCATCGAGGCACTAGGTCGCGGCGTTAGAGTCTTTGGTTCTTCCAGCATGGGTGCACTTCGAGCAGCGGAGACGCACACCTTCGGCATGGTGGGGATTGGACGCATCTTTGAGCAGTTTCGCGATGGGATTCTCGATGCGGACGACGAGGTCGCGGTCGCTTATGAGTCGGGCACGTACCGAGCGCTTTCGGACTCAATGGTTAATCTCCGCGAGGCATTAGCGCTAGCGTGCAGAGCTGGAGTCATCACCGAAAGACAACAGCAGGAGTTGTGTTCTGCGATGAAGGCCCGTTACTTCCCGCAGCGATCATGGCGTGCGCTGGAGCAGATTTGTCCTCCGCTGAAGCACTTTGCCGAGACCCAACCCCTACCGGATTTGAAGCGTGATGATGCATGTGCGCTACTGCTTGCCATCGGTTACGCGCGGAAGAACGATGCTGCGCAGGCCAAGCGCAGCATCTGATTCCAACCCCCGAGGCTGGCCCTCATGCGTTCTCGAAAGATGACAGCGCTTGTTGTTCGTTCGAGAAGATATCGAAGAGAGTGGCAAGTTTTGTGATCTGCATCAGATCGTCGATCCTCTTGGTGAGGCCAACGAGTTTGAGTTCGCAACCCTTCTCTTTGCCCAGCCTGTAAGCTGTAGTGAGTTCGCCGAGGCCCGAACTATCCATATAGTTGACGCTGCTCAAATCCAGAGCGAGCTTAGTTGTGCCGGTGTCCAGTGCGTCCTGGATGGCATTTCGGAGGGTGACGCCGCCTTCGCCCATGGTGATGCGGCCGCTGACTTCGAGAAACGTTACTCCTTTGATGTGATGGATGGTGACATGTGCGCTCATATTCGACTCCTTTATTCTGGTTGACCAAGTTAGGTAAGGCAGGCTTGCTCCGAGAATGCGTGGAGCAAGCCTTTTGTGGAAGGGAATTCTTATCGAGGGCTTTGGACCATGGCGATCTCAACGCTGGTGGGATTCGCTACTGAGGCATGATCGCTATTCCGCTCCATCCGTTGGATCGACTGTTCAGCCTTGGATTCGGGGCAGAGAAGATGTTCGGCCTTGCCCTGGCTCCAAACTTCGCGGAGGAAGTATTGGTCTCCAATGCGATCGAAGACGACCTTGCTTGTGCGCGCCGGAGAGGGATCAGTTTCATGCGAACTCATGACCAGCGCAGAACGCTTCATGCCCTGAACGGCGAGGATGGGCGCCTGAGGATTGCTGACAATGTACGAACCGGCAGCTAAGTGGGTGGACCCGACTTCAAATCCGAAAGGTACGGTTACTTTGCTCCGTGTGGTTGGGTCTTGTGCGTGCAACGCCGGCGAGACGAAAGCGACGGAGAGTGCGGCGACGAGAACGGCTGTGCGGATCTTCAAATTCGAGAGTGTAGACATGGTGGAGTGCCCGGCTTGAAATGTGCCAG
>Ga0302313_10000158_pt1 | contig 64052 bp, 75 predicted proteins | sample III_Palsa_N2_2_FD_200454 | JGI IMG/M metagenome (GOLD analysis project Ga0302313, IMG submission 200454) | Peat permafrost microbial communities from Stordalen Mire near Abisko, Sweden - III_Palsa_N2_2 | ecosystem: Environmental > Terrestrial > Soil > Palsa > Peat permafrost | place: Sweden...
GCCTGTAGCTGGATGGTACCGGGCGCTCTTGTCAGCAACAAGATTCGCTGCTGCCTGTATGCCGCGCTACACTCTTCCGGCACGCAGCCCGGTCACCGGGCAATACTGCCAAGCGAGGGGAACAGCGCATGTCGATCGTCTCTTTCGAAATCGTTTCCGTGCCGGTATCCGATCAGGAACGCGCCAAGCGCTTCTACCACGAGACCCTGGGCTTCGACCTGGTGCGCGAGGCGCCGATGGGTCCGGGCCAGAAGTGGATCCAGCTTTCCCCGCCGGGCTGCGCCACCACCATCGCCCTGGTCACCTGGTTCGACAACATGCGCCCGGGTGGATTGCAGGGCGTGATGCTCAATGTCACCGACATCGACGCGGAGCATGCGCTGCTGACCAAGCGCGGACTCAGCCTGAGCGAGATCGGGCAGGAACCGTGGGGGCGCTTTGCCATGTTCAAGGATCCGGATGGCAACGGCTGGATTTTGCGGCAGCCGCCGGGGTAGTAGGCGTAGTTGGCTGGGCAAAGCGTAGCGTGCCCACGGTTGCGCCGCCTCGTGGGCACGGCCTTCGGCCTTTGCCCACCCTACGTCTACTGCACTTGATTTGGAGCCAGTTGAGGAACGTTGAGGAGGTCTATTTCTCGTTGTCGATACTTATGTCGATGGCGCCGAAACCGCTCCGCCAGTTGCGCCGCCTGAACTGAACCAGCCTCTAGCGCTTCAATTTCCGAGCTGTTCAGCTCAATTGTAACTGGCTCGTTTAGATCATTACCGATCATATAGGTAATGAAGAGAGAGCCTCGCTCTTTGAAAAGGGCGAAGTGCCACGGAGTTTCTTCAATTATTTCCATGGGTGCTCCTGATCCTCAGCGCCTATTGAACCGCGGGACCAAAGGGCATATTTGCGCGGAGCGGTCGTAGGGTGGGTGGAGCGCAGCGCAACCCACCGCTTCGCTACGGCATGGTGGGTTACGCGCCTGGCGGCACTCCACCCACCCTTGTCCTTCCACCCTCATCGGTCAAACGTATCCCGCGCCAGCTCCAGCACCTCATTGCCGCGCCCGTTCAGTATCGCCTTCATCATCCACACGCTGAAGCCCTTGGCCTGTTCGAGGTTGATCTTGGGCGGCATCACCAGTTCCAACGGGTTGGTGACCACATCCACCAGCACCGGACCCGGGTGGGCGAAGGCCCGCTTGAGGGCGTCGTTGAGTTCGGCGGGCTCCTCGACGCGGATGCCGAGCACGCCCATGGCTTCGGCCATGCGGGCGAAGTTGGGGTTCTTCAGGTCGGTGCCGACGGGCAGGAAGCCCGCCGCCTTCATTTCGATGTCGACGAAGCCGAGCAGGCCGTTGTTGAACACCACCACTTTCACCGGCAGGCTGGACTGGCTCAGGGTGATGAAGTCGCCCATCAGCATGGAGAAGCCGCCGTCGCCGGACAGGGAGATGACCTGGCGCTTGGGAAAGGCGGACTGCGCGCCGATGGCCTGGGGCATGGCGTTGGCCATGGAGCCGTGGAGGAAGGAGCCGAGCAGGCGGCGCTTGCCGTTCATGCGCAGGTAGCGCGCGGCCCACACGGTGGGCTCGCCGACGTCGCAGGTGAAGATGGCGTCCTCGCCCGCGAGGTCGCTGATGGCGCGCGCCAGCATCTGCGGGTGGATGGGCTTGCGGCCGGACTCGGACACGGTGAGCGCGTCGAGATCGGCGCGGCCCTTCTTGTAGTGGTTGAGCGCGGTTTGCAGGTGGCGCTCGTCGGTTTTCTGCGGCAGCGCCACCAGCAGCTCGCGCAGGGTTTCGCGCACATCGCCGATCACGCCGAGATCGAGGCGGCAGCGGCGGCCGAGGTTTTCGCCGCGGATGTCGACCTGGGCGATGCGCGCATTCTCGGGATAGAACTGCCGGTACGGGAAATCGGTGCCGAGCAGCAGCAGGGTATCGCAGGCCACCATGGAATAGTAGCCGGAGGACCAGCCGATGAAGCCGGTCATGCCGACGTCATAGGGATTGTCCCATTCCACATGCTCCTTGCCGCGCAAGGCGTGGACCACCGGCGCCTTGAGCCGCGCCGCCAGCTCCACCACTTCGTCGTGCGCGCCGGCGCAGCCGGCGCCGCACATCAGGGTGATGCGCTGGCCGGCGTTGAGCAGCTCCACCAGGTCCTGCACGTCCTGCGGCGCCGGCACCACGCGCGGCAGGCGCGGCACGGCGCGGGGTGACGGCAGCTGCGGCCCGGCCTTGCGCAGGGCGATGTCGCCGGGGATCACCACCACCGCCACGCCGCGCTTGCTCACCGCCTCGCGGATCGCCGTTTCCAGGATGCGCGGCAGGTGCGAGGCATCGGACACCAGCTCGACGTAATGGCTGCATTCCTTGAACAGGCTCTGCGGATGGGTTTCCTGGAAATAGCCGGAGCCGATCTCGGTGCTGGGAATGTGAGCGGCGATAGCCACCACCGGCACGCGGCTGCGGTGGCAGTCGAACAGGCCGTTGATCAGGTGCAGGTTGCCGGGGCCGCAGCTGCCGGCGCAGACCGCCAGCGAGCCGGTCAGCTCGGCCTCGGCGCCGGCGGCGAAGGCCGCCACTTCCTCGTGGCGCACGGCGACCCATTCGATGCTGTCGCGCTGGCGCAGCTCGTCGGTGATGGCGTTGAGCGAATCGCCCACCAGGCCATAGATGCGCTTGACGCCGGCGGCTTGCAACGTGTCGACCAGGACTGCGGCAACGTTCTTCATGACGGAATGACCTCGCGGCTTGCAGCGGAGATGGACCGTGCGGTATCCGGGGGAATACGCATCGGCTGGAATGGGCCGGGAGTTTCGGGGCGGCCCGGAACGATGCCGCCCCGCCTCCCCTGCCTCATCATAACCACAGGCCGGAGGATGGGAAACCCGGAGGCGGCGCCCGCCAAACGCCGCGGACCGCTATTGCGGTTGGCGCCGCGTACAGGCGCTGACACATCCGCGCAACAGTGTTAGATTGAATTGACAGCGGGCGCTACGGACCATCCGTAACAATTCCAGTCGCCCCGTCCTGCATCGCTGATGCCCCGTCCGCGCGGGCACAAGAGCCCCATACGGCTACACCGGATCGGAGACACTCTTGAGAAAACTGGCTGCGTTCATCTGCGTGTCCCTGCTGCTCGGCTGCGCCGCGGCGCCGGTGCGGGAATCGCCCTACGCGCTCGGCGTGGCCGCGTTCAAGGCGCAGGACTACAAGACCGCAGAGGCGCAGTGGTCCATCGCCGCGGACCAGGGCGATCCGCTGGCGATGAACAACCTGGGCTTCCTGCTGTCCAGCGGCATGGTGGAGAGAGACCTGCCGCGCGCCGTGGCGCTGTGGCAGACGGCGGCCGCGGCGGGCATGGTGGAATCGCAATTCTACCTGGGCTATGCCTACGAGAGCGGCGTGGCGGTGGAGCAGGACGCGGCCACCGCCTATGCCTGGTACCGCTGCGCCGTGCAGAGCGCGCAGGCCAAGGCCAATGCCGGTCAGGCACAACTGGCGCAGGCGGACCAACGCATCGGCCAACAGGCACAGAACGCACTCACCGCGCTCGCCGGCAAGCTGAGCGACGCCGAACTGGAGCGCGGCAAGGCGCTGGCCGCGGCCTACATTGAAAAGTACGCGGCCCACGCCGAGGTCGCCGAGCCGAGGCCGTAAGGAAACTCTGATTTAGTCCCCTCTCCCCACGAAAGTGGGGAGAGGGTTAGGGTGAGGGGCTGCACGTTCAGCAACTTGCGGCTCGCCCCTCACCCCAGCCCTCTCCCCGCAGGCGGGGAGAGGGAGTTAATCAGAGGCTCCCTGGAGCCTGCCAGCAGACCGCCAATGAAGGAGGCTGGCGATGAGTAGAGGAAAGTGGATCAAGTGGATTGCCGTCAGCGCCGTCGCCCTGGCCGCACTGCTGCTGGGCACGGGTTGGGCAGTGCGCTGGCAGCAGCGTGCCGATATCGCGGAGGGATCGAGGACGGTGCCGCTGCCGGTGGAGAGCACGAGCTTTGCCGATGGCGGCAGCATGCCGCAGCGACTCGGCTGCGACGGCGCCGACCTGTCGCCCGAGCTGCACTGGCCGGCGCCGCCGGCCGGCAGCAAGAGCCTGGCCATCGTGATGGACGATCCGGATGCGCCGCTCGGCTTCATCCACTGGATCGTCTACAACATTCCCGCCGGCACGCGCGACATCGCCGAAGGTGCATCGGCGCAGGGCAAGCTGCCGCGGGGCGCGCTGGAAGGCTTCAACGGCTTCGGCAATGCGGCCTACGGCGGCCCCTGCCCACCGGGGGCGGAGCCGCATCACTACGTGGTGCGCCTGTATGCGCTGGACGCGAAGCTGGATCTGGCATCCGGTGCAAGCAAGCAGGAGCTGGCTGCCGCGGTGCAGGGCCATGTGCTGGCGCAAGGCCACATCACCGGGCTCTATGGCCGCAACGGCCAGTAAATCCGGCAATACGTGAACGCGGTACTACGGTCGGGGCATGCCCACAAACCCCGACCGCCGCGGTGACGCCTGAACAGGAGATCCCCTCTGGTCTCAAGCCGTTCCCAGGTAATCCGCCTTGCTCAGCTCCACGCCGTTGTGGCGCAGGATGTCGTAGGCGGTGGTGACATGGAACATGAAGTTGGGAATCACGAACTGCGTCAGGTACGGCAGCCCTTTCAGCTCCAGCGGGCCGCGCGCGGTCTTCACGGAAATCGGGCGCCCTTCCGCGCCTTCGAACTGGTCGGCCTGGAAAGTCTTGAGATGGTCCACGGTCTTGTCGATCCGCTCCAGCAGTTGCGGGAAGGTGGACTCGGTGTCCTCGAACTTCGGCGGCTCCGCACCGACCAGCCGCGAGGGCCCGCTCTTGGCCATGTCGGAGGCCAGCTGGATCTGTCGCCCCAGCGGCAGCATGTCCGGAAACAAACGGCTGCCGACCAGCACCGCGGGGTCGATCTTCCTGGCTTCGGCATGCGCCACGGCTTTTTGCAGGATCGCCCTGAGATTGCCGAGGTAGCGGACAAAAACCGGCACGGATGCTTCATACATTGAAATATTCATGGTCTCTCCGATGGCGTGAATGGCGGTGCCATTCACTTGTTATTTGCAAGTGATTATATCGGTCCGCTTGCGATTTGCAAGTCGATTCCTTAGTCTGCCGCGATGAAGAAGAAGCTTCCGCCCAGGCGCTCGGACTGCTCCATCAGCTATGCGCTGGATTACCTCGGCGACAAATGGACCCTGCTGGTGCTGCGCGATCTGCTGTTCGCCGGCAAGCGCCATTTCCGCGACTTCCTCACCTCGGGCGAAAACATCGCCTCGAACATCCTGACCCAGCGCCTGAAGCGGCTGGAGGCCGCCGGCATGGTGACACGGCGGCCCGATCCGGAAAGCCGCCGCAGCGTGATCTACGAGCCCACCGAAAAGGCCGCCGACCTGATCCCCGCCCTGCTGGAGCTGACGCGCTGGAGCGGCAAATACGATCCGCACACCCGCGTCACGCCCAAGCTGGCGCGGCGCATCGCCGAGGACCGCGATGCGCTGGCGGCCGAGATCGCCGCGCGCCTGCATGAGCCGAAGCCGGCGTAGCGGCCCACACCGAAAGCCGGGCGAGCGCGCCGCGCAAGCGGACGCAGATGGTCACAAATGAATGAGACGTCAGAAACGCGGCACCGCGATTCAAGCAATAATCCCCGGCATGAACCCACTGACGCGAAGGACCGTGTCGGCATGGCTGCCCGCCTGCGCACTGCTGCTGGCGGCCTGCGCCAGCGCGCCGCCGCCGCCCACGCCGCTGCCGCAGGCGCTGAAGAGCCCTTACACCGGCTACTCCAGCCCGCGCTACCGCGATCCGGCGATGTGGGTATGCCTGCCCGGCCGCAACGGCGACGCCTGCAACCATGACCTGAGCGCCACCGAGATCCGCGCCGACGGCTCGCGCACCGTGGTGCCACAGCAGGTGGCGCAGCGGCCCGCGGTGGACTGCTTCTACGTCCACCCCACCGTCGACCTGGGCCTGGGCGCTTCCAACCACGACAACTTCAACGACGACAAGGCCATCCTCGCCGTGGCCAACGCGCAGGCGGCGCAGTTCGGCCAGGTGTGCGCGCTGTATGTGCCGTTCTACCGGCAGGTCAGCATCGGCACTTATATCGCCGGCAAGGACCGCGAGGAACAGGGACTGGAAGTGGCCTACTCCGACGTGGCCGACGCCTTCCTGCACTACATGGGCAGCTACAATCACGGCCGCAAGGTGGTGCTGATCGGGCACTCGCAGGGCAGCGAAATGGTGGTGCGCCTGCTGCGCAATTATTTCGACAACGATCCGCTGCTGCGCCAGCGATTGCTCCTCGCCATGCCCATCGGCGGCACCTTGCAGGCACCGCTGGGCCAGACCCGCGGCGCCACCTTCCAGCACCTGCCCTATTGCACGCGCGACGGCGAGACGGGCTGCATCGTGGCCTACAACTCCTACCGGCAGCACAACGGCAGCTTCGCCCACATCGAGGAAGCCGCGCCGGGCAACGAGATGATCTGCGTCAATCCGGGCAGCGTGGCCGCGCCGGGCCGCAGCGTGTTCCTGCAAACCCTGGTGCCGCAGAAAGGCCCGCTCGGCACCATCGACGGTGTGACTACCCCGTTCGTGCTGTACCGCGACCTCTACTCCGCCCGCTGCGCCTACGACGGCACCTACCACTATCTGGAAATCACCCAGGCCGCCGATCCGGGCGGCCTGCGCAAGCCGCCGATGGACATCACCGGCTGGACCTGGGGCACGAAGATGGGCACCCATGTCGGGGACATCCAGTTCAGCCAGGGCGATTTGATCGGGCTGATCCGGGCGCGCCTGCCGGCGGCGGGAAGGGATTGATCGGTGCGTCAAGCCTGACGCCGGCCTGAGGCCTCGTGGCGGACGCGGCCGCCACGGGCATCACTTGCAGCCGTGCACGTTCGCGCCGACGCAGATGGAGAAGCTGCTGTGGAACACCCTGCCATCGCGCGGCAGGGGCAAGGGGCTGGCCCGGTAGATCGCCTGTACGATCGAGGTGTCGTAGTTCAGGTCGCCGCTGCTGGCGCTGATGCCCGCGGACTGCACCATTCCGGCGGTATTGATCCTGACCAGAACCGTGGCCGCGAGATTCCGGTTGCCCACGCGCGGCACCGCCCATTTGCGGTTGATGGCGAGCAGCAGCTGTACGGCCCAGTCATTGGCCGCCTTCGGGCTCGACACTCCCGCTTGCGCCAGATTCTGGACCGTCGACACCGTCGCGACGCCCGCGGCCCTCTGCAGGGGAACGGCCGGCATGGCCGGCGCGGCAGCGACCTGTCGCTGGCCTGGCACGGGCGTGGCGAGCCTCACCAAAGGTCTGGGCGGGGCTGGCGCGCGCGGCGCCGGCTTCACCGGCTCCGGGGCGCAGGCAGTCATCCACACTCCAGCCGCCACGACACACAACAAGATGCTCGATGGTTTCATCTTTGTATTTGCAGTCCTCCCCCAAGCCCAACCCCGAGCGGGGTCAACCGGGCCAAACGCAGGCGCCGGTATCCCTCGTCCCCTCGGCAGACCCAGGTTCGCATACCCATCGCCGTGCCGACTCTTTCTTGAAACGAATGGTACCGGGCCAGCCCGGCCACAACAAGCAAGCGGAGCCGGGACCGTGTAAAGCGGTCGCAGCCTGCGGCCCATTCGATCCGCCGGCTGCGCAAGCTACCCGGAACATGCTTGGCCCGCCCTACCCCGGCTTGCCCTCGGCCAGCAGCCGCACCGCCTCGGTGATGTTGCGCCGCAAGGCGTCGGGGCGCTTGTGCGCGTCGGGATCGTGCGAGGGGCCGAAGGGGGCGATGGGCGTCCAGGCAGTGGCCAGCGCCATGATGGCGGTGAGGAGGAAACCCGGGGGAAATGCCTTTCCCACCTGGCCGGCCTTCTGCATCTTGAGCAGGGACGCGACTTTCCCGTCCAGGGCGGCGCGGCGCTCGGGCGAGTTGCCCGCGGTGCGTTCCAGGCCGGACCAGGCCACCAGCCGCATCAGCTCGGGATGCGCCATCACGAAATCGAAGGCGCGCCCGGCGTAGCCCGGCAGATCGTCGGGCGTGAAGACGACCTCATCGTAAACACGCGCGAGGTGCTTCTGCAGGACGGTGGCGAACAGCGTCTCCTTGTTCTCGAAGTAGATGTAGATCAGGTTCTTGTTGCATCCGGCCGTCGCGGCAATGCGGTCGACCCGCGCACCGGCGATGCCGTAGGCGGAGAACTCGGCCAGCGCCGCCTCCAGAATCCGCTCCCGCGTGGCTTCAGCATTTCCCATCGAATCATCCTCTTGCGCTGCGCTTTCATCCTAACATTTGACTAACCGGTTAGACAGGTTTAGATTAAATCTAACTGGTTAGTTAATTTCTTTGATCGAACACCGACGATGCAGGAGGGTTTCAACATGACACACGGCACCTGGCTGATTACCGGCGTGAACAGCGGCTTCGGCCGCCATCTGACCGAGCAGCTGCTGGCGCGCGGCGACCGCGTCGCCGGCACTGTGCGCAAGATCGAGGCAATGCACGATCTCAAGGCGCAGTACGGCGAGCGGCTGTGGCTGGCCGAGCTGGACCTGACCGACACACCGGCGATCCGCCGCGTGGTGGACCGGGCGTTCGAGGCACTCGGCCAGATCGACGTGGTGGTGAGCAATGCCGGCTACGGCCTGATCGGCGCGGCCGAGGAAGTGACCGACGAGCAGATCGTCCACCAGATCAACACCAACCTGGTCGGCTCGATCCAGCTGGTGCGCGCGGCCCTGCCCCACCTGCGCGCGCAGGGCGGCGGCCGCATCATGCAGCTGTCCTCGATGGGCGGGCAGGCCACGTTTCCCGGCGGATCGCTGTACCACGCGACCAAGTGGGGCATCGAAGGCTTCATCGACGCCGTGGCGCAGGAGGTGGCAGTGTTCAACATTGGCTGTACCTTGGTCGAGCCGGGCGGCGCGCGGACCGATTTCCGCTACCGCAGCTCGCAGCTGGGGCCGAAGATCGAAGCCTACAGCGTGTCTCCCGCCAGCATTGGACGCCGCATCATCGAGGAAGGCACCAGCCTGTCCATCGGCGACCCGGCCAGGATGGCCGCGATCATGATCGACAGCGCCGCGCAGAACCCGGCGCCGAAGCGCATCGCGCTGGGCAGCGACGCCTACACCATCGTGCACAAGCAGCTCGGCGAGCGGCTGGCGGCGCTGGAAGCGCAGAAGGATCTTGCCTTCTCCACCGATTTTCCCAAGCCAGCCTGAGGACGGGCAACGGCGTTCCGTCTGCATCCGTGAAACGGGCGTAGCGCGGCGCGCCCGCTGAGCGCCGCGCTGGGGGCTCTGGACCCCGGCTTCCGCCGGGGTGACGATTGATCAGATTTTCCTCAGAGCCGCCTCACCGGCGCCGCGCCAGCGAGTCGGCCACCACCCAGGCGACGCCGGTCAGGGCGAGATTCAAGGCGTTCTCGCTCCAGTTGAAATGGCTGGAAGGATTGGCCAGGACCAAGGGCAGGTGCACCAGCGGGGTGAAGGAGGCGTACATGGCGGTGAGCAGGATTGCGGCGAGGCGGGCCTGCACGCCCGTCAGGATCGCCAGGCCCGCCGCGATGTGGCCAATTCCTGTCGCATAGGCCCAGAACTCCTGCGTCGGCGGCAGCCACTTGGGCACCAGCGGGACGGTGAGATTCATGTAGAAAAAGTGCGCTCCGCCGAACAGCAGCGCACACAGCCCGAACGCCAGCTGGCCCAGGCGCGTCAGGCGCGCGGCCCGGGCCGCATCGATGCGGGCGTTCGCGGCGTAGACAATCAGCCCGCCCGCGGCGATGGCGAGTTGTTCGGCGGCATTGCTGTAGCTGCCGAACTCGGCGTAATGGGCCAGTACGCCGGGGCCGTCCATCAGAATGACGACAATCAGCGCGTAGTAAGCGGTGAGCACCGCGGCACCCCAGGCCGCGCTGCGGCGCCACTCGACGGCCGCGCCGGCGACGAGCATGAACACCGCGGCGGCATAGGCCAGAACGGTGCGCTCGGGAAAGCCCTCGGGCACCGGCTGCCCTGAGTCGAAGTCCCCCCACGCCAGGCAGACCAGGGCCAGGGCCATCACGCCCAGGCCGTAGACGCGCCAGCCGATGGCCATATTGGCTTTTTCCGCGGTCATGACTCCCCCTTCAACGGCCAAGGCGCGGCAGCCCGGCGGACATGAAGACAAACATGGCGACAGCCGGAGCCCGCAAGCGGACACCGGCCGGCTTCATCCGGTCCGCCGCTTGCGCGGCTGCAGCACCGCCGCCTCCAGCTCTTCCAGGGCCTCACCGGTGTAGACGGCGATGCGCTGCATGTGCGGCAGCGTCTCGCGGCAGGCGATGAAGCCGAAGTTGAGGGTGTCGGCGTAACCGTGGCAGGTGATGTTGATGGCCTGGCCATGGGTGACCAGCGACACCGGGTAGTTGGCGACCATCTTGGCGCCGCGGAAATACAGGGTCTGCTGCGGCCCCGGCACATTGGAGATGGTGATGTTGAACACCGGCCGGGTGCGGCCGCCCAGGCCGGTGACCAGCTGGGCGATGTACGGGCCCATCAGCATCATGGTGTAGCTCTCGATAGCATGCTTGGGCAAGCTTTGCAGATGCTCCTTGGCGCGCTGGGTGGAGGCCTTGATCGCCTCCAGCCGCTTCAGCGGATCGGCGATGTCGGTGGCCAGGTTGGCGATGATGAAGCTGATGGCGTTGCCCTGCTCCTGGTCGTCCTTGGGGCGCACCGACACCGGGCAGCCGACGGTGAGCGGCTTGGCCGGCAGCATATTGCCTTCCTTGAGGAAGCGGCGCAGGGAGCCGGAGCAGATCGCCAGGACGATGTCGTTGAGGGTGCAGTCGGCGGCCTTGGCCAGGGTCTTGATGCGCTCGATCGAATAGATCTGCGTGGCGAAGCGCCTTGCGCCCTTGATGCGGCCGTTGAGCACTGATTTCGGCGCCTGGAACGGTGTGCCCAGCAGGTCGGTCTTGCTGCGCGCCGCGCGGGCCAGGTCGGCGGCGGCGCGGGCCAGGTCGGGCACCGCGCTGAGCCGCGCGCGCATGGCGCCAAACAGGCCGCCGGCCGCCCTGGCAGCGCCGGCACCGGGGTCTTTCTCCGTGCGGGGCGCAGGCGGCACCGCCCAGAATGGCGGCGCCTCCAGGTCGGCGGCGCTTTTCGGCAGCATCCGCGCCAGCATGCGCATGGCGCTGACGCCATCGATCAGCGAGTGATGGATCTTGATGTAGAGCGCGAAGCGGTTGCCCTCCAGCCCCTCGATGATGTTGCACTCCCAGGGCGGCCGGGTGAAATCGAGCGGCTGGCTGTGCAGGCGCGCGATCAGCTGCCCGAACTCGCGCTCCCCGCCCGGCCACGGCAGGGCCGACAGGCGCACGTGGTATTCGATGTCGAGATCGTTGTCCTCCACCCACACCGGCGTCAGTGTCTTCAGGCGCGGCGAGCGCAGGCGGCGGTTCCACGGCGGATAGAACTCGCGGTGCTCGCGGAACATGGCGAACATCTGCTGGAAGAAATCCGGCGCCGCGTCCTTGGGCAACTCGAAGATCATCAGCCCGGCCACGTGCATCGGGGTTTCGTGGGATTCCACTTGCAGCCACGACGCATCCATCGGGTTGAGACGCCTGGTCTTCATGTTTCTCCTCGAGCCGCCGTAGTCTGCCCGGGTACATTGCCCGGGGCGCTTTCACGGTGCCGGCCCTGGGGGCCGGACCGATGACACGATCTTGTACTGGCGTAGAAGATACCCCGGATCAGGGTTCGCTGCAGGGAGGTGCGGACGGCCCGCTGCCACACCGCCTTCGGCGAAAAGCGGATTACGAGAACGGCACTCCGTGGGACGCTACCGCCAGGCTGATCCGCCTACTGTACTCCCGAGGCATATGGCTACTTTGCGAGCTTACGCTGCCCTAGTTCGCAGCCGCCTCGCCTTTTGAGTTGATTGGAGTAACGGAAACATGTTCGAGCCGCCCCTTCACCATTCCGAAGGCAAACGCAGCCTTCTGCACTAATTTGCCATCTTCAATCGCCTCGAACTTGACGCCCCAGTCCGCAAAATAGCGCCAACCAATTGTCAAGTGACCTAGACTGGCAATGTAAACGTGACCCTCATCGACGTAGGGCAGGACTATTGGTCTCTCCTGCGTTATCTCAGACGGGTCCAGGTCGTCTGCGATCTGTGCGTCGGCCGCCGATGGCCTGTCATTAGTCGTGTCCCGCTCAATGGCGTCATATTGCGCCTGTTGGGCCGGCGACAGCAGGGCTTGAAAATGGCGCTGCGCATCGGCGGGACTATTCTGCACGGCTTCGACCAAATCGTATGCGGCACGCCGCAGTCGCTCGCATTCGTCTCCGGCGCAAGGTTTGTTCAAATCACCCAATACCACCCAGTCATTCAGCGTATCCGAGCTGAATTGCGGAGCATAGGAAAAAGTCACGCTGCACGCAGCGGCGAATTGCCCCATATCCCAGGTTGCAATCTTGACGCTGGACGTCATCGAGGGCGTCCAGTCGTATCGCTCTTCAAAATAAACTGGGACATTGTCGATCGCTCCATAGGAGCGACTGACCCCACACGACCCACCGCCCTCATAGTCGTCAAAACCCGGCGGCACACTAGCTCGTTGCGCACGGCCGTTTTTGACCACGAAGTAGAAAGATTCATAACAGTGGGCGGTCCCCTCCACGTCGCTAAACGAGTAGAAATCGGTGTTCGGCAACCTCTCCCAATTGCCGAGCCCCGGCGACACCATCACATAGTTGGTTACTTCCTCGGGTACGGCGAAGGGCAGGTTTTGTTTTCGCGTCCGTTCGGAGTTCGGAGAAGTAGGATCCTTTAGGCCCACCAAAGGAGGGGCGAGAGTAATGCCGGTTTTTGGAGATTTGGACAGAACGCTAAGCGGCGGCTCCCCGGAGTGCGCATCCGCAAGGCCACGGTAACGGTCAGCGACGGCCTGACAGCTTGCTGTCATGAAGCGGGACGCAGTGTCTTTTGCGGCGCCTGACTTCAGATCAGCGAGACGGGCGCGGTAGACGCCAGCAAGGCAAGCCGACATCGCCGCCCCGGTACCTCTACCCTTGGTGAGACATTGCTTGTCCCGTTCGGCAATCCAGCGTCGCTCGCCGGCTAAAAACGCTATGCGTAGGTAGGGCGCCGTAACCTGCGCGTCTTTGAGCTCGCTCGCCAGTGACAGATCCAGATCGCCGAGAGACTTGTCATCACAAATCCGATGTTCAATGGCCGTCGCGGCCTTTTTGCAATCGAAGCTCTGGGCGTAAGAGCGGGCCGGCACTAGGCTGAACCCAGCCAACAAAACGGCGGCGGTGATATGCCGGAAGACGCTCCCTTCACCTCGCTTCATACTGCAGCTCTCCAAGTTCGGATGTTGTTATATGTCTGTCTGCCATTCTGCCGCAGGCGAATGCAAAATCAGTGACTTTCCGGTGCGGAATTAAGGTAAGGGGCACCGTTCCGCAGCTTGGAGCGAGCCTGCGATCCCCGACATTTATCCCTCACCCAAAATCTACGAACTCCTTTTAATCGGCCGCCTGAAAACAGACGGTACCGCAGGCTGAAAGCCGGCCCCAGATTTGTGAGCCACATCATACGGTGGCGTATTGAGGTCTGCGCGCACCTGGGAACATAACCCGCTCTACCCTGCCGCCGCGCCGCCAGACCTCCCGACCTTCGCCAAAAAACCCCGACCATTCCCACCCTGCCTCGCCTACAATTGACCCTCAAACCAGCGAGCCCTTCATGATCATCAAACCCCGCGTGCGCGGCTTCATGTGTGTCACCACCCACCCGGTTGGCTGCGAGGCCAACGTCCGGCAGCAGATCGACTACGTCAAGTCGCGCGGGCCGGTGGCCGGCGGGCCGAAAAAGGTGCTGGTGATCGGCGCCTCCACCGGCTACGGGCTGGCCGCGCGCATCACCGCGGCGTTCGGCTGCGGCGCCGCCACCCTGGGCGTGTTCTTCGAGCGGCCCAGCACCCCGGAGAAGCCCGGCACGGCCGGCTGGTACAACACCGCCGCCTTCCACAAGTTCGCGGCGGCCGAGGGCCGGTACGCGAAGAGCGTCAACGGCGACGGCTTCTCCGACGAGATCAAGCAGAAGGTCATCGACCTGATCAAGCAGGACCTGGGCAAGATCGACCTGGTGGTCTACAGCCTGGCCGCGCCGCGCCGCACCCACCCGAAGACCGGCCAGGTCTTCAACTCCACGCTCAAGCCCATCGGCCACCCGATCAGCCAGCGCGGCATCGACACCGACAAGGAAGTGGTGAAGGAAATCTCCCTGCAGCCGGCGACGCAGGAGGAGATCGACAACACCGTGGCCGTGATGGGCGGCGAGGACTGGCAGATGTGGATCGACGCGCTGCTCGAAGCCGGCGTGCTGGCCGACGGCGCCAAGACCACCGCCTTCACCTACCTGGGCGAAAAGATCACCCACGACATCTACTGGAACGGCTCCATCGGCGCCGCCAAGAAGGACCTGGACCACACCGTGCTGGGCCTGCGCGCCAAGCTCGCCGTCCACGGCGGCGACGCCCGCGTCTCCGTGCTCAAGGCGGTGGTGACCCAGGCCAGCTCCGCCATCCCGGTGATGCCGCTGTACCTGTCGCTGCTGTTCAAGGTGATGAAGGAACAGGGCACGCATGAGGGCTGCATCGAACAGCTCTATCTGCTGTTCAGCGAAAGCCTCTACGGCAAGACGCCGCATCTGGACGCGGACGGCCGCCTGCGCACCGACTACAAAGAGCTCACCCCGGAAGTGCAGGCCCGCGTGGAGGAACTGTGGGAACAAGTCAGTAACGACAACATCTACCAGCTCACCGACTTCGCCGGCTACAAGCGCGAGTTCCTGCGCCTGTTCGGCTTCGAGATCGAAGGGGTGGACTACGAGGCCGATGTGAATCCGGCGATGGAGATTCCGGGGCTGGTGTAAGGACAGGTCGCCGAACCACCCTAAGTGAACCGAACCAACCGCCAAATGCCCATGAACAAGGAAGTTGCGGAGTACGTGGCCAGTGTTGCCTTCAAGAACGCCGCGGAGTTGACGAGGCTTATCCCTCTTCTGAAAACTCATTTATCAGCGGAAGAGTATGAGCCTTACAGAAAGTTCATTACCCAGGTCGGCGCCATCATTGCGGACGAAGTGCTATTGAAGATATTCAAGGAGCATCCCGAAATCGACGCAAAGATAAAGGCAACGCTGGAGACGTTCGGGAAACTACCCTAGCCTGCGCACAACTAAGGTAGGCTGAGCAACAAAAGTTGGCGCCTCTAAGCGAAGCGCGCCTCCATCTGCGATCCGCATGGGCACAACCTGCGGCCTTTGCCCATACTAGCGGTCGCTCATCTAGATTTGCGATGCCACCTCCTCCCGGGCTACTCCAATCAGACCAGTGCAAGAAAAAAGCATTGGAGCATGATTGATCGAGCGGATGCGGTGGCGGCGATGCCGCCCGGCGTTCGATCGGGTACTTGCAGCGAGGAGTCACGGATGAGCGACGAAGCTTTTTTCTGGGAAGGCGTGGACCGGGGGCAGCTGTTGGCCCAGAAGTGCGGGGACTGCGGCAACCTGCGTCACCCGCCGCTACCGATGTGCCCGGCCTGCCAATCCCTGAACTGGACCGCGCAGGCGCTGAGCGGCCGCGGACGGGTCCACGGCTGGATCGTTTCGAAGCATCCCTCGCGGCCGGACGAGTCGCCGCGCACGGTGGTGCTGGTCGATCTGGAGGAAGGCATCCGCCTGGTGTCGAACCTGGAAGACGCAAGCCATATCGAGATCGGCGCGCCGGTTGAGGTGGTGTTCCGGCAGATCGGCGGCGCCACCCTGCCGCAATTCCGCCCGGCGACCGGAGCCGGCCGATGAAGCCGCTCGACAGCACAGCCATCGTCGGCATCGGCCAGACGGAATTTTCCAAGCAATCCGGGCGCAGCGAGCTGCAGCTGGCGGCCGAGGCCAGCCTGGCGGCGATCCGCGACGCGGGGCTGAAGCCCTCGGATATCGACGGCATGGTGACCTACGTTCAGGACAGCAACGACGAGTTGCAGCTGATGCGCTGCCTCGGCATCGAGCAGCTGCGCTGGACCGGGCGCACGCCCTTCGGCGGCGGCGGCTCTTCCGCCACCGTGCAGCTGGCCGCCGCGGCGGTGGCTTCCGGCGCCGCCAGGAATGTGCTGATCTACCGCGCCTTCAACGAGCGCTCGGGCCAGCGCTTCGGACAGCCCGCACCGATTCATTACGGCGTTGGCGGCGGCGGCGCCCCTGCCCGCTCGCTGCATTTTTCCTACGGCCTGGATACCCCGGCCAAGATTTACGCGCTGTGGTACCAGCCGTACATGCACCGCTACGGCGTGACCAGCGAGGACCTCGGCCGCTACGTGGTGGTGGCCAGAAAGCACGCCGCCACCAATCCCAATGCCTGGTTTTACGGCAAGCCGATCACGCTGGAAGATCATCAGGCCTCACGCTGGATCGTGGAGCCGATGCTGCGCCTGCTCGACTGCTGCCAGGAGAGCGACGGCGGCGTGGCCCTGGTGGTCAGCTCGTTGGACCGGGCGCGCGATCTGCGCCAGAAGCCCGTGCGCGTCGCCGCTGCAACGCAGGCGCATCGGATGGACGGACACATCATGTTCGACTACTACCGGCCCGACCTGGTCGGATACCCGGAGGCCTATGCCTCGGCACAGGAGCTGTGGTCACAAAGCGGCCTGGGCCCGCAGGACATGGATGCGGCGCTGATTTACGAAAACTTCTCGCCGGTGGTGCTGATGACGCTCGAAGCGCACGGCTTCTGCAAGGAAGGCGAGGCCAAGGATTTCATCAAGAGCGGCGCGATCGAGCTGAGCGGCCAGCTGCCGGTCAATCCGAACGGCGGCCTGCTCGGCGAGGGCTATATCCACGGCATGAACAATATTACAGAGGCCGTTCGCCAGCTGCGCGGAACCGCTGCCAACCAGATTGCGGACGCGGAAAACGTGCTGGTTACCGTGGGGCGGAGCGGGCTGATTCTGCAGAAGGCCTGATTGCAAATCACCTAGACGTATCGAAAGGATGCAGCGTGCCCGGCTAGAGCGATATGCGTGGCCACGGCCTTCGGCACTTACCCACCCTGCGGTTGCTAGGGCGTCACATCCATTTCGATGATAAGAGGATAGTTCGACGAAGGTGAAGGCGGCAACGTGGCGCCGCCGATTTGCAGCGCGAAACAGCGCGAAGTAACCGTTTCCGGCTGCACTTCGATCGCGGACACTGCTCCACCCAACGACACCGACCCGACAAGAGTGAATTTTCCGATATGACCGGACGAACCTTGAGGAATGCAGCGAGGCACTGCTGCCTGGAGAGTCGGCACCAACATCCGGTCGTATTCCCTGCCGGCAGCAGTGGCAATAGCGTCCTTTCCAGCCTTGACGCGTGCCGCAAAGTCACCCGAAGCCGAGGCGTTCGCAATCAGAAGGGAAGCGAGCAGCAAGGAAATTTTTATGAGCCACTCCCAAGCACCGCTGCGCGAAATTCCGCATAAAGAATCTTGAGACCTCGCTCATCGGATATCACCGAAGATCCCTTCCTGATCACCTCGCCGGCACCGCGTTCGACTTGGAACGTAACTGCACCATCGGACGATACATGCATTTCACCCGACCGAAGCCCGGCGCTGATGACCAGGCCCAGATGTTGGCCGGATTTGTCCCAATACGCCAAGTGCGCATCATGTTTCTCCAGATCTTCCATTTCCGCCTTGAGCCATGTATCTCTTGCAGCATGGTCGGCGAGAAAGGTCCGCAGCGATCTCATGGCCGGCTCCCCGCAACAAGGTCCTAAAGCAAACTGGGTCCCCGCCTTCGCGGGGACGACGATGCTGATTTTGTCAGAGAGCTTCCAACTCAGGACACTAGGGCTGGATGGTACTGGCTCGCCCTGTTCGCAACAAGAAAAGCCGGCCGCGGACCCGGGACCCGCGTCACGCTACGGGCCGCACCGGGAGGGCCGGCTGCCTGCTTGGGGGGAGGCTGCTGCCGCGGCAGCTAGGCCCGCGCCGCGGGCCAGGGATCGGCCCAGGCGGGAATGCGCTGCAGCCCGTCGATCCAGCGCACGATGTTGGGAAACTCCTGCAGCGGCATTTCCGACTCGCGCCAGTAGCTCGCCATCGAGGCGAGCTGGAAGTCGGCGATGGTGAGCCGGCCGCAGGCGGCGTAGTCGCGTCCGGCAAGGTGGCCGTCCAGCACCTTCGCATACTTCAGCAGGTCCGGCACCTGCGACGGCAGGGACTCGCGGTCCGGCGGGCCGATGCCGAAAGTGGGCTTGACCACGTGCTCGAAGTAAAAGGGGCCGACCGCGGGCGACCAGTGGTGATCGGCCCAGGACAGCCAGCGCAGCACTTCCACCTGCTCCGCCGGATTGTGCGCCGGCCACATGTCCGAGCCGGCCTTGATACTGAGATAAGTCATGATCGCGCAGGACTCCCACAGCACCACCTCGCCGTCCACCAGCGTGGGCGCCTTCATATTGGGATTGAGCCGAGCATACTCCGGCGCCTTCAGCCCGCCGCTCATCAGGTTCACCTCGACCAGCTCGGCCTCGATGCCCAGATGCTTCGCCAGCGCCAGCACGCGCTTCGGCGCCTGCGCCTTGATCCAGTAGATCTTCATATCCATCCTCCGGCAGCTTTTTATCGTACCTGGATTGGAGGATACCGATGGACTAAATATGTTCAAGAACATATTCTCGATCGCGCTAAGCTGAGCCGCAGGAGGATCAAACCCATGCCCTACAGCGCCGAACACAAGCTCCGCACCCGCGGCCGCATCGTCGAATCCGCACGCCGCCTGTTCAACCACTACGGCTTCGAGCAGGTCTCCATCGACCGCATCATGTCCCATGCCGGCCTCACCCGCGGCGGCTTCTACCATCATTTCGACAGCAAGGACCAGCTCTACGCCGCCGCCGTCGCCAGCTTCGTCAGCTGCAACCCCTTCGCGGTAAAGGCCCAGGCCAGCCCGCGGATTCCCGAACCGCGCAAGCTGGCGCGCATGCTGGTCAGGATGTATCTCAGCGACGAAGTGCTGGACGACGTGGACATGCACTGCCCGCTCTATGCCCTGCCCTGCGACGTGGCCCGCGCCGGCCTGTCGCCGCAGCAGGCTTACACCGACCTGATCCGCAACATGGCCCACGTCTACCGCTGCGCCCTGCCGGACAGCCGCGACGCCGAGCGCCGCGCCCAGACTATCGTCGCCCTCTGCGTCGGCGGCATGGTGCTGGCCCGCACCACCAATGATCCGGAGCTACGCAAGTCCTTGCGCGCCGCGGCGAGACAGCAGGCGCTGGCGCTGCTGGAGGAGGAGTCGGCTTAGTTCACGCAGGGCGGATCGCGGCCTGCCCTGCTGCACTGAGCTGCTTACCGCACTTCCACACCCGCCGCCGCAACCCGCACCGACAGCTCAACGCAATCCTCCGAGAACGGCACGGACAGATAGCCCCCATCCGGCGCGCGGACCCGCGCCAGGTACTCCGGGCTCCAGTCGGCGTTGTCGGCAACGATCAGCGCACCGGCGGACAGGCGCGGCTCGAGCAGGGCAAGAATGTTCGGGTACAGCACCTTGGCCCCGTCCAGCAGCACCAGGTCGATGCTCTCGGGCAGATCGCGCGCCAGCGTCTCCAGCGCGTCGCCCTCGCGGATTTCCACCAGGTCGGCGAGGCCGGCGGCTTCGATATTGTGCCGCGCCCTCACGACCTTGGACGGCTCGAACTCGCTGCTGATGAGACGCCCGCCGCCGTTGTCGCGGAGAGCAGCGGCCAGGTGCAGCGTGGAGATGCCGAACGAAGTGCCGAACTCGACGATGCTGCGCGCCCGCGACGAGCGCGCCAGCAGATACAGCAGCACGCCGGTTTCGCGCGACACCGCCAGGTGAAAATCCTTGGCGCGCGTGTAGAACTCCCGATAGTCGGCCGAGCTGGCCACCATCGCCCGTCGCGCCTCCGGCGAAAGCTGCTCCATCTGCTGCATGAGGATGGATTGCGTTGCATCGGCATCGGCGAAAAGCTGCGCTAGTAGCGTCGACAGCGGAGGCTTGGTCAGTGTGGTCATGTGGAAATTCCTGCGCAAAGTGGCGTGGCAATTGGGGCCGCACTAGAATACGAATGTTCCATCGCATTCACTATTCGCATTCCGGACGGCCCGCATGAAGAAGCGCCAAACCCCAATCATTTCCGGGAGAAAGCAGCCACGGCAGGAGCGCTCCACCCTGCTCGTCGCGGCCATCCTGGAAGCCGCGGTTCGCGTCCTGGCCCGCGACGGCGCCCGGCGCTTCACCACCGCACGGGTGGCGGAAGTGGCCGGCATCAGCGTCGGCTCGCTGTATCAGTATTTCCCCAACAAGGAAGCCATCCTGTTCCGCCTGCAGGCAGACGAATGGGAGCAGACCGGCGGACTCATCGGCGGCATCCTGGCCGACACCTCCCTGGCCCCGCTCGACCGCTTGCGCACTGCGGTGCAGGCATTCTTCCGATCCGAATGCGAAGAGCGCGACATGCGCGTGGCACTGGACGACGCCGCCCCCTACTACCGCGACGCGCCCGAAACCGCGGAGCACCGCAAGGCCGTCACACAGATGGCGCTGCAATTCATGAAGCAAGCGCTGCCCAAGGCTTCTAGCAAGCAGCGCGCCTTCGCCGCCGACCTGATGATGACGTCCATGTCCGCCATCGGAAAAGCGGTCTCCGAGCAGGGGCGCCCGGCGGCGGAGGTCGATGCGCTGGCGATGGCGACGGGCGAGATGTTGTGTGCGTACCTGGAGCGTGCGGGCTAGTTCACGCAAGGCGGGCGACGACCCGCCCTCGGCGAAAGCGATAGTAGGGCGGCCCATGGCCGCCGTGGTTCCGGATGACGGCGACCTTGGCGGCCACGGGCCGCCCTACGATTGGTCTCAACCTCCCCTTGGGATAGCACCCTTGGGGTCATGCTTCACCCTTGCAATGCCTACGCCGCTGCCGCCGCAGTCGGATACGTGACATACCCCTCCGGCCCCTGCGAATACCAGGTCTTCGGATCATCCGGCGTCAGTTCGAGGCCATGCGCGAAGCGGTATGGCAGGTCCGGGTTGGCGAGGAACTTGCGGCCGTAGGTGATGGCGTCCGCTGCGCCCTCGGCGAGCGCGGCTTGGCCGCTGGCGAAGTCATAGTCCGAGTTGAGCACCAGCACACCCTTGAAGGCCTTGCGGATCAGGGGCGCGACCGGCGGGCGGTCAGATTTGCCAAAAGTGCCGTTGGCGCCGGGCTCGCGCAGTTCAAGGAAAGCGATGCCCAGGCGGTCGAGCACGGCGGCGGCGGCGGGGAACAGGACATTCTGGTTGCTGTCGTCCACGCCCTGCGAGTCGCCGTTCGGCGACAAGCGCACGGCGGCGCGCTCCGCGCCCACGGCGCCGATCAGGGCCTCCGTCACTTCACGCAACAGGCGCACGCGGTTTTCGATGGGGCCGCCGTACGCGTCGGTGCGGCGGTTGCTGCCGTCGCGCAGGAACTGGTCGATGAGGTAGCCGTTGGCGGCGTGCAGTTGCACGCCGTCGAAGCCGGCAGCGATGGCGTTGCGCCCCGCCGTGACGTAGTCGCCGATCAGGCGCGGAATCTCCTCCAGCGCCAGCGCTCGCGCCTCGACGTAGGGCTGCTTGCCCTCATAGGTGTGGGCCTTGCCCGGCGCGGTGGTGGCGCTGGCGGAAACCGGGTGCACGCCGTGCAACGACGGATGAACGATGCGCCCCATATGCCAAAGCTGGGCGAAGATGCGGCCGCCGGCCTGGTGCACGGCATCGGTCACCGTCTTCCAGTGCGCCACATGCTCCGCGCTCCACAGTCCGCCCGCGTAAGGCCAGCCGCTGCCCTCAACGGTGATGCCGGTGGCCTCGGTGAGGATCAGGCCGGCGGAGGCGCGCTGCGCATAGTAGGTGGCCATCAGCTCGGTCGGCACATGGTCGCGCGTGCCGCGGCCGCGGGTGAGCGGCGCCATCCAGATGCGGTTCGGGCAGGTCAACGGGCCGATCTTGATGGGGTCGAAAAGCGTAGGCATAGGGTTCCTTGAGAAGTGTGGAGGATATAGGGGACGGGGCTAGTTTAATGCGGCTGGCGCGGGAGGCGGGTTGCGCAGCGGTCGGCAGGCCGTCCCTATCGAATTCTTCTTTCGAAATTCCCTCTCGGAGTAGTGCGGACTCCCAATGCGCTTTCCAGGCAAAGCGCCAATGTCACACAGGCCGCGGCTGTAATTCATGCAGGGCGGGTCCCGACCCCAATGCTGCCTAAGGGAAAAAGACCAATCGTAGGGCGGCCTGTGGCCGCCGTAGTTGCAGCCACCCGGAACCACAGCGGCCTCAAGCCGCCTACCGCACTACCGCACCCTCAGTGAATACAAGAACACCACAAAGAAGACGAGCCCAAGCAGGAACCAGCCAATCCCGAAGGCCGGCAGCGGCTCACTCTGGAGCAGGAATCTCCTCGGGTTATCCCTGGCAAAAACGATCGGCTCCTTCTGTCCGTTCAGCAGCGCCTCGACCGTTTCCTTCGGCAGGAACAGGCTGGTGGAAGATTCCTTGCCGTCATTCGTCACCACCTTGACGTAAAACAGGGCGCGCATGCGCCCCTCGTACGGTGACCAGCTGGCCGGGGCCGTCTCCGCCGTGCTGGCCAGCTCGATCGTCGCGGGCACACCCCCGGACAAGTGCAGGCGGTCCACCGTATCGGCCAGAGTGATCACAAAGCAGCTCAAGGCCATCGCCAGCAGCATGATTCTGAACATCCACCCGCGCACGAACCCCGTGGATCGAGTTGCTTCCATAAATCCCCCTTTTTTCAAGACCATCGTTGGCGCTATTCGCACGGTCTGCGCAGGGCGGACTGGCGAAGCGTCATATCCCTTCAGCGACAATGCAGATCATGCAGCCGCCTGGCCGAAATACCCTACCCGGCCCGCCGGCGGAATTCCAGAATCTCTTTCATCAAGTCCGCCGGAAGATGGCTAAGTGCATTGATGCGCTGCCTGTGATTGCGCAGCCCTCCGCGGAAACCGCCCACCCTACGCTTGCCGCATCCGGGCCTCGCCAATCCGGACGACGGCAGCAATATGATCCGCGATTTCCGCCCAGACTCCTGGCGGCAGGTTGTGCCCCAGCCCTTTTATGAGCACCAGCCTGGACTGCGGAATTGCCGCCGCCGTTGCACGGCCGCCGCTGACGTCGCACATGGCATCGTCGAGGCCGTGGACGACCAGTGTGGGCAGGTCAAGCTGGCGCAATAACTCGGTACGATCACCCGAGGCGACCGACGCGATGGCCTGTCGGGCAATGCCGACGGGATCGTAGCTGCGGTCGTAAGCGCGTCCCGCGTTCAGGGCAACCAGTTCCAGATCGGCCGGAAACCCCGGAGATCCCACCACCGAGACGGCCCTGAGCTGCCGCTCGATCACCTCCTGGCGGGTGACCGCAGGCGCGCCGGCAAACAGCGCCTTCAAGGTCTCGGGCCGCGCCTGCCCGACCCTCATGTCGCCGGTGGTGGACATCATCGAGCTCAGCGACCTCACCCGGTGCGGATGCTCTATCGCCGCTGTCTGCGCAATGGCCCCGCCCATCGATGCGCCAACTAGGTGTGCGCTCTCGATGCCAAGCACGTCGAGCAGGCCGACGGTATCCGCAGCCATGTCCGAGAGCGTATAGGACACCGAGGCCAGATCGCCACGGAGCGCCGCCGGCAAATCCGGCGCAGGCGCATCGGTAATATGGGACGAACGGCCCGCATCCCGGTTATCGAACCGGATCACCTGAAATCCTCGCCCAACCAGCGCCTTGCAGAAACCATCAGGCCATCCAAGCAGCTGCGCCGCCAATCCCTGGATCAGCAGCACCGGCGGCGCACCGGAATCCCCGATGCGCTCATAGGCGATATCGATCTTCGCCGGGCCGACTTTCGTTGCGATGATTTCGTTCAAGACTGGCATGGTCCTTACAGAACTCGTAGGTTGCGGTGAGCTTTCGAACCCCAACATTCCTCCCCCACCCGCACACGTTGGGGTTCGCAAGCTCACCCCAACCTACCGCACTACTCAACAAGTTGAGAACGATATTTGACGAAGCCCATTTTCTTGTCTGAAGCGTAGCCCAGACGACCGAAGAAGCGATGTGCGTCCATACGCGCGGCCGCACTCAGCAGCATGATCTTCGAGCAGTCGCCTTGAATACAGCAGACTTCGATGTGATGCATCAATGCCGCGCCAATGCCCACGCCGCGCAATGCGGGATCGACAACCACATTCTCCACCAGCGCGAACGGCTGACATCCGTACATCGGGTCCAGGCAAAGCGTTAAAAACGCCGTACCCGCAACGCAGCCTTCATACTCCGCAACGTACAGGAAACTGCGCGCATCCGCCGCGATTTCGGCCATGCGTGAGGGCAGTACCAAACAAGGCTTCGCCGTCAGGATTTCGTAGAGCGAACCCACTTGCGGCGCATCCCCAGGAACCGCTTCGCGCACTCTGATAGGGCTTCTCGTCATAAGTCTTTTAGAACTCGTAGGTTGGGGTGAGCGCAGCGAGTCACCAATCCACTGGAGTCCCCGTCAGGCATTGCTTGCGATGTAATACCAGAAAAGCAATGCGACAAAGCCGTTTGAAACGCCGAACTCAAGGAACGCGCCGCGGGAGAGGCGATGCCTGAGATAAAGATACAACGACAGCAGGAACGCCCATGTCTTGAGCGCCGCCCCGAAAGCGAGGAATGGAATTGCGAAGACAGGATAGAAGTAAAGATAGAGATAGAGACTGCCAAACACCGCGGCGGTACCGGCCGTGAAGAGCTTGAACTGAAGATACTCCTGCGGGAGGTTTGATGACCCGGGCACCGCCGCGAGTGCCGAGAAGAGCAACTTCAAGGCCCCGAAGTAATTGAGGGCCACTCCAACGAGCAGTATTTCTTTCACTGATGCTCCCAGGAATGCCTAAGACTGATTGAACCACACTGAGAATCGCTCCACGTTCGGTCTAACCCATTGATCGCAGCTCGTATGGAGAGAAACAGAATCCGGGAGGGCATGCCGCACAGATTCCAAACTCAAGATTCCACTACGTTGCACCTAGGCTACGCACTACGAGAGCGCCTTTACATCAACGTAAAGAGATATTAGATGCTTACCGCTGTTCGCGGAAGGCGGATTACGGCCAACGGAACCCCATGAGACGCTTCGCTAACCCGCCCTACTTCCCGCAGCCTCCATCTCCCGCATTACCCGCTCCGTCCGCGCCAGCACCTTGAGCCGGATCAGCAGCGTGCGGCGAGCATTGGCAAGCATGGCACTGACGAGCTGCTGCCGCAGACCGAGTTGCTGGCCGATAGTGTGCTGGGTGTATTCCATCGCCGTGCCATACAGGCAGATACGCCAGTCGCGAGGCATGTCCATGACGATGGCGTGGATGCTGGCGGGCCAATCGTTGTAACGGCGCTCCTGGGCGAGCAACTGGCCGAGCACATGGTCGGCGTGCTGATCGGATGGGCGGCCGAGGCGGCGGATGCTGTGGTCGTAGACGGTGCCGGCGACGCTGCTGCCCTCGCCCTCGAAGGCGTGGCGGGGGTTGTCGCCGTGGAAGCTGTGGTACCAGTGGAGCCACTGGCGCAGGGCTTCGCGGAACAGGGCATGGTCCGCGTCCGGCTTATTTTTTGGGCGGGACATGCGTGGCTCCTTTGGTGTTGCGGGTGCATTGGGGGCACTGGCGGCGCCGCGGGCCCATCTGCTTGTAGCCGGCGGCGAGGGGTTTGAAGGATTGGCACCAGTGGCAGTAGTAGGTGGCTTGCATGGGGGATTGCTCCTGGCTAAGCGCCGGCCCCTCGATACATCCGCTGCGCGGACACTCGGGGCGAACGGGGCGTGATGAAACACGGTGGGATTCACAGCCGCTCCAGCACCGCGGTCACGGTGGGCAGGGGCCGGCGCGGGTCGGCGTGCGGATAGGTGGGGCTGTAGACGAGGAAGCCGACGCGGCCGCCGACATGGCTGGCGCTGACGATGTCGCCATCTGCGGGCAGGTTGCGCACGCGGGCCTGACCGCGCAGGAGGAGGTTGAACTGGCTTTTCTCCAGCACGAAGACTTTGACCTGGTGGCTCATGCCCTGCCTCTTTGGAATAGAAAGCGCCGGCCGCAGCCGGCGAAGGGAGCGCGGACGCGCCCCGGGAGAATTGGAAATGGGTTGGAAATGAAAGTGGGATGGCCACGACCAACCAATACCTTTTGGTACGATCGTGCAGCCGCGCACCCTTCCCACGTCGAACAGGTTTTGAGTTGGGCCATCACCCCAGCCCCTTGCGCCGCGCGATCGCCACCACGGCCCAGCCGACGACGCAACTCAGGATGGCCGGCCCGACGATGACCAGGTACACGCCAAAGGTGCTCATCGAGTCACCTTCCGCTGGAGCGCGGCATCGGCCTCCGCGGCGAGCTTTGGGGCGAGCAGCCAGCGCCGGATAAGGCCCTGTTTGATGCGTCCGCCACAACGCCAGGCCAGCCCGGCGCAAGCGCCAGCACACGCATTTATGGCTTTGATTACAAAGAAATTCTGATGATTTTGTTGTGACATGGCCACAACAATTTACAACGTTTGTTGTTAATCATCAACAACAATCTTTGTTTGTAATTCAACAACGTACGTTGTTACATAACAACATGAATCTCGGCGGACGAATCAAGCAGGTGCGGGAAGAGCTGCGCTGGAGCCAGGAAGAGCTGGCCCGGCGCGCCGGCATGCCCGGCAAGCAGCAGACCATCCAGGCCCTGGAAACACGCGACAGCAAGCGCAGCGACTACGCCGCCGTGCTGTGCAACGCCCTGGGCGTGAACCTGCAATGGGCCCTCACCGGCGAAGGCCCGCGCTGGTCCGACGAGCACAGCTCCGCCCCCGCTTCCACGCATTACCGCATGGAAGAGCCGGCGCCGGCGGCCGCCGACGAGTTCACCTTCGTCCCCCGCGTCTACGGCCCCATGCTCTCCGCCGGCCCCGGCCGCTACGCCTGGAAGCAGGAGGTGGTGGACGGCAGCCACGCCTTCCGCCGCGAATGGCTGCAAGCCAAGGGCCTGCACAAGAACGAGTGCCGCCTGATCACGGTGAAGGGTGACTCCATGTCGCCTTACCTGCAGGACGGCGACATCGTACTGGTCAACATGGCCGACCGCGTCATCAAGAGCGGCGAGGTCTACGCCATCGCCGTGGACGACGAGCTGCGCGTCAAGCGCCTGGTGAAACGCAGCGACGGCTCCCTCGAAGTGAAAAGCGACAACCCCTCGCCGCAATACCCCACCGAAGTGCTGGAAGGGGCGAAGATCGAGCGGCTGAATGTGATTGGGCGGGTGGTGTGGCGGGGCGGCTGAGCGCTTCGCGCGACCGGCACGGCAACCCATGAAAGCGCAAGACCTCCGCGCCTACGGCGCCATCCTGATCTTCCCCCTGATCGTCGGCGCGTATTCCCTGTGGCATCCGCAGACGCCAGGGCAGCATGAGCTGGCCACGCACGATCTGCCGCTCAAGATATTCATGGGGGTTACGCTCGCCTGCTGCGTGATCCTGCTGGTGCCGATCCGGCTCAACCAGCCGCTGTACCAACTGCTCAGCCTCGTGCTAGCCGGTGTGGGCGGCGGAGCGCTGACGGATGCCTGGCTTTACAGCAACACGCTCGCGGCAGGCGTGGGCGTGTTGTACTGGGTGACGGCGGCACTGGTGTTCAGAGGGGCGCGCAAGCCGGCCCAATCTTAGAAATTCAAACCATGTCTTCCGAACCGCTCCGCGCATACGCATTGACCAAGCCCCTCACCTGGCTCGCAATCGTTTGCCTGCGCGCATGGCCGCTTCTGGTTGCCGCCGTCTGCTCGCACAAGGCAGCTATTCCTCCGATCTGGTGGGCTGGGGCACTTGCCGCTGCGCTAGCAATACAACTGATGTTCTTTTTTGTGGAACGCCGTTGTGCAAGTCCGCAACTTCCCTATCATCGCGGCCTATTTGTTGTGGGTGCCTCTGTCTCCACCGGCTGGACCTACTTCGACCCATTCCTTATTTTGGCTGGCGTGACTTCGGCCCAGCTCATCTCCTGCGCCTACGCCCTGACCGCCGATGCTCCGGCACGATATTCCGGCCTGATCCACTGGTTCTATCGCAACAAGGTGGAGAGATAACTCGTAGGATGTGCTGAGCGCAGCGAAGCGCATCAATCGCGTAAGAGCACAGATTCCCCCGTTATCGTCCGGCTTTTTTTGGGGTGATTATCATCGAACGCGCGGCCGTTATTATGGACAATGCCGCCGCAACTGATATCGGCAATATCAATCAGCGGATATCTGCACCGAATTTAGGCCAGCTCCCAGCCAGCCATTGAGGCACATGGCATCAGGAGGGGACTTGCAAGCGCGGCGGACATCCTTATCTTCATCGATAGCATCCGCGGGAGCAGGTCGGCCCTCGCTGGCCATCCATGCGGTGCCTGCCCCGAAGCAGTGCAGATCCTGGCGCGGGCGGCCGGCGTGGCCTGAACGAAAGCCGGCCAAGGCGCCCCTGCCCCGCCCGGCTGACAGACGCATCACCTAGGTAAAGTTCGCTGGCGCGGCACCGCTGTAACGGTCGGTTCAGTTTCAGTTCAGGCCGCTGGTGTATAACGTTCAAAGCTGGTCAGTTCCCCCCTTCCCCTGACCAGGGAGAGTGTCATGAAAAGTGCAATCGCCTGTGGCGTGCTGGCCCTGAGTCTGTTGGCGCTGCCGAATGTTTCCGAAGCCCGCGGCTGGAGCGGCGGTGGCTATCACGGCGGTGGCGGCTACCACGGTGGCGGTTATGGCTACCGCGGCGGTTATGGTGGTTATCACGGCGGCTACGGTTATCGCGGCGGCTATGGCTGGGGTTGGGGCGCGCCCCTGATCGCTGGCGCGGTAGTCGGCGCGGCGGTTGCCGGCAGCTATTACGGCGGCTATTACGCCCCGCCTCCGCCGGTGTATTACGCCCCGCCCCCCGCCTACTACGCTCCGCCGCCGGCTTATTACCCGCCGCCCCCGGGCTATTAAGGCAGATACCGAGGCAGGCTGATGTAATCGAACGCTCCGTTGTGCATCCTGAATGGATGCGGACGGGCGCGGGATGAGCCGCTGAGCAAGCCGCCGCGTGAAAACGCTGCGGCTTTTTTCGTGCCCGCCTCGAACTCGCCGCCGCAGGCCAAACCCGGCGGCAGCGGCCCTCCCCTAGTCGCAACTCCCCGAGCCGTAGCACACGCTGAACGAGTCGCCGCTCGCGCCGGGCGCCGAGGGGCTGGCGATGATGTTGCCCTTGGCGTCGACCATGTCGATGGCGTCGGCGGCGGTGAGCGCCGGACTGGCGCCGTTCGCGGTGAGGGCGCCGAAGGAAACACCGCCGAAATCGGCCAGCGTGGCCTCCTCACTGCCGCTGGCCAGGCTGGATTCGAGCGGCGCCTCCTCGATCCATTCCGCGCTCTCGCCGGCGGCAAGGAAGGGCGTGGTGGTGGTGAAAGTCCAGCCGGCGGTCTGGTCCTCGATGCTGATGCTCCATACCAGCAGCAGGCTGGAGCCGATGGTGACGGTGATCCGGTCACCCGGGCTGACCGGGTATTTGCCCGAGGTGCTGATATCCACCGATGCCGCCGGATAGCCTTCCCACCAGGCGTAATAGCCGGGGTTGCCGCTGTCGCAGTCCTGCTCGGTACCGGCCTGGATCAGGGTCGCATCGGCGGCCTTGTAGCCGCCGATGCCGGCCCAGGTGGCGCTGGCGGTGCTGGCGCTGCCGGAGCAATCCGTGGCCGGCACGGTCCAGCTGCCGCTGATCCTGGTGAAGCTGCCCAGCGTGCCGGTAACGGCGTAGCCGCTCCAGTTGGTGGACTGGGTGGCGCTGGCCGGGGCGTTGCCGACGCCCTGGGTGCTGCCCGATCCGGGGCTACCCGATCCGCCGCCGCAGGCGCCGAGCAGCGCACAGGCCAAGGCCGCGCCGATGGCCGCCGGCACAGATGCCGTGCCGCGCAACCGGGCCGCATGAATGGGTCGCCGCATTGGTATTCTCCCCTGAAACACCTTGAATTTCTGTAAGCCGCTGCAAGCAGTCTTGAGGCGGTTTTTGTAGTGCACCGAATCTACAACAGTGCCGCGGCCGTGTCATGACGGCGGCCCGCCACGCAAACATATGCAAAGTTTGGCAAACTGACTTGACCGTGACACAGCCGTCACCAACCATCCGGCAGTGTCCGGCGGCAGCATGCCCGGCATGCGCCGGCCAATGTCCAACGAAACAAGGATCGATTCAATGACTGTGATCTCCAGCCGCCAACGCGGCAGTGGCCCGGCCAAGGCCGCCGCCACGCTTGCCATCGCCTGCGCCGCCGCCGCGGCCAGTTCACCGGCCTGGGCCGTGCTGGGCGAACCGCTGACTGCCGCCTCGGCTCACGCCGACACGGCCACCCTGACCCAGCGCGCGGCCTACACCGTCAGCACCGTCACCCTGGAGACCGGCACCGTGGTCAACGAATACGCCACTCCCGGCGGCAAAGTCTTCGCCGTGTCCTGGCGCGGCCCGATGCCGCCCGACCTGAGCCAGCTCCTGGGCTCGTATTACACCGACTACCAGACCGCCCTGGCCGCCCGCCAGCCCGGCCAGCACACCCGCCACCTCCAGCTCAACAGCGGCCGCATGATGTTTGAATCCGGCGGCCACATGCGTGCCCTGCGCGGCAGCGCCTATGTGCCGGCACTGGTGCCGCAAGGTCTGTCCCTGGGAGAGCTGAATTGAGCGCCCTGCGCGGTACCGGGCTGGCCCTGCTGCTCACCGCCCTACTCGCCGCCTGCGGCGGGGGCGGCGGCAACAGCATCGCGACCAGCTCCTCCAGCAGCAGCGGCTCCTCCAGCGGCAGTTCGTCCAGCGGCTCCGGCGGCACCGTCAACAACGTCCAGTCGGTCAGCGTCAACTTCGGCCCGAACGGCAACTACGTCAACGGCATCTTCACCTCGGTGACGATCTGCGCGCCGGGCAGCACCTCTGCCTGCCAGACCATCGGCAACATCCTGGTCGACACCGGCTCCTACGGCCTGCGCATCCTCGACACCGCGCTCGACTCGACAATGACCAACGCCCTCACCGCCCAGACCAGCACCAGCGGCGGCAAGGTCGGCGAATGCGTGGTCTACGGCGACGGCTACACCTGGGGCCCGGTCACCACGGTGGACCTGCAGATCACCGGCGAAACCGCCAGCAGCATGCCAATCAACATCTTCGGCGCGGCCAATACCTTCACCAACAACTTCGCGGGCTTTCCCGGCGTACCGTCCGCCTGCTCCAGCGGCGCCGGCAGCGAGGAAGACACCCTGTCCAGCTTCGGCGCCAACGGCGTGCTCGGCATCGGCCCCTTCCCCGAGGACTGCGGCGGCAGCTGCCAGACCAACGCCAACAACGGCCTCTACTACTCCTGCAACAGCCTCACCTGCACCGGCACCACGGAAGCCGTGACCAGCCAGGTGCCGAATCCAATCTCGTACTTCGCCGGCGACAACAACGGCGTGATCGTCGAATTGCCGTCCATCTCCGCCGGCGGCGCCACCACTGTCAGCGGCTCCCTGATATTCGGTATCGGCACCCAGTCGAACAATACGCTCGGCTCGGCCCAGGTGCTCACCGTCAACGACTCCGCCGAATTCAGCACCAACTTCAACAACACCAGCGGCATCCCGGCCTTCATCGATAGCGGCTCCAACGCACTGTATTTCAACGACTCCAGCATCACCCAGTGCACCGGCGGCAACGCAGGCTTCTATTGCCCCGCGACCACCGAGAGCTTCACCGGCGTGATGGTCGGCGAGAACAGCGCCTCCGTCACCGTGCCCTTCTCCGTGGCCAACACCAACAACCTGTCGGGCAACAACGCCGCCTTCAACGACCTCGCCGGCAGCGCCAGCGTCCTCAGCAACGGCTCCAGCACCAACGGCTATTTCGACTGGGGCCTGCCGTTCTTCTTCGGGCGCAATGTCTACTTCGCCATCTACGGCGATAGCGTCTCCGGAACCAGCACCATCGGTCCGTTCTACGCGTTCTAGCCCGCAAGGGGCAGCGCATCAAGCCAGGGACGGGAAAGCCCGTCCCTGGCAGTGGCGCCCTGGATCACTCGGCGGCGGCCACCCGGGGAACCCAGTAGATGGGCGCCTCTTGCACCACGGTGTAGCCCGGGCAGTCGTATCGCTCGATGTCGTGAGCACTTAGCGGAAACGAGCCGCAGTTGGAGAAGCGCCGCAAAGGCGAATGGTAGATGCCGCACAGGTATTTCTCGTCGGCCGTTTTCTCCAGGAACACGCAGCGCTTGTCCAGGCAACAGTTGCCGCACTGGGTGCAATCGCCGCGAATCTCCGCGGGAATGCTGGTCTTTCGCCCCACCACGTCCTGCAGGTAGTGATGCACCGGCCCTTCGCTCAGCGCCTGCAGATGGATCACCATCTTCTTCAGGGTGAGCCGGTATTGCATAACGTACTTGGAGCGGAAGAAAACCACGCTGGCGAGCAAAGGCGTCAACGGCAGAAGCAGGTACATGGAGCCGATGAAGGCCAGTGCCCCTGCGTGAACAAGATATTTCCTGAGAATGGCTGCTGCGGGCAATCCGGTACGGCCGGGTGAAGCGCTGGTCTGGGGCTGCATTATTGATTCGCTGATGGTCTTTGGCTGTTACGGGCTTCTGATTGACTGATACGGCGGGCCTGGAATCTTCAACTTGCGCTCATGCAGTCGATTTAGAACGCGCCTGGGCAGATTGTGATCCCGCTGCGTTAACGTTCCGTGAACTACCCGGGTTACGTGTACGCCGGGCAGGAGTATCCTGCCAGTTGCCAAAGGCGGGACGCTCCCGCTGAGCACGAATTGCGTGAGAATCCGGGGACATTGAGGGCCATTCACCATGACCGCATCCGTCTTCGTCGGCGCCAGCATCGACGGCTACATCGCCCGGGCGGACGGCGCGCTCGACTGGCTGCCGGAAGGCGGCGGCGAGCCTCATGGCTATAACGAGTTCATCGCCACCGTCGACGCCATCGTCATCGGCCGCGGCACTTTCGAAACGGTGCTGGCCTTCGAGGCCTGGCCCTACGGCGACAAGCGCGTCGTGGTCCTGAGCAGCCGCCCGCTCGACCTCTCCGCGGTCAAGGGCGGCGTGGTCGAGCAGATGGGCGGCGCGCCGGCGGCGATCGTTTCACAACTCGCCGCCAGCGGCGCCCATCACCTGTATATCGACGGCGGCATCACCATCCAGCGCTTCCTGCGCGCGGGGCTGATCCAGCGCATCACCATCACCCGCGTGCCGGTGCTGATCGGAGACGGCATCCCCCTCTTCGGCAGCCTGCCCCGGGATGTACGGTTGCGCCACATCGCGACGCAGTCCTATCCGAGCGGGCTGGTGAAGAGCGAGTATGAAGTTGCAACCTGAGCGGACGTGCCCCTGAAGCGGGCAGCCTGAACCAATCTGGCGCAAAGCCGGTTCGGTACGGTGGCAAAGTGTGACCTAGTCGACATTTGCCCGCTAACTTCAGTCACAACAAGGGAATACCTCACTGTTCCCGCTCGGGCATTGCGGCAATGTTCATCCCGAGTTCAGCTTTGCCCCATTAGCATGAACCCCATAGCAACAATCACCTGGCCACTACACAGGGAAGGCCGATGAATATCGCAAGAAGCAAACGCACCGTCACGCGAGTCTGGCTGCTCTCGGAATTGAATGCGCAGCTCAAGCGCCTGGAGAAGGACCATCCCGGCTGCTGCGGATGCCGCGTCAGGCAGATCGCGCCGCTGAATGGACTGCAGCTCGCCAACTGGGCCGCGGACCTGTTTGAAACCAGGTGCGAGGGCGCCTGTCTCGATCATGTCAGCGAAGTGATCGGCCAGATGCAGCGTCATTGCGACGTGGCCTGGTAAGCACCGCGCGGACACCCATCCCATGTCCACTCCCATCAAGGGCAAGGCGCTGGCCGGCTTATGGCAGAAGTTGAGCGGCGGCGTTCCCACCGCATCCCGCCGTGGCGCGCCGCCGCTGGCGGTGGTGGATATCCACTGCAGCGAAGGCGCGCAGACCGAAGAACTGATCGGTACGCTTCTGGCCTACGCGCAGGCGCGCGGCTTGGGCGTGGAACATAACGTGGTGAAGGATCGCCTGGTGTTCTATCGCGACACGGCGCCGCCGCAACTGCCGCAGCCAGGCGCGGACCCGCTGCACCCCAACCTGCTGGCCTTTCCGCGAGCGCGCAGCAGCAGGGCCTACAGGGCCTAGCCGCGCCCCGCGTTCGCTCCTCCCGGTGTAAGCTGCGCAACTGCACGACCAAGGGCGCGCAGAGCCCGCACCTCGCCATGAAATCCGACATGAAACCGGTGATCCAACTGGAGCGCAGCGGCTGCGGCATCGCCAGCGCCGCCGCCATCGCCGGCCTGAGCTATGCCAGGGCCAAAGCGGCCGCCAATGCCCTGGGCATCTTTGCGCACGACGAACGCCTGTGGTCCGAAACCGCCCATGTGCGTAAGCTGTTGCGTCACTTCGGCATCCGAACCGGCCCCGCCGAAATTCCCTTCCACTCCTGGGACACCCTGCCGGACCTGGCCCTGCTCGCAATCAAGTGGCACCGCGAGAAAGGCCGGCCTTACTGGCACTGGGTGGTGTTCGTGCGCGAGAACGGCCAGGCCCGCGTGCTGGACTCCAAGCGCAGCCTGCGCACGCACAGCCGCAGCGACTTCGGACGCATCAAGCCGAAGTGGTACATCCCGGTGACGCGCGGCGGCTGAGCGGCGGCTGGCGCTGCTAAATCACGTCGGCCACGCTCCACGCGACGATCGAGATCGGAAAGCAAAAGCGGATGTCGTCGCCATCGCGGCACGCGCCCACGCCGATGCGGTCTTCACCACTGGCGATGTCGGCCTCGAACATCCGCAGCAGCGCCTGCATGTCCTTGGCATCGGCCAGCGTGCTCAGTTGCGCCATCAGGCGATAACCGTCGACCAGCTCCTCCTTCAAGCCGGCCTCGCGGCCGATGGCCCGCAGCTGGTCCAGGGTCAGGGCGCTGGCATGCGAGGGATCGCGCAGCGTCTCCATGCGGTCGTAGGCTGCCTGCGTTTCGGGGGCAGGCGTCGCGTCGATCACCACCACCCTGCCGCCCTTGCGGCAGACACGCTTCATCTCCCGCAACACCGGCAGCGGATCGGGCATATGGTGAAAGCTGTAGCGCGTCAGGACCACGTCGAACGCGCCTTCGGCAAACGGCAGCTGCATCGCGTCACCCACCCGCCAGTCGAGATTGCTCAGCCGCAGGCTCTCTTGCCGCTCGCGGGCCTGCGCGATCATGGCCGGGGTCAGATCGATCCCGGTGACGTGCGCCGCCCGCTGCGCCGCGGCGCAGGCCACGATGCCCGGACCGCAGGCAACGTCCAGAACTTTCATGTCCGGCCCGATTCCGGCCGCGGCCAGGGTGCGGGCCATGCCTTCCGCCTCGGCATGAACCGGCAGTTCGGAAAAAGGCCTGGCCCAGCGGGTGAATTGCTCGACGATGCGATCGTTATGCGCGGTGCGGCTCACTGAAAAGCTCCCGGAAAGTACGCGGGCAGGATAGATTGTGGCCGCATGACCGGCTAACGTTGGCCGGTCAATAATGAGCTTGAAACGGCCATGCGGCGTTTGAACCAGCAGGAAACTACGGCAAGGCTGCACCATCTCCAGCTGGACCAGCCGCGCGGTCCCGGCTTCGCCTTCCACGATCGTGCCCATAACACCTTTTACGACTGGCACAGCCACCACTATCACCAGCTGATCTACGCCACCGCCGGCACCACGTTGATCGAGACCGGCGCGGCGCGCTATCTGCTTCCGACCGGCCGTGCCGCCTGGATTCCGGCCGGCACGCGGCATCGGACCCTGGTCGCCGACATCGGCGGCGCCTCTCTTTATTTCGCTCCCGACGCGGTGGCCGATACGCAGCAGCGCGTCCGCATCCTGTTGGCCAGCCCGGTGATGCGCGAGATGATCCTCCACGCCCTGCGCTGGCCGCTGGGCGCCAGCGAAGAGGATGCGGTGGCCGCGAGTTTCTTCCGCACCCTGGGCCTGCTGTGCGGCGAATGGCTGCAAAGCGAGCTGCCCCTGTCGCTGCCCGGAACCCACCATCCGGCCATCCAGCGCGCCATGGACTACGCCGCCGCGGACCCGGGCCGGGCCTGCCTCTCCGGAGCGTTCGCGGCGGCGGCAATGTCGGAGCGGACCTTCCGCCGCGTGTTCGGCCGCGAAACCGGCATGAGCTGGCAGGCCTGGCTGTGCCAGGCGCGCATCATGGAAGCGGCGAGCCAGCTGACCGCGGGCGGGCGCGTCACCGACGTCGCCGCGCAAGTCGGCTACGCCTCGCTGAGCGCGTTCGCAAAGGTTTTCAAGCAACTCACCGGCGAAAGCCCCCTGGAGTTCCGGCAACGCGCCGGCCGGTAAATCCAGCCTGGATTGCCCTGCAACAGGATGGGGCCGCAACGCCATCTTCCATCCCGCCGCGGCGCAACCAGGATGGATACTTGCGGGTATCGTCACGCCTCTGTGACAATGAGTCAGGCTAGGCTGGAGCGCGCACATGAAAACCGCATGGCTATCGAGCGTGGTTCTTTTCGCCGCCGCAGCGTGTGTACCGAACGGCGGCGTCCGCAACAACCAGCAAGGCAACAACTCCCCGCCTGACAACTTCGCCTCGTCCTTCCCTGATCCGGCGCCCGCGCCGCCGCCAGCCCCGGACATGTCGCCGAAAATGGTGCTGCCGGCAACCGGCGGGGTACCGGTGGTGGGCATACCGCTGGGCGGCAATATGTTTCTGCCGACAACGGGCGGCCCGCCGGTGGTGGGGATACCGATCAGCCCCTGAAGGCCAGGACAGGCGTTCGCTTATCCGCAGCCATCGAGCGATCCGGCAGGCAACACTCCGCATCACTTCCTCTCGTCATCCGGTACCGCGCACTCCACGCTGATTGCCGGTCATGATTTCCAGGCAGAACTCGATGAACGCGCGCACCTTGGCGGCGCGATGCAGCCGCGAGGGATAGATGGCGTATAGCGGGAAGCGCTCTTCCGACCATTCCGGAAACAACTCGACCAGACGGCCGCTTTCCAGCAGCGGCCGGCAGCCGAGTTCGAGGATCTGGGCGACGCCCGCGCCGGCTTCGCAGGCGCCGATCAGCGTGCCGGAGTCCGACACCAGCAGGCGTCCCTTGATCTGCAGCGGGAGCACCTCGTTCCCGCGTCGGAGTTCCCAGTCGTACGGCCTGGCGTTGGTCGCATCATAGAAGTCGATACATTCGCGCTGCTCGATCTCCTTCGGATGCCGCGGCCGCCCATGGGCCTTGATGTAGCCGGGCGAGGCGACGGTGATCACCCGCGTCTCGATCAGCTTGCGCGCGACGAACGATCCCACCGGCGGCTCGCCGAAGCGCAGGGCCAGGTCGAATCCGTCGGCAACGAGGTCACCCACCGAATCGCGCATGATCAGCTCGAGCGAGACTTCCGGGTAGCGCGCCAGAAACGCGGAAAGATGCCCCGACAGGACGATCCTGGAAAAGTACGGATCGATATTGACGCGCAGCCGCCCCCGCACCTTGCTGCTCGATCCGGATGCCTCGATGGCCGCTTCCTCGATGCCGGCCAGATGCGGCCCCACCTGCTCGTAGAAGCGCCGCCCCTCGTCGGTCAGCGTCAGCGAGCGTGTGGTCCGCGCCAGCAGCCGCGCGCCGACGCGCTGCTCCAACCGCGACAGCGCCCTGCTCACGCCGGAGGGCGACAGCCCGAGCGCCTCGGCGGCCCTGGCGATGGTGCCCGCCTCGACCACGGCGATGAGCACGGTGACTCCGGATAGCAGCTTGCCGTCGAACGCCATCGCTCCGTCTCCTTATCTTCTTCTGATGCATTCGTGATTTTTTTTCATGACTGCATTCACATAAACGCTATTGAAGCATGAATAGCACGGTGGGATATTGCCGTCCACCTCGCCGGCTGGCGAATCAACAACAGGAGTAACGAACATGTACGCAATCACCGGCATCACCGGACAGGTCGGCGCCGCGGTGGCCCGCAGCCTGCTTTCCGCCGATCTGCCCGTCCGCGCCGTGGTGCGGGATCGCGCCAAGGGCGACGCCTGGGCCGCGCTCGGCTGCGAGGTCGCCATCGCCGATCTCTCGGACTCGGACGCGCTCGCCGCGGCCTTCGCCGGAACCCAGGGCGTCTTCGCCCTGCTGCCCCCGGTGTTCGATCCCACGCCCGGCTTTGCCGAGGCCAGGGCCTACATCGAATCGATGCGCGCCGCGCTGGCTCGCGCCAAGCCGGCCAAGGTGGTGGCCCTGTCGACCATCGGCGCCGACGCGCCGCAGCCGAACCTGCTCAACGCCCTCGGCCTGATGGAGCAGGCGCTGCGCACCCTGCCCGTGCCCGTCACCTTTCTGCGCGCGGCCTGGTTCATGGAAAACGCCGCCTGGGATATCGCGGCCGCCGAAAGCGGTGTCATCCAAAGCTATCTGCAGCCGCTCGATCGCCCCATCCCGATGATCGCCGCCGACGACGTCGGCCGCACCGCCGCCGCGCTGCTGCAGGAGCGCTGGGAGGGACCGCGCGTGGTCGAGCTGGAAGCCGCACAGCGCGTCTCGCCCAATGCCCTGGCCGAAGCATTCGCCAAAAACCTGGGCCACGCGGTCCGTGCGCAAGCCGTGCCGCGCGAGCAATGGGAATCCATCTTCCGCGCCCAGGGCATGAACCATCCCGCGCCGCGCATGCAGATGATCGACGGCTTCAGCACCGGCTGGATCGATTTCCCCAACCGCGGTGCCAACGCCCGCAAGGGCGCCATCGGCATCGACCAGGCCATCGCCACCCTGATTCAGAGGAAAAGCTCATGAAGCGCACTACAACCCTGCACAAGCTCAGCCGCGCCGCCGCAGCCTCCGCGCTGGTTCTGGTAATCGCCAGCGCGCAGGCCGCCACCCACTGCGCTCCCTACAAGGAAGGATACAAACCCATGTCGATGCAAAACGATCTCGCCCACCGCTCGCCGGATATTCATTGGCCCGCCGGATTCGAACCGGCCAAGGCCGACCTGTTCGCCCACAACGAGTTGCTCGTCAACGCCTCCTGCGAGCGCGTCTGGAGCCATATCGTCGATGCCAGCAAATGGCCGATCTGGTATCCCAACTCCAAGGACGTGCAAATCCAGGGCGGCGATACCGTGCTGCGCGACGGCACGGTATTCCGCTGGACCACCTTCGGCCTGTCCATCGAAAGCAAGGTGCACGAATACGAGCCGAACCGCCGCCTCGGCTGGTACGGCTACGCGCCCGGCACCCAGCCCAGCTTCTACCACTCCTGGTACCTGGAGCCCCAGGGCGTCATGTGCCGCGTGGTGATGGACGAAGCGGGCGTCGGCAAGGATGCCGCCGGCCTGCGCCAGAGCGACGAGACCCTGATGCATCGTGGTCACGACTTGTGGCTGGCAAGCCTGAAATGGGTCGCTGAAGCGAAGTAAGCGGCCCAGCGTCCCTGCCGGGCAATCACGCCCGCGCAGGGCGGATTGCGGTCCGCTGGTTACAGGCAAGCTTTCGCGGAAGGCGGGTCAGGGCCCGTCTTCCGCGAACTTGATCCGCAACAGGCATCACATGCGCCGAGTAGCGAATCGATCTGGTCTTCGACTGCAAGCTGCCGCAGACAGCTACAACTCGTCCAGGCGCGCCTGCATTTCAGCGCGATCGAGCGCTTGCAAGGGCAACTTTGCCAAGCACTCCAGTTTTCTCCGTAATGCCCGGTACGCATCCACGAACTCCTGCGCCGTGTGAGGATCCGGCACGCCCCAATGGACCTTCAACGGCTGGCCGGGATAATACGGGCACTGCTCGCCCGCGGCCTGGTCGCAGACGGTGACCACCAGATGAATCGGCGGCGCGCCCGGCGCTGAAAATTCATCCCAGCTCTTGCTGCGTGCGCCTGCGGTAGAGATGCCCTCATCGCGCAGCAGCGCCAGCGCCAGCGGGTTCGGCTCGCCCTTGGGGAAACTGCCTGCCGAATAGGCATGGAACCGGCCGTCCGGTCCCGCGAGATGATTGAGCGTCGCCTCCGCCAGGATCGAGCGCGCGGAGTTGCCGGTGCAGAGAAACAGCACATTGAAGGGTGTGGGGATCATGGTCTTGCGCCCGCCGCATTCGCCTTGCCGAGCGCCGCTTCCGGTTGATGGAACCAGGCATCCAGCGCAGTCGCCAGCGCCGCGCCGACCAGCTGGGCGCCAATGAACCCGGGCACATCCTGCGGCCGGATGCCCGCGAAGGTGTTGGTCAGCGAACGCGCCAGCGTCACCGCCGGGTTGGCAAACGAGGTGGACGCCGTGAACCAGTAAGCCGCGACGATGTAGAGCGCGACCGCATAGGGCACCGCGGCCGGCCGATGCCGCACACAGCCGAGTATCGTCAGCAGCAGGCCGAAGGTCGCCACCGCTTCACTGAACATCAGCGCTGCGCCTGGGCGCATTTTTGCGGATAGCTGCAACAGCGGCTCGCCGAACATCGCATGCGCCATCCAGACGCCAATGACGGCCCCGGCAAACTGCGCCATCACATAAGCCGGCAGATCCGTCCAGGCGTGGCGCCGGCTCGCAGCCAGCGCCAGGCTCACTACAGGATTGAAGTGCGCTCCGGACACCGGCCCGAACACCAGAATCAGCGCCACCAGGGCGCAGCCGGTGGCGATCGAGTTCGCCAGCAGCGCGATGGCGACGTTCCCGCCGGCCAGCCGCTCGCCCATGATGCCGGAGCCGACCACTACGGCAAGCAGCAAGGCCGTGCCGGCAAACTCCGCGGCAACCCGGCGCAGCGCGTTCATCGCCCGGCTTCCACGATATTCACCATCTCTGGACTCGACTCACGCGGGCGCCTTCCTGCGGCTCGCCGCGGGTTTCTTCGCCGGAGCGCAGACCACGCCGCAGGCCTGCGGCTGACCCTTGCAGCAGTTTTCGGTGAGATAGGCGACCAGGCCATTCATCGCTTCGTAGTTGGCCGAATACCAGACGAAGCGGCTCTCCTGGCGGCCGCTCACCAGGCCGGCGCGGCTCAACTCCTTGAGGTGAAACGACAGCGTGGCGGCAGCCACCTCCAGCGCCTCGCCGATGCGGCCCACCGTCACCCCCTCCGGCCCGGCTTCGACCAGATAGCGGAATACCGCCAGCCGGGTGTCCTGGGCCAGCGCCGCCAGCGCGGCAAGTGCGTTTTGGGTTTCCATATTTCCATATTCATCGAAATATGGAAATAAATCAATCCCGGCGAGGAATAACGCACACAAGGCGCCTCGCAATCCGCTTTTTAACTGGGAATTTCCGCCGAAGGCAGGTCAGAGCCCACTCCGGCCGAACTCAATCCCCCGCCGGCACCGCGCGCAGGATGATCGGCACGATGTAGTTGCGGGCGAAGGCGCGGACCTGGCGCTCGCTGTCCAGCGGCAGGCCGCCTTGCGGCGTCAGGATCAGCGACTGCGCCATGCGCGTCAGGATCTCCGCCACCGGCCGCGGATCGTAGGCCGGCACTTCGCCGCGCCGCTGTGCATCGCGGATCTGCTGCGCGATGAAGCCGCTGACGATGGCGACGACCGGCCCGGCCTGCAGCGTCAGCAGCGGCAGCAGATCCTCCGGCTCGATCGCCATCAGCCGCACCATCAGGGGATGGCCGCGCATGGTGCGCAGGGCGAAGACGAAACTCTCGACGATGCGCTGCTCCTGCGTGGCCAGCGGCCGCATCACGGTGCGCATGTCGTCGATCAGGCGCCGGCATTCGCGCAGCAGCACCGCTTCCAGCAGGCGATCCTTCTGCGGAAAACGGCGGTAGATGGTGACCCGGCTCAACCCGGCGCGGCGCGCCACGTCCTCCATGCTGCTGCGGCGCAGGCCGACGCTCTGGAACTGCTCCAGCGCCGCGTCGAGGATGCGCTCGACGGCCGCATCGGCCGGCGCCGCCGCGTCGTCGGCGATGAATCGGGCAAGCTGGGCGGCGAGGGTGGCGGACATGGCTCCAGTTTACCTAGAACCTCCCGTAAATCCCCTCTCCCCCACGAACGTGGGGGAGAGGGCCAGGGAGAGGGGGGCTATCCGGCAGCGCCGAAGTTTGTTTCCTGCGACATTCGCTGGCTGTGCATGCGCCCCTCTCCCTAACCCTCTCCCCGCAAGCGGGGAGAGGGGACACTGAGGAGAGATGCGCCCCCAAGTTTGCCCGGAACGATCACGCCGCCGCCTCGGTGATATGCCGCGCCGCCTGCCCGATCTGCGCCGGCTGTGTTCCGGTCATGGTGCGCACGAAGGCGATCGTCGCCTGCCGCCCGCGCCGCGCCTGCCATTCCCGTCCGCCCGGCACCAGCCGCAGCCCCAGGTGAAACAGCAGATTCGGCGGTGCGCGCAGCAGCGGATACCAGGGCAGCACGTACTCCGGCAGGCCCAGGTTGCGCATGCCGGCGCGGCCAAGGAAGAAGCGGCTCACGCTGAGGTGACGCTCATACTGGTAGCGCTGCCGCAGCCGGCGCAGGTGCGCGTAGGGTCGCTGCAGCGGCTCCTCCATCAGGGCACGGCCGAGTTGCACGCTGGTTTCATCGGGATTGGTGATGCTCAGCGACAGCTGGTACAGCAGGGTGCGCCCCTCCTGCTCGTCGCGCGGCAGCCACTGCTCCTCCACCCCCATCAGCCAGGCGGCATAGCGGCCCAGGTGCATGCCCGCCTGCGCATCGCGCCGCGTCAGCGCCACGCCCAGCAGGCGCCCGCCCAGCAGCATCACCATCGGAAAGGCCAGCGCGGTGGCGGCCATGTCGACCTGGTTGATCGGCAGGCCCCATTCCGCCGTGCGCCACTCCGGCATGCGGCCGATGTGCCGCCGCACCATGGCATGGATCATCCGCACCCGCACGGTGGATTTGAAGCCGGCACCGAAGCGCTCCATGCCGCCCCTCTCCGTGCAATCCAGCCACCACTGTACGGTTTCCGCCACGCGCCGCCCCGCGCCTTTCTGCAAGGCGCCGGTAAGCAGCAGCGCCTTGTTGAAGGCCGAGGCCTGGTAACCGCCCATCAGCCCCAGGTCACGGTCGACCAGGAAGTAATCCATCCCGCCACGGTCGTTGACCAGGGCGCCTTCCTCCACCAGCTTCATGTCCACCCAGTCCGGCCGCCGCTCCACCAGCTCGAAGAACTCGCGCAGCGGCGCCGGCGCATCGGGCACCGCTTTGATGCCCTGCTCCAGCGCCCGCTCGAACAGCGGCCGTGTCGCTTTCATGTCCGCGGCAAACATCCATTCCACCAGCCGGTCCGCCGGCGCATCGCCTTTCATCAAGCCCTCGCCCATCGCCCGCCAGCGCGCCGCGTCCGGCTCCGGATCGCCGCGCACCAGCAGGCGCAAGGTACCAAACAGGCTACGCGCCTGCTCCCGCGCGGCGCCATGACGGCTGGGGATGAAGCCCGGCGGAAACGGCGCCGCCGGCTGTTGCGGCGCCAGCGCCTGCTTGAGGACTGAACTCATGGCCATGCTCCTGCTCGTCATTGATAGATACAATGTTACAAATAACATACTCTTGTATCATATGGATCGCAAACCGGCGCCCCGGGCAGCCACGCCGGGCGGGGCCATGCCTTCCGCCGGTCATCCGCTTGCGCCACACTGCGCCCATGCGTACCACCGTCCGCCAATCCGCATGAGCGCCTCCCGCTGTCCCTGCGGCGTCATCGCCTACCAGGGCGATATCGTCTGCTACGAGTTGGTGCTGGGTTCGGCCGGTACGGCCGCTGCCATCGATGCAGTAACGGAAATCCGCGCGCGCCACCTCGGCCACAAGTCCATGCTTGAGATCACGCCGGAGCTACGCGCGGCGATCGAGGCGGATCTGCGCAAGCACCGTAAAGCAGGATAGCTCGCCGCCTGGGCACTGGCATCATCAGCAGCTGCCCCGCCATGCTCCTGTCATCCTGAGCGCAGCGAAGGATCTGGCCCCGCGCCGAGGGACTCAGGACGACAAAGCAAAGTTGCGCTATCCCCCGGCCAGGAACGCCAGCAGCAGGTCGCGCGGCTTGACGTCATTGAAGGCGCCTTAGCGTCCTCGATCTCGCCCGCCTGCTTTTTTGGCTAGGGCGGCAAAGAACGGGCGCCCTCTCGCACCCGGGGCTCCAAAACGGGTTTCATGTATTCCGTTACGAAATCGACAAAAGCCCTCACCCGCATTGGCAATCGGCGCTGCACCGGAAAGACCACCTGCGCGGCCAGCTCCCTGGCTTGCCATCTTGGCAATACGCGCACCAGGCGACCCGAGAGCAGGTCCTCCTGGATCAGCCATTCCGGCAGCACGGCGACGCCCAGCCCCATCCGCGCAGCCTCGCGCAGGCTGGTTACGCCTTCAGAAATCATGATCGGGCGAACCGGGAACGTCTCCTCGCGATTGCCCATGTACAGAACGACCTTCCGGGCGCCGCCAAACTGAGCGCTCGATAGCGCCAGCCAGGGCCACTCGCGCATGTCGAGCGGCTTGGTCGCGCGCTCTCGATCCCGAACGAATGACGGCGAGGCGACCGGGTAGCGCTTGATCTGCCCCAGCGAACGCGCAGCTACGCGCTCGTCCGTCACGCTTCCCGCGATGATCCCGGCATCGCAGCCCTCCTCGATCATGTGCAAGGGGCGGTTGGAATAGGCCAGCTCGATCGTCACCCCGGGATGAGCCTGGATGAAGCTCGCGATCAGTCGGCTCACCACGCTCTGCCCGAAATCGATCGTCGCAAAGACCTTGATGTTCCCGCTGATCACAGTGAGGTCGCTGCGAAGCCTCTGCTCGGCTTCTTCGGCCAGCGACAAAAGGGCCTGCGCATCGGTCAGCAGACGATCGCCGGCGTCCGTCAGGCTCATCTTGTGGGTGTCGCGGCGCAGCAGGGCGGTGCCGCACTGATCCTCGAGCGCCCGCAACTGGCGGCTCAGCGTGGGCTGCGTCAGGTGCAGCGTGCGTGCGGCGGCGGAAATGCTGCCGCTGTCGACGATCGCGACGAACGCCCGGAGCAGCGCCAGATCGGTGAATACGGTCATACGTTAATTGTATGACAAATATTCCGGTTATGCGTCTACCAGTAGAACGCCGCCGGGGCAATCATGGCTCCGCAAACCAACCACCTCCTCAGGAGAACACCATGAGCAAGCAGATCGATTCAAACTCAAACGCCGTCAAGGTCGCCATCGTCACCGGCGCCTCGCGCGGCATCGGCGCGGCAATCGCCAAACGCCTCGCCGCGGACGGTATCGCGGTGATCGTCAACTACGCGGGCCGCGAGGCGGACGCCGTCGCCGTGGTCGAGCAGATCCAGGCGCAGGGCGGGCGCGCTGCCGCGCTGCAGGCCGACGTCGCGGTGCCGGCGCAGGTCGCCGCGCTGTTCGACCAAACCGCGCACCTGTTCGGCGGCGTCGACATCCTGGTCAACAACGCCGGCATCATGAACCTGTCCCCCATCGCCGATACCGACGACGCCAGCTTCGAGCGCCAGATCGCCGTCAACCTCAAGGGCAGCTTCAACACCCTGCGCGAAGCGGCCAAGCGCCTGCGCAACGGCGGCCGCATCGTCAACTTCTCCTCCAGCGTGGTCGGCCTGCTGCAGCCCGGCTATGCGGTGTATGCCGCCACCAAGGCCGGCGTCGAAGCCATGACCAGCATCCTCGCCAAGGAGCTGCGCGGCCGCAACATCACCGTCAACGCCGTCGCCCCCGGCCCCACCGCCACCGACCTGTTCCTCAAGGGCAAGCCGCAGGAAGTGGTGGACCGCCTGGCCAAGCTGGCGCCGCTGGAACGCCTCGGCCAGCCCGGCGACATCGCCGACGCCGTTGCCTTCCTCGCCGGCTCCGACGGCGCCTGGATCAACGGCCAGGTGCTGCGCGCCAACGGCGGAATCATCTGAAGAGTCCGGCCGCCGCGGCGTAGATGCGGCGGCCGCTCAAGGCCTGAAAAACATTCAAGGAGCAAACTCATGAGCACCACTACCAAGCAAGTCATCGTCGTCACCGGCGCCTCCAGCGGCTTCGGCGCCCTCGCCGCCCGCACCCTGGCCCGCGCCGGCCACATCGTTTACGCCAGCATGCGCGGCACCACCGGCCGCAACGCACCGCAGGTGGAAGCGGCAAAGCAGTACGCGGCGGAGCATAAAGTCGATCTGCGCACGGTCGAGCTGGATGTCGCTTCGCAGGAATCCGCCGACGCGGCGATCCGGCAGATCGTCGCCGAGCAGGGCCGGCTCGACGTGGTCATCCACAACGCCGGCCACATGTCCTTCGGCCCGGCCGAAGCTTTCACCCCGGAGCAGTTCGCCGAGCTGTACGACATCAACGTGCTCAGCACCCAGCGCGTCAACCGCGCCGCCCTGCCGCAGCTGCGCCAGCAAGGCCGCGGCCTGCTGGTCTGGGTCTCCAGCAGCAGCGCGCGCGGCGGCACTCCGCCGTACCTATCGCCCTACTTCGCCGCCAAGGCCGCGATGGATTCGCTGGCGGTGAGCTATGCCAGCGAGCTGACCCGCTGGGGCATCGAGACCAGCATCGTCGTGCCCGGCGCCTTCACCAAGGGCACCAACCACTTCGTCCATTCCGGCAAGCCCGCCGACGAGGTCCGCGCCGACGAGTACCACAACGGCCCTTATGCCGGCCTGCCCGAGCAGAGCCTCAAGGGTCTGGCCAGCCTGGAGCCGGCCGACGCCGATGTCGGCGAAGTCGCCGCCGCCATCACCCGCATCGTCGGCACGCCTTTCGGCAAGCGCCCGTTCCGCGTCCACATCGATCCCTCGCAGGACGGCGCCGAAATCGTCAACGGCGTCGCCGACCGGGTGCGCAGCGAGATGTTCCGGCGCATTGGTCTTGAGGATCTGCTGCATCCGGCGGTGACGGAGCAGTCGAAGGCCTGAGCATCCCAAGAGGCCATCTCAAAAACCCCCGCTCCCCCACCAATGTGGGGGAGCGGGGGTAGGGTGAGGGGGCGCTTTCAAACTCGCGGAAGCTTGAATTCCTTGGTGTGAGCCGGCTTCGCCGGCGCCCCTCACCCTGACCCTCTCCCCGCTGCGCAGGGAGAGGGAAAATTTTGAAGTGGCTTCAGGTGTAAATACAGGCAGCGCGTCCCGTCCATCTGTATAGCACGCTGCTTTCACGTCACGGCGGAAAGCTGGGCCGCCGCCATCAGCTTGCGCCGGAAATCGCTCGGCGCCATGCCGGTCCAGCGGCGAAAGGCGCGGGTGAAACTCACCGGATCGCGGTAGCCGAGCTGGACCGCGATCTGTTGCAGATCGAGTGCGTGGTTGCGGATCAAGCGCAGGGCTTCCTGATGCAGGGCCTCGTTGAGCAGTTGCTGGAAGCTGGCGCCGGACTGCTGCAGCTTGCGCTTGAGCGTGCGGCTGGACATGAACAGCCGCCCCGCCACCTGCTCCAGCCCGGGAAAGCCGTTCTCGGTGGGCCGCAACACCGCGCGCACCCGCTCCACCACCTGCTGCGGCGCATCGCCCAGCAGCAGCAACTCCCGCTCCACTTCGGACAGGGCATGGCCGGTAGCCGCCGCATCGGCCAGGGCCAGGGGCTGATCGAGATAGCGCAGCGGAAAACGCAGGGCGGTGACCGGCTGCGACCAGCGCACCGGCGGCAGCCGCTCGCGGTACTCCGCGAAATACGCCGGCTCCGGCCGCGCGAAGCACAGCTCGCAATCGCGGCTGCTCTCGCCGGCGATGAAGCAGGCGTGGCGCCACAGCAGGGTCAGCATTGTTTCCTGCACCACGGCGCGGAATGGCCCCAGCGGCTGGCTCTCGACGATGTGGATGGCCGCCGTGTCGCCCTCCGCCACCTGCTCCAGCCGCACCGCGCTCCAGCGCGCACGCGCGTACTTGTAGGCGATCTCCGCCGCCTCGCGCAGCGTGCCGGCGCTGAGCACGGCATAGCCGAGCTGGCCGTGGGCGGTGAGCTTGAGGTGCAGCCCGAGATCGAAGCCGAAGCCCGGCTTGGCGCACAACCGCATCACGTTCAGCGCCAGCAGGGCGCTGGCGTCCACCGCAATGCGCGCGCCCGGCCTGGCCAGCAGCTCCGGCTGGATGCGCGTGCCGGCCAGCATCTGCGCCTCGCTCAAGCCCCAGCCCCGCCCCAGCTCCAGCATCTGCCGCAGATACGGGGCGGGGATGGCGGGCAGCGCGCGCCTGGCGTCCGGCCGCGTGCCCTGCCGCGCCGCCTTCTGCGCCAGTGTCCCCGTCTCCTTCCGAATCATGCCGCAGCGCACCCGAGTGGCCCGAATAGTCAGGCATTTTGGCACAGATGGTTATGACGGCCGGCGGCCGCGCGCCAGCATAGTGGTGGCTTCCGGGGCCCGCGGACGGGTCCGCCTGAGCGGGTGAAAAGTGAGCGAGCGCATCGAAGGCAAAATCATCGTCGTCACCGGCGCCTCCAGCGGCATCGGCCGGGCGGCGGCCATGCAGCTGGCCCGCCTGGGCGCACAACTTTGCCTGGTGGCGCGCCGCGCCGACGAGCTGGAGCAGGTCAGGGCCGAGATCGAGGCCGAAGGCGGCACCGCCTGGATCTACCCGGCCGATCTCTCCGTCGAAAGCGCAGTGGAAGCCTGCGGTCGCGCCATCCTGGCGCAGCACGGCGCTGTGGACGTGCTGATCAACAACGCCGGCCGCTCCATCCGCCGCTCCGTTCGGGCCTCCTTCGAGCGCTACCACGACTTCCAGCGCACCATGCAGCTCAACTATTTTGCCGCGGTGAAGCTGACTCTGCAGTTGCTGCCGGGAATGCTGGAACGGCGCAGCGGGCAGATCATCAACGTCTCCAGCATGTCCGTGCTCGGCCCCACGCCGAACTTCGCCGCCTACGTGGCCAGCAAGTCGGCGCTGGAAGGCTTCTCGCGCAGCCTCGCCGCCGAAATGGTGGACCGCGGCGTGCAGGTGACGGTGGTCAACTTCCCGCTGGTGAAAACCGCCATGACCGCGCCGACGCAACTGTACAAGCACGTGCGGCAGATGGACGCGGAGAAAGCCGGCGCCTGGATCGTCAACGCCGTGCGCAAGCGCCCCTATCGCGTCGCCAACAGCGCCGGCGCCGCCTGGAGCATGGCCACCACCGCGATGCCCGGCTCCAGCGCCAACTGGAGCGGCCGCCTGGCCCGCATCAGCGGCAAGCTGCTGCAGCGCCTGGCCGATGCGCAGGCGCCGGCAGATGAAATCCCCGACGACGGGAAGCGAGGCAAGTGAGCATCCGGGCGCGCCCATTCATGGCCGCTCTTTGAGCGGACGGCAGCTCAGTCACACAGCTTCCGGAAGCCGCCGCCATCCCTATAAGCGCAACCAGACTTCCCCAGGCGTTCGTTCGACCTCAACCATTCCAGTACCGGGCCCGGTACCGGTCATATAGCGGTAAGTGAGAAAGCATAAGTCCCGTGGATTGGTCAGGTACACCGGATCGAACAACGCCGCATTGTCCCCCGGGCAGCGCGCCGAGCGTGTCAGCAGCCCCGGATGACGCCTGCTTTGCAGCTCTCGTCCCACCTGGTGACAGAATGTGTACGAGTCGGGATTGATGAGGTCCGGGGCTTCGTGCAGCTTGCGTCGCAGATCGATCAACAGTGCGTCGCAGGCGACCAGGTAGATTTTGCGCTCGCCGATGATCGGCTGCCGCGCATGCTGGAATCCCGCTTCTTCAATATGCCGCCGGCGGAAGTGATGGACAGTCTCGTGAACCGTGGTTTCCAGGTCCAGCGACCCGTACCAGACCGGGTAGGTCCCATCCGAAAAGCGGGTTTCGAACCATGGCTTGTGCACGAACGGAAAAAGGATCGCCTGTCCGTATCCAGCCTCGAAGGGCCGGTTGACAGCCGGTACCGGCCGTCGCGGTTTGGTGTCCATCTCAAAGCGATTGAACAACTCCGAGTCGATTGCATCGTCGCCGAGATCGTCACTCAGATTCTGCGAGACGCGGATGCTGACAATGTTGCGATACAGGCCGTCGGCAAAGTGGGTTGCGACGTCGTAGAGCGCCATGTAGGGAGCCTCTGCTTAATCCTTACAGCCCGCGCAGGAAGTCGAGGTAGCCTCGCATGGCGGCAATGCCCGGCAAACCTTGCTCGACCATAATCTCGACCGGCGTGAGGTTGTCGAGCGTCTTGTTGCGGGCGGTAGGCCAGCGGTACACAAGCTCCCGGTTTTGCGGGTAAAGCAGGCGCAGGCTCTTGTGAATTCCGAACAGATTGCCGACGCGATCCAGAAGGTCACGGCTGTCCGGTAACGGAGCACCCTTGCGATAGCGGCTGATTGCGGTGCGGCTATTCTCGGAAAGGCCCAGGAGCGCCGCCGCGGTGCTTTGATCCACCTTCCAGTGCTCGAAGAGGCGCGTCACCATCTTCGCCAACCGCATCCGGTCCTCTGAGGAAACCGGTCGCCTGCCCGTCTGGACCTCGGGAATATCGGCATCTGCGATTGCGTGGGACATGGGCAAAGATTCCGTTCACATGCGGACATATAATGTCCGCATACGGACTAATAAGTAAAGTCCTTGGCTCGCGGCGAGGATACCGAGGCGCTCCAAGATGATTTAGATTTTCTAATTCATCCAGGCCTTATCAGTATCCAGAGCTGCGTAGCGCGCACTGCGAACCCCTGGATACCGGCTTTCGCCGGCATGACGGGATTGATCTGGTTCCGCCTATTGCTTCTCCACATTCAAGAACGGAATCGGCGCCCCCGCGTAGATCGCCGTCGGCAGCACGCCGTTCCACTTCTCCGCCTTGGTCTGCTCCACCTCGATGCGGCGCAGTTCCAGCACATCGCGGTTCTGCGTCAGCGCCGCGTTCTGCACCTTGAGCGCATCGGCCTGGGCGGTGGCGATCTTCAGGTTGGAATAAGCGTCGCCATCGGCCTTGGCGCGCACCGCGTTGGCATCCGCCTCGGCAATGGCTACCTTCTGCTTCTGCTCCGCCTCGACCGTCAGCAGCTTGTTCTCCGCCACCAGGCGCAACTGCTCCTGCGTCACCTTCTCGTTGATCGCCGCCATATACGAAGGTGAGAAGGCGAAGCTGCGCATGTCGATGTTGATCACCTGGGCGCCGTAGATCGCCAGCTTGGCGCGCAGGGCATCGTTGATGTCCGCGGACACCTTGGCGCGCTGCGCAATCAGGTCCGGTGCGCTATAGCGCGCGGTGACCGCCTTGAAGGTCTCCTGCGTCGCGGTCTGCACATACGAGGACAGGTCGCCGTTGTGGCTGTACTTCTCGTACACCTCCGCCACCTTGTCGGTGGCGATGGAGTAGCGCACCGTCAGGCTGACCTTGACCGGCTGCGTATCCGAAGTGCTGCCCTCGGCGTCCTCGATGTCCGCCTGCTCGGCGCGGATGCTGAACACGCTCAGCTTCTGCCAGGGCGGCAACACCACCAGCCCCTCGTTCTCGATGCCGGTGATGCGCCCGAAAGTAGTCACCACGCCGCGGTTGCCGGTGGGCACCGTGTAAAACGGCCACAGCACGAGGAATGCGACGAAGACCAGCAACGCCACGATGGCATAGCGCACCGCCTTTCCCGACTTCGCAAGATCCAGCATGACAGTTCCCCCGTTAGTTGTTGCGGCGATTCTATAGCGCCCACGTCCGCAACGGCGTCATCGCCGGGTCAAACTGTGCGCCGGCGCAAGGTTTGGAGCCAGGCACGCGGCAGTCGTAGGGTGGGCAAAGCGAAGCGTGCCCACGCGGCCGCGCTGCCCTAAACTGCCACCATGACACGTTATCGCCGCAGCATCACTCCTGGCGGAACCTTCTTTTTCACGGTGGCCCTCGCCAACCGTCAATCCCATACGCTAACCGATGGCATCGAACAATTTCGCGCCGCATATCAACACGTTCATCTGCGACGGCCCTTCGAGACCATTGCAATCTGCGTGCTGCCGGATCACCTGCATGCGCTATGGACACTGCCGCCTGGAGACACGGACTATGCCCGTCGCTGGAACCTGATTAAAAGTGGATTTTCACGCGGCCTGCCACCCAACCCGGAGCGCTCGGACAGCAAGCGCGGCAAACGGGAGAAGGGCATCTGGCAACGGCGCTTCTGGGAGCACACCATCCGCGACGAAGACGATCTGCAACGACATATTGATTACATTCACTACAACCCGGTAAAGCATAGCTGGGCAAAACGCGTTTCCGACTGGCCATATTCCAGCTTTCATCGCCATGTCGCGCGTGGATGGCTAAGCGCCGACTGGGCTGGGGAAACTACGGACGCCGGAGGTTTCGGCGAATAAGCTGGCGCCGCCGCGTGGGCACGCTACGCTTTGCCCACCCTACATTTTCTGAATGCATCCTATAGGATACATTGTCGAGATACGCCAACGAGGACCACCATGCCTGCCAGGAAAACCAAGCTGTCCGCATTCGATGCGGCTGATTATCTCGATTCACCCGAAGCGCTCGCTGCCTATCTCAGCGACGCCTTCGCCACCAACGATGCCCGGCAGATCAGCCAGGCTCTCGGCACCGCGGCCCGTTCCAAGGGCATGTCCGCGGTGGCGAAACAAACCAGGCTCGGCCGCGAAAGTCTGTACAAGGCGCTCAGCGCTGAAGGCAATCCATCCTTCGACACCATGCTGAAGGTGATCTCCGCGCTCGGCCTCAAACTGACCGCAGAGGCTGCGTAGAATCAATCAGGCCTTTCTCACAACACCTTGTACATCACCAGCGCATCGACATAGCCCAGCCGCGGATGCAGGAAGGCTCCGGGCAAGCGCCCTACCGTCTCGAAGCCCAGGCCCTGCCACAGCTTCACCGCGCGCTCGTTGCTGCTGACCACGAAATTGAATTGCATCGCCCTGAAGCCGCGCTCGCGCGCATGGCGCAGGGAGTGCTCGCACATGGCGCGCGCCACGCCGCGTCCGCTGGCATCGGCGGCGGTCATGTAGCCGCAGTTGGCCACATGCGCGCCGCCGCCGGGCTGGTTGGCGCGCAGATAGTAAGTGCCGAGGATGCGGCCCTCGCCTTCGGCGACGAAGGTTTCGCGGTCCGCGCCGATCCAGTAAGCCAGCGCCTCGGCCTCGCTCATATCGCGCGGCAGGGTATAGGTTTCGGCGGCGCGGATGGTCGGCTCCAGGATGCGCCAGATGGCGGGGCGGTCTTCCTGGCGTGCGTGCCGGATCTGCATTGCGTTCACTTTTTCCGAATCAGCAACTAGGGGCGCTCAGCGCAGGAACGGCTCGTCCCAGTACGGCGGCGTACCGAAATGCTCCCGCAGGTACTGGATCAGCAGCCGCACCTTGGCGGGCGCGACGCCGTGCGGCCGCACCAGATGAATGCCTGTCTTGCCCCGGCTCAACGGCAGCTGCGGAAACAGCCGCACCAGCTTGCCGGAGCGGATATCCTCGCCCACCAGCCAGGTAGCCATGTGCAGGATGCCGAGGCCCTCCTGGCCGGCGCGCAGCAGGGCGTCGATATTGTTGCAGACGAAGCGGCCGCGCACCGACAGGCGCTTGCCCCGCGCGGCCTCGCCAAAGCTCCACCAGCCGGACGGCGGCGTGCCCGGCATGGTCAGGCAGTCGTGCTGCGCCAGCTCTTCGAGCCGCCGCGGCATGCCGCGCTCGCGCAGGTAGGCCGGCGCGGCGCAGGCCACGCGCACCTGCGGCGCCAGCCGCAGCGCCACCAGGCTGGAATCCGGCAGCACGCCGATGCGCAGGGCGACGTCGATACGCCGCTCGATCAGGTCGGCCATCGCGTCTTCCATGACCAGCTCCACGGTCAGCTCAGGATAGCGCCGCAGGAAGCCGCCCAGCGCCGGCACCAGATGACGCTGGCCGAAAGCCTGCGGCGCGGTGATGCGGATCTTGCCGCGCGGCACACGCTCGATGCCGGTGATGGCGCGGCGCGTGTCCTCCAGCTCGGCGACGATGCGGCTGCCGCGCTGGCGCAGCACGTCGCCGGCCTCGGTCACCGCCAGATGGCGCGTCGAGCGGGCAAACAGGCTGCTGCCAAGCTGGCGTTCCAGCGCATCGATCTGGCGCGCCACCGAGGACGGCGCCATGTCCAGCAGCCGCGCCGCTGCGGAGAAGCTGCCAGCCTCGCACACCTTCAGGAACAGCGCGAGGCGCCCGGCGAAGCCTTCGACATTCTCCTGTGCGGCTGGCGCAAAAGTCTTTGGCATACGCAGATATTTTTTCGCGGCGGCTTAAAAGTCAAACTGCGCGCCCTGAAGCTGAGCCCCGCTCCCGACCCCCGGTCCAATCCCGATCCGGTCCCGATCAGCGCAGGCCAGCCGGCGCCGGACGCAGCGTTTCCCGCCCCGCACAGCGCCGTATCACTTCATCGGCGGCAAGGAGAATCGCATGGAAAGCATCACACTGGGCAATTCCGGCATCAGCAGCTCGCGCATCGGCCTGGGCACCTGGGCCATCGGCGGCTGGATGTGGGGCGGCACCGACGAGGCGCAGGCCATCGCCACCATCCGCAGCGCCCTGGACCGCGGCATCAGCCTGATCGACACCGCGCCGGTCTACGGCTTCGGCACTTCCGAGAGCATCGTCGGCAAGGCCCTGAGCACGCCGGCCCTGCGCCAGCAGGCGGTCATCGCCACCAAGGCCGGGCTGGAATGGAGCAGCGGCAAGCCGCGCCGCGACAGTCGCCCGGCACGGCTGCGGCAGGAACTGGAGGAGTCACTGCGCCGCCTGCGCACCGACTACATCGACCTGTACCAGATTCACTGGCCGGACCCGCTGGTACCGATCGAAGACGTTGCCACGGAACTGGCGCGCATGCACCGCGACGGCAAGATCCGCGCGATCGGCGTCAGCAACTTCGATCCCGGGCAGATGGCCGCGTTCCGCGCCGCCGCGCCGCTGCACACGGTGCAGCCGCCCTATAACCTGTTCGAGCGCGGCATCGACGCCGACGTGCTGCCCTACGCCGCCGGCAGTGGCCTCACCGTGCTGGCCTATGGCGCGCTGTGCCGCGGCCTGCTCAGCGGCCGCATCACCGCCGACACCCAGTTCGAGGGCGACGACCTGCGCCGCGCCGATCCGAAATTCGCCGATGCCTGGCTGCGCTCGCGCTACCTCGAAGCGGTGCGCGCCCTCGACGCCCTGGCGCGCGAGCGCTACGGCCGCGATGTGCTGAGCCTCGCCGTGCGCTGGGTGCTGGACCGCGGCCCCACCGTGGCGCTGTGGGGTGCGCGCCGTCCCGACCAGCTCGACGCAGTGGCCGGCGCGCTCGGCTGGACGCTCGACGCGCAAACGATGCGTGACATCGACGCCATCCTGCGGCGCGAACTGGAGACCCCGGTGGGACCGGAATTCATGGCACCGCCACAGCGCGCGGCGGCCTGAAGACGCGGCCGCGAACTTTCGCGGCCGCAGCCACACTAAGTCCCACATCAGCGGAGACAACCCTTGGCCAGTCACACATTCGCATCGCCGCTCAGCGTGCGCGCGCAACTGCTGCTCGCCGCGAGCGGGCTGCTCGGTTTGATCCTTGCTCTGCCGGGCCGCGCCGCCGATCCGGCCCCCGCGGCGGCCGAGGCGCAGACCCAGTTCCATAAAGCCCCGGCCTCGGCGGCACAGCTCGAAAATCCCTACAAGGGATCGGGCTCCGCCGCGGCCGCCGGCGGCGCACTCTACGCCGCCGACTGCTCCGGCTGCCACGGCCGCAACGCCGGGGGCAGCGGCAACATCCCGGCGCTGGCGCACAGCCGCGTGCAGCAAACCACGGACGGCGAAGTATTCTGGTTCATCACCAAGGGATCGGCCAGCGGCGCCATGCCGTCCTGGGCCGGGCTGCCGGAACAGCAGCGCTGGCAGATCGTGACCTACCTGAAAACCCTGGTGGACGTGCCCACGGCATCCGCCGCGCCGGCGGCAGCCGTCTACACCACGCCGCAGTCGGCGCCGCCGCCGCCCGCGCCCTTCACCGACTTCCGCTTCGAGGCGCCGGGCACGCAGCGCAAGATCACACTCGGCGATCTGCCCGCGCCCTACGCCACCGGCTCCTCCGGCAACGCACCGAGCGTCGTGCAACGCCCGGCGGACGTCTGGCCGCAGGCGCCCGCGGGCTTCAAGGTGAATCTGTATGCCAAGGGCCTGCACACGCCGCGGGTGATCCACGCCGCGCCCAACGGCGACATCTTCGTCGCCGAGAGCGACGCCGGGCGCATCCGCGTGTTTCGCGGCATGAAGGCGGACGGCACGCCCGAGCGCTCGGAGATTTTCGCCGGCAATCTCAAGCAGCCCTACGGCATCGCCTTCTATCCGGCGGGGCCGAATCCGCAGTGGGTCTACATCGGCGATACCGACGCCATCCTGCGCTTCCCCTACCACAGCGGCGACCTGCAGGCCGGCGGCCCGGCCCAGCACCTCGCCGACCTGCCGCACGGCGGCGGCCACTGGACGCGCGATCTCGTCTTTTCCGCCGACGGCAAAACCCTCTACGCCGCGGTCGGCTCCGGCTCCAACGTCGACGATCCCGACACCAGCCCCGCCGAGAAGAACCGCGCCGATATCCTGGCCTTCGATCCCGACGGCGCCAATATGCGCGTCCACGCCTGGGGCATCCGCAATCCCTCCGGGCTGGCCATCGATCCCGCCGACGGTCAGCTCTGGTGCACGGTCAACGAACGCGACGGCCTCGGCGACAACCTGGTGCCGGACTACATCACCAGCGTCCGCGCCGGCGGTTTCTACGGCTGGCCCTGGTGGTACCTCGGCGCGCACCAAGACCCGCGCCACGCCGGCAAGCATCCCGAGCTGAAGGAGCAGGCCATCGTGCCCGACGTGCTGTTGCAGCCGCACAACGCCTCGCTGCAGATCGCCTTCTACGAAGGCCAGCGCTTCCCCAGGGAATACAGCGGCGATCTGTTCGCCTCCGAACACGGCTCCTGGAACAAGTCGGTGCGCGCCGGCTACGAAGTGATCCGCGTGCCGCTGCACCAGAGCGGCAAGGCCAGCGGCGAGTACCAGGACTTCCTCACCGGCTTCGTGCTGCCGGACGGCAGCGCCTGGGGCCGGCCGGTGGGCGTCGCCGTGGCGCCGGACGGCTCCCTGCTGGTCACCGACGACGGCTCCAACTCGATCTGGCGCGTCGACTACGTTGGCAAGCAGTGATGCACTTGCGAAGACCGGCTAGCCGGATGTCGCCCGCGCATACAGCCCCGCCATGCCCGACGCGGCGACGCAGGCGTCCGGAGCGTCCTGCGGCACGGTGAGCCGGGCGCCGTCCTGCTGGAAGCGGATCTCCAGGCAGTGCCCGCCGCCGTCGGGCCGCACACCGATCGGGTTGATGTAGTCGTAGGCGAAACTGTCGCCCTGCAGTTTCGCCACGCCCCGCAGCTCGCGCTCCATGGTGTGGACATGCGGCGTGGTGGTCCACTCGAAGCGCACGTCGAATTGCAGCAGGCGCGGATTGAGCTGCTGCAATACCAGCTCGGCATGCGAGGACGCATGCGTCTTGGGGTTGTCGACCGGCGCCGGATCGATGCGCTTGTAGGTGCCGGTCACCGCGCCGACCGGACGCGCCGGGGCCGCCGCCGGCGTCGACTGGACTGGCGCGGGAGCTGGAGCAGCGGAAGATGAGGAAGATGCAGGCGGCGATGGCGCGGGTGCTGGCGGCGGGGCCGGCGCGGGCTTGGCCGCCTCTTCACTCTGCGGCTGTGGCGCAGGTGCGGGCGCGGATGGCGGCGTTATCGCTGGTGCCGGCGGGACCGCCTTCGGCAGTGCACCCTGCAAGACGGGGGGCAGGAAGCGGATAGATTGAGGCCATAGCGTCAGCACCGTAAGGCCCAGCACCAGCAAGCCGGCCACCGGCAGAAACAGCACCCAGATCCAGTTCGACTTCTTCGGCTTTTTCGCCGGAGGCCGCGCCGGACTCTTCGACACTGCAACCGGCTCGGCCCGCCGCGCCTTGGCCGGCGCCGACGGCGCTGGCGCTGCTGTTGACGCAGAGATCGGCGCTGCCGCCGGTATCGGTGTCGGTGCAGCGGGTGCGGGTGCCGGTGCCGCCGCCTCCACTACTGGCTCCGGAGCCGCCGGTGCAGGAGTTGTTGCAACTGCAAGCGGCGCCGCGGTTACCGCCGCTTCAACCGGCGCGGCTGTCGCCGCCGCCACTACAACAGCCGGGGTGGACAGCGGCGACTCCGCAACCACGGCAACCGGCTGCGCCGCCCGGTTATAGATCGCGGCGAATTGCGACTCGGCCGGTAGCCAGTTCTGCAAACCCGATCTCCACACCAGGTCCGCCCGCTGCAGATGGCCGGACTGCGCCATCTCCACCATGGCCGGTTCGCCCAAGGGACCGACCGTCTCCTCGCCGCTGACGTAATACCAGCGGCTACCCGCCGGGTCCGCGCCCGGAGCGGGCGGCGGCGCGGCGGATACCGCGGGCGCGGCGCCTGCCGCAGGCGGTACCAGCAAGGGCGTCAAGCGGCGCGGCCCGAAGGCATCGAAAGGATGGCGGTCCGGCAGCACCCATAATATGAACAGCCCCAGCAGGCTCAACAGGCTCAGCAGGGAGCCCAGCGATCCCGCATGGCCCTTGGCCCGGGCATAGTCGCCGCAGCCCGCAGCCCAGCAGTAAACCCCGCCGAGCAGCAGCGCGGCGATGACCAGGTTCGAAACATCCGCGACCGCCGCATCCGCGTCCGGCATGTTCTGCAGGCGCCAGGCCAGCAGGGGCCCGCAGCTGGCTTGCAGCAACAGTCCGACCCACAGCCCCCATTGCACGTTCGGCTTGTATTCAACCAGCACGTCGTCTCCTCCGGGTCATGACAGCCTGACGATCTGTTCATATATTCGCTCAAGCGGAGCATCGACGACAGGGGCGGCAACGCGCGATGCGTGGCGTGCAACCGTTCGCCGGAGCCGCGCCCGTACGGCGCGATACAGCGCTTATGTCCGCAGTTTCACTCTACAACGCCGGACGCCCCGCCCGGCTTCACCGCCGCTTGCAGCAGCCCGATCAGCTGCTCCGACTGGGCCATCGAGATCGCGCCATAAAACACACTCTCCCCGGCCCCGCTCGAAAGCTCCAGGCCCACCGCTTTCCGCGGCCCTCCATCGAGCGCGTAAACCCTCACCCGCGTTGCCCCGTAAGCCGACGAAGCGGCCGGCACCTCGCCCACCTTGGCGAGGATTTTCGCCCCGAATGCAAAGCCCCTGAATCCACCGTAACGAATGATCCGGTAGACCAGATATCCGACAACCAGGAGAACGAGGACGCCGGCAAGGGCTGGGATGCTCATGGAAACCCCGTGGCAATGGCGGGCACGCGAGGTCCGACACTGAGTGGATGGAAACGGATATCCGACACCCTACAAGCCGGCACCCGAATGTTCAAAACCCGCCCGAAAATCGTGGCCTTTACGGCCGCCCCGCCGGTCTTTGCAGCGCAGACCGAGGCGGCTCAAAACGGGCCCGCAAGCAACCGGCGGCCCCTGCGGGATCGGCCACGCCGGCTCATCTGACGAACGCACCCCTCGGCATAAACCGCTGAAATACAAGAACTATATTTGCGGCCGCCACCCAGGCCCGGCCCTCCGGCGCTTGACAGGGGGGAGGTGCTTGCTTTGCAATGCGATTGTTGCATCGCAGCAATCCGAGAGAATTTTTGAATGAGCAGCACCTGTATCGAGTTGTCCGGGCCGGCCGCCAGCATGGCCGCCGTCTCACCCGGCGGGCTCCGCAAGCGCAAGCCGGTCCTGTGCCGCAAGCGCCTTCTGCGTCGCGCCGCCGTCGGCATCGTCGGCACCGGCTGGGCCCTCTTTGGCGGGGCCCACTTGGGCCACGCAACCAAGCCGCAGCAAGCCGCCGCCAGCACGCTGTCCCTCGACGTGGCGCTGCAGGACGGCTCTCTGCGCATCGGCGGCCTTAGCGGCAGCGCCCCCGGCACCGCCTGGATTCCTTTCGCCAATACCCCCGTGCTGCATCATCTCGATCAGCCCTACGCCATCGCCAACGATTCCGCATCCTGGCAATTCACCGCCGACGTGCGCGAGCGCCTGCCGTTGTTCCAGGCCTCCTTCGAGCTGGCCGGCCTGCGCAGCGGCCTGGACTGGCGCCTGCTCGCGGCCATGGGCTACCAGGAATCGAGCTGGGACCCCAACGCCGTCAGCCCCACCGGGGTGCGCGGCATCATGATGCTCACCCTCGACACCGCCGACGAGCTCGACGTCGACCGCGACGACCCGGCGGAAGCCATCAACGGCGGCGCCGCCTATTTCGAACAGATCATCGAGCACCTGCCGCCGCAGATCCGCGAGCCGGACCGCACCGCCATGGCGCTAGCCGCCTACAACCAGGGCCTCGGCCACCTGTACGACGCGCGCCGGCTCGCCGTCCAGCTCGGCGGCGATCCGAATCGCTGGCGCGACGTGAAAAGCGCCCTGCCCCTGCTCGCCGAGGAACGCTGGTTCAGCCAGACCCGCCACGGCTACGCCCGCGGTCAGGAAGCAGTGCGTTTCGTCAGCCGCGTCAACGGCTACTACAACATGCTCAGCTCGCTCTCCGGCGACGAGACCGCGCCGATGGTGGCCAGCGCCGGGATGTAAGAGTGTCGCCGGCGGCAGCCGGGATCGACGCTAGCGGATCAGTCGATCCGGCGCAGATCGGCCAGGCAGTTCCTCCAGAACACCCGGGCCGCGCGCTCCAGCGCGGGACCGTATTCACGGCTCTGCGCACGCAGGCCGGGCACGTCGATGCCGGCCTGCGCCAATTCCCCGGCATGTCCCACATACCAGCGTTCGAGCGCGGCGGCCGTGACCTCCGGATGGAATTGCAGGCCGAGGGCGTGGCGGCCAAGGGCGAATGCCTGGTTCGGGTAAGCCTCGGTCGAACCGAGGTGATCCGCCGCAATAGGCAGGTCGAAGGTGTCGCCGTGCCAGTGCAGCAGCCGCAGGCCGGGTTCGAGCAGCGCTGCAAACGCCGCGAAGCGCGCGCTGTCGCGCGCGGCCTGAATCGGCAGCCAGCCGATCTCCTTGCCCCGCGTGCCGGGGTAGACACGGGCGCCCGCGGCCGCGGCGATCAGCTGCGCGCCGAGGCAGATGCCGAGCGTGGCGCGCCGGGCGTCGAGCCGGGCGCGGATCAGCGCGATCTCCTCTAGCAGGAAGGGATACTGCCTTGTTTCGTAGACACCGACCGGGCCGCCAAGCACCACCAGCAGATCCGCTTGCAGCGGATCGATGCCGCGAAAATCCGCGGTGCAGGCATCGACGCTGTCGACGCTGAATCCGGCCTCCGCCAGTGCCGGCCCCAGCGAGCCGAGATCCTCGAAGGCCACATGGGTGATTGCCAGCGCTTTGCGCATCTTGAGTTCCAGTTGAAAAAAGGGAACGGCAGACTGGGGGGGTACCCCGGCTGCCGTCCAAGACTCCCGAACAACTCAGACGAAGTAGCGGTCTTCCAGCAGCATGTCCTCGAAAAACGCGCCGTAGGGCTGCTCCGGGTGGCGGATATGGATTTCCAGCACCCACAGCAGCGGCGAGGGGCAGAAGCCGACATCCGCCATCGGCCCGTCGTAAACGGCCGCGTGGGGAAAATCGGAGATGCGGTGGCCGGACAAATCCATGTTCAGCGCCCAGCCCAGCTTGGCCGCCTCCGCCACCGCGAACTGGTAGAGCGCGGTGCCACTGGTCTTGTCGGCCAGCCATTTGTGGCGCACCAGATGGAACAGCGTCCGCGCATCCTCGGCGCAGCGGGTGTATTGCGGCGCCTGCCCGACCACGAAGGTATCGCCGCCGTCGCCTTCCCATTGCTCGAATACCGGGCCGATATCGATCAGGAAGATGTCGTTCTCGCCAAGCACCACGCCCGGCTCGGAGGGTGCGCCGAAGGTCTTGATGGTATTGCTGCCGAAGCGCACGTAGACATCGTGCCAGCCGCGCAGCATTTTGCGGGCGGCGAGCATGCCCCGGGCCATTTCCACGGCATCCTCTTCCACCATCCCCGGCTTCACCGCCAGGGCGATTTCGTGAATGGTCTCGCGCGTCATGTCGCGGACCGCCAACATGCGCTCGGTGGTGAAGGCAGCACCGACCTTTTCGAGATCGGTTCTGTCGAGGATAGCGTTCATGCGGATTCTCCTTGGAGTTGCGGGGTGGAAAACAGGGTGCGTGTCCTCAGCGCGGCCGATTCGGGGCCGAGCCGCAGGTGCAGGCCATCGAGGCCGGGCGACAAATGGATCTGGCAGGCCAGGCGGCTGTGGCTTTCCACGCCGGGCAAGCAGGCCAGCAGGTTGCGTTCGGTGACGGACGGCGGCGGCACACCAGCGTCCGGATGCAGATGCACCAGGCAGGTACCGCAGGACTGGCGGCCGCCGCAGACGCTCAGCACCGGCAGGCCCGCGGCCTTGATCGCGGAGAGCAGGGTTTGACCGGCCCGCGCCTGAAGGCTGGTGCCGTCCACCGTGATGGTCACGGCGGCAGCGGCATCGCCGGGATCAGCCGCGCCCGTAGCCGGCTCAAAAGCGTCGGCCTGAAACGCCGAGCCGGCTAGGCCGTGCGCGGCGAACAACCGGCGCGCGCCTTCCACCATGGCGGGATTGCCGCAGGCATAAGCCCGGGCGAATATCTGGAACTCCATCTCCCCGGCCGCCACCTGCTGGCAGTGGCCGACCGCGCCACCCCAGCCGGCGCCCGGCGCCGACAGCACCGGCACGAAGCGGAACCCCGGGTAACGCGTGTGCCACTGGTCCAGCTCGTCGAACAGGTAAAGCTGCTCGCGGGTGCGGACGCCCCAGTAGAGCGTGACCGGCGCCGTTGAGCCTTCGGCGATGGCCTGCTCCAGCAGAGCCCGGAGCGGGGCAATGCCGGTGCCGGTGGCCAGCATCGCCACCGCGCCCCCGGCATCGCACCAGCCCATGCCGCCATAGGGACCGCTGATCCGCAGCACATCGCCTGCAACGGCGGAATCCAGCAACGCCGCGGAGATGACTCCGCCCGGATGGCGCCGCAGATGCAGCTCGATCAGGCCATCGGGGCGCGGCGCGGTGGCCATCGAGAAGCTGCGCCCTGGCCCGCAGCCGTGCTGCAGGGACAGGTACTGGCCGGGACGGTAGGGGAACAGCCCGGCGGCGCGCAGGATCAGCCGCCGTACGCCGGGCCCGGCCTCCTCGATCCGCACCACCCAGGCATCCAGCGCGCGGGGCGTGATCTGTGGAGTTGAATCCCCGGACATCGTCAGGCAACCGGACCCGACAGACCGGCTTCTTGCTCGCCCTGCAGGACCCGGTACCTGCCGTGGGCGGTTTCCAGATCGGCGCGGATGATGCCGGTCGCGCTCGGCTTGCGGCGATGGAAGAACACGATCCATACCGCGCCCACGGCGATGTAGGCCAGGAACAGGTAGGGGAAGTACAGGGTCGGCGCCGGCGGCACCGGGTAGACACTGCCCACCGCCGGGATCAGCAGCAACAGCAGCGAGGCGGCGCAGACCGCGAGGTCCTTCGGGCGCAGCTCGCGCAGACGCTTGAGGTAAGCCGGAGCCGCGATCGAGATCAGCACGTACGGCACGATGAAGCCGAACGCCGCCAGCGTGCCCACCCAGTTGAAGATATCCAGCGGCTCCTGGTGGAACATCACCAGGACCGCCGGCACCAGGAAGGCGATCGCGGCCATGATGCTCACCGCGATATGGGGCGTGGAATTCTTCGCATGGGCCGAAGCCGTGGAGGAGTGGAAGATGCCGTGACGGCCCATGGCGAAGATGACGCGGCCGCCAGCATTGACGCAGGACAGGCACAGCGCGAAGAAGCTGAGCATGGCACCGGCCGACAGGGGCGCCTGCAGCACGTCCCAGTGGGCCAGCTGCGCCATGACATTGAGCGGCGCGTCGATCTTGTCGAGCGGATCGGCATAGCCCCGCGTGCCGAGGACCATCACATAGGTCACCACCACGAAGAAGCCGCCGGCGATGACCAGGCTCCAGATGACGGCGCGCGGAATGTTCTTGAGCGGATTCTTCGCCTCGTCGCCGAAGGCGGTGGCGCATTCGAACCCGACCA
>Ga0302313_10000165_pt1 | contig 62216 bp, 54 predicted proteins | sample III_Palsa_N2_2_FD_200454 | JGI IMG/M metagenome (GOLD analysis project Ga0302313, IMG submission 200454) | Peat permafrost microbial communities from Stordalen Mire near Abisko, Sweden - III_Palsa_N2_2 | ecosystem: Environmental > Terrestrial > Soil > Palsa > Peat permafrost | place: Sweden...
CGGGATTCCTGGCTCTTGATTTCCTTGGGGGCTCCGACGCGCATCGCAATCTCCTGTACTCTGTCCATGGAGCATAGCACCTGATCACTGAATTTTTCCGCCTAATACTGCGCAGAATGCCTTATGGATCGACAGGAACCACTGCATGAAGACGGAATCATGAAGAAATCTGCCAACGCTCAAGAGCTTGACGACATTGACTGCCGATTGCTTCGCCGGTTGCAGATCGACGGACGGATCAGCAACACCGATCTCGCCCAGGCGACGGGCATGTCGGAGTCCGCCTGCCTGCGCCGCACCAAATTGCTGGAAAGCCGAGGCCTGATCGAGCGTTTCGCCGCCGTGCTCGATCAAAGGGCCGTCGGCTTTCCCTTAAGCGTGTTTGTCAGTGTCACCTTGTCGGCCCAATCGGAGGGGGCCCTGCGCGCTTTCGAAAAGGCGATCACCGAGATTCCCGAGGTGATGGAATGCTATCTGATGACCGGTAGCGCCGACTATTTGCTGCGGGTCGTGGCGCGGGACGTGGACGATCTTGAACACCTCCACGCGACACGTTTGACCAGACTGGCGAACGTGGTGCGCGTAAACTCCAGCCTGGCTTTACGGGCGGTGGTTAAGCGCGGGGTTCTGCCGCTCTAGCAGCTGGCAGGCGTCGGCCGGCGCGCCTGGCCAGGACCATCCAAACAAACACCCGTGCGCCGGCGACGACTGCCGGAGCGCCAGGCCTAGTGTCTGCTGTCGCCTTGCGGTGGGCGCCGCCAGCCCTGCCTGGCTTCCGCCTCCCGCCATCATGCGGCGCCCAGATCTGCTCTTATGAAGCCAGATGCCCCAGGCAGTCGCCCTCTTTGGTGATGGCAAGGGGCCGCCGACACAGGACAGTCCCCTCGCCCTGCCATTTCAATTCCATCGGGTCGCTTCCCAAAGCATCGAACCGGTGCACATAGCCGGCGACCTCGCCGGCGGACACGGCGTCGCCCAGCACAAAACGTGGTTCGAACAAGCCGTCGCACGGCGAAAATAGAAAATGGGCGGCGCCGTCGACCTTCAAGATCCGTGATGGCTTCTCTGGCTTGACCGGACCGCCATCCTTAAGCGTTCCGATGTGGCGCAGGAAGCGGCGCAGTCCTTCCTCGCCAATGCGCAGACCCTCCCGGCTGACCTGCGCGGCGCCGCCGAGTTCGGGACATAACCAGAAGGCCCCGGCCCGCTGCGCCGCGGCGGCGACCGTCCGATCCTCGTTTAGCAGGTTCATATATATGGATACCGGCGCGCCAAAGGCCTGCGCGATCCCGGAAGCCCTTTTGACCTCCTCCTCGTTCGTCGATTGCGGAATTTGAACCAAGGGGATGTATTCGAGCGACGCGCCTCCCGAATGGAAGTCGACGACGTAGTCAGCGGCCGCCAGAAGCTCACGCTCGATGAAATCGGCCAGCATCTCGCTAACCGAGCCATCGCGGTTGCCCGGGAATAGGCGATTGAGGTTCCTTGCATCGATGGCCGATAATCTTGTGCCATCGAGAAAAGCCGGGGGGTTAATTGCCGGTATCACTATAATACGGCCGGCTATATCGCTTTGCTTCATCTCGCGGGCAAAACGTGACAGGGCGATGGGACCTTCAAATTCGTCGCCATGGACCGCCCCCATCAGCAGCACCGTGGGCCCATCGCCGTTTACGATGACCGTGAACGGTATGGGCACATAGCCATATGCCGATCGGTTGGATGAATAGGGCAAGCGATAGTGGCCAGAACGCTTCCCGTCCGACGTCATGTCGATATCAGTATTGATTAGGCTCGGCTTGACCATCGGCAGTCCCCTAGAGTGAAGCAAGTTGGCCCTTGTGAAAACTCATGCGATGCATCACTCGCGTGTTCACGGCGCGCGGATAAAAAATTGAGCGATCAGGCTCGCGCCGAGGAAGGTGCCCGCATTGGCGCAAAGCGAGACGACAACAATGCGCCAACCGAGTCTTCGGAACGCGGGGACGTCTTTCGCTATCGAAAGCCCGGCTATTGCGAGAATAGGGGTGGCGAGAGAAAGAAAATTGATCGGTGCGGTCAAGGCCGTTACCGTCGCCGACAATTTGAACACAGGCATCGTCGCCAGCATCGCCAAGGCCGAACACCAGATTATCGCTGGGATATAGCCCCGAGTGACTCGATATAGGCCATAACCGCACGCGCTGATCGCCACGATGATCAGCATACCGCCGATCATCGAAAACGATATCGGAACGCCGCGGCCGATCCAGTCTCCAATCAGAGCCAGCGCCGGCAAAACCAGCCAACAGACCCCGGCCCAAGAGATCGACAGACCTTTCCCGTCGTCGTGGTCGGCCTCCTCATCGTCGGCGTCACTATGGTCGGCGCCCTCGTTGTCGATCGCCGAAGACATTGACGCGCGGCGTCGTCCCAGGATCGGCTCAAGAATTGCGTAGGCCCGGATCGTAAGCGGAAGGGATATCAGCACCGTGAAATAGGTGCCGACCGTCGTTGTGACGAGATTGCTTGCCGCTGCATATGTCGCGAGGTCGGCGCCGACAGAGGGGGGGAAGTGAGCCGCGATGGCCGCAGACGCCGCCGCCATCATGGTTCCAGATCCGATCCCAGCGCCCATGGCGAGCGCATAGGGGCTAAGCCAGCCGGTACTGGTCAGCCAGCCAGCAAACAGGGCGATGAAGACGGATCCGATAACTGTGCCGGTCAGATATTCGGCAAGGACGCCGCGTCCTTCGGGTGAGTTCATACCGAAGCGCTCACCAATAATCGCAAGGCTGGGCTCCCGCCCGACCGAAAAGGTGGCGCCAATCGCTTCTCGCTTGATCCCCAAGATAAGGGCGACCGGCAGCCCGAACACCAGTGTTCCCAGAAAGTGCCCGAACTCCTGGAATATCAGCGCCCAGCCAGCCTTCAGCACGGTCGGCAGAGAACTTCCGACGAGGAGACCGAGCTTGGTGATGAAAAGCAGCAGTGCGGGCTGCAAGAGCTTCGTCGCGATACCCTGCTCGGCCTTAGCGAGGCCCACGAATCTTGGCAGGAACGGCGAAGCGAGGCCGAAGATCACGCCTCCCAGGAGCGCCCACACCAAGGGAAGGATCGTCAAGTCGCCTAAGCCGATGTGTAGCTTTACAGGGCCGGCGGCATTCGCTGCCACTGTTATCAACAGAGCGACGGCGACGAGCTTTAAGACGACATCCACTTTGGGACGTCGAATCGGTCCCACTCGAAGCCCAGTTGGCGGCGCCTCATCCATGTCTGGGACCATAATTCGACACGCTTCCTCGCCTGGCGTCCTCAGGACTAGGGCGTTCAGCGTATCCCAGCGAAAACGCCCCGCGCCGCTCTACAGGGCTCGTTGGCCTCACTGCCTTCGAAGGTCGATGGACTGGCATGACTACGATTTCCGACCGTCCATCGCCTTGGATAACGAAAAGCGCTTCCCGACATACGAGCCTTGGAGGGGCCATGTGATCCGCGAAGCGGTGAACCTTGGGACGAAGAGGCGCGCCCGTCGCCCCAAGGAACAGCAATTAGAAGGACATGATGGTCCGCACACCAAACACCCGAGGCGGCAGAACCTCGTCTCGAGTGTAATTGTAGAGTGCTGGCTGGTATTTGCTGGTAATAGCGAAGGTATTCGAGACGTTGTTAACATAAACGCTCACGTCGATCGGACCATGATGGAGCGTGATCTTGGCGTCCAGCATAGCATAGGCCGGAACCTGCAGGATCGGGTCGAATGGAGGCGAGCCCGTACCATTATAGTGGGAGCCGACATACCTGTAGTACAGACCGTAGGTGACCTGGTTGTTGTCGCCCCAATCCTGCAGGTATTCGGCTTGGGACGACACCGTCCATTGCGGAACAAATGGGAAATTGTCGCCGGCCACAAGGGACCCGACGGGCGAGCTGAAGTGATCGAAGATGGCGTCGACGTAGGCAGTGTTCAGGCTAAGCCGTATTTCCCGTGTCGGATTATAGGTCCCCTCGAATTCGAAACCCCGAGAGCTGGACTGACCGACGTTTGCGGTCGCGCCGACCGGAAGGCCGGTCACCGGACTGATAACCTCCGTCGCCAACTGCTGGTTGCGGAGCTGCACATAGAAGCCGTCCGTCTGGATGTAGAGGCGGTCGTCTAGCAGCTTGGCCTTGACGCCGACTTCATAGTTGATCGAGGTTTCCGACTGGAACGGGATTCCGACGGCTGCGGAGCTGCCCGGAAACTTGTCGAAGCCGCCCGGCTTAAAGCCCTCCGAAACCGTGACGTAGGTCGAGAGGTCCGCAGTCCAGTGATAGGTTATCGATCCGGACGGAGAGAAGTTGTCGAACCGTCTCGAATTCGTACCATCATAGGTATTGGACTCATCCACACCAGGTAGGATCACGGTTCCGGCCTGCCGGGCCTCGGATTCCTCGGTGCTGTACCGGGCGCCGAAGGTCAGATCGAGCTTCTTGATGGGATGATAGGTTGCTTGGCCGAAGCCAGCGTCCCCGTTCCGGTGGAACGTCGTCGCATCATGGATGTCGTTGGAAGCGCTGAAGAATGCAGGCGCATAGCAGCTGCCGCAGGTTACAAAGCTGACTCGCCTGGCTTGATTGTAGGTTTCTTGGAAATGGTAGTAACCAACCAACCAATCGACCTGGGCGCCGATGTTTCCAGAGGCTCGCAGTTCCTCTGAGAAGAGCTGTTGGTTGGCCGATTGAGCCTCATAGTTGTCGGCATAAACATTGGAGTCAAAGTCGTAATAGTAGAATGTATTGGTCTTGTTCCAGCCGGTGATGCTCGTCAACTTGATGCCGCCCAAGTTGTAGTTCACCGTGGCCGAGGCGTTGTCCGTCGACGCGGTGGACGGGACCTTGTTGTCATCAAGCGTTATATATCGGTCAGACCCATCATCTGGCACGCCGTAGCCTGCGTAGCCGAACTTGTCCGAGGAGGTCCCGGCCCGCAGGATCACCTCAAGATCGTCCGTCGGCGTGGCGCGCAAGGTCGCCCGGATGGCGTTTTTGTCGGAGTTGTCCTGGTGCTGTCCGAGGGTCACGTTCTCGAGGTAGCCATCGGTGTGGCTATCCTCGCCCGAAACGCCAAAGAACAGCTTGTCGGCGATGATCGGCCCCGAAGCCGTGCCGCCGAGATTGTAGGTGTTGAAACTTGCGCCCTCCGCGAGGACTTTTGCGTGGTAAACGTCCCCCGGCAGGTCCGTCGTTATGCTGATGGCGCCGCCTTCCGTATTCCTGCCGAACAGGGCGCCCTGCGGGCCCCGAAGAACTTCCACGCGCTGCACGTCGAGGAAGTTGGAGTCAAAGGCGAGGCTTGGCTGGTAGACGCCATCAACGAAGGTGCCGACCGCGGGATCGTTCGACGCCGTGGCGCCGACGCCGCGAATGACGAGAAAGGTCTCGTTGGGGGCCGGGCCAAAGGTGGTGTTTTGCGAAATGAAGAGGCTCGGAACCGTGCCGACGAGCCCGCTGACCGATTTGACGCCCGCGCGCTCCAACTCAACGCCACGCAAGGCGGTCACCGACACCGGAACATTCAGCAGCGTTTCGTTCTTCTTCCGCGCGGTGATGACAATCTCGGCCACCGAGGTTGAATCGCCAGTCGCCGGCGGCCCATGACTGATCGGCGCCGGGCCGCTGATCTGAGCCAGCGCAGGCAGGGCCAAGCCCAGCGTGGAAGCGCCGGCCAGGAACGCGAGCAAGCCGCGCCTTTTGGTTTGAAAACTCATCAATTCATTACCCCCTCTTTGCCCCATTGATAGCGATACCCAACTATTGAGTCGCGCGATCGAGGACGTTCTCAAGATATTCCGTTGAGCGTAACTGTTGCTCTCCGCGCCTTTGTCAATCACAGACAATCTTATTCATTGTCCCAGGCCTTTTTCATCGGATGAACGAAGCCTGCCTTATTTCCTTCATACTCCCGCGACCTCGCCGCCATGCCAAACTCAAAGAACTCTCTCGAAGTAATGAGGAAAGCTCATCAGTCAGCGCGCCGTCTTGTTAAGGTGAAAGCATGCCGCCTCAGGTCCTTGCGCTATACGCACCACGGGCTCCGTGAGCTCGAGCAAGCGATCTTTTCAGCCACATAACCCCATGAAATAAAGTGGCTATTTCGTGCGGCGCACAGGACGGCGATGTTCGCCATCGGCGTCTTGCAGGAATGGCCTTCACCTTGGAAAGGTCCCGGAGGATCAGGCCGCCGTTCCAGCCTTATTCGAGCTGTTGACACGCCGGTGCGGGCTCCGCTGCGGGCCTAACGGCTTTAATCCAGGCCATATCCGCCGCAAACGCCTTCGGGACGATGCTGGTCGCCGACCACCCCGCGCTCTATAGCTGAGCCTGCATCAAGAGTTGGGTCTTCGCCCAACGCCAACCTGCTTCCCGAGCAAGGTGGCGCCCCATTTGGGAGATGCGGCCGAGACGGCAACTAACCGGGCGACCCACCGCCGACCCGTGTCGAATTTGAAGATAAGGCTGCTGCATGCCGATCAAGATTCCTGACAACCTGCCTGCCCGCGAAACGCTCGAGGCGGAGGGCGTCGTGGTGATGCGGGAGACCTCGGCCGCCCGTCAGGATATCCGGCCGCTTCGGATCGGCCTGTTGAACCTCATGCCCGACAAGCCTCGCACCGAAACCCAGTTTGCGCGGTTGTTGGGGGCAACGCCTCTGCAGGTGGATCTCACCCTCGTCAAGCTGGCCAGCCATACGCCTCGGAACACGTCGGCCAGCCATATGGCCGCCTTCTATAGGACCTGGGACGACGTCCGCACGGAGAAGTTCGACGGCTTCATGATCACTGGCGCGCCCGTCGAAACACTCCCCTTCGAGCAGGTGGCCTACTGGGATGAGCTTTGCCGCATCTTCGACTGGACCCAGACACATGTGCACGCCAGCTTGACCGTCTGCTGGGGCGCACAGGCGGCCATCCAGCATTTTTTCGGCGTTTCCAAGCACCTGTTGCCGAACAAGCGATCGGGCGTCTACCGGCATTCCAATTTGGCGCCGACCTCTCCGTACCTGCGGGGCCTGTCAGACGAGATCGAGATTCCGGTGTCCCGGTGGACGGAGATTCGCCGTGAAGATTTGCCGCCCGGCGGCGAATTGAAGGTGCTGCTGGATTCGGAAGAATCCGGACTGTGTCTCTTGGAGGACAAGCAGCGCCGGGCGCTACACATGTTCAACCACCTCGAGTACGAGACGGCGAATTTGGCCGAAGAGTACGCCCGCGACCACGCGGTCGACCCTCGAACTCCACCGCCTCGCAGCTACTTTCCCGAAGATAACCCGAACAGGGCGCCAACGAACCGCTGGCGCAGCCACGCGCATCTCCTGTTCGGAAATTGGCTGAATGAAATCTATCAAACCACGCCCTTCGATCTGGCCGACATAGGTCGTTGACCGACGTGGCCCGGTCGGGAAGTTGTGATCGCCGACACCGGGCGCGAAGCGGCCAATGGTCCATTCGTCGCCACCGACCGGGCGGGCTGTCTCAGCGTGCTGAATTCATCGCCTTAGCCAAGGCCGCGCGGCTGTCTCGCTCAGCGGTCTGGGTGATGGCGGCATGGCGCTCCCACTGAAAGCCGTGAAAGCCGCCGGGATAGACGTGCAGTTCGACCGGAACCCCGCTGCGCGCTAGCCGGCGGGCATATTCGAGGTTCTCTTCGAGAAACAGGTCCAGGGCGCCCACCGCGATATAGGTCACAGGCAGACCGCTGAGCGCCTCAGCGCGGGCCGCGGCGGCGTAGGGCGACACGCCATGGCTGCCCGGCTCAACGCCCAGCAGGCTTGACCAGCCAAAATGGTTTCGCTGCGGCGTCCAGATGAACTCGCCGACATAGGGATTGGGATCGGTGGCGACACAGGTGCGATCGTCGAGCATCGGACAGATCAAATGTTGAAAAGCGAGGCCATACTCACCGCGGTCGCGCACCAGGAGGGCTAGAGCCGCAGCCAGGCCGCCGCCCGCGCTTTCGCCCATCACGCCAATACGAGCGGGATCGATCAGCAACTCGCTGGCGTTGGCGACAATCCAAGCTAGGGCGGCGTAACAGTCCTCGACCGCGCCGGGAAATCGCGTCTCAGGCGCCAGCCGATAGTCGACCGAGATGAGGCAGCAGCCCAAATCCGCGGCCAAAGGCCGGTGTAAGGCCTCTTGGCTGGCGACGGAGCCCATCACATAGCCGCCGCTGTGCATGTGAAGAACACAAGGCAGCGCAGCCTGCACGCCCTTGGGCCGATAGATGGTGACCATGACATCTGGCTCACCCCTGGGCCCCGGCGCGGGTCGGACAGTCATCTCCGAACGGGCGATATCGTCGGGTTGGACCGCGAACCGCGTCGCCGCCCCGCGCATGGCGGGGAGTATGGCTGGACCTAGCTCAACGGCTGAAACGCTATCCGCCAGCGTCAGGAGTTGCGGATCTACGAGGTGGCGGCTGCTAACCTTCATCGTGGTGCTTCCTCGGCAATGCCGCCGACGTCACAAGCGTGGCGCTTGCACGAACGACGCCCGCCCCTGGACTGGAGTGCAATGGCGCGAGAGGCCCTTCTATCGTCTGGCTATCGCGGCGGGGTTGGCGGCGAGATCGAGCTCCTCGAGGATTTCGCCCGTATGTTCGCCGAGCAGGGGGGCGTGCCGGCGCAGCTTGAACGCCTGAGCACTGAACCGGACCGTGCGGCGTACCGACTTGTAAGGCCCGGCATGCGGATGATCGACGATCGTGATCAGATTCACCGCCTTGACGTGGGGGTCCTCGGCAATGTCGGCCAAGTCGATGACCGGCATGCAGGGAATGTTGGCCGGATCACAGAACCTGACCCACTCGTCCGTCGAATGGAGAGGGGCGGCTTCGGCGATCAGGGCGTAGAGGGTGTCGAAGTGCTCGGCCCGGTCCTTCAGCCTGGCGTAGCGTGGATCGGCGGCGAGATCGGCCCGGTCGATGAACAGGAAGAAGTCGCGCCAGTTCGCGTCCGAGTACGGCAGGATGCAGGCATAACCGTCGGCCGTGCGGAAAGGCCGGCGATAGACGCTTTGCAGCCTGGCATAGCCGGGCTTGCCGCGCGGCGGACTCCAAGCGGCGGCGGCGAAGTTTTCCACCAGATTGAAATCGATGGCCGTCTCGAACATCGGCACTTCGATGTCCTGCCCCTCCCCTGTGCGTTCGCGGTGGAGCAGGCCGGCGAGGATGGCGTTGGCCACCGCCTGGCCGGCGAGTTTGTCGCAGATCACCGCCGGCGCGTAGCGCGGCTCTCCCGTCAATGGGATCGACAAGGCCGCATAGCCCGAGCCCGCCTGAATCAGGTCGTCATAGGCCGCTTTCGCGGCGTACGGGCCGTCGTCGCTGAACCCGCAGGCCGCGCAGTAGACCAAGTCAGGCTTGATCGCCCGGCAGTGCTCGTAATCAAATCCCAGCCGGCGCATCACCGGTCCGCGCAGATTATGAACCAGGACGTCTGCGGTTTCGATCAGCCGGTCGAGCGCCTTGCGATCGTCGGGCGTCTTCAGGTCCAGCACCATCCCGCGCTTGTTCCGGTTCAGGTTCAGGAAGGTGCCGGATATGCCCGGTGCGCCGTGGGGGGCGTAGGTCCGAGAACTGTCCCCTTCCGGAGGCTCGATCTTGATGACGTCGGCGCCGAGGTCGGCCAGCAGGCGTGTCGCGAAGGGCCCCATCACAACCGTCGTCAGGTCGAGAATGCGAAGGCCTTCCAACATGCCCTGCTGCTGCTGCGGCAGTCCGTCGCCGTCAGGCCTGGCGACTGAAGCGTGCTTGTCCGTCACGGCTCCACTCCGATGCTTCGTGTAACCAAGGGCTTATCGGGCGTTCCCCGGTTCCGCATGTAGTAGAGCCCCAGGCCCAGCGCCGCCCAGGAACCCAGAAGCGCCCACTTGAACACAATCGCCTGTCCGGACCTTGCCGGTTGCAAGAGCGCAAGCGACGCCATGCCGACAGAGAAGACGATAGCCAGAATTGCGACCGGCGTTCCCCCGGGCACGCGGAATCCGACATGGGTCGGGTCGCGCCTGCGCATGACCAGGGCCGCCGCGCAACAAAGCACATAGCACATGGCGGTACAGAGCGATGTCGTGTTGACGATCGGTTCGATCGCGCCCTTGCCGAAAAACAGGCCGAATATGTTGAGGGCCGCGATAAATATAACCGCCTTATCTGGCGCCCCTGTCTTATTATTTATGCTTGCAAGAAATCCAGGCACCATCCCGGCTCTCGCCTGCGCGAGCAGAAGTCGGACCGCGATCATGAATACGGCGCTCCAGGTCTTCAAAACCGAAGCAACCAATGCGATGAGTAATCCGGTTGTAAGCGCCTTGGACCACGGTAGGCGCGTCAGCGCGGCGACGGCGGGAAGGTCGCTCGCGGCGAGGACCGCCCTCGGTGCGCCTTTGGCGGCTCCCAGCACAACCAGCAGATAAAACAGGATGGCGCCGGCCATGGCGACCAGGACGAGCCGCACCACGGTTTCAATTGACGTGGATTGCGAACGCTCCTCGATCGCCTGCAGAATGCCCTGAAAGCCGCCGAAGATATAAGGCGCGCTTCCAAAAACCCACGCAGCCCCGATAAACCAGCCCCTTCCCGTCCCCGTCCGCCAAATCGGCTCGATGTTTTGAGCCGAGCCGAAAAGGAGTTCGAAGCCTACGATGATGAGCACGATGAGCAAAAAGCCGCTCGTCAAGAAATTCTGAAATCTTACGAACGACCGCGCTCCACGGTAGTTCAGGACGGCAATGGTCACGCCACTCGCCAGTGAGACGAGCAGGCCGCCAAGGCCAATATTCTGTCCAAGAATGACGTAAAGGATGGGCCCCGTGATCGGCGGCCATATGATTTCGACCAGCCAGGCCACGGCGACGCCTTCGAAGATCAGGGCGCTTAGGCAGGCGAGCGTAAACAGCCAGCCGGCAAAAAAAGCCGCCTTCTTGCCGAAGACCGCATTGATGTAGGTGACCTCGCCGCCGGTCTGAGGAAATCGAGATCCCAGCTCGGCATAAAAGGCGGCGACGAGGGCCATGCCAGCGCCCCCCGCGGCGACGCCGACCATCGCCCCGCCGGGACCTGCCTGCTGCAGCCATCCACCGAGCAGCACCACCCAGCCAGACCCAACGATGCTGCCAAACCCCAGGATCACAAACTGGTAGGGGTTGATCGACCGCTGCAAGGCCCCGGTGCGGCCGCTTTCTGGCGCGCCCTGCCCTGGCATCACCGTCCCGTGGCCCAGGCCAACCCCGCGGCCGGTAATATGGACGGACAAGACCCGCCGGCGTCGCGCCGCCTCACGGCCGACGCCGGATCGAGGATCGACCAAACGTCACCCATCAATTCTCTCCCGATGGCCACATGACCATTATTTATAAGGATCCATGATAAAGCGCATGTATCGTCGCGGATAAGCTCAAATATCTCGCGCGAATTGACGAGAAATCCTCACGGATCTACTGGCCGGTGGCCTGGGTGCGCCGACTGGCGCCTCGCTTTCGCGTTCCGGGTTTTAAGAAGCGCTAGCCGCTTGCTGCGCCATTTGGCGAATCGTCTCCAGCGGCTGAACGTCGTCAAAATCCTGACCTAACGATGGGCGGGCTTCTTCCTGAACCTCATGGCCAAAACCTCTTAGGAGGACATCAACCTGTGCGGCAAGCAGGCCGATAAGCTGAGCGACGTTCCAGTCGCCAAAGACCACATGGCGAAAGGTGCTCTGATAAAGAGTCCAGATCATCTCGGCGCATAGGTTTGCATCCAGGTCTGGAGAAACGTCCCGGCGCGCGATCCCCGCCCGAATGACCTCGATGAGTGTCATAAGCACAGGCTGCAGGCTTTCACGATCGCGGGCCTCAGACACCGTGTCGCGCTGCAGGGTGAACGCGGTGGCCGCCTTGACCAGCTCCAGCTGATCCAAGTCACGGTCGTAGGCGACGCCCATCAAACAGATCAGGGCCTCTCGGGTCTTCAGGGATTGTGTGTCGACCTTCGCCATGAGCTGACTGAGGATGATCTTTTCCCGAACCATGACCGCATTGAAGAGATCGGCCTTGTCCGCGAAGGTCACGAAGACGGCCCCTGTGGAGAGGTCGGCCATGGTGGCGATGTCCCTGATCGTCGCCGCCTCATAACCACGGTCTATAAAGGCCGAGCGAGCCGCGTCGATTAACCGTTCCCGCGTCTGTGATTTCTTATAAGCGCGTGCTGTGAAAGACAGCGCGATAGTCGATGTTTGCGCCGGGTTGCTGTTCGTCATGGCTAGCTTTCCATTTCGCGACCGAGAAGACGGCTGGGTCTGAGCACATCTAGTTGAGAAAACCGGCGGGATCTGGTGGCCCCGGCCGTAACCGGTGGATCATCGCCTCGCCGTGCGAATGTAGATGATCTGCAGGCCTGAAGCTGGCTGGGTAGGCGTCCCGTTGGCGCGTGTCCCACGGGGCCTCCCCGTGATCGCTGCATCGGGCCAGCTTGCGGCGAACGGCCCTTGCTATGCAAAGCCTTCATCCCAAAAAGGGCCGGGATCCGAATTTTCTGCGCCACGGGCGGTGGAAAGCCCGGATCCCGGCTTCAGGGGGAGGAAAAGCAGGAAGACTCCTGTCCTATGCGGCCGCGCCCGGCTTTTTTCCCAATCCCAGGGCTTCGATGACCTCGGGGGAGATGTTGTCGCCCCCTTTGGTCTCGACATGCCTTTGCACCCGCGCGCCTACGGCGGTGTTCATTTCACCGATGAAGGCCGGCCGGTTATCGCGCGCCCAGGCGAGGGACTCTTCTCGATTGACGTTAGAGGCCTGGAATTTCGGGAAGACGTAGCGAGCCATCAACTCATAGGACCGCTTCTTGCGATCCCAGTCGGCCCAATTATGGTCAAGGAGCAGATAGCAGCCAAAGCCGCCCGTCTGCTTCTCCAAACGCTCTATCTGGGCGATGGCGTCGTCGGGCGTGCCGATAACCGCCATACCCGTGGCGATCAGGGCGTCGACCGGATCGGCGTCAGGATCCACCGCCATCGGCAGGGCAGCGACATCGCTGAAATAATAGAGCCAATCCCTGATCCCGTAGGCCACGTCGGCGCGCGCCTGCTCCCGCGTTTCGGCGATATGCATTGGACCGACGAGCCGCCAGGCCGAACGATCCACGGTCTTGCCGCTGTCGCGGGCGCTCTGCTCGGCGATCTTCCAGTTCGAGGCTAGGGCGTTGAACCCGCCGGCGTTTGTGGCGCCGATCGACAGCATCCCCAGGCCGTGACGACCCATGGCGTTGGCGCCGGTCGGCGAGACCATGCTGGCGACGGCCATCTCGATCGAAGGCCGCGTGTAGGGACTCAACTGCAGGCGCGCCTCGTGCAGTTCGAACCATTCGCATGTGTAGTTGACGGTTTCGCCGCGCAGCAGCCGCACGATACAGTCCAGCGCCTCGTCCATCCGGTCGCGCTGCTTGGCGACGGGAATGCCCATCATGTGCGCATCTGACGGCAGGGCGCCCGGTCCGACCCCAAACATGGTTCGCCCACGCGTAATGTGGTCCAGCTGGTTAATTCGATCCGCCAGCATGAGGGGATGGTGGTAGGGCAGCGAAGACACCCCGGTGCCGAGCCGGATATGTTTGGTGCGCTCGGCGACCGTGGCGATGAACAGTTCGGGGCTAGCGATCACCTCGAAGCCGCCCGAGTGGTGCTCTCCGAACCAGGCCTCGTCATAGCCGAGCTGATCCATATGCTGGACCAGCTCCAGGTCCCGCTCGAGGGCGACGGTTGGATTTTCCTTGAGGGTATGAAAGGGGGCAATGAAAGAGCCAAAACGCATCTTGGGACCGAACATGGGAGGCTTTCCTTGAATATGAGAGGTCTGGCGCCGAGGATCGGCGCTGGATCAGGTGAGGCAGGAGTTGAAATGCCGGCTTGGTCATCGGCCTAAATTGCGAGACGGCGCACAGCGTCGAAGGAGCGTGGCGAGGTGAGATCGCTGTCGATCTCATCGTTTTCAGCCTGCATGCATTCACCTCCTCAAGAACGTCTGGCTTTGCGGCTCACTGTCCGGTGAAATTTCCAGCCCGGCGCTCGGCTACCGCGCGGATGCCTTCAGCGAAGTCTTTGGTGTCTCGCAGCCAGTCCTGCTCGTGGGCTTCCTTGTCGGTATGGGCCTTGACCGTCGCGGCCAGCGCGCCACGCATCGTCGCCCGGGTGGACTGCACGGCGAGCGGCGCGTTCGCTGCAATCTCGGCGGCGAGGACGAGCGCCGTCGCGCGCAGGTCTTCAAGCGGAACAAGATCGTCCACGAGCCCCCATGACAGGGCCTCTTCACCCCTCAGCCGACGACCGGTTAGGAACATCATCGCCGCGCGCTGCTCGCCGATCAGGCGCGGCAGGGTTCCGGTGAGGCCAAGGCCCGGATGAAAGCCGAGTTTTACGAAATTGGCGGCGAACCGGGCGTCGATCGCGGCGACCCGGAAGTCCGCCACCAGCGCCAAACCCAGGCCCGCGCCGACGGCGGAGCCCTGGACCGCGGCGACGATCGGCTTTTTGCAGGAGAACAACCGCACCGCCTGGGCATAAAGCGGATTGGTTTGCCCGGTGACGGTCGTCAGAATCTCGACGCGCTCGTTCGGGCTAAAATCGGCGCCAGCACTAAAGTTCTTGCCAGCGCTGCACAGCACCACCGACCGGCATTGGGGATCGCCATCCAGCGCTTCAAGGGCGTCGCCCAGGTCGCGCATAAGGGGCACGCTAAGGAAGTTGTGCGGCGGCCGGTCGATCTCTAGAACCGCCACATAGCCGTCGAAGATCAGCGAAATATCGCCATATCGGTCTTGAACACTCATCGACGTCCTCCCAACAAGTTGCGGGCCACGACCCATTTGTGGACCTCGGTCGGACCGTCGTAGATGCGCATGGTGCGGATCTTGGAGGCCATCAGCTGCAGGGGCAGCTCCTTGGTCATGCCCATGGCGCCGAAGGTCTGCATGGCGTGGTCGACAACGCTCCAGGCCATCTCCGTGGCGTAGGCCTTGATCATCGAGATCTCGAGCCGCACATCGCGCCCCTGATCGAGCTTCCAGGCGCAGTCGTAGGTCATCAGCCGCGCGGCATGGATGCGGGTCGCGGCGTCCGCGACCCACCATTGGATCGCCTGGCGCTCCGACAGCGGTTGGCCAAAGGTCACCCGTTGCGGCGAGTAGTCCACGATCATGTCCAGCGCCCGCTGGGCCATGCCAATCGACCAGGCCGCCATCTGGATGCGGCGGGCGCCGAGCCGCAACTGCATCGGCGCGAACCCCTGCCCCTCTACGCCCAGCAGCTTCCAGCCTTCGACGCGGCAATCCTCCAGCGCGATCTCGAACGTCGGCTCACCGCCGATCATCTTGATGCGCCGAAGCACGTTGAATCCGGGCGTGTCCTTATCGACCAGAAAGGCCGACATGCCGCCGCGCGATCCCTTCACCTTGTCGGTGACCGCCATGAGGATAGTGAAGTCCGCATGGTCTGCGCGACTGATCCAAATCTTGCGACCGTTGATGATCCAGCCGTCGCCATCCCGCTCAGCCCTGGTGATCATGCCAGCCGGATCGGCGCCTGCGCCGGGTTCGGAGATTGCAATCGCCGACACGGTTTCGCCGCGAACATAGGGCTCCAGATAGGCTTTACGCTGACGCTCGTTCGCTGTCGCCATCAGCATCCGCAGATTCGGGCTGTCCGGCGGTAGGGTGTAGGGCGTGATGGTCCGACCGATTTCCTCCTCGACCGCGACCAGCGCCACCGCCGGCAAGTCCGCGCCGCCGATGTCCTCGGGCGCGTCCAGGCCCCAGAGGCCCAGTTTGCGAGACACCTCGTCGATGCGGCTGATATCGGCTTTGCTGAGACCTAAGCCCTTGCCGTCAGCCTCGCGTTGAAGAACGCCGGCCTCTAGCGGCATGAGCTCATCGTCGACGAACCGCCGCACGAGGTCCTTGAGCATGCGGTGCTCTTCAGCGAGTTCGAAGTTCATCGAAAATTCCGACCACCGCAAGACATCGCAGCCTCACGGTCAGCGGATGTCGAAACGAATTCGCCACAGACAAGCAGTTGCTCGGCCAGACCAAAGTTATTAGCTTGGGGTATCGCAGTTAAGGCCGACCAATGATCGGCGATCAAACTGTCATCGTCGACCATTGCTTCCCTCCCGCGATTGCATCCATGCTATTTTGTTGAGCAGGATATTAGCGGGCCTGTGCGGCTACGCGTAAGCTCAAATACTTCTCTTGAACTGGCGAGGAATTTTCACCAATCTGTCGCGTGGCTGGATTCAAGACCCACCAAAAGGGGCAGACATGTCTGAACGAGCGCTTCCGTTACGCGGCATTACGGTGTTCGAGGCGGCGGCTCGCGCGGCTAGCTTTCACGCGGCCGCCGAGGAATTGAATCTGACGCCTTCTGCCGTAAGCCACCAAATCCGACTGCTTGAAGACATCCTCGGCGTCAGACTTTTTGAGCGGGTGGGGCGCGGCGTGGCCTTGACGCCGGAGGGCGCCGACTACGCGCGCTCGGTTCGCCAGAGCATCCGTCGGCTGCGGCTGGCCACGAGCGACATCAAGGCTCGCGGCAAAAATGGCGGGGCCTTAGACGTCGTCAGGATCGAGACGCCGCCGTCATTCGCGCGTTGTTGGCTACTGCCGCATTTGACGGATTTCATATCGCAGCATCCGCGTATCGATATCCGCCTCAACGCCCAAGGGGCGTATCTGCAAGGTGATCGATTGCCTTGGGCTCCGTCGGCGGACGCGCCAGCTGACCTCCAGATCGTTTATGGGGATTCGAGTCTTTGGCAGGACCGGGCTTCGCTCCTGTTGTCCGAGATCGTGCAACCGCTCTGCGCTCCGGCGACCCTCGCCAAACGCGTTCTGAAAGCGCCGAACGACCTGCTCCAACACACGCTCATCAGTTCGCAAAATCACATCTCCTGGGAGGAGTGGTTCGATTTAGAAGGGATTGATATCTACGAGCAGCCCGTCAACACCATACGATTAGACCCGTCACATCTGGCGATTGAGGCCGCCGTCAAGGGTATGGGCGTGATCCTTGAGAGCAATGTTCTGGCCGGGTACGAGCTGAAACAGGGTGGACTGGTGGCGCCATTTCCCGAGCTAACTCGTAGCGGCCTGTCTTATTGGATGGTTCAACCGCCGCCAAAGAAGGCGCCGTCGCCTGTTGATGCCGTGATCGACTGGCTTAAGAACAAGGCTGAAATCGGATTTGCTTAAGAGGTTGATGACGGCGAGCGCGAACGCTTGGCATCGCGCCGTGCGCTCCCCTCAACGCCAGCACCCCGCTCTGAGCTGGAAATGCTAACGCGATCAGCTGGCGACGCCGTTCAATTCAAAACCCCACCAGCCAGCCGGCCGGCGCATCGACTCGCTGTGCGAGAAAGGTGACGACCAGGGCGTCGCGATGAGCCAGGGCGGCCGGGTCAATCGGCGTTATGGGCGTCACACCGTGCAATACGCGATGATCGTCCAGAAAGACGGCGTCGCCAAACACATCCAGCGTGAACCGACCCAACGCCTCGCCGCCCGGGGTGGAGATCTCGGTGAGGCCTTCGGAAACGTTGTCGCGGGCGATCAACATGACGAGCACCCAATCGACGCCGTCGCGATGGCGACCCTCGGGGGTTGGCCGACCTTCAGTCTGCGCCGAAGCCTCGATGCGGAATTGGTGAAGCTCCACATGCCACGGCTGGTCCGCCGGCCGGCCAGAGACCGCCGTGAACAGCGATGCGCATTGTCGCAAGATCGCCTGGGTGACGGGGCTGCTCGCCACCGCCTCGGAGACCGGCGTGAACCATCGTTGGACGTCGCCATTGAGGCGATTGTAGTCGCGGCTCTGGAAGTGAGGCTGATGCGGCTTCCGCTCAGCGACGCCATCGACCACCCGGAAGGCCGCATGGCGTCGGCGCCGGTAACGGCCACCGTCCGCCATATAAAGGTCTGCGCCAAGATCGTCCCAAGAGCCGACAAATTGGCGCCAGGCCTCCGCGTCATGGCATTCGAAAAAGTCGATCGCGGCCCGGCCCGGCAGGCGAGCGTACCCAACGGCTCCAATCTGAGCTTTGAGAGCCGTTCGATTGACCAACCTCATTCTCCATCGCCAAGCGGCGCGCCCATCCGCAGAAAGCGTCAGGCACAGGCCGCAAGCGGCTAAGACGCGGCGCCGTTGAAAGCGACATCGACTTTCAAGCCGACCCTAAGCGGGACCGGCAGGCGCGCACGTCGATCCGAAACCCGTGATCATCAACAAGATGTTTGCGCGGCTCTTGACCTTTTCAGACGACATCGCCCGCTAGGCCCTAGTGTAGGCCGTCTTCACGGTGGTGAAAAATTCAGCCGCGTAACGCCCCTGCTCCCGGGGCCCGTAACTCGACTTTTTGCGCCCGCCAAACGGGACATGATAGTCGATCCCCGCCGTGGGCAAGTTGACCATGACGACGCCCGATTCGATGTTTCGCTTGAAGTCGGTCGCGTGCTTGAGGCTCGTGGTTATGATCCCCGATGAAAGGCCAAACGGGGTGTCATTGGCCATGACCAACGCCTCGTCATAGTCCCGCGCCTGGATGACACAGGCCACAGGTCCGAAAATCTCCTCTCGGGCGATGATCATATCGGCGCGCGCCTGCGTGAAAAGGGCGGGGGCGAGGTAGTTGCCCCGGTGGCGGCGCTGCAGAAGATCTCCGCCAAACGCGAGATGCGCGCCCTCCTTTCGACCGAGCTCGATATAGTCACGATCGATCTGAAGCTGGGCCTGATCGACGACCGGGCCGATTTGCGTGGTTTCTTCCAGCGCATCGCCCACCCTCAACTCCTTGAGACGGTCGACCATGGCGGTCACGAAACGGTCATGGACTGACTGGGTGGCGATGATGCGCGAGGCGGCCGTACAACGCTGACCGGTTGAATAGAAGGCCGAGTTTATGGCGCAATCAACGGCCAAATCGAGATCCGCGTCATCGAGGACGACCAGAGGGTTCTTGCCGCCCATTTCGAGTTGGAAACGACGCCCTCGCTCGAGGCTGGCCTTGGCGACGCGCTGGCCTGTCGGCTGTCCACCCGTGAACGATATCCCCGCCACATCGGGATGATCCAACAGTGCTTGACCGACGATCGCGCCTTCGCCCATCACCAAATTTATCACGCCCGCCGGCGCTCCGGCGCGATGCAGAATATCCACCAGCGCCCAGGCCAGACCTGGCACGAGTTCGGCTGGCTTGAACACCACCGTATTGCCGTAGCAAAGCGCGGGCGCGATCTTTCCCGCCGGAATTGCGATTGGAAAATTCCATGGCGTAATCAAGCCGACGACGCCAACGGGTTCTCGGGTGATCTCCACGCCTACGCCTGGCCGGACCGATGGCAGGGTCTCACCCGCCAGGCGCAGAGCTTCGCCAGCGAAAAAGTCGAAGATCTGCGCAGCCCGTATGGTCTCGCCAATAGCTTCCGGAAGGGTCTTGCCTTCCTCGCGAGCGAGAAGGCGCCCAAGCTCGTCCTTCCGCTTCAAAAGCTCAGCCGCGGTCCTGCTTAGGACACCGTGCCGCTCTAGGGGCCCGCTGCGTGACCACGCCGGGAAGGCGGCCGCGGCCGCCGCGACGGCGGCTTCAACGTCTTCGGCGTCGCCCCAGGCGTAAAGCCCGACAACTTCATCCAGATTTGACGGGTTGATATTCTCGTACGGAGCGCCGGAAATCCATTCGCCACCGATCAAATTGCAATTCAGATCGAACACCGCTTCACCTACTCCATGAATCGCGCCGTGTGGACTGGCGCCTCAACCTAGGAAGACCCACCGTCCGGGGTAAACATTGGTCGGCGTGACAGGGCTCGCATCGCCCAACCCCCGGCGCGGCAGGGTGGCCGCGATCCAACAGTCCATGCGACACCGGCTGATCTACCCTAGAGATAAGGTTTGGTCTGGCGCTGACCTGAAGATGTTGCTCTGCCGCATGAGTGACGGTGACCTTTGGAGTTGGCCGCCTGATTGGGGCGCCATAACGCCGAAGCCTCTTCGGTCCGGACCAAAGGTCCGAACCGAAAAGACGTCAGGATTTTAGAAAGTCCGGCTCGCCGAGATACCGATGGTGCGCGGACGGATCGTCAGCAGCGCCAGAGGGTCCTGCGTCGAGTTGATAGCGGAGATCTGCGCGCGGTCGTTGCCAAGGTTGCGGGCAAACACCGTCGCGGTCCACGGTCCCGTGTTGATCGCGGCGCGAAGACCGAACAGGGTGTAAGACTCAAGCCCGACATTGAAGGGATTGTCGGCCAGGTTGGTCTGGCTGTTCATACTGCCGCGGTAGGTGATGTCCCCAGCCACCGTCCAGGTCATGGTGTTGTTGAGCGGCCGGGTATAGTCGAAGCTGAGGTTGGCCTGAATTGGCGGCACATTGGCGATGTGGTCGCCAGTGACGCCCAGCGTGCCGTTTTGCACCACCTGGGCGGCGGATGCACCCTCAATCAAGACAGCGTCCTGGTAAGAACCGGTCAGGCTCACCGTCAAATGGTGAATGGGCCTGACGTCGAACTCAAACTCCAGGCCGGCGATGCGCGCGTTGCCGGCGTTTCCGGTATAGTTGAAGGCGCCGTCGGGCGTGGTGAGTGGCTGTTGGATATTGTTCCAAAGGATGACGTAACCATCAGCGCTGTACTCAAACCTGTGATCGAACAGCGCACCTTTTATGCCAGCTTCGTAGTTCCAAAGCGCATCCGGCTTGAACGAGGATGGGATAGGCTCGAAGGGCTGGCTCTGAGCGTTCAGACCGCCGCCGCGGAAGCCTTCCGAAGCGGTCAGATAGACCATTAGGCCGGGATTGAACTTATAGCTGGCGTTCGCCTTGAAGGTGACCTTGCTGTAGTTCTGGACCGGGTCTGGGATGAGCACGAGGTTCTGGCCGGCCGGGAAGCCTCCAAAGGGATGGGTCTGCTCCTGGTCGCCCCTGAGGGTTTCCGTGAAGTAGCGGGCGCCACCCACGACCTGTAGTTTGGAGGTGACATCCCAGGTAACCTCGGTGAAGGCCGCATATTCGGTGGTTTCTCGGTCGTCGAAGCGTCCGAAGAAGGTCGTGCCATCCGGGTTGGCCAAGGCGTCCTCGGCGTTCGACTCGCTGAAGGGGCCGACCGTATTGCCGGCCGCGTCCGTCTTAAGCACGTGCACCGTCAGATCATTGGTCTCGTACTGGCGGTACACGCCGGCGACAAAGTTGACGGGGAAGTCGAATTTCGACGCATAGCGTATTTCGCTGGAGTTCACGTCGCGGGTTTGCGGCTCTTCCGCCTCGCCCGTCATGTCGACCCCGTTTTCGAGCAGAAACGGGCTTAGGTCGAAGTTGAACTGCAGGTGACGATTGTACTGATTGGTGGTGGCGGTCAGCGTGCCATACGGCATTTGGTAGTTGACGGTGACACCGAACAGATCGAGCCGTTCGCCGTAGGGGCTGCGGGTCAGATCCGTGTTGCACAGGTCGCAGCCTTGCACCGCGGGATAGCTCAACCCGCCAAAAGAGGCGTCCCCAGGCGGGGTGTAACGGGGTGAGCCGTTCGAGCTTTCAGTCTGGCTCGTGTAGTAGGCGTCGATCGTCAGGCCGTTGACGGGCTTGAAGCGAAGATCAGCGCGACCGCCGGCGACATCGTCGTCATTGACGCCTTTAAGCTCTCCGGTCTGGATGCGCGGCTGGTCGATATAGCCGCTGTCATCGATCCGCCAGCCGACCACACGCAGAGCCAGCACGTCGGGGATCAGCGGCAGGTTCACGGCGCCATTGATGTCGTAGTTGCCCGACCCGTGCTCGGTGTCCGAACCCTCGGCGGAAACATAGCCGCCAAAGCTATCCATGTTCGGCTTCTTGGTAACATAGCGGATCGTGCCGCTTTCAGAACTGGCGCCGTACAGCGTGCCCTGCGGCCCGCGCAGAACTTCGACGTGATCCAGGTCGAACAGGCGGATGTCGGCTTCCATCCCGCCGCCGTCGTTGGCGTTGGAGCCGCTGATCACCGCCTCGTCGTAATAGACCCCGGTGGTGGCGTCTCCCGTCGAGTTGACGCCGCGGATGACGTACTTACGGTCGCCAGGACCCAGGTCCTGGATCTGCAGGCCCGGAATTTTAACGGCGACGTCCAGGAAGCCGATGGTTCCGGCCTTGGTCAGCGACGCCCCCGAGATGGCCTGAATGGCGTCAGGCACGGATAGCGCCGATTGCGTCGAGCGCTTGTTGGCGGTGACGACGACCTCAGCAACAGTACTGGTCGCCGGAGGCGCGGGGGGCGCTGAGACCTGTGCATGTGCGGACGTGGCGCACAAGGCCAGGGCCAACAGGCTCGCCGAGCCCAGCCAGGCCGATGTCGCCGAGGCCTGCCGGATATAGGGCCGAGCCCGCGCGTGAGCTTCAAATAAGACTCGGCCAGTTTTCGTCGACTTCATAATCATGGTTCCCCCCTTTTTTGCGCCATGTAGCGCGGCCTGGTGATGTAAAATACTTCCTTGCTTTGCCTCTGGCTGAATGCCGCCCAGTTCAGCTCCTATGTTTCAAACTGAACTATTAAATCAGCAAGTAGACTGTATTTTTTATCAACCAACGACATCCTTGACTGCGGAATCAAGTATTTCTAGACCGGCGTCGATTTCTTCCTCAGTGACGGTAAGAGGAGGCGCGATGCGCATAACGCCACCCGCGAGACTCTCGCTCGAGCCTGAGACATTGGCCGAGAGGCCGCGCTTCATCGACGCCTTGATAATCTCGTTGGAGATTACGGATGCGCTCTTGCCGCCGTGTGCAGCGAACTCCATGCCGAGCAACAGGCCGCGACCGCGGACATCCGCGACACACTGGTAGCGCTGCATGAGGTTTTGCAGCCCCGCCCTAAGGCGACCGCCGAGAATGCCGGCTCTCTTATCGAGCGCATCGCGGCGAACAATTTCAACGACCTTGAGGCCGACCGAGGCGGTAAGCGGGTCATTCACGTGGGTTGTCGTGAAAAAGAAGCCGTGTTCATCCGCCGCCTGGGAGATCGCCTCCGAGGTCATCAGCGCCGCCAGGGCCATACCGGCGCCAAGCGTCTTCGACAGCGTGAGCATGTCGGGGACGGTATTGTCCCGCTCGAATGCAAACATCATTCCAGTGCGACCGAGACCGGTCTGCGCCTCATCGAGGATCAGAAGCATACCGCGCCGTTGGCAATGCTCTTTGAGCGCCGCGAGATAGCCCACCGGGAGGTCAAGAACCCCCCCCGCGCTCAGGATGGGTTCGGCGATGAAGGCGGCCAGGTTCCCGGTGGATTGGCTGTCGATCAGCGCAAAACTGTCATCAAGTTCCTGTTGCCAAGTGACCCCCGGAAAGCGGGGACGCGTCGCGTTCGGCGCCGGAATGGCATAGTTGCCCGGCGTCATAGGACCTTGGCCGCGGCGGGCCGCTACATAGCTGGAAGCCGCCGAGGTTCCGGTGTTTCCATGCCACGACTGTGCAAAACCGACGATCTCCCACTTGCCAGTGACAATTTTCGCCAACCGGATGGCGGCTTCATTCGATTCAGAGCCCGTTGAAAGCAGCATAACGCGGGGCAGCTCTGGAACGAGTTCCGCCAGGGCCGTCGCCAGATCGACGGCGGGCTTTGACAGCATAAATGAATACAGATGATCCAAACGGCCGGCGGCCTCCCGGAGGGTCTCAACCACTTCAGGGTGAGAATGTCCAAGAATAGAACTCATCTGGCCTGATGTGAAATCAAGCATCTTGCGTCCGGACGAATCGTAAAGCCAAGCACCCAGCGCGCGCTCCGGGACAAAATCGTTGAAAGCCGCGCCGCGGCCGCCATAGCGAAGCATATGGCGGTTCGCGTTATTCCAGAATTCAGCTTCAACGCTGGTATTCATTTATATCGACCACAGACTTGAGGGAAAAATATGTCAGTTTTGTAGAGGATATACTTCGGCGAGACCGGCCATATAGACAAGCTCAAAGAATTCTCTCGAAACGATGAGCGGCCCTCATGAGTCCCGGCCGATCCCGTTAATCTGAAGCGCTCGTGGTCGTGGCCGCGGTTCGCGCCACGTCGAGGCGGCGATCGACGCGGCTCGACGCGAGGCCCACAAGGTTGGTCGAACAGATTGGAGCGCGATGACTTTGGTGGCGGCGCGCGTGGCCCGGCCGGGCCAGACGCTTAAGGCGCGTCACTCTGTCAGCCAGGTCTGGGCCGCTCCACCGGAAACGGCGCCGATACTCGCGCCTAAATCGAAACCGCTCTAGGTTGATAGGGGCTTCGAAATCGCCCTGACAGATGGCTAAACCGATAAGAGAAGCTCGGCGCGGCTGAACATGTTTGCGCGAGCGAAAGTCACCACCTGTCCCGCCATCATCTCAATCTGTTGCGTCACGGCGCCTTCTGAACATTCGCCGTTCTTGAAGGCTGTGGAGGCGGTGTTAATCGCGACACCGAGTGGCGTCGGCCAGCCGCGCAGCGCGTGAACAACGCTTCGCATCGCGGCCAAAACCGCGTTCGGTCCCTGCCATCCAAAGCCGCAGGCGATGCAGCCAACCGCCCGACCATCGAGGTAGGGTCTGGTATCGGCCCGCATTTCTTCCGTGTAGTCGATGGCGTTCTTAACCAGTCCCGAGACGCCGCCGTGGTAACACGGGGATGCAAGGATCACCCCGTCCGCTTGCCGAAGGGCCGACACCAACTTCTCAGCTTCGGCCGAATGAGGCGCCCCGGTTGGCTGGGGGTCGTAGAGCGGCAAGAGCAAATCGCGCCCACCAAACATGACTGTATCCGCGCCCTTGGCCGCCGCGAAGGACAGCGCGAGGGCTAGGGCTTGCTCGGAGGACGAACCGATCCGCGTCGTGCCGCCAAGCCCCACGATGAGAGGCCTTCTGACCTCGCCCATCGGCTCTCTCCCAACAATCGCATAAGCATTATTCATTGAGCTATGATTAGAGGCCGCGACGGCCGCAGATAAGCTCAAATATTTCGCTTGAATTGACGAGAAATCCTCATCTTTTTTCGGCAGGCTGGGCTTACTCAATCGCTTCCCCGCCCAGAAGATGAGCTCAAGCGTTACGTTGTGCAGCAGCCTATCAGACGGCCGCCGAAAGCCTTGGCGCCGATCAAAGGCGCGCCGCTCGGCGAGTCGCCCCCGCCGTCGACGGTGGAGTTCGTCCGCACCATCGCCGTCGCCCGTCTGGTCAGGGTCAGGGTCAGGATCTCGGCCGGCCGCGGCAGCATGAGCCGGAACCTGCAGGCCCTCTGCTGCCTGACCGGCGCCAACGCCACCATCCTCTTCAATGACACTATTGGCGAAAACATCGCCCTGGCCAATGCGGCGGCCGATGAAATCGCCGTGCGCACGGCCGCCGAGACCGCCCATCTTGGTCCCCGCTGCGCGCCCTGGATGGAGACCTACCGCCTGGTGATTGGGCAGTATCTTTTCCGCGCCTTCCGCCGCGGCTTGCCGAACAGCCGGCCACATCGACATCGGTCTCCGGCACGTCCTTCAACATCAGTGGTTCGTCCATCCGGCCGGCTCCCCCGTGCCGGGGCCGATCGGCCCGTTGCACTAGAACGCGCTTTCCCCGGTGATCGCCCGGCCCAGCACCAAGGCGTGGACGTCGTGAGCGCCTTCATAGGTGTTGACGGTCTCCAGATTGGCTGCATGTCGCATCACGTGATACTCGCCGGCTATGCCATTGCCGCCATGGATGTCTCTGGCCTCGCGAGCAATCGTCAGCGCCTTACCAGAATTGTTGCGTTTCAGCATCGAGATGGCCTCGGGGACCCAGGCGCCCTCGTCCAACAGCCGGCCCAAGGCCAGGGCGCCTTCAAAGCCGAGGGCGATCTCGGTAGACATGTCAGCAAGTTTTTTTTGAACCAGCTGTCGGGACGCGAGCGATCGGCCGAAGAGGCTGCGGCTGGAGGCGTAGTCGCGACTGGCGTGCAAGCAGAATTCCGCGGCTCCCATCGCCCCCCAAGCGATCCCGTAACGCGCCTTGTTCAGACACGAAAACGGACCGCGCAGTCCGCTAACATTGGGCAAAAGGGCGTCCCCGTTCACGAACACATCCGACAGGGCGATCTCACCAGTGACCGAGGCGCGCAGGGACAACTTGTTGACGATTTTCGGCGTCTCGAAGCCGGCGGCGCCGCGGTCGACGAGGAAGCCCCGAATCACCCCATCCAGCTTGGCCCAGATGATCGCCACGTCGCAGATCGGCGCGTTGGTGATCCACATCTTTGCGCCGTTCAGCCTGTAGCCGCCCGCGACCCTTTCCGCCTTTGTGCGCATGGAGGCGGGGTCAGACCCGCCATCTGGCTCAGTCAGACCAAAACAGCCGATGATCCGGCCGGCGGCCAGGCCGGGCAGGTATCTTCGCCGCTGTTCCTCCGAGCCGAAGGCGTAGATCGGGTACATAACCAGAGAGGACTGCACGCTCATCGCCGAGCGATAGCCGCTGTCGACCGCCTCGATCTCCCGCGCGATCAGGCCGTAGGTCACGTGGTTGGCGCCGGCGCCGCCGAACTCTTCGGGTAGCGTCGGCCCGAGCAAGCCCAACTCTCCCATCTCGGTCATGATCTCGCGGTCGAAGCGTTCCTCGGCATAAGCCGACACCACGCGGGGCAGCAGCTTGTCGCGCGCGTAGGCGCGGGCGGTCCCCCACACCATGCGCTCGTCCTCGGAAAGGCGAGACTCCAGATCCAAGGGATCAACCCAGCGATAGGACTTCACGGGCGCGCCAGCGTTCAACGGCATTATTCGTCTCCATCATGAGTGAGCGAGTTGTTGGAAAATATTTTATATATAAAATATATTGGCGCTCAATCGCTCTCAGTGGGGAATTGGTGATGGACCTCAGCTACCTGAATTGGCCGTTTTTCGAAGCCCGCCATCTGGAGTTGGCTGAGCGGGTCGACGCGTGGGCGACCGCGCATCTGCATGGCCTGCTGGGCGACGAGTCGGATGTCGACGCGGCGTGTCGGCGTATCGTGCGCGGGTTGGGCGAGGCCGGGTGGCTGCAATACGCAGCGCCTGATGTTGACGCGGGACCGGGTCACCGATTCGATCTCAGATCGATCTGCCTGATCCGGGAAATCCTCGCGCGCCATTCGGGTCTCGCCGATTTCGCCTTCGCCATGCAGGGCCTTGGCACAGCTTCGATCGTGCTGTTCGGGGACGCCGATCAACGCGCCCGGTGGACGCCGCCCATCCGTTCGGGCCTGCGGCTCTCCGGCTTCATGCTTTCAGAGCCGGACGCAGGCTCGGACGTAGCGGCGATGACAACCTGTGCAGCCCAAGTCGCCGGCGGCTACAGGCTGAACGGGACCAAGACCTGGATTTCGAACGGCGGGATCGCTGACCAATATGTTGTCTTTGTGCGGGATGCGGACGTCGAGCGGTCGATTTCAGCCTTTATTGTGGACGCCGCTGCGCCAGGCCTCGAAGTCACCGAGCGCATTGACATCGTCGCCCCTCATCCAATGGCGACCCTTGTCTTCAACGATTACTTCGTTCCGGATGGCGCGCGCCTGGGCGAACCGGGTGCGGGCATGAAAATCGCGCTGTCGACCCTCGACGTCTTTCGTCCGAGCGTAGGCGCCGCGGCCAATGGCCTGGCTCGACGGGCGCTTGAGGAAGCCACCGCGCGCGCCCGCGCGCGCCGCATGTTTGGCGGCGTACTGGCGGATCTGCAGCTGACGCAAGCCAAGCTGGCCGAGATCGCGGTTGATATCGACGCCGCCGCCCTGCTGGTCTATCGCGCCGCCTGGGCGAAGGACTGCAGTGATCGATCCGGCGCGACGCGCATCACCAAGGAAGCGGCGATGGCCAAACTCTTCGCCACCGAGGCCGCGCAGAAGGCCATCGACGGAGCGGTGCAAATCTGGGGAGCCGCCGGCGTCAGGAGTGGTGCAACGGTCGAGAAGCTCTATCGCGAAATCCGGGCCATGCGGATCTACGAAGGCGCCACGGAGGTGCAGAAGGTAGTCATCGCGCGGCAATTGTTGGCGGCGCCGCGGGAGGGCTAGAGACCGAAGGTCGACCGTCTAGCCCGCGAGCACCGCCGTCGCTTCGATCTCGACCAGCGCTTCCGGTTCGACCAGCCGCGTGACCTCCACCAAGGTCATGCACGGATAGTGCGGCCCGATGATTTCTCGGTAGATGCCGCCAATTTCCTTAAGCGCCTTGGTGTAGGCCTCGATATCGGTAACGTACCAGGTCAACCGTACGATCGCATCGGGGTTGGCCTCGGCCTCGGCGAGAACAGCCACGATGTTGCTTAGCGCCTGACGAACCTGGGCCGCAAATCCGTTTGCGAAGATTCCGGTCGCATCCCAGCCGATTTGGCCGCCAAGAAAGATATTCCGGCCATTCGCCAAGATGCCGTTCGTGTAACCTCGAGGGCGGGGCCACCCTGGCGGGAGCAGCGCCTTGAAAGCGGGGCTGGGCGATGACGGGGCTGCCGTTTCCAAACTCATCAAGGCGTTCCTACTGAGGTCGCGTTCAGGTCGTCGCGGGTTGTAAAGTTGGGGGACAGGGGCGGACGCAAAGCGCCTAGTCGCCCTGGAAGACTGGCCGTTCTCGGGCGGCGAAGGCCCTGTAGGCGCGACCGAAGTCGGCGGTGGTCATGCAAAGCGCCTGGGCGAGCGCTTCGGCGTCGATGGCGGCATCGACGCCCATCGCCCACTCCATGTGCAACATCTTCTTTGTGACACCATGCGCGAAAGCCGGCCCATCGGCGATCTCACCCGCCATTTTTCGGGCCTCATTCAAGAGTTCGTCCGGCTCCACCAGTCGATTGAAGAAGCCCCATGCCAGGGCCTCGTTGCCTGGCAAATTTCGGCCGAAGTAGAGCAGCTCGCTCGCCCGGCCCTGGCCGACAATGCGCGGCAGCATGGCGCAAGCGCCCATGTCACAGCCGGCGAGGCCCACCCGATTGAACAGGAACGCGACTTTGGCGGCGGAGGTGCCGATCCTAAGATCCGACGCCATGGCCAGGATGGCGCCCGCGCCAGCACAGATGCCGTCAATGGCGGCGATGATCGGCTGCGGGCAAGCCCGCATGGTCTTGACCAGATCGCCAGTCATTTGTGTAAAGGCCATCAGGCCCTTGGTGTCGCGATCGATGAGCGGTCCAATAATCTCATGCACGTCCCCGCCGGAGCAGAAGTTTCCGCCGGCGCCCGAGATGACGAAGGCGCGCACGGAATTGTCAGCGGTCGCGCGCTGAAACACCGACACAAGTTCGGCGTAGCTCTCGAACGTCAGCGGATTCTTCCGTTCGGGCCGGGCAAGCACGATGGAGCCGACGCGGCCCGCTACCGAGAACTCGAAGTGCTCAGCCTTGTAGGCGTCGAGCGCAATTTTGCTATCAATCATTGGCCTCTCCAGGCGACACGGCGGTATGCACCGATGTCTTCAGTTTGCCGAGCACGCGGAGGAGCGCCTCGATATCCCGCTGCGACAGTCCGTCAAACATCTCAACCACCCAATCCTCGTGGCGTCTGGCCATCGCCTCGAAGTCTCGCCGTCCCGCTGGCGTCAGCGCGACCACCTGGACCCGGCGATCACTCGATAGGGGCGCACGCTCCAATTGGCCCGCCTCGACCAGGCGGTCGACCAAGCCGGTGATGTTACCGGCCGAGACCATCATCCGCTTGGACAGCTCCCCGAGCGTCATCCCCCCGGGGGCCCGCTCCAGCTGAGCGAATACGTCGAAGCGCGGCAGCGTCGTGGCGAACTGTTCACGTAGTCGCTTTCTGATTTCGGTCTCGACGAGGCTGGTGCAGGTCAGGAGACGCAGCCAAAGACGTAACTGGTCCTTATGGTCCTGTGGCGCTTCGAGGACCTTGGTCTCTGCGTCGAGAAGAACGAGGTGCGGCTTGGTCATCAGATCTCGCCTCCGGCCACGGAGATCGCGGTTCCAGTTATCGATCCACTTTCTCGACGAGCCACGAAGGCCACAGCCTCGCCGATCTCCTCTGGCTGAATCAGGCGCGCCTGCGGGTTGATGCGCGCCAGTTCGGCGCGGGCGTCCTCAGTGCTGCGCCCGGACTGACGCACAATGGTCTCGACGCTGCCGGCCACCAAATCGGTATCCGTGAACCCAGGGCAGATGGCGTTGACAGTAACGCCCCGCCTGGCGGTCTCCAACGCCAGGGCGCGCGTAAAGCCAAGCACCGCGTGTTTCGCCGCAACATAGGCGCTCACATACGAATAACCCTTGAGAGAAGCCGTGGAGGCTATGTTCACGATGCGGCCAAAGCGCCGCTCGATCATGCCCGAGAGCACGAGGCGCGCGCCGGTCACTGCCGCCAACAGATTGATGTCCAGCATCCGCTGGAAAACCTCGTCATCCTGTTTGAGGAACGGGCCGGACGCAGCCCCGCCGGCGTTGTTCACCAGAATGTCTATCGGGCCTTGGCTTTGTGTGATCTGCGCGATGGCGGATGCAAATTGGCTACGATCCGTAACATCCGCGACCGTGAAGCCGTCAGCGAATCCGGATTCGGTCCGCGCCTGCAAGGCGACTCCATCGCGGCCAATTATGCTGACGCGCGCGCCGCCGGCCTTGAGCGCCGCGGCGGCGGCCGCTCCAATGCCCTTGCCACCGCCGGTGACAAGGGCATGCAGTCCTTCGACGCCATTCACCTCGGACCCTCACGTTTACCAATCACAGCGGAACTTGCCCGCGCCGACCATATCTTTCAAGCTTAAAATAATCGGAGGCAGCCACATGACGCTTGGGTTTCGAGTGCGGCGACACTCGACGGCCGTCCCGATTACACCACCAGGCGCGTTGACGAGATACTTTAAGTATGAAACATCTCGAGGATGCGAGGAGCGGCGTCAATACATCAGCCTCCGCTACGCCAGGGCGGCTTAGGTTCACGCCAGTTGCTCGGGCGGGCCGCGCCGTTAGCGCAGTGAATGAATCTGGATCGGTCATGAAGATTGTTTGCCTCGGTGCGGGGCCAGCCGGCCTCTACTTCTCCATCCTGATGAAGAAGGCCAACCCCGACAGCCGCATAACGGTTATCGATCGCAACCGGCCAGGCGACACGTTCGGGTGGGGGGTGGTGTTCTCCGACAAGACCATGGCGGGTTTCCGCGACGCCGACCGTCAGGTCGCCGACGAGATCGAGCGGAACTTCCATCATTGGGACGATATCGACGTCTTCTTCAAGGGTGAAAAGATCACCTCGGGCGGCCACGGTTTTTGCGGAATTGCGCGGATCAAGTTGCTGGAGATTCTCCAGAATCGCGCGCGCGAACTCGGAGTCCTGCTGCAGTATGAGACCGAGATTCGCGACCCGGACGACTATACGGCCGAGTATGATCTGGTGGTCGGCTCGGATGGCGTGATGTCGACCACGCGCACCAAATATGACGCGATCTTTAATCCGAGGATCGACGTGCGACGGTGCCGGTTCATCTGGCTCGGCACGCGTAAGAAGCTCGACGCCTTCACCTTCGCCTTCAAGGAAACGCCAGCCGGTTGGTTCAATCTCCACGCCTATCGATTCAATAACGAGATGTCGACATTCATCGTCGAGACCCGCGAGGAGACTTGGCGGGCGGCTGGCGTTGATGCAATGAGCAAGGATGAATCCGTCGCCTTTTGCGAGCGGCTGTTCGCCGATCTGCTGGATGGCGAGCCTCTGATATCAAACGCTCATCACTTGGCTGGCCCGGCGGTCTGGCAGCGGTTCAACCGCATCCTTTGCGAGCGCTGGCACTACAAGAACATCGTCCTGATCGGGGATGCAGCGCACACCGCTCACTTCAGCATCGGTTCGGGCACGAAGCTGGCTATGGAGGACGCGATCTCGCTCGCGACCGTGCTGTCGAGCGCGGAGGGCGACGTGTCGGCTCGGCTGCAGCGCTACCAGCAGGAGCGCGAGGTCGAAGCCCTCAAGCTCCAGAGCGCTGCGCGCAATCGCATGAACTGGTTCGAGAACGTAGAGCGCTACACCAGCCTCGAGCCGGAACAGTTCGCCTTTTCGTTGCTCACGGGCAGCCAGCGCGTCGGTCACGCGAACCAGAAGGTTCGCGATCCCGCCTACATCGACCGCCTCGAACGCTGGTTCGCCGCCCAAAGCGGCGTTGAGCTTGCGGCCGGCGAGGCGCCGCCACCGCCCATGTTTACCCCGTTCCGGGTGCGGGGACTGACGCTGAAGAACCGTGTGGTCGTCTCGCCCATGGCGACCTATTCCGCCATTGACGGCCTACCCAACGCCTTCCATCAAACCCACTATGGCAGTCGCGCCCAGGGCGGGGCGGCGCTAGTGATGACGGAGATGACGTGTGTATCCCCCGAAGGGCGGATCACGCCGGGTTGCACCGGCATCTGGAACGACGCGCAGATGGCCGAGTGGCGGAAGCTTGTCGACTTCGTGCATCGCCAGACGACTGCCAAGATAGGCCTGCAGTTGGGCCACTCGGGCCGCAAAGGGTCAACCCGGCTTGCCTGGAACGGGATAGACAAGCCGTTGATCGAGGGCAATTGGCCGCTGATCTCGGCTTCCGCCCTCCCCTACATCGAGGGCGTCTCCCAGACACCGCGCGCAGCCACGCGCGCAGATCTTGATGCCATCCGCGAAGAGTTTGTCGCCGCAACGCGCCGTGGGCTCACCGCGGGGTTCGATTGGCTCGAACTTCACGCCGCCCACGGCTATCTGATCTCGGCCTTCCTCTCGCCGCTCACCAATCAGCGCGACGATGGCTATGGCGGTAGTCTGGAAAATCGGGCCCGTTACCCCCTTGAGATCTTCAACGCCATGCGCGCGGCGTGGCCGGCCGAACGCCCGATGTCGGTTCGGATCTCGGCTCATGATTGGATCCACGGGGGCGTGACCCCCGATGACGCGACGGCCTTCGCGCGGCTATTCAAGGCGGCCGGCGCCGATGTGGTCGACGTCTCATCCGGCCAGGTCAGCCCGCGGGAACAGCCCATCTACGGACGGATGTTCCAAACCCCGTTCGCCGACCAAATCCGCAATGAGGTCGGTATAGCCACCATAACCGTGGGCAACATTTTCGAGTACGATCATATCAATACGATCATCGCTGCGGGCCGGGCCGACCTCTGCGCACTGGCCAGGCCTCATCTGGCCGATCCCGCCTGGACCCTGCACGCGGCGGCCCAGCAGGGCTACGCCAAGGTGGACTGGCCCAAGCAGTACGTCGGCGGAAAATTGCAACTTGAGCGTAATTTGGAGCGTGCGGCGCAGATGGCCCTGGACGCGTGACTACGCGCCGTGACCGATCCGTCAGCCTAGTTATAGCTATCTCGGGCTTGACCGGCAGCTGGTGGAACGGCCGCTCCAACGCCGCTAGAATGCCTCAACCGGACTTTGATGGAGTTGGGACATGTGCGCCGCATGCGGCCTGATCGGCCGAGGAACCTCCTGGCCCGCCAGCTTCGCCGATGGCGCAGAGACTAGGCCGTCAGGTGCTGACGCCTATAAAACGGCGTGGGAACACTATAAGGCGGCGCAGGAACGGCCGAAGTCACGCTTCGTCGCGGTCGGCGTCGACGCTCCGCGGCGAGTGAGCCCGTCCATAGTCTCTTCATCGCATTCGGAAAATCTCTAGGATCTAAGGACGCGGGCCTTCGGGCCAAGCGGCGGTTCGGCGGCCTGCACCGAGACCCTGGGCGAACTCTCGGCGACGTGGAGTGTTTGGAGCCGCCAAGGTGAAAGATCGTTGTCTAAAAGCCAAGACTGGGCGTGCTGGCTCATGAAAATGGCCAGCGGCTCACCTGGCCGGCGTTGAGCTCGCTCACGCTAGCGACGCCCAGCAGCGTCAAGGTTCGGCGAATTTCGTCCTCAAGGATGTCCATGGCGCGCGAGACGCCAGCCTCGCCAGCGGCGGCGAGCCCATAAAGGGCCGCGCGGCCGAGCATCACCGTATCCGCGCCAAGCGCTAACGCCTTGACGATATCAGCGCCGCGCCGGAATCCGCTATCGACTACCAAGCCTATCCGCCCTTTGAATTCGCCGGCGATTTCGGGAAGCACCGCGAGTGGCGGCGACGCGCCGTCGAGCTGGCGGCCGCCATGATTGCTGAGCACCACGGCGTCCACGCCGACGTCGAGGGCGCGCGCGACATCAGCCGAGCAAGCAATCCCTTTGGCGAGGAGCTTGGCCGGCCAGATCGACCGAAGCCAAGCGATATCATCCCAGGACAGGGCCGGATCGACCTGAGCTCTGGCCCAACTCGCGGACTGCGCAAATCCGGCGCCTTTGGGCAGAAAGTCGTAGAGATTTTCGAAGCCGGGAATGCCGTGCCGAAGAACGCCGCCTATCCAGCGCGGGTGGCGCAGCGCCTCCAGCTTAAGCTCCAGCCGCAACGCGCCCTGTCTGGTGTAGCCACGGGCGTCCCAGTCGCGCTTTCCATAGGTCATGCTATCGACGGTGACCACGAGCGCTTCGCAACCGGAGGCTGCGGCGCGGTCGACGATAGTCCTGACAGCTTGCCGATCACGGAACACATAGAGCTGAAGCCAATGTCGGAGGTCTGGCGTGGTGGCGATATCTTCCAGCCGGGCGCTGGATGCGATGCTCTGGGTGAAGGGGACGCCCGCGCGTGCAGCCGCGTTAGCCAACGCACGGTCCCCATGCCGCCATAACAGACCTGCAAAGCCGGTCGGCGCAATAACAATGGGAAGGCGTGTTGGAACGCCAAACAGTCGGGTCGATAAATCAGCGCTCTCGACGCTCTGCAGCACCCTAGGCGCCAGGCTAAATTGGTCAAATACCGCTCGGTTGCGGGCGAGCGTCAGCTCCTCCTCCGCGCCCCCCTCAATATATTCAGCGGCAAAAGCGGGCAGCCGACGATGCGCCATGGCGCGAAGATCCGCTATACTTACGGCGCGGGCGGAATCTGCACCGTCATATAGTCGTCGAGATTGAGGCCACATCGCAGGTCCGATGGAATCTGGGACACGCCCCTTCCGCCGAAGAGGAAGGGGCGTGGCAAACTTAGCGAACTCGGCTCAGGATCGTGAGCAGAGAGACATCAGGGCGCGTCCGTGCCGCCAATCAACGGCGGACTGAAAGTGAAATGCCAAATGTAGCCGGCATTCCTGTCTCACGCCCATAAGTATCAGAGATCTTAAGAACGTCATTCCAATAGTTAGAATTGAATATGTTCTTTCCCCAAAGCTGAATTCGCCACCCGTTGTCAGCGGATTCGATTCCCAGTCGCACGTCTACCAGCGAGTATGCCTGTATCCCAAAGCGAGGATCGCCTCCAAAGTCTGCATTCGTGCTAGACCGGTAGCTTACATCGCCGCCGACAAAGCCGTTCCAGCCCTCCGTCAAAGGTCGTTCGTACTCAGAATCGCCCACCAACTGCCACTTCGGCGTAAGGGGAAATTGCTCGCCCCCGACGTCCTGCGTGCCGCCAGTAGCTGTTAGAACTGGAGTGGCGCCAGACACTTGCGCATCGGTATAGTTTACGCCAACCGTAACATGGAATCCAGAAACAGGTCGCAGCGTTGTTGAGAGTTCGGCGCCATTGACGGTGGACTTCGGAATATTGATGTAGGTTTGAAACACTCCAAATGGGGAGTCCACAAATCCCGGCGTCTGTTTATCATCATATTCATAATGAAATGCGGCAGCGTCGAGTTCTATTTTTCTGTCTAATAGGGAGGCTTTCAGTCCAATTTCATATGAAAGAACTGATTCTTGTAACACCGGAGTTAGTGCGGTGTATAAAATCGCTGGAATATCAGCAAATGAGCCCGATTTGTACCCTTCCGATGCTGTAAAATACAGCATAGTATTTCGGCCCGGCTTCCAATTTATGCTTCCTTTCCAGGCGACGTTATGTTGATCCAGCGAACTTGAATAAAGCCCTGACGTCAACGTCACAGGATTAAGCAAAGTTGCGCAGCCGTACTCGGCAACGCCTTTGCCCCCGTTGTAGTATGGTAGCGGCGGAGCAAATCGCCAACCCTCCGGGCCGCCCGCATCCGCGGTGCACCCCTTGAAGTTGGTATCGTTGCTGGTGTATCGGGCCGAGCCTTGGATCGTTATGGTATCTGTCAATTTATAGTCGACGCCGCCGAAGCCGGCTCCAATTTGGACTCTCTGATCGTCGATTAGGTTCGCGCCATTAAAGGCGACCCCGCCCAATTCGGACGTCGATCCAATGAAGTATACTTTCTCAAAGTCGTCAGTGGAGTCATACTGGTAGTAACCGCCAAGAACGACATGGATACGATCGTTGACGTTGCCTTCGACCCGCAGCTCCTGCGAGGTCGTGCTAAGATCACCATTCTGTTGGAGCGTTGATTCGTCGTAGTTTGTGCCGTCAAGATCAACTGGCGAATAGGTGGTCAGCTTCGTGTAGTTGGTCAATGAGATGAGGTTGAAGTTATCACTTAGCTGATATTCACTCTTGAGTGATATCTGATATTGGTGGTCGTCACGGCGAAAGCTGGTGTTCGGGTCCCAGTCGGCTAACCGGTTGTTGTTCGAAGTGGGATACGGATAGGCTGAAAGAGCGGCCGCGGATGCGATGGACTGCGGTGTCGCCGGCGGAGCCGTATTGGATGGCAGGTATCCACGCGCCTGATAGGCCTGGGTGTCCGAGCCGTCATACCAACTGTTGATGTTAAGTTCGAACTTCAGCCGGCTAGTCGCTTGCCAGTCCAGAAGAAGCCGGCCCTCATCAAAGTTGCGCTGACCCAAAGAGGCATCGCGTGTGATGCTCGTTTGCCAGTCGCCCCTTTGTTCAGTGCGCACCGCGAGACGTGCAGTAAGGTTGTCTGTGAGCGGGCCGCTGACATACCCGCCCAGATCGGCCTCATTAAAGCTGCCATAGGTGCCATCAACGCCATAGTGAAAGTCGTTGGTGGGTTTGGCTGCGATGTAATTGATCACCCCGCCGGTCGCGTTCTGACCGAACAGGGTCCCCTGCGGGCCTTTGAGCACTTCAACCCGGTCGACGTCGAGCGGCGCGCCTTCGGTCATGTGAGAATAGGGTAAGGGAATCTGATCGACATAAACCGTCACGTCAGGCTGAGCGCTCACGGCCTCTTCATAGAATCCGACCCCGCGGATGGTAAAAATAGGGTTGCCATACTGGCTCAGAGCGTATGTGAACCCTGGCACCACGCGCTCCAGATCAGCCGCGCTGGTTACCCCCATCTTCCGTAGCTGCTGGCCCGATGCGGCTGTAATCGAGACGGGAACATCTTGCACCCGCTCGGAGCGTTTTTGAGCCGTCACGACCACTTCCGCCACATCGGTGGTTTGCGCGGACGCGGACGGCGATGCGCCCTGTGTTGCGGTTTGTGCATAGACCGGCGAAAAGAAAAGCGCGGACACCATACAAGTTGACGATAGCAGACAAATCTTCACTGGAACCCCCTTTTGTTGTGAAAGTGAAACTGTTTATTGATCCTGTGGATCTGCTCAAGCGCCCACTTGGCGTATAACCTGGGCGACATTATCGAACGCTTTGAAGCAAACCTCGTGGAACGCTTCCTGTGAGCAGAAGGCGGCGTGAGGCGTCAGCAGTGTATTGGGTGAAACGCGAAGCGGACTGCTGGCTGGGAGCGGCTCCTCGGCGAAGGCGTCGAGGCCGGCCCCGGCTAGGCGCCCCACGGTGAGCAGACGCGCCAGCGCCGCTTCATCGACGAGGCCGCCGCGTGATACGTTAACGAGGATAGCCTCCGGCTTCATCGCCTCTAGGCGAGTGGCGTCGATGAGGTTCGCCGTCTCGGCGGTCAGCGGCATATGCAGGCTGACAACGTCGGCATTGGCGATGATCTCGTCGAGAGGACGCCGTTCGACCCCAGCGGCTCGGAACGCTTCGTCTGAGGTGTAAGGGTCGTAGCCCCAAAGTTGGAAGCCGAACGCCGACAGCTTCCGAGCGGTCATCGTCCCAATGCGGCCGAGCCCGACCAGACCCACCGACATCGCCTGCGTGCGGCGAATGCTGCCACCGTCGCGCAGCGCGCTGTAATAGCCCTCGCGGATCGCCCGGTCGTAACGGGGCAACCGGCGGACCAGCGCCAAGATCATGGCCACCGCATGGGTGCTGACTTCCTCGACGCTGGCGTCGGGGACGATAGCGACCTCGATCCCTGCAGCCTTAGCGGCCTCAACGTCGATATTGTCGACGCCAGCGCCGAAACGGCTGATGATGCGGCAGCGTTTCAAGGATGCGATAACCCGCGCCGTCACGGGCTCCTTGAGCACCAGCAGGGCGTCGGCGTCGCCGCACTCGCGAATGAGGTCATCCTCGGTTTCGCAAGACGTCGCGACAAACTCGACGCCCAGCCCGTCGAACGCCGCGGTGTAGCGATCGAGCACTGGAATGATGCTGTCAGTTTTGACTACCTTGAACATCAAGCCATCTCCGCCTGGGGCCGGACGGCGCCCATTTCGGCTTTCGCGGCGGCGATTCCTTGCTGCAGGAAGACGGTGTCGCCAGCCGCCACGAAGAAGCTGACGCCCCTTTCCGCTGAGACGCTGATGTCCGCCATATTCATGTGAAAAATCCCGACCTCGACGGCGTGCGCGTGACAGGCCTCAATGATCGACGTGATGGCGGCGTCGAGCTTGGCCTTTCCCTCCGGGCCGAAGGCCTGGAGGGAAAGGGCCAGGTCTCCCGGCCCGATGAAGATCAGGTCGATGCCCGGAACGGCGAGAATCTCGTTAATGTTCGCGACGCCTTGGACGGTCTCGATCTGCAAGGCGACGAGCAAGCTGGCGTTCGCCGACTGGACATACTCGGGCAAGCGCTGGCCATAGCGCGTCGCGCGACCAGGACCGCAGCCTCGCTCTCCGTCAGGCGCATAACGCGCCGCCGAGACAGCCGCGCGGGCCTGCTCCGCTGTGCCGATCCGAGGGACGACGACGCCGGCCGCGCCGGCGTCGAGGGACGAGCCGATCCAGTCGCCCTCGTGAGTGGGGACGCGGACCAGGACCGGCATGTCGACCGCGTCGCCGGCGCGCACCAACTCCTCAATCTGGCTGCGCCCAATCTGGGAGTGTTCAGCATCGACGAGCACAAAATCGAGCCCGACACCGCCAAGGATCTCAACGACGGACGGCATGGTTAGGCCGCAGAACGTCCCGATCAACGGCTTGGATTTATCAATTTTCTGGCGAATTGAATGCATAATACGGCTCCAGATAGAGTTATTGGACTGAGGGGGTTTGTGACGGCCGGCGAATGCCGACCTTATGAAATCAGCTGACGGGCCTAAATCTTCGCTGTGGTCGGGTGGCGAGGAGGCCGAGGACGGCCAGGAGTCCGACCAGACCGATGGCGAGCAGACCACCAAGCGCGCCGGTCACGCCCCAACGGCTTGTCACGATCCCCGCTGCGGTCGGGCCGATGATGGCGCTTACGCCCATCCAGGTGCGAGCGGCGCCGGAACCGACGCCCCGCAGGCGCGTCGGATAGTATTCGACCATGACGAGATAGAGGGTGAAGAGCAGGAACACTTGAAAGAGGATGGTCACGAAGGAAAGGGCGACCGCGACCGGGATCGGCGCAACGCCGGTCAAGCGCCACATCGCGAAAAGGGCGACGCACAGGCCGGCGAAACCAAGGAGAAGACTGTGGTTGCGGTGAAGACGGTCGACGAGGAGCGAGCCCAATAGCGAGCCCAAAAGGGGCGCGCTGAAGGTCACGGCGCTCATGGACAGGGTGCTCTTGAGCGAGACGTGATAGGCGAGCTGAAAGAAGGTGGGCAGCCAGCTGATCAGGCTGATCCCAATGCTGCCGACGCAGAGCGCCATCACCCAAAGCAAGAGCGTGCGGGTGCGGAATTCCGCGTGAAAGAGATCACGCCATCGGCTTGAGGGTTCGACGAGGGCGACATCAAGCGCAGCTTCGTCGGGGATCGGAAGGGGCTTGCCGCCCCGGGTCGCTTGCGCCTCGATGCTCTCGACAACGCCGTTGGCCTCGCCGAAGCGACCGCGGAAGGCAAGCCAGCGCGGTGATTCGGGAAGCCGGCGGCCGAAGACGAAGAAGGGCAGCGAGGCGACTGCCGCGATCACGAACACCCAACGCCAGCCAAAGCTCGGTACGACAAAGGCGGCGGTGACAGACGCTACGATGACGCCGACGCTGAAGACGACGTTCAGGCCGAAGACCAGCCGCCCACGGAAGCTCGCCGCCGACAATTCCGCGATATAGGCCGCAGCGAGCACAAGCTCTCCGCCAAAGGCGATCCCTTGCAGGAAGCGAAAGCTCAGGAAGGACGCGTAACTCCAGGCGGATGCGACGAGCAGGCCGAGGACAACCAGCGCGGCGGTTGACCAGCGCAGCAATCGCAACCGACCGAGGCGGTCGCTGAGCCAACCAAACGCCGCCGCCCCGATCATCTGCCCGGCGTACATGGAAGAGACCAGCATGCCCGCCTTGGCGGGGGTGAGGGTCCAGAGCTTGATCAGCACCGGCAGGGCAAAGGAGGCGGCGAGTGAATCGATCGCCTCGACGCCTTGGGCGATCCCGACGATGCCGAGCGCGTACCAATGCCACGACACCAATGGAATGCGTTCGAGTCGGGATTCGATACCCGCAAGCGAGTCTGAAGGCCGTGTCAGCACAGCCCTGCCCTCTGGCCGCCGCCACCAACGCTCACAGCACGTCCTCGGCGGCGAGCGCATCGACCTCGGCGGCGGTCATGCCCAACAGATCGCCGTAGACCTCGTAGTTGTGCTCGCCGACGCGCGGTCCGGCATGGGTGACGCGGCCGGGCGTGTCGCTAAAGCGGATCCAGGGACTGAGCAATTTGACCTTGCCAGCCTGCGGATGGTCGACGTCGGTGAAGACGCCGCGCGCGCGGACATGCTCGTTCTCGATGACCTCATCTATGGAAAGAACGGGCCCAGCTGCGAGGCCCTGCTCGCGTAGGATGGCGAAGAGATCTTCCTTGGTCATCTCGCGCATCCATTCGCCCATCAAATCCGCGAGGGCCTGGTAATTGGCGCGGCGCAGGTTCGCAGAGCCAAAGCGCTCATCGTCCAGCGCTTCGGGGTGACCCATCGCCTTCACATAACGGGCGAAAAGCTCGTCGCTGAGATCTGGCAGGTGGGTGACGATATAGCCGTTCTTGCACGCATAGTAGGGCGCGCCGACTTCCTGCCCCTCGAAGTGGGTGTGGAAGCTGCTGACCAGGAAGGCCATCTGGGCCTCCTGCATCGAAACTTCGAGCTTCTGGCCAACGCCGCTTACCGAGCGGCGATAGAGTGCGGCGCAGATGCCAACCGCCATCGAGACGCCAGCGGCCTCGTCGCCGATACCAAGCACCTTGGTTCCCGCTACGCCCGACATGTTCCATGCCGACCGGGTCCAGCCGCTGGTGGCCATGGCGATCGGTGCGAAGGAGCGGACCGCGGCATAGGGGCCGGTTTCGCCGTACCCCTTGGAGGTGGCGTAAATAATCCGTGGATTGATCGCCTTTAGGTCGTCATAGCCAAAGCCGAGGCGCTCCATGACACCGAGAGAAAAGTTCTCGACCACGACGTCCGACTGACGCAGCAGATCGAGAAAGATCGCACGTCCCTTGTCGCTCTTCATGTTGAGCGTGATGCACTTCTTGTTGGCGTTGACGGCGAGGAACTCATAGCCGTCATGGTCAGCGTCGAGCGGCATCCACGCGTGACGAAAGCGATCGCCTTCTCCGTGTTCGACCTTCAGGACTTCGGCCCCCATGTGCGCCAGAATCATCGTCGCGAACGGGCCGTTCAGGACGTGGGTGAGGTCGAGGACGCGCACGCCCGTCAGCGGGCCGGCCAGCTCCGGTGGCTTTTGCTGCGTTTCAAGCGACATCGTGGTCTCCGGTAATAGTGAAGACGGGGATTGCGTCTCCGTTAATGGCCGTAAAGCCGATCGCGACCCGCGCCCCGGCAGCCTGCTCGGCGGAAACAGGGGGAACGAGGTTTCCGATCAGCACCATCTGTTGGTCGGTCCCATCCATCTCCACGTGGACGATGGTAAGCGGCACGTCCGCCGCGAACCCCGGGTCGAAAGCGCGGTGAAGCACGACTGCGCCCGCGACCCGGCCGCCGCCGGAAAGTTCAACCCATTCCGGCGCGGCGGCGTGGCAGCGCGCGCAGTGCTCGCGCGGCGGCCAACGCCAAAGACCACACGCTGCGCAGCGCTGACCGAGCAGCCGGCCCTCGGCGCACGCCGTCCAGAAGGGCCTGCTATCGGCGTCTGGCGTCAGTGGCGCGCGCTCGGGACGCGTGAGCGCGCTCATGACGCCCGCCTTAAGATCAACGCGCTGTCGCCGGCCTCACCGCAGACCAAGGCCGTCTCGGCATCGCGGACCTGACGGCAATGGGCGCGGTTATGGTCGTGGTCCGCGTGACAATAGTCGTCACGTACGCCCTCGGCGCGAAGCTGCTGGACGGCCTCGAACACATGGCCAAGCCCGGCCATGCCGGCCTCGGACAGATGACCGCCGTGGGTGTTGACCGGCACGCGGCCATCCAGCGCCAGCTCGCCGTTGCGGATCGCCGCCGGCGCCTGACCAGGCGCGGCCAGGCCATAGCCCTCGATATGCAGCAGGCACATGCCGGTGAACGGATCGTAGAGCTCAGCCAGGTCGAGGTCATCGACGCACATGCCAGCTTGGGCGTAGAGTTTGGCGGCTGACCGCGACACGTTCATGTCCCAAAGCTCCGCGGAGAGGCGTCGGGAGGGCGGGCCGAGGCTCCCGGCGCTGGCGGCGCGGATCAGCACCGGCGAACGGCGCATGTGGCGGGCATCGACCGCGCGGGAAACCAGCACCGCCATGCCGCCGTCGGTCGTCAGCGAGCAATCGAGGAAGCGAAACGGCTCGACCACCCAGGGCGAGGCCTGGTGTTCTTCGACCGTGATTGGCCGAGACATCATCGCCTTACGGTTGAGGAGCGCGTGGCCGCGCTGAAGCACGGCGAGATCCGCCAAATCCCGATTGCTGAGACCGAAGCGATGGAGATAGGCGGAAACATAGGGCCCCAGCAGCGCCGCGGCGTGGTTGGCGCCGAATGGTTCGTTCCATTGGCGCGCGCCAGTTGGCCAATAGTCGGCGCGCGCAGCGCCGCCGAAAAGCACGGGGTCGCTTCGGCCGTTCCAGGCTTTGTAGACCAGGACGTGGTTGGCGAGACCCGAATGAACCGCCATAGCGGCGGTCGCGACGCCCGCGCAGCTCCAGCCGCCGCCCTGACAATCATAGGCCGCTAACTGGCAATCCTCGAGCCCCAGCGCATCGGCGAGCTGTTGCGGCGAAGGCGGGTCGCGATTGGCCCAGAAGAAGCCGACCAGGCCGTCGACGTCGCGGGGCGCAAGGCCTGCGTCTTCGATCGCCGCCAGGCAGGCTTCGGTCGCGAGGGCGAGCGGTGAGCGACCAGAGCGCTTTGACAGCGCCGTGCAACCGATGCCGGTGAGCGCTGTCTGGTCGCGCAAGGAAATCTCGTCGCCCACTGTACCCAGCCCCTTGATGGGTGACCGGTCCCGCCGGCGCACGCCATTTTCATCCCTGTTGAGGGCGAATTAAGTTGGTGTCATACAAAGAGTCAATGAGTGTCATACAGTTTTGGTCAAATTGGCGATAATCGGTAGTTTGCGTCCATGCGGAATTACAGGATAAGCAGACATTAAAGGCGATAGCTGCGACGCCGGCCATATCCGGCTCGGGCTTTTGCAACCCAGAAGCGCTAAGAGTTCATTCGAGGGCATCCGAGTCGAGACGGCGCGGGGCCGGCCGGCCGGGCGACCAGCGCAAACCAAACGGAACGAGGGGCAGGACCAATCATGAAACGCGATGGCGAGGTCGTCACCAACCTAGCGGATCGGATCAGGACGGCCATCCTGGAGGGGGCGTTCAAGCCGGGCGAGCCCCTCCGCGAAGCGACGATCATCAACCGGTTCGGCTGTTCGCGCGCCTCGGCGCGTGAGGCGTTACGGCTCATCATCCATTCCGGATTGACGGTGAAGACCCCCAACCAGAGCTATCGGGTGAGCCAGTTTGACGAACGTGATCTTTATGAACTCACCACCCTGCGCCTGCAGTTGGAGCGACTTGGCGCTCGCATCGCCTTCGGCCGCGAAGATCTCGTCCAGGGTCTGAGCGTTGCCCTCGATGAGTTACGTGACGCTGTTGCGCGCGGCCACAAGATCGACGCCTTCAAAGCCAACCGACACTTTCACGAGGCGATCATCAAGGCGGCGGATCATCGACGTCTGACCCAAGCTTACGCGCGGATCGGCGACCAGATCGAATTCGCCTTCCTGTCGCTCGGTCAGTTGCGGCGCGACATCGACCGGCTGGTGGCCGAGCACGAAATTCTCCTCGAACTGGCCCGTAGCGGGACCGTCGACGAATTTCTCGAAGAGCTCACCTACCACATTCAAGGCGGCCTCGGCGGGTCAACAACAGCAGGGGACACTCGAACTTCTCCAAGCCGTGCGACGGCCAATGACCCTCACCCCTCAGCGGCACACCCACCGAAAGTGTCAGACAATCCGTCGCAGCGTCCGATTTCCGCCCGTGTTGGAAACCTCGGCTGGTGAGCGGCGGGTCCGGGCAGGTTGAGACTCTACGCACCCTACTCAAGGGGAGAGGGGTGACGCTTACCTGGTTCACCATGGGCTCAATTCCCTTGCTGGAGCTCGGCAGCCGTCAAGGCAGCGACGCCGCTGTGATCGATCTCCAACACGGCCTTTGGGATCGGATGTCGGCGCATCTCGCCGTCGGCATGGCCGCCGCGCCGATCATAATGCGCTGCGCGGACGCGAGCTTCGCGCGCATCGGCGAGGCGCTGGATAGCGGCGCGGCTGGCATCCTTGTGCCCAACATTGACTCCGCCGACCAAGCGCGCGCGGTGGTGAACGCCGCCTGCTATCCGCAGATGGGTATTCGATCGGGAGGCGGCGTGCGGCCGCTGAGCGAGGGATTCGATCAATATCATCGCCTTCACCAGCATCCGCTGATCGGAGTGATGATCGAATCGATCCCCGGCGTCGCCCGCGCCGAGGAGATCGCCAGCGTCCCCGGCGTCGACTTCGTCTTTCTCGGCACGGGCGACATCGCCCTGGCGATCGGTTGTTTTCCCCAAGTCGACGACCGCCTTGAGGCGGCGTGCACATCGGTATTCCAGGCCTGCGAAAAGGTCGGCACGCCGTGCGGCATCTTCACAGGGTCGGCCGAGCATGGAAGGCAACGCCTGTCCGAGGGCTATCGGGTCGTCGTGATCGCCGATGACGTCAATGTTGTCAAAGACGGCTTCGACCAAGCGAGTCGGGAGACGCGACTGGAGCCCTAGCCGATCGTTGCAGTGTCTGTGTATGTGCCCAGGCGGCGATCGGACGGGCGGAGCGCGTAACTCAAGCCTCCGATGAGACAAGGGGCGCCTCCGCGCAGACATACTCATTGCGGCGGCGGCTAGATTGCAGACCGCCCAAGACCTTCGGCTATTCTTAAACGATCCTGCCGAGCCAATGCGTCCGCTGGCGCCCCCATCGAATGGCAGTTCCTAGGGAGTGTCAGTTTTCTTGACCTCGAAAATTATTTTAAGCATAAAGGGTTTGGGACCACTTCCTCCCCTTGTCCCATTAACTTGACCGCGCTCGACTTTGAGTGCGGTCAATTTTTTGCTCGCTCATCGTGAGGATGAGCGGGCTGTCAACATTTCCGGTATGCCGGGGTTCAAGCCAGAGGCCGGCGTTCGCATGAAACGTCGCGATCACCGAGGCGCGCTCGGGTCGTTCGGCGGGCGGAGGCATCGATGTCGCCGCGGCGACCGTTTCAGGATCAGCGCCAAGGCTATGTTTCGAAACTAGCGCCAGTCTGTGCTCGCACCGCTTCGAGCGCCACGCCCGGGGCAAGTTCGACGAGCCGAGGGGGTCTGTCCTTCGCCAATTCGAAGACCGCAAGGTCGGTGATGAGCATGTCGACAACACCGGCGCCCGTCAGCGGCAGGCCGCACCGGCCGACGAACTTGGAGGCCCCAGCCTTGTCGACGTGTTCCATCACCACGACGATCTTCTTGACACCGGCGACCAAATCCATGGCGCCGCCCATGCCTTTGACCATCTTTCCTGGGATGGTCCAGTTCGCCAGGTCACCGTTTTCAGCTACCTGCATACCTCCAAGCACAGCCATGTCGATGTGGCCCCCTCGGATCATGGCGAAGCTATCGGCGCTGGAGAAAAAGCTCGACTTCGACAAGGCCGTCACGGTTTGTTTGCCGGCGTTGATCAAGTCTGGGTCAACCTCGTCATCGTAGGGGAATGGCCCGATCCCAAGCATGCCGTTTTCGCTTTGCAGCGTCACGTCCATGCTGAGGGGAATGTAGTTGGCGACCAAGGTTGGGATGCCGATTCCGAGGTTTACATAGTAGCCATCTCGCAATTCTCGCGCGGCGCGCGCGGCCATATCGTCGCGAGTCCAAGCCATCAAATGGCCTCCGCTGTTGGGCGAGACCGGGTGGTCCGGAACTCGATCCGCTTCTCGTAGCGCGCGCCTTGAATCACCCGGTCGACATAGATTCCGGGGGTGTGGATATTGTCAGGCTCAAACGCGCCGACCGGGACAATCTCTTCGACCTCGACCACGGTCACCTTTGCGGCGGCGGCCATCACTGGATTGAAGTTTCGGGCGGTCCGTCGATAGATCAAATTACCTTCGGTATCGGCCCGCCAGCCTTTGATGATCGACAGGTCGGCCTGAAGCCAACGCTCCATAACGTAATCTTCGCCTTCGAAACTCTGCACGGGCTTGCCCTCCGCCACGACGGTGCCGACGCCCGTCTTCGTGAAGAAGGCGGGGATGCCAGCGCCACCGGCGCGGATCCGTTCGGCGAGCGTTCCTTGTGGGTTAAGCTCCAACTCCAACTGATCGGAGAGGTATAACTTCTCGAAGAGCTTGTTCTCGCCGATGTAAGAGGAAATCATTTTGCGGATCTGACCGTTGTCCAGCAGCATCCACAGCCCGAACCCTTCCGCGCCACAGTTGTTGGAGATCACGGTGAGGTCCTTGACCCCCGACTCTTTGATTGCCGGTATCAGCGTTTCCGGATTGCCCGACAGGCCGAAGCCGCCGGACATTATGGTCATGCCATCGAAAAGAAGTCCCTTCAGCGCCAACGCGGCGTTCGCATAGACCTTTTGAACCATAGCTTCGTCCTCAGCCGTCGTCGGATTCGGCAACATCCCCGCCGCTGAGCCTAGTGGCGCGACGGCGACGCGAATAACGAGCAGACGCCGATCCAGCCAAACGGCAACGCCCGACCATCAAGCTTAAAGCGCCAGACGTTTTCAGTTTTTCGGATTCTTGCGCTGCTCAAGCCCTGGACTGGCAGGTCGGACCTCGCGCGCCCGCTCAGAAGGGACAACGCCCTTCGCCAATCGGCGCCTTAAAGCGAATGGCGAGAAGGACGCACGGCTGATCGCCGAGCGTGCCGGAGCGGTGCCCCCTTCCCCACTCGGTTTCGATCGTGCCAAGATCTTGGCCCCAATGGATGTCCCCCGGTCCCATCTCGACACATGCGCCGTCCTGCATTTCCACGAACCATCGCCCAGAAAGCGGCACTACCCATTGGGCAACTGGGCTTTCATGCCAATCACCGACCCAGCCTACGGGAAGCAGGTTGAATTGGACCCGCTCCACCTCGCCCGGAAACGGGCGCGACCACAGCGAGGGACCGGCTCCAACGTGACCGGGCGCAAACCCGCCGAGCACACAAGGTGCGATGCTGGAGAGGCCATCTGCGCCCGTGAACATCGATAGGTATGGGATTGCCGGTGGATTCGACGATGCAGTCTCCCAGTTCAGAAGCGATGGGTTGCTCATAGCGGTCGGCCTTCAAATTCGGTGGTGGTGTTGATATCGACTGGACAGTTGGGCCGCCCAAACTCCAATCTGACGGTAGCGCCAGAACCCCTGGCCCGTTTTTCGGATTCTTGCTGTTGGGGCAGCGCCGTGGTCTGCGGCTGTTCGGTGTCACATCGCCGTTCTGGGCGGCCGTGGGCGGCGCTTGGAATTAGGGATCGATATTCTCATGCGCTGCGGCGCATGAGAATATCGACGAAAGCCGATGGGTCACGCACGCCAACAGGTGCGACGGCTGGTCCAACGCGACGGAGGGCTCCTAACCGGTCGTCGGAGCGCGTACCCCGTCGGGCGCGTTGGCGATCTAGTGGTTCATTGCAGAAACGCCCGGACAGCCTGGGTGAACACATCGCCCAGCTCGATATTGGACAGATGGGCGCCGGGCAGGAGTTGGAGACGCGCGCCGGGAATGCCCGCGGCGAGGCTGGCGCTCTCGTTCGGCGAGATCGCCTGGTCGTGCGAGGCCCCCACAACGAGCGTCGGGACGCCGACTTTGCTGAGGCTGGCCCGCAGGTCCATGTCGCGGATCGCGGCGCAGCTGGCGATGTAACCCTGAGGGTCCGTCGCCGTCAGCATGCACCGCGCCTCGCAGACGATATCGGGATTTGCCTGGTGGAACGCGGGTGTGAACCAGCGCGCAACGACCGCGTCGGCGATCGAGTCCAGACCGGAGCGCCGAACGACATCGATCCGCGCGCACCAAGGGTCGGGCGCGAGATATGCGGCGGTGTTGCAAATGACTAGCCGATTCAAGCGATCCGGGGCGTTGGCTCCCAACCATTGACCGACCATGCCCCCCATCGAGAGGCCGCAGAAGGAGACACGGTCCAGGTTTAGTCCGTCCAACAGGCCGAGCACGTCGCGGGCCAAGTGTTCGATACTGTACTCGCCTTCCGGCGTCGGCGACTGACCATGGCCGCGACTATCGTAGCGGATCACCCGAAATTGAGGGATCAGCAGCCCCATCTGGTCCGACCACATCTGGATGGACGCGCCCAGTGAGTTGGACAAGATCAACGGAGGCGCCTGTTCGGGACCATCGATGCGATAGGCGAGCAGCGTCCCATTGGCGTTGATAAAGTTGGTTTCAGCCATGGGTCCTATCCATAGACGTCGCCTTGAGCCAGCCTCGTCGGGAGTGAGTTAGGCGTGTTCGACACGCGACCGCACCGGCAACTCAACTTCTTGCGCTGTCGCCGCCTTCGGCAGGAAGAAGTCGAACGTGATCTCGGAAAACGGTGCGTTCAGCCCCGCCGCGTGAATTTCTTCTGGCTCGGCGCGTTTCACGACCGGCGGAATGAGTTCGTCGCGGGTCGCGTGAGCGAAGTCATCGTGGAGATCGGGATCGCCACTGATATTGATCTGCGTGGTCAGATGCCGATGACCAGCCGCCGAGACGAAAAAGTGAATGTGCGCCGGGCGCCGCCCATGGCGACCAAGCACACCGAGCAGGCGTTCGGTCAACCCGCCCGACGGCACCGCATAGCCGGACGGGACGATGCTGCGAAACTTGTAGCGGCCCTCCCGGTCCGTTTCGATTCGGCGGCGATTATTGAAGGCGCTCTGGCTTGGGTCGAAGACAGAATAGGCGCCCATGGTGTTGGCGTGCCAGACGTCGACGATGGCGCCGGCGATCGGCTGGCCGTCGGCGTCACGGACTTGGCCATGCATGATCAGGGTCTCGCCCTTATCGGCGCCATCATCCAGGCGGGCTTCGCCCATCTCAAGCGGCGCGCCAGCGACATACAGCGGCCCCTCAATGGTTCGCGGCGTCCCACTTATGCCCTTGGCCTGGTCCGCGGCGTCCATCCGGATATCGAGGAAGTGGTCGAAACCCATTCCTGGCGCGATTAACCCGAACTCGGGCGCGGCGGCCTGGAAGAAGCTGATCGCGCCCCAGAACTCCTCGGGGGTGATGTCGAATTCATCGATCGTGGCGAAGAGATCCGCCACGATACGGCGGACGATCTGCTTGGTGCGAAAATCGCCGGCCGCACCGTCGAGCCCGCTAAGATGGTCTAAGAAGGTCTGGATGTCGGGACTTTGAACGAGCGCCGAAGTCATTGCGGCCTCCATTTTGTGGCTGATGGGTGGGTAAATTCAGACGTCGCCGCCGCGGACGGACGACGGATGCCGGCAAAGCGGCGTGACGCGAACCTCCATGAAGGGGAAGAGGGGAAGCGTGGACAGGATCTCGTGAAGCTCGCCATGGCTCGCGACATCAAAGATGCTCAGGTTTTTGTATTGGCCAACCACACGCCACAGATGCCGCCAAACCCCGCTCTCCTGAAGCGTTTCGGCCCGGGCCTTCTCCGCTCGCTTCAACCCCTCGAAGGCCTCGACATCGACGCTATGCGGGACATTCACAACCATCTCTACCTGGAAGAGCATATTCAGACCTCCTTCGCAGCGGAAAAGCTGATGCTTGTCCGCCGGGCTGCGTCACGGCGGAAAAAGGCGATCTTGTCGCGGTCAATCCGGACGCCAAGGCCCGGACCTGTCGGCACCTCGAGCGCGAATTCGCCGTAGCTGAGCGGCTCCTCGAGGATCTCCTCAGTCAGCAGCAACGGGCCGAACAGCTCCGTGCCGAAGGGCAGATCGGCGAAGGTAGCGAAGACATGGGCCGACGCGATGGTGCCAATGCCGGCTTCGAGCATGGTGCCGCCGTACACGCCGATCCCAGCCACCGCGGCGATCGCTTCGACCCGTTTGGCAGCGAACAGGCCGCCGGATTGCTCGATCTTGACGGCGAAGACGTCCGCGGCGCGACATGACGCGAGGTCGTGGGCGTCTTCTGGTCCCCGCAGCGTCTCGTCCGCCATGATCGGGATCGGCGAGGCCGCCGTCAGCCGCGCCAGTCCGGCGCGATTGTGCCGCGAAATAGGCTGCTCGACGAGATCGCAGCCGACGTCGGCCAACTGGCGGACGGCTTGGCGAGCGCTGGATTCATCCCAGGCCATGTTGACATCGACCCTCACGCTCGCGCGATCGCCGAGCGCGCGCTTGATCGCGGCGACGTGGGCGATATCGTCATCAATGGCGCGCTTGCCGATCTTCAGCTTGAAGGCATTGTGCCTTCGCGCCGCCAACATCGCCTGGGCTTCGTCGATGTCGGCCTGGGTGTCGCCGCTCGCGAGCGTCCAAAGCACTGGCAATCTATCGCGCACCCGCCCGCCGAGGAGCTCGCTTACCGCCAGGCCGCACCGCTGACCCTGGGCGTCGAGCAGCGCGGTTTCGACGGCGCATTTAGAGAAATGGTTGCCGACGATGGATTGGCCGATCCGACGCATGATCTCGGCTGGCCGGCTGGCGTCGGCGCCGATCAGCAGCGGCGCGAAATAGGTGTCGATCGCGAGTTTGATACCCTCGGGCGACTCTTCGCCGTAGGCCAGGCCCCCGATGGTCGTGCCTTCGCCAACACCGCTAACGCCGTCGTCGCAGTGGACCTCGACCAGGGCTAGTGTCTGGCCGGTCATCGTCGCCACCGACAAGACATGGGGTCGAATGGAGGTCAGATCGACTAGGTAGGTCTCGACCTTAAGAATTCGGCTCATAACCGGTGACGCCCCCAATCGAGTGCGCACTTTAGAAACCACGGCGAGGCGTGTAAAAGACCCGTTCGGTCCCCCTTCATACCCAATAGGTATCATGGAGCTTCGACATCTACGCTATTTCCTCGCGGTGGCCACGGAGCGCAACTTCACGCGCGCCGCAGCCACCCTTGGGGTCGCCCAGCCGCCGCTGAGCCGCCAAGTCCGCGAGCTCGAGGCCGAACTTGGCGCCGAACTGATCGACCGCAATGTGCGGCCGCTGCGCCTGACAGAAGCCGGCCGCCTCTTGTTCGAACAAGCGAGCCAAATCATCGCCGGCGTCGAGCAGACCAAGACGCTGCTGCGCCTGTTCACCGCGTCCGAGCGGCGTCGGTTTGTTATCGGGTGCGTCGGCTCGACCATCGCGGGCGTGGTGCCGGCTTTGATTGCCCGCTTTCGAGCGGGGGCGCCCGATGTTGATGTGGGTCTGGTCGAGATGAGCACCCTAGCGCAGATCACGGCGCTGAAGGCCGGCCGGATCGACATCGGTATCGGACGCTTGCGTTTCGAGGAGGCCGGCATTCTCAGGCATGTCATCCAGGAGGAATCCCTTGTCGTGGCGCTGCCTGCAGACCATCCTTTGGCAAGGGGCGGCGAAGCGGTTCCCTTGTCGGCAATCGTGGCCGAGACTCTCGTGATCTATCCCCGGCCTCTGCGGCCTAGTTATGCCGATCAGGTATTGTCGGCGTTCCGCGATCAAGGCCTTCAGCCCGGTGTGGTTCAGGAGGTCCAGGAGATGCAAACGGCCTTGGGCCTGGTTGCGGCCCAGGCCGGCGTTTGTATTGTTCCGGCGTCCGTGCGACGCCTCCGCCGCGACGATGTCGTCTATCGAGATCTAGCCGAGACAACCGCCACATCGCCGATCATCATCAGCTCACGGGAGGCCGATACGACCGCGCCGGTCGAGCTTTTTCGCGCCCTTGGACGCGAACTGCAGCGATCAATGGCCTAAAGCGCAGGCGGTAAGCCGACGCCTTGTCAGCGATTCTCCGATCAATCATCTTGCGCATTTGCAGCAAGGTCTGGCCGTGATCGAGTACGATATCGGAGATCCGCTCCCGGCGATTGTGCGGCCGAGCAGCGGGCCAGAGTCGACTTCCGAACGCCACGCCGCCACCTACCAAGTGTTTTTCGTAAGGGCTGAGATTGATCCTGGCGATGCCCCGAAATCGATCCGACGGCGTGGCGTCGCTCTTAACCTCCGCCGGCCAACGACGCTGAGCCGCCGGAAGATGCGTGTGCGCGTCGGGCGATTTGCAGAGGCGCCGGCGGGCCATCGTCCGCAGCGTCCCGATCATCTGCTAAGGCTTGCTCACGTAACCCGCGCAGCCTTGCGGCGGCGCCAGGCGCGCCGCGAAGGCGCTCGGCTTCGGCCATCAATGTGTTGAAGCGAGCCAAGCCGCGCTCGAAAGTGTCGCCATAACCTTTAATCAGCCGCGGCGCGGCGGCCATCTCGATCGCCAACTCGGGATCGCTCGGCGCCGTCGCCCTGATCGCCTCCAACCAGGTTTCAATTCGCGCCTGCTCCTCGGCGAAGCGGAAGCTGGTTTTGCGGACCGGCCGCAATGCCGCCACGACGCTGAGCGTCACGAACCAGAACAGGCTTGTCGTGTCAACGTGCCTCCCTTTGGAGAACAGCGGCCCAAGCAGTCGCTTAAGGCCCGGCGATTTCAGGATCGCGGCGCCGAGGCGCGCCGGCAGGATGTCACAGACCTCCTGGACCCGCGGGTGCATGTATTCGGTCACAGTCATGACCTGACCCGCGCCGAGTTGCACTTCCTGCGCCACGCGTTCGCTGCGCGTGGCGCGGATTTTCAGGTCGGCCACGCGGATGGTGTCCTCATAGGCCATCCATAGTGCGAGCCACCGCGCCGTCTCCGACGTCAGCGACGCCGCCTCATCTCGCGCGTCCAGTTCCGCGATCGCTTCGAGGCGCGCTAGATAGCGCTCGGCATATGCCTGATCCTGATAGTCCATCAGCCTGCGGGCGCCCTCGATGGCCAGTCGATGGGCAGCGGACGGCAGCCGTTCGGTGATCCGTGCGACGAGCGCGCGGCCTGCCGCACTCACCGGCGCCGGCGGTGCGGCGGGGATGCCCGGATCCGCAGCGGCGGCCACCGCCAGCGCCGCCCCATCGGCGAATCCCTTCAGGTTCGCGGCCACAGCGATCCCACCGTGCTTGATGGCCTCTTCGAACGCACTGGGCTCGAAGGGCAGCGCGCCGCTGCCGGCCAGCGCCCCCAGCATGATCGAGCTAATCACACTGCCGGAGCCGCTTGCCGCCGCCTCCATGTCGAACCCGATCAAGCGGCGCGCGCGCCGCCGGGCCGTTTCGAGAATCCGCTCGCTCGATGCGATGCCGTCGCCGGCGGCGGATTTTTCGGAGATAGCGTAGACCCGGTGGGTCGAAGTGATCAGCGTCGTCCGGTCGGCGGTCACGAAGCCGCGAAGCATGGCGCGGCCCGCCTCCATGAACTCGGAAGCGATGACGATGTCGACGTCCCCCGGCACCGGCATCATGGCGAGAACCGGGGCGGGATGGTTGCCACCAGCGGGAGGCTGGCGGACCATCTCCACATAATAGACCGTCGAGCCTGTCCGTTGGGCGACGCCCGGAACGGACGTGGTTTGGGCGACCCATCCGTTGCGCTGCGCGACGTCGCGTATCCAGTCCGCGAGTACGCCGCCGCCCTGGCCGCCGAGAGCCAGGACGGCGATAGTGATCCGGTCACGCTCGAAGCTGTTATGGGCGTTCATCAAAAGGCTCGCGCGGCGAGGTGACGGCTTTGAAGCTGTTGCAGCGTGCCGATTGCGGCCCCACGCACCCGATCCTTCGTTCGGTCCCACCAGTTCGGATTGGTGACGATCGTCGCCTTGTAGAAGGAGGGGCAAAGGATGGCCGCGTGGGCGACCTCACCGCAGTTGCCACAGCCAACGCAGCTATTGTCGATGGTCGTGACCGGATCAAGTCGTAGCGGGTCGGGGTTGGGTTTGATGCTCAACGAAGGGCAGCCGGACAGCCGGATACAGGCGTGGTCGCCGGTGCAGGTGTCGGGATCGACGCCGAAACGTTCGCGAACCACCCGCTTGCCCGCCCTGGCCGCCTGGGCCAGCAGGGGTTTCACCCGCCGCTGTTTGTTCAGCATGCACTCCGACTGGGCAATGATTACCTTCGGGCCGCCTTCGCGGGTGGTCAGCGCCTCACGCAGCGTGTCGCGCATGCGCGCGACATCATAGGTTCGGGTCAGGGTGCGCACCCAGTTGACGCCGACGCCGCGAAGCGCGGACTCGATCGAATTCTTGGTCCTGCGCGTCGCATTGTTGGCCCGGGACGAGAGGATGTCCTGACCGCCGGTCGCGGCCGAATAACCGTTGTCGATCAGGACGGTGACATTATCGTCCTGGTTGAAGACCGCGCCGCCGATACCCGATGAAAGGCCGTTATGCCAAAATCCCCCATCGCCCATGATTGCGATGGCGCGCCTTCCCTCGGGCTTGAACGCGGCCGCCCCCGCCGTGCCCAAGCCGTAGCCCATGGTGGTGCTGCCGATGTTGAACGGCGGCAGAATCGAGAAGATATGGCAACCGATGTCGCCGGACACGTGATGTTGGCCGAGCTCGCGCTGGACCAGTTTCATCGCTGTGAAGATGGGCCGTTCGGGGCAACCGGTGCATAGGCCCGCCGGGCGCTGCGGCACGTCCAGGGCCACGCTCGTCTCGGTGGGCATTGGCGCGAGACTCTCGGGGGCGCGCTCGGGCGCGTAGGCGCGCAAGAACGACACCACGGCTTCGCGCAAGACCTGCCCCGAGTACTCGCCGGCCCGCGGCAGGATTTCCTTGCCGACGATCCGCGTCTGCAGATCGGCGCGCCGTATCAAGGTGTTTAGTTCATGCTCAATGAACTCGGGTTGGCCCTCTTCGAGGATCAGCACCGCTCTCTTGCCCGCGCAAAAGGCCTTCACCTCGTCGGGAATCAACGGGTAGGTCACATTCAGGCAATAGATCGGGATCTGAGAAGCGCCATAGGCGTCCGACAGCCCGGCCAGTTCGAGAGCGCGGTTGAGCGTATTGTAAAGACCGCCCTGGACAATGATGCCGACATCGCCGACGTCCGAACCGAACCATTCGTTCAGTTGGTGCTCGGCGATGAATCGTAAGGCGGCCGGCCAACGCTTTTCGATCTTCTCCTGCTCGTGCAGGAAGTTCGCGGGCGGCAGAACGATGCGATTGGTGTCTCGACGAGGATTGGCGGCGGCTTGGCCGACGGTCAACGGCGGGCGCTTGTTATCCTTGGCGACGAAGTGACCTGTCAGGTGGCAGGCGCGAACCCGCATCTCCATCATGACTGGCGTGTTGGACGCCTCAGACAGTTCGAAGCCCTTCTCCACCATGTCGACGATGCTGGTCAGGTTCGGCCGCGGATCAAGCAGCCACATCTGCGACTTCATGGCGAAGGCGTGGCTGCGCTCCTGCATGATGGAGGAGCCTTCACCGTAATCCTCCCCGATGATGATTAGCGCGCCGCCGGTGACCCCGCCAGAAGCGACATTGGACAGGGCGTCTGAGGCGACATTGGTGCCGACTACAGATTTCCACGCTACGGCGCCGCGCAACGGATAGTTAACTGAGGCCGCCAACATGGCCGCAGCGGCGGCTTCGTTGGCGTTGGACTCAAAATGGACGCCCAGTTCGCGAAGCAACGGGTCGGCGTCGGAGAAGACGTCGATCAGGTGGCTGATCGGCGAGCCTTGGTATCCGCCGACATAGGCGACGCCGGCCTGCAGCAGCGCCTTGGTGACCGCCAGAATGCCTTCGCCGTCGAAATCCTCGCCGGCGCCGAGGCGCAGCTTCTCGACCTCTTCTTTGAAGGACCGTTCGGCCACAACCTACTCCCCAACGAGCGCGAGGACGCGCAGCGGACTGCCCGATCCGCCGGCGATCTTGAGCGGCGAGGCGACGATCACAGCGCCTGTTGGCGGCAGCTGGTCTAGATTCATCAAACACTGCAAGCCGTAGCGCCCGGCCCCGTGGAACAAGGAGTGGGCGGGAAACGGCGGGTTGAGCAGATGGGCCTGGCCCGCGTCGGTCCCGATGGTCTCCACCCCAAACCCGAGAGCTTCGCGCTGTTCGATCAGGAATTTGACGGCCTCGCCGGAAGGGCCAGGCGTGTGGGCGCCGTCCGCGCGGCGATTGGTGTAGTCTTCGACCGAACGCTTGGACCAGTCCGTACGCAGGAGCACCCAGCTCATGGGCGGTATGACGCCGTTGTCGGCCTCCCAAGCCTTGATGTCAGCGACGCTGAGCAGATAGTCAGGATCGGCGGCCGCCTTGGCTGAAATGTCGATCACGACCGCGGGGGCGATGAAGTGCTTCGGATCAATCGTATCAACGGTGTTGGCCGGCAAGTCCTTGCCTGTGACCCAATGGACGGGAGCGTCGAAGTGCGTGCCGGTGTGCTCCCCGACCGTGAAATTGTTCCAGTACCAAGCGACGCCCCGTTCGTCGTAGCGGGAGATTTCCTGACGGCTGAAGCCGGCGGTTTGCGCAAAGGGTTCCGGCAGGACCAGAAGGGGCGTCTCTTCAGAGAGTGGTTGGGTGAGGTCGACCGTGCGGATGGCGCCGCTGGCGACGGCCTGAGCGAACTGACTGAGAGTGGCGAGCGACATGACGACTCCTCTGACTGTCGGCGACGACCATTCACACTGACCCACAAAACGTGCATACGCAATCTATAACACATGCATATGCAACTATTTTGCCCAAGCTCGAAGCCACGCGAAACTTCCCGGCTCCCCCCAGCGAAAGAGGAGTAACCATGGACAATCGCATCCTCGGCGATCCCGGGACGCCAGCGTTCCAGGTCGGCAAATATCCCTTCTTTCTGCTCAACCGCCTGGTCAGTCGCTACAATGGCGTGATCGAGGGCGTGCTGCGAGACACCGGTCTCGACATTCCTTACTGGCGCGTCCTCATGATCCTTAGCGAGCGGGCGCCGCGCGGCGTGCGCGATATCGCCGAGGCGGCGGTCATTCCGCTGTCGACCATGACGCGGATCATCCAGCGCATGGTGACTGCGGGCTTGGTGGCGGCCACCTCCAGCGCGGAGGACGCCCGGGTGACCGAGGTCTCGCTTCTACCCCTCGGTCTTGAAAAGGCGGCCGAGGCGCGAGCAGCCACCGCGCCCATCTACGCTCAGATCATTCGGGGATTTGGACAGCGCGACTTCGATAAGCTCCTCAGCCTGCTGGAGCGTCTGCACGCCAATCTCGAAGAGATCAGCTGACCGCTTGCCTTATCGCTTAGCTTGCGCGACCACGCCTATTATTTTATATTTAAAATAAATTGGGAGGTTCGAATGCATGTTGCTTGCCTGGGCGGCGCTGGGCTGGGCCGGCCGTGGATCATGCGGCCCTCCAGGCCGGGGGAAGCCGTCTGATGAGCATCGGTTCAACGGCCAAGGCCGCGTCACGCGCAGCGCGCAATGGCGCTCGCATGCGCGAAAAGCTGGACGGGGCTTTAGCGACCCGGATGGATGTGCGCGTGTGGCTGCGTCTACTGAGTTGCGCCACGACGGTGGAAAAACGCCTGCGCCGCCGCTTGGCTGAACAGTTCGACACGACGCTGCCGCGGTTTGATGTGATGGCCGCACTCGAACGGCGGCCCGATGGCATCACTATGGGCGAGCTTTCGCGCGCGCTTCTCGTCTCCAACGGCAATGTGACCTCGGTCGTGCGTCAGCTGGTGGCGAACGGCTTCGTGGTCGCGCGCGTCGCCCCTGATGACGGCCGCTCGCAGATCGTGGCGTTGACCGAATCTGGCCGCAGCTATTTTTCGGCATTGGCCGCGGCGCATCATGCCTGGATCAAATCAATGTTCGGGGGCCTCAGCGCGGCTGATTTGGCGGCGCTCTACAAGCTTTTGGACACCGTGAAGACCTCAATTGGCGCTGAGGGCCAGGACGAACAATGACATTCGTTTCCAGGCAGCTCGTTCGCTTCAGCCACGTCGACGCGGCGGGCATTGTCTTCTACCCGAGGTACTTTGAGATGCTGAACGCCGCCATGGAGGACTATTTCGCCTTGGAGGTCGGAGTCGATTTTGCGGCCATGCATTCCAAGCGCCGGCTAGGCGTGCCGACGGCAAAACTCACGACCGAGTTCGTCGCGGTCAGCCGGCTGGGCGACCCGCTCGACTTTCAGCTGACCGTCCGCAAAGTCGGCCGGGCTTCGGCCGACTTTGGCGTCGAGGTGGTCTGCTGCGGGGAAACGCGCCTGCGCGGCGAGGTCGTTCTGGTGTGCATGGACTTGGATGCCGAGCGCGCAGCGGCTTGGCCGCAGGACATGCGGCCGCAGCATGCGCAGTTGCGGGCCTAACTGAGGGCGCCGTCGTTGCAGGCCATCAGCCCGCGACGATCAATGCCGCAACTTGCCGATCCCGACCACTGCGGCTTCGATCACATCGCCCGGCCAGAGCCACTCTTGAGGATCGCGCCCGGCGCCGACGCCCGACGGAGCGCCCGTGGCGATGATGTCACCGGGCTCCAGGTGATGGCCTGGCTGATGTCCGTGATCACGTCGTCAACCTTAAACAGCATATGGCGCGTGTTTGATCGCCGCTTTTCGATGCGGTTGACCGTCAGCCACAAATCCAACACCTGCGGGTCGGGCAATTCGTCGGCCGTGACGATGCAAGGTCCAATGGGCGCGTAGCGGTCCTGGCCCTTGGAGTAGATCCATTGTCCCGCGCGCCGCGCAGCCGCGCGCGCTCATGTCGACGCAATGGTTTAACCGAAGACGAAAGCGAGCGTCTCAACCGAGTTCACGAAATCCAGCAGCTCGGCGGTGGCTGCGACCTTGGCGCGCCCGCCACATCCTCGCGATATTTGTCGTAGCCTGGGCATCGCGGCCCATATCGACGACAAACTAGTTTAGGTCTAAAATATCTTGCCTTCGTCCGTCAACGTAGCGCAGATGATTGCATCGCCGTTCGGAGTTTTTGATGACTCAGTATCGAGCCCCCGTAATCCAGGCGGCGTCAGCGCCGTTCGATTTGTCAACCTTCGCCGAGAAGGCGGTGCGGTTGCTGTGCAAAGCCGTCGACGGCGGCGCTCGTCTCGTGTTCTTTTCCGAAGTCTCTATCGGCGGCTATCCGAAGGGCGCCTCGTTCGGCGCCGCCGCCGGAATGGGCACGCCCAAGGACCGCGATGCCTATCGCCGCTATTTCGAAGGCGCGGTCGATTTGAGAGAATCCGAGATCGCCCTCATCGCCGAAGCCCGACGGGCGCGGGAGTCGGTGGAAGGGAAAGGGCGCCTGACCTTCGCTGGCCACAGGCCAAAATTTGCGCGCCAGGCCCAATTTTCGCGTGAGGTCGCCATTTGGGCGCGGTCAGTGCCTGAGATAGGTCTAGATAGACGGGTAATTGTCGCCTCATCACGGCGATGGGCGCGCCAATTCGGCCGCAATACCCTCAGCCAAACCTTGTAGAGAAAGGACGGACAAGACGTGCTCAACTCACACGATGCCGATCCTTTCATCGAGTTGCCCCGTACTTTCAACCGGAAGGCCGACGCCGCGGATGGGGGGATTTCCGCTCCGCCTTGGCGGGTCGCTCATGCCTATGGACAATTGCTCTACTACCCCGCCCGGTTTTCACAGACCCACATCCACCTGCGTCACCACCTGATCGGCATCGAGTTCGATCCCGGGATCGTGCGTATCCAGTTGAACGCCGGCCCGTTGATCGACACCGTGGTGAAGTCCTGTTCGTTCTATTTTGTGCCTGCAGGTTCGACGATCGAAGTCCGCAAGGAACATGCCTGCGAGTTCATCCTGGCCACATTCGATCCCAGGCTGACCAAGGCGCTCTTGCCGGAGCCTTGCGCGGCCGTGATGGCCGAGGGCATGGTCGATGATCACTTGACCACGAAGGCGCTCGAGCTTCGGCGACACCTTCTGCGTGGCGACAACGTCTCTCAGATGGCGACGAAATTGATCCACACAGCTGTGACCGCCTTGACTCGATCCTACCAGGACGGGCTCCGCCCATCCGCCTATCCGCTGAGTTCGGGCCGCATACGCCGCGCACTCGACTTCATAGGCGATCACTATTTCAAAAAGATCTCCGTCGAGGACATCGCCGATGCCGTCGGGGGGATCAGCCCGTTCCATTTCGCCCATACCTTCAAATCGACTCTGGGCCAGTCGCCACACCAGTACCTAGTTGAACACAAGCTTTACCAGGCGCGGACGCTGCTCACGCACACTTCGACCAATCTCGCCGAGATCGCCTATTCGGTCGGCTTCTCCAGCCAGGCCCACATGACCGAAACCTTCAGCCGCCGCTTGGGGGTCACTCCCGCTCAGGTGCGTCGCTCGCCTGTCGCGTAACTCGCGCACACGCTTCTCCTGCTGAAACCTAGCAGGCTGTTGAAGAAGTCGCCCACGGTCGGGCGGTGAAGGTGATTTCGTCGCCGCCGTGGAAGCAGAGTTCGCCGGCGAGGGATCCATCGGGCCGAAGGCGATGTAGGCCGGTCCCATCAGGTCAGGGAAGCCAGCCTCGTAGTCCGGCATCTCGACGATCCGGATGGTTTGCCCTGGAGGGTCACGCCGGGGCCTCCACGAGTTTGGGCAGACGCACCAGATTGTAGGCCGCCGCGGCGAAGATGAAGGCCCATCCGACGCGTTCTCGGCCCCGGAACTTCGTCTTACGCTGGCCAGCCACGGTCTTGATCCAGCCGAAGCCTTCCTCGATGCGCTTGCGGATTCTCTGGCTTGCGGCGTAGCCAGCATGGCGGGTGGTGCGACGATCGATCGCCGATCGCCGGCCGTTGGTGTTCTGGGCCACATGCGCCCGCACGTTCATCGACCTCAGCTCATTGACGAAGTCCTCGGCGTCATAGGCCTTGTCGGCGCCCAGGCTGATGCCGCGCGACCGGTCGGCGCGCGGCTCTATCATCGACAGGGCGGCGATGCGCTCGGCATGGCCACCCGCCGCCGTCAGGCAGGCGTCCACGATCAGGCCCGAGCGGTTCTCCATCAGGGTGTGACCGATGAAGCAGAGTCTGGCCTCCATGCCCGGACCCTTGCGGTAAAGTCGGGCGTGCGGATCAGTCGTGCTCTGGTGGGTCTCGTTCGAGCGCTTCTGGCCCTTGAAGTCGACCTCGGCGTTGCGACCGCCCGACGCTGGCGGGTCCGGCGGACCGCCGTGCTCCGGGGCCTTGGGCTTAAAGCTCTTCATCGACGCCCAGGCCTCGATCAGCGTGCCGTCGACGCTGAAGTGATCGGTCGAGAGCAGCCGCTTGACCCGCGGCTGCGCCAGCACCGCAGCCAGGAACTTGGCGGCGATCTCGCCTTCCAGCAGCCGGTCACGGTTCTTCGAGAAGGTCGAATGATCCCAGGCCGGATCGTCGATCCCCAACCCCACGAACCAGCGGAACAACAGGTCGAACTCCAGCCGTTCCATCAACTGTCGCTCCGAGCGGATCGAATAGAATGCCTGCAGCAACATCGCCCGAAGCAGCATCTCCGGCGGGATCGAGGGACGGCCGATCCCAGAGTAAAGCTGAGAGAACTCCCCCGTCAGACTCTCAAGAGCCGCATCGGTGAACTGGCGGATCGCCCGCAGCGGGTGGTCAGGCCGAACCCGCGCCTCTAGGTCCACCAGTGTGAACAACGAACCAGACCGAACGTCCGAACCCCGCATCCGCCTTCCTCGACTGCCCCCGAAGAAGAGTGAATCATGCCGAGTCCGGCAACGCCACGGACTTTTTCAACAGCCTGCTAG
>Ga0302313_10000168_pt1 | contig 61890 bp, 47 predicted proteins | sample III_Palsa_N2_2_FD_200454 | JGI IMG/M metagenome (GOLD analysis project Ga0302313, IMG submission 200454) | Peat permafrost microbial communities from Stordalen Mire near Abisko, Sweden - III_Palsa_N2_2 | ecosystem: Environmental > Terrestrial > Soil > Palsa > Peat permafrost | place: Sweden...
CCGGTGGCCGGGTCCGGCAGGTCATTCACCGGTGTCCACATCAACTGCGCCCGGGGATTGCCGGCGCTGCCTTGTCCATACTCGATGTCGAGTCGCTGCGGCTGCCCCTGCTCCAGATGAACCCGGCCGAGCGCGGCCCCCGCACTATACATCTGGACGATCTGTTTGCTGTCGAGCGAGACACTGGCAGACCCATTGGTTCGGATACCCAGCAGATAGTCTCCGCTTGCGCTCGGATGCAGCAGGCCGGTCCAATGCACCGCCAGTGGCGATCTGCCCTGAGCGGCCTGCGGAAGGTCGGAATCGTTCAGGTCGACGTGCGGCTCGATCCGCGAGGCAAAGGGCGCCGATTTTGAATCCAGACTCAACCCTGAACTGTATGCGACCTCAATACCGGGCTCGCCTTTAAGCGTTGTCAGCACCGAATCCGGCACCGGATCGCCATGGTTGGACAAAAATTGAGTTCCAGGGACGTAGTGGATCCGGGCAGCGGGAAATTCGCTCTTCATTCCCTCAAGAACGGTCACGGTGTGCGAGGGAGTGCCGTTGTAGTTGCCCAGCAGGACCGCCGTCTGGTCCGCCAGCGGGCCGACGACGAGAATGTTTTTCGCGGACTTGAGCGGCAGCACTCCGTCGTTCTTGAGCAGGACCATCGATTCGTTGGCCAAGCGCCGTGCAAGACTGCGATGTGCGACACCATCGAGCTCGGTCATATCGACCTTCCAATAGGGCACCCGCTCCGGCGGATCGAACATGCCCAGGCGGATCCGGGCGGTGAACAGGCGAATGAGTGCGGTGTCAATGGCACCCTCGGTCAGATAACCGGCATGGACCGCCTCGATGTAGGGCCGGTAGTCATGATCATCCTTCACCTTTTCGAAGAAATCGATGCACTCGTTGTCCATGCCGCGCTCCAGCGCGATCGCCGACGCCTGCGGCTGATTCGGACGGAATCGGTGTCCGCTGGCGACATCCCGTACGGCGCCGCAGTCGGACACCACATACCCCTGGAATTGCCACGCACCGCGCAGCGTATGGTCCAACAGGAACTCGCTGGCACAGGCCGGCTGACCATTGATGGCGTTGTACGCACACATTACCGATCCGGCATGACCCTCCACGATGGCGGCCCGGAACGCCGGCAGATACGTGTCCTCTTCATCGTGCCGGCTCACATCCACGTCCGCAAAGTGCCGGGTCGGCTCGGGCCCGCTGTGCACCGCGAAGTGCTTGGGTGTGGCGATGACGCGAAAGTAGTTGGGGTCCGTCCCCTGCATCCCCGTCACGAAGGCCACCGCCAGACGGCCGCTGAGAAACGGATCCTCGCCGTAGGTCTCCTGGCCTCGCCCCCAGCGCGGATCGCGGAAAATATTGACATTCGGCGCCCAGAAGTCGAGGCCCTCGAAGATATTGGAGTGCCCCTCACGCTCCGCCAGGATATGCTTGATACGCCCTTCAACGCCGATGGCGGTGGCCATCTCGTGAATGCCCGGCCCATCGAAGGTTGCGGCCAGACCGATCGGCTCCGGAAATTCAGTAGTGCCATTGACGGCGACACCGTGCAGAGCCTCGCTCCACCAGTCATACGCAGGCACGCCCAGACGGGCAATGGCCCGGGACTGATTGACGAGCTGGGAGGCCTTCTCTTCCAGCGTCATCCGGTGCACGAGGTCGGCCGCCCGCTCCTGCGGCGAGTGGGCCAGATCCCTGTACAGGGGCATTCCAGCATCCTGAGCGCCGAGAAAGCCGGACTGTAGCAACGCAATACACACGGCCAGCCGCCGGATCGAAAACCCACTCATCGTCTGCCCCCTTCGTCCGCCTGCCGCGAACGCGGGGGGACCATTCTGATAGCGCTACCATGAAAGGTAGTCCGAGTTATCCGGCACCGTCAAGCGGCGGATCCAGCCGGCCCAGCAGGAAGAGGTAGCCACAGATGCCAATGGTGAGATAGATCGCCGCGACGCCGAAGACCCAACTGTAGGAATGCAGCGCCGTCAGCAGATAACCGGTGAGCACCGGCGCGCAGATGCCCGACAGCTGGTTCGAGAAATTGACTATCCCCCCTACCTTTCCGACATCGCGGCGCCCCACGATGAGCGATGGCAGCGACCAGCCCACCGCCGCATGGACCGATAGACCGGTGATCGACACACTGACCCACGTGAGCGCCTGCGCCGCGGTCGTTGCCTGTGCCGCACCCAGGATGCCAAGCCCGCAGCACGCACCGCCAATCAGGACCGTGCGCCGCACGCGATTGGGATCGACGCCGCGGCGCACGAGAAAGTCCACGAGCCAGCCGCCGATGGCCAGCTCGCACACGGTTGCGATGAGCCAGGGTACGCTTGTATAGAGAAACGAGTGCAGCAGGTCGATGTGCAGCGCCTGGGCAAAGTAGCTCGGCAGCCATGACAGCAACAGATAAAAGACGTAGTTGTACGACCCGAAGCCGAGCGCCAGCCCCAGTACCTGGCGCTTGCGAACCAGTCGCCACAACGAGGACGCCGGCGGGGAGATCGTGCTCACACTCGAATCGGTGCCCGCAATATGGCGACGTTCCTGCTCACTCAGCCCGACATCTTCTTCCGGATCGCGATAAACGCGCCAGAAATACACCAGGTACAGCAAGCTGATGACGCCGGTCAGTACAAAGCTCCAACGCCATCCGAACCGCAGCAGCACAATACCCACCAGCGGAATGCCGATGACGGAGGAGAATTTAGCGGCGCTGTCGAAGAGCGCGGTGGGCAGACTGCGCTCCTGCCGCGGAAACCAGCGCCCCACCGCCTTGGCACTCGCCGGAAACGTGGGTGCTTCGCCGACACCCAGTACAAACCGCGCCCCGAACAGCGCGCCCAGCGAGGGCGCGGCCGCTGCCCCGAACGTCGCCACACTCCACAGCACGATGCCGGCGCGACCCACGCGGCGTACTCCGAATCTGTCGAGAACGACGCCGATCGGCAGCTGACACAACCAGTACGTCAGATTGTAGGCCGCGGACAGAAAACCGAATGCAATGTCCGATATCCCGAAAGCCGTGATCAACGCCCCGTGCGAGGCCGAGAGGTTCACGCGGTCAAAATAGCTCACCAGGACCCCAACGCCGAGCAGCCATGCGATGCGCCAGCGGCGCCGTGGGACGGCGTGCGGCAGCAAATCCGGTGGTGCGGGCTCCAAGAATTCCTCGCTCTGCTTCGCTAGGGGCGGCCCTGCATGACGGTATTCTCAAGTGTGCCGATCGCATCAATGGTGATGCGCACCCGGTCGCCGGCCGCCAGCGTGAATGAATCCGGGGGCACGATGCCGGTACCCGTCATGAGATAGACGCCCACCGGGAATACGTTGTCGCGAAACAGATAATTCACCAGCACCTCGATCTTGCGGTGCAACTGCGCCAGGGTCGTGGCGCCGGAGAATTTGATACTGCCCGCCCGTTCGATTTCGAGGCGAATGTTCGTCGAAGCCGGCAGCGGATCCGGCGATATCAGGACGCAAGGCCCGAGGGCGCACGAGCGGTCATAAACCTTGGCCTGTGGCAGATAAAGGGGATTCTCCCCTTCAATATCGCGGGCACTCATGTCGTTGCCGACGGTGTAACCGATGACAGCGCCGCTTGGATTGACCACCAGGGTGAGCTCCGGCTCCGGCACGGACCAACTCGAGTCTGCGCGGATACGCACCGCCGCGCCGGGTGCCGCAACGCGGCCGGCGGCCGCCTTAAAAAACAGCTCGGGCCGCTCGGCCGCATACACGCGGTCGTAAAAGTCGCTGCCGCCGGCCTGCGTGGACTCGGCCATGCGGGCATCGCGGCTGCGGTAATAGGTGACCCCGGCGGCCCATACCTCCTGGCTGCCGATGGGCGCCAACAGCGCAGTCTCGCCGGGCTCAGCCCGATGACCCGGGCCGGTTATCAATGAGTCAAGGTAGCCGCGCAGATCGGGGTGGGTGATCAGTGCATCCCAACTGGGTTCGGGGACGCGATAGCGGCTGCTTCCCCGCTCCAGGAAACTGCCGCTGCCGGTGCGATATAGCTTCATTGCATGCTCCTTGGCGACGGGTTGCAGCGCACCAGCAGATGCGCACCCCACGCAGCGCTAGAGGGAGCGGATGAGTTGCACCATGCCGCTATTTGTCCGACTATTGGCTCACGATAGCGAGCAGATTGCTTCGAGGCAAGCCCATAATGGCGCACCTGCGTCGCACTCGACATCGACTGCAGCGGCAGATAATCCGCGGTTGCGCGAACTACAAAACGGGGATTTACGTGTCATATGGAATAGTAATGCGGCGTTGCAATTGGTGCAGTTGGTTGTTCGCGCTGGTGTTCCCCTTCATGGCATGCGCGCAACAGCCATCGGGACCGCAGGCACCGCCACTGGGATCACCGCCAGCGCCGGCCGCCGTCCCTCGCCTGCAGTTCGCCTTTGAATTCCGAGTGTCCTTGGCGCCCGCCGTGGTCCTGGGGCAGACACCATTCGGACATCGGCAATACATTGCAATCACCGGTGGCAAGATTGCCGGGCCGAAGTTCTCGGGCGAGGTCATCCCGGGCGGGTGGGACTACCAACTGGGGCTCGCGGATGGCTGCACCATGCTATCGGCCGACTACTTCATTCGGGCTGACGATGGCACCGTCATTCATGTGTTGAATGAAGGCATCGCTTGCGCACCGGGCAACGCCGGCGCGCCGCGCAGTTTCTTCAGACCCCGATTCGAGGCACCGAAGGGCCCGCACGAATGGCTGACGCACTCCACGTTTGTCGCGACATTGGAGCTTGAACCATCCGCCGCCCACAGCGATGCGTCTGCGCCCCGCACGCTGAATGCGATACGACTCAAGTTCTACCAGGTTCAGTAGAGGCTCGAGGTCGCAGCCATGGCCCCCCCGAATCCAAGACCAATTGGTCGATTCTTTTTAAGCCGAGAAAAGGACTGCCATGAACGCTCTTCGCCCCCCGCGCCTTCTGACTTTGATGATCCCGGTTCTGACCTGCCTCTTCATCGCCGTTGCCCCCTTCGTCTGGGGGGCGGAACACGGCACCCTCGCCGCCAATAAACGGCTCGTGGTGGCATTCTACGACGCGGCCATCAACAAGAAAGACTACGACCTTGCAGTCACCTACCTTGGCCCGCAGTACACGCAGCACAATCCCACCGCCGGTGACGGCGCTGCGGGTCTGAAAGGTTTCATCGAGTTCCTGAAGGCGAAATTCCCGACTCAGCACGGGGACATCAGGCAGATCATCGCCGAAGGCGATCTGGTTGCCTTGCACGTGCACTCCACCCGGGGCGACGGCACTCCCGGCCGTGCCATCGTCGACATTTTCCGCCTCGCGAACGGCAAGGTTGTCGAGCATTGGGACGTCATCCAGGACATCCCTGAGAAATCCGCCAATGACAATGGGATGTTCTAAGACAATGGCGGCTTCAGCGAATCGCCAAACTCGTCCCGGCAGTGTTCCGGTCGGCGCTATTCCTTCATTCGACGATTTCTAGCTTGACCAATCGGCGGGAGTACGGCGGTTCGATAGCCACGCCATCTAGCTGAACCCGTGCGATACAGCAGCTTCGATTTGGTGCGCAAATGCCTCGCGGTCTGCCTCTTCAACGATGCCAAGAATGGCGCGCTGGTACGCATCACCCAGCGCCAATGCAACTACTTCACCCGCAAGTTGCCTCGAGTGACGGGCAGGTACTCCGCCGGTTTCGAGCAATTCGCCTATCCGCCGCCGGATGATGCGCATGCCGGACTGATCGAAGACGCGAGCAAGCTCAGGAAAACGCCAGCCGTCCGCCACGAGCAAGCGATAGAGCGCGAGCCAGTGTGGCTCGATCAGCGCCGACGTGAAGGCTCGCAGCTCGTCCGCTAGCCTCTCGGGGGCCGGTTTATGAATGTCGGCCAACGGCGCGTTCTCCAGGCCCTCGCGCATGTACTCACACATGCCGCTGACCAGCCCCTCGAACAGTGCTTCCTTGCTGGGGAAGTGCCGATAGAGGGTCATTTTGGAAATTTTGCCTTCAGCGGCGACCCGGTCAAGGGTCGTCCCACCCAAGCCGTCCCTCAGCAGAATGGGTCGTGCGGCCCACAGGATCTCCGTGCGCTTCGCAACCATGCGTACACGTCGCGGATCATCCGCTCGCCACTTGCGCGACTCACCCTTTTTCATACGATACGATTCCGTCTTTCATGATTCTTATGTATGCGATACGATTCCGTATCGTCTCATAGTAAGGCAGAAACGTCATGCAAAACCCCGTCGATCTCGCCCACCTGCTTGCCATGAAGAAGGAGTGACCCGATGAGCATTGCAGCCATTGTGAATGGAATTACCGCGCTGGCGTTCGCCGCTGCCGGCCTCGTCAACCTCTTCAACGTCCGCAACGCAGATGCGGATTTCCAACGCTGGGGCTACCCCAAAGGATGGCGCCTGTTGACGGCGGGGCTGGAACTCGTGGGTGCAACGTGTCTGTTGCTTCCATCCACCCGTCTCATCGCGCTCGTCGCATTATCACTTGTGATTCTGGCCGCGCTTGTGACGCTTCTGAAATGGCGGGAGAGCAGGTCGCATGTCATTCCGGCGATATTCTTTTTCGTATTGATTCTGGCAGACGCCGCTCTGCAGTGGGCCGGGGCTTAAGGTGCTCACACAAATGAACATGAACACTGACTCAAATGGTTCGATCTTGCGAAAGAATTCGCCACTGTTCTGGTGCACGCTCGTGCTGCCGGTCGCTATCATCGGGCTCGGCATCAACTTCTTACTCAACCCGGTGGGAGCCTCAACTGACTACGGCATTCCAATCCATGATCCGACCGCCTTTCCCTTTATGTGGATCAAGGGGATTCGCGACATCTTTTCGGGTCTGGTAATTCTGCCTTTTCTCTTGAGGGGGGACCGACGTACCACCGCAACACTCGTCGCTATTGCTATTTTGATCCCGGTCTGCGACGGGCTGGTCTTCGAAGGCGTACGAAACGGATGCGCGTGGAATCGCATCAGTATTGTTCCCGCCGATCGCCACATATTGATGGCAAGTTGACCTCGACGCGCAGCCCGGTCGGCAACACATTTCGAAGTGAAACCCCGCCGCCATGACTTAAAATGACGTCCCGTGCGATAGTTAGACCCAAGCCCGCACCTGGGATCGTGCCGCTACGAGCATTGTCGAGGCGCCGGAAAGGCATCAGCGCCTCATCGATTCTCTCAGGCGCAATCCCCGGACCGTCGTCTGAAATAACAATCCGCACCATCGCTTCGTCCATGTCGAGTGACACACGCGCCACACCGCCGTATTTGACCGCATTATCAATGAGGTTGCGAAACGCACGTTTCAATGAAATCGGCACGGCCCGAATTTCCGCATGATTCGGCCCGGAGTAATAGGCATCGACTCCGGCGTCAATGGCGTCATCCACGAGGCTGATCAGCAGCGCGGCCACGTCAACCGATTGGCTGGGAGACCGGTGCGCTTCCCCACGCGCAAACGCCAGGGTGGACTCCAGCATCGCACTCATTTCGTCGATCTCCCGAATCAGTATTTTTTGTGCCGTCGCGTCGCCGCGCGACTCAGCCGTGACGCGAAGTCGGGTCAGGCAGGAGCGCAGGTCGTGTGAAATGGCGCCCAGCATCTGGGTGCGATCATCGATAAATCGCAGCAGCCGCTCCTGCATGTCCTCGAAGGCCCGCGCGACGGCTGAAAACTCGTGCAGCCCCTCAGAGGACACCGGAACGAACTCTCTAGAGCGACCAATGCGCGCTGCCGCAAGCACCAGTCGATCCAACGGCTTCACGATGCTGCGTGCCGTTCCAACGGAGAATAGGGCGATGATGATACCCCCTACCAGCAATGGGACGTAGGGGCCTTGCAGATACGAACGCTCGTCGAAGACAACGGGGCTGATGCTCAGCCAGGTTCCGTCAGGCCCCTGTGCGGCGATGCGCAGGTTGGGTGATACCAGGGTATCCGGCTCGGTGTTGCCGGGCGCACTGGGCTCTCCCGGGGATGGCGTTGGGGAGATTTCCGCCTGCAGGTTAGGTACTGGGAATGGCGCCGGCCGTTCCAGCTGCGACACAATTAAGCCACCCGGCGCGATGCCCAGACGGGCCCTAAAATCCTGCGCCAGGTGGGACGCTTGCGAGGAATCGAGCAATGAGACTTCCCTTGGGCGTTCGCGGTCGAACTCCAGTTTGAGGGAGAATCTGCGTTCCAATGCCTTGAGCAACTGCGCGCGCGCACTGATCGGCGCCGCGAATAGCTCGTTGTAGACGTATACAGCCGCGCTTTCAAACTGCCGCGTCCCGATCAGGTGCAGGGCTGGTGTGGAGAACAGTTTGAGCTGTAGGAACGCCTGCGCCTGAATAGCAAGCAACGAGGCGATCATGGTCAGGGCGATGCGCCGGCTGATCCCGCCGTTAAGCAGCCACGCGCCCTTCCCCTCAAACATGCTGCGCACCTGCTCCACGGCGGGTGACAACGGGCGTGAAAAGGTAACCGCCGTTGCGTACGGTCTTGATGAGGCGCGGGGATTTCGGATCCGGTTCTATCTTGCGGCGCAGCCGCATAACCTGCACGTCGATTGCCCGATCCACCAGGAAACTGGACCGGCCGCGGGCAAGATCCAGCAACTGGTCCCGGGTCAGTACCCGGTTGGGGTGTTCGACGAAGGCATACAATAGGGAGAACTCGCCGGTGGTCAATTCGACGTGACCCCAGCGCGGGGAAATCAGATTGCGGGCGCGGGTATCGAAGGTCCAGGCATCAAAGTAAAACAGGTGCCCCCCGGTGGACGATTGGGAACTGCTCCGGCGCCTGAGCGCTACGCGCATTCTGGCCAGCAGTTCTCGAAGGCTGAACGGCTTGCAGACATAGTCATCGGCACCGAGTTCCAGGCCTACGACGCGATCGGATTCCTCGGCCATGGCGGTCAAAATGATGACGGGGGTGTCGCCCTGAGTTCGTATGAAGCGCAACAGGGACAATCCGTCTTCGCCCACCAGCATGAGATCGAGCAACACGAGGTCAATCTGCACACTGGCCAGTTGTTCACGCAGCGACGGGCCGTCCGTGACCGCCGTCACCTGCAGGCCGTTGTCGCTCAGGAAGCGCGTGACGCCGCTCCGGATGATCGGGTCGTCATCGACTAACAAAATCTGGGGTGAACGATTCATGGTGGTGGTTATCGCATCCGCGCGCCAAGCCCTCAAGATCCTTGTGTAACAGCGTGTAACAAGTTGGAACCGGCCGGTCGTTCACTTGAGGCCCGGTACCGGTAGTCTCAGACCATGAAGAGGGACGTTAGGTTTCGTGCGTCGGCTGCGAGAATTTTTGCTATTCCAGTCGTACTTGAGGTTTTCCTTGCCGGCTGTACCCTGATTCCGTCCTACCAGCGCCCGGCGCTGCCGGTGCCACAGGTGTATCCGGGTCATGGCCCGGAACAGCAGGCTGCCGCCAACGCGGCCCCGTTGGCCGCCGCCGACATTGCCGCCCATGACCTATTCCGCGACGAGCGCCTCAACCGTCTGCTCGATCGGGCGCTGGCCAATAACCGCGATCTGCGCACCGCCGTCCTGAACGTGCAGCAGACGCAGGCGCAGTACCGGATCACCCGCTCGGCCCTGTTCCCGATGGTGCAGGGCAGCGCTGGGTTCACCCGCTCGGAGAGTTCCTTCGGTACCCTCTCGGGTGAACTCGCAGGACTGGGGGCTGGGGGCGCCACATCGAGCAGCAGCTATACCGCCAACAGTTTTAGCGCCAGCGTCGGGGTGACGTCCTACGAACTGGACCTCTTCGGACATGTGCGCAGCCAGAACGCCCAGGCCCTGGAGCAGTACTTCCAGACCGAGGAGGCGCAGCGCGCAGCGCAGGTGTCGCTGGTGGGTGAAGTCGCCACACAGTATTTGACGTTGCGCGAGACCGAGGAGCTGCTGAAGCTGTCCCAGGACACGCTGACGGCGGTTCAGGCGTCGTACGATCTGAACAAGGCGACTTTCGACGCTGGCGCAAGCAACGAGCTCGATCTGCGACAGTCCGAAGGCCAGGTGGAGACGGCGCGGATCAACGTGGAGACCTACCAGCGCCAGCTGCAGCAGGCACTCAATGCCCTGCAGCTGCTGCTGGGTGCGCCCATCCCCGAGGATCTGCCCGCCGCGCGGCCGTTCTCTGATGACACCATGGTAGCGGACGTGCCTGCGAGCCTGCCCTCCGATCTGATCACGCGGCGACCCGACATCCTGCAGGCCGAACATGGACTGAAGGCGGCGAACGCCAATATCGGCGTAGCGCGGGCGGCATTCTTCCCGACGATCTCCCTGACCAGTTCGGTCGGAGTGACCAGCACCCAGCTGTCGTCACTGTTCAAGGCGGGCAGCGGTGAGTGGAGTTTCGGACCCCAGATCTCGGTGCCGCTGTTTGCCGGCGGCAAGAACGTGGCCGGCCTTGATTCGGCCAAAGCCGCAGAGCAGCTGCAGGTCGTCGCCTATGAGAAGGCCATCCAGACGGCGTTCCGGGAAGTGGCCGATGCCCTCGTGGGCGTTGACAGTTACGCCCGCCAGATCACCCTGGAGCAGTCCCTGATCGAGACCCAGCAGCGGCGGTTGGAACTGGCGACGCTGCGCTACCGGCAGGGCGAGGACACGTATCTGAACGAGCTCGCGGCCCAACAGGACCTGTTCAGCGCCCAGCAGGGACTGCTGCAGGCACAGTACAACCGGCTGTCGAGCAAGGTATCGCTGTACCAGGCCCTGGGAGGCGGCTGGAAGTGAGAGAACAGCCGATGACAAATATTTAAATGCTCAACATCCGCTTGCTCGCGGCAGGTCTTGCCGCATTCCTTCTACTAAGCGCCTGCGCCCGCCCGGCTGGCAAAGGCCCGAGATATGAGTACGCGGCCGTCACTCGCGGCGACATCCAGGAGCACGTCGCGGCCAGCGGCTCGCTGAGTGCACTGGTGAGCGTGGATGTCGGCAGTCAGGTGTCCGGCAAGATCACCCACCTGTACGCGGACTTCAACTCACCGGTACACAAGGGCCAGCTGGTGGCGGAGATCGATCCCACGGTGTACGAGGCGCAGATGCAGCAGGCCCAGGGTGACCTCGCCAGTGCCAGGGCCGACGTGACGCTCAAGGGCCAGAACCTGCAGCGCAAGAAAATCCTGGTGCCGCTGAAGGCCGCCTCCCAGCTGGATCTGGATCAGGCGACCGCTGAACTCGCCCAGGCCGAAGCAACCGTCACCATCAAGGAGGCCGTCCTGCACAGCGCCCAGGCGAATCTCGGCTATTGCAAGATCACCGCTCCCGTGGAGGGCATCGTGATCTCCCGCAAGGTGGATGAGGGCCAGACCGTCATTGCGGCCATGAGCACCCCGGTGCTGTTCACCGTCGCCCAGGACATCACCAAGATGAACATCACCGCGGACATTTCCGAGGCCGACATCGGCCAGGTGAAGCTCGGCCAGAATGTCGAGTTCGGCGTGGATGCGTTTCCGAACGAGGTGTTCCAAGGGACGGTGTCACAGGTGCGCAAGTCGCCGACCACGACGCAGAACGTGGTGACCTACCAGACCATCATCGCGGTCAACAATCCGGAACAGAAGCTGTTCCCGGGCATGACGGCCGATGTGTCGATCCTGGTGCTGGAGCGCACCAAAATCCTGAAGGTTCCGAACGCGGCGTTGCGCTATTCACCACCCGACACTGCAAAATTCAGCACCGCGCCCCCGAAGCAGCTGCAGCGGGCACAGCAGCTGGCCTACGCACTGCAGGCCGACAATACAACCCTGACGCCGAAGATCGTGCGCACCGGCGCGACCGATGGTGTGACCACCGAGATTCTGGAAGGCCTGTCAAACGCGGACCGCGTCGTCACGGCGACCGCAGCCGCAGGGACGACAAATGTCCAGTTTGGTGCGCCCAGTGGCGGACCGACGCCGCAGATGTAAGGGGCGGCGCCATGAGCGAGCCGGTCATTGCCCTGCGCGATATCACCAAGGTCTATGTCACTGGTGAGGTGGAGGTTCGCGCCGTAGCCGGGGCGAGCCTGACCGTGGACCGCGGTGAGTTTCTCACCATCATGGGCGCGAGCGGTTCGGGCAAGTCCACCATGATGAACATCCTGGGTTGCCTCGATCGTCCCACGGCCGGGCAATACCTGCTCGATGACGTCGACGTCGCAGAGCTCAATCGCAAACAGCTCGCCCAGTTGCGTAACCGCAAGATCGGCTTCGTGTTCCAGAGCTTCAACCTGCTCGCCCGCACCACCGCCATGGAGAACGTCGAACTGCCGCTGTACTACAGCGAGCCGGCGGTGGGATTGCGCGAACGGCACCGCCGGGCCCGCGAGGCGCTGGAGAAGGTGGGATTGGGCTCCCGCCTCACGCATCGGCCGAGCCAGCTCTCCGGCGGTCAGCAGCAGCGCATCGCCATCGCCCGGGCGCTGGTCAACAACCCGGACCTGCTGCTGGCGGATGAGCCCACCGGGAACCTCGACACCCGCACCAGCATCGAGATCATGGGTCTGTTCCAGGCACTGAATGATTCCGGCATCACCGTGGTCATGGTGACCCACGAACTCGACATCGCCGCCTACTGCAAGCGCATCGTGATCATGCGCGATGGCCGCGTCCTCGAGGACCGCGCGAATCCGAAACCCAACCGGGCCGATGAGCTGCGCGCGAAACTTGATCGCGAAGAGGGCGCTGCGAAGATCGGCCAAAAGCAGGAGCCGCACTGATGGCCTCATGGCTGCGCGGACTGCTGCTGAGATCGGCGCTAACGTCGTTGACGGCGCTGCGGGCGCTGCAGCGGAACAAACTGCGCTCGAGCCTGACCGCTCTCGGCATCATCATCGGCGTGTTCGCGGTGGTGGCGATGGTGGCGCTGGGCAACGGCACCCGCTCCAGTATCGAATCACAGGTGGCGGGTCTGGGGCAGAACATGCTGATGGTGTTCGCCGGCAGCCGCCACTCAGGCGGGGTCAACAGCGGCCTGGGCAGCGCCAGCGCGATTACCCTGGAGGACGCAGCGGCCCTGCGGCGCGAAATCCCCGATGTGGTCGCCTCCAGTCCCGAAGTCACCACCACCGCACAGGCGATTGCCAACGGCCGCAACTGGTCCACGACCATCGCGGGGGAGGCTCCCGAATACCTGGTCATCCGTGACTGGTCCGTGGCCTCCGGCTCCATGTTCACCGACCGTGAAGTACGCAGCGCCGCAAAGGTCGCAGTGCTGGGGGACAAGACCGCGCATGAACTGTTCGGGGTACTCGATCCGGTCGGACAGACGGTGCGCGTCGGCAACATGCCGTTCGTGGTCATCGGCGTGCTGGCCAGCAAGGGCGCCGGGGTCGGCGGTCAGAACCAGGACGATCGGGTCGTCATTCCGTATACGACCGCCATGAAGCGCATCACCGGGGATAAATACCTGCGTTCGGTGTACCTGGAGATCGGACAGGCCGAGCGCATACCGATCGCCCAGGATCAGATCACACGCCTGCTGCGACAACGGCACCGGCTGCTGCCGGGCGCGTCGGATGATTTCAATATCTTCAACCAGCAGGAGATCGCCGACACTGTCAACCAGGTGACCTCGACCCTGACCTTGCTGCTGGGCGCAATCGCGAGCCTGTCGCTCATCGTCGGGGGCATCGGCATCATGAACATCATGCTGGTGAGCGTCACCGAGCGCACGCGCGAGATCGGAATCCGCATCTCCGTCGGTGCCCAGCCCGGCGACATCCGCATCCAGTTCCTGATCGAGGCCATCACCTTGAGTCTGCTGGGCGGCCTGGTGGGCGTGCTGCTGGGGATCGGCGCCACCCGACTGATTGCGGCGGTCTCGAGCTTCAAGCCCATCGTCAGCATGGGCTCGATCGTGCTCGCGTTCACGGTGAGCTTCTCGATCGGGGTGTTCTTTGGTTTCTATCCCGCCCGGCGTGCCTCGCTGCTGGATCCGATCGACGCCCTGCGCTACGAGTAGCAACGGCTAAACCAAGGGTCGATTGATCCCCACGGAATGCGCCGGTTCCGCAGCAATGCGTACAGTTTGTCGCATTGTGTCATGCACTGGAACGCGAGAGCACGCCACCGACAAACTCCCAGAACTTCGACCCCCTACTCTTTGTCGCCGGGTCCCATGTCTCCGGCGTGGCGTCATAACAACAGTTTGTTTAGAGGGGGAGTTATGGAACATTTGGGCGGAAATTCAGCGCTACGGCCTGCGAAACCCGCATTTTCCTGCCGTGTTTTGCCGCGACACCACGCGGCTGCATTGCCGGGCTTTGTGTCCGGCAATCTCCACGACAACGCAATAAGTCGGGCGCAGCCCCCAGTGGTTTCAATCCATCGATGTGTCCTCGCGATACTCCGATCGGCGCGTGGCCTCTCACGTTTTTCAAGAAATGCTACTCCCCGTAGCTCCAGTGCCGCAGGAATGCTGTGCCTGCTGACCACATCCCTCTCCTGGACGCCGCATCTGCTGGCACAGGCGGCCCCGGACGCGACGCCGGCTACCACCACGAGTGAGGAGTCCCAATCCCTGGCGGAAGTCACCGTGACCGGTTCGCGCATCAAGCGCACCACCGACTTCACGACACCCACTCCGACCACCGTGATCGACGCCACGCAGATGGAGAACATGGGCGTGGTCAATGTCGGTCAGGCGTTGGCCATGACGCCGGCAAACGTTTCGCAGTTTTCCCCGGCCAACACCGGTAATTCGAACTTCTTCATGGGCGCGTACATCCCCGATCTGCGCGGCCTGAATCCGTTCTTCGGCAGCCGCACCCTGACGCTCATCGACACGCACCGTGCGGTGCCGACCAACCAGGGTGACAGCTTCGACCTGAACTTCATTCCCCAGATCCTCGTCGAGCGCATCGACACCGTCACGGGCGGCGCCTCGGCGGCCTACGGCTCGGGCGCGATCGGCGGCGTCATGAACGTCATCCTCGACAGAAAGCTCGAAGGCGGCAAGATCAATGCCGACTTCGGCCAGACCTCGCACAGCGACGGGCGCGACAAGCACCTCGCTGCGGCCTACGGCCACGGGCTGTTCGACAACAAGGTGCACTTCGTGCTGGGCGGCGAATTCGAGAAACAGGATGCCGTGGGCTGCCAGACCGCGCGCACCTGGTGCGCCGAGGATAACGGCCTCTACGAGACCGGGGTCACCGCGGCCAACGTTGCCACGTACTCCTACGGCAGCAATTTGCGTAACAACGAACTGAGCGCGGCGGGCGTGCTGTCGGCGCCATTCTCCTTTGCAACGCCGGCGTTCGTTTCCCAGTACAACTACACTCCCAGTGCCTTGCAATTCTCCTCGGACGGCCAGTCACTGAGCCCCTACACGGGCGGCAGCAACGCCCTTCCGACGACGGTAAACTCGACAACCGTGGTCGGTGGCGACGGCCAGCCCATCAACCAGTACACCAATCTTTCAGCGCCCGTCCAGCGCGGCGTGCTCACGGCCATGATCACGGCCGCCGTCACGGACAACATCAACTTCAAGGGTGATGTGAACTGGGGCCGGGTGCAGTCGTACAGCTACTCCGGCGGCTATACTACGCAACCCTTCATTCTGCCCACATTGCCCCAGGCCTTCGACCAGTCCATCGGCTACCCCGGCCAGAACCTGATCGGCAATACGACCCAGGGACTGAACTACGCCTGCGGTGCGGCGGCCGAATTCTGCCCGACTATTCCATACGCGACCATGCCGAACGCGTATGCCCAACTTGCTGCCAATAACGGCAACGCGTCGATTCTCAATGCCATCAACGAGGGCTATGACGTTCTGAACAAGAACTGGACGTCCCAGACCGATCCGGAATCCACGCAGACCACCACCGTCAAGCGCGTCTCAGGCGGCCTCGATGGCAAATTCGGTGAGTCCAGCTGGACCTGGGAGGCCTATGGTTCATATGGGCTGACCGAACGCGAGCAGCTGGTCCAGGACATTTCCCACACCATTGAGTACGAAATGGCCACCGACTCGGTGCTGGTGAACGGCACACCGGAGTGTCGCGTGACGGCCGCCGGCGGCGGCGTGGCAGGTCTGGAAGCCATTGACAACCCGAACAGTCCCTACTTCAACCCGGTGGCAGCGGCGAGCTACGGCAATGCCAACACCCTGGCCACCAACGGCCTGCTCGCGACGGGCTGCGTGCCACTGAACCAATTCGGCACCCAACCCCTTTCGACGCAGGCCTACAACTACTCCTTCGGCAATCTGGATGAGCGACTGCGCTATACCCAGACCGTGGCGGACGTTGACGCCACCGGCGATCTCTTCAAGGGCATCGGCGCGGGCGCATTCTCCATGGCGGCGGGTTTCGAGTGGCGCCAGGAACAGGCACACAACGATGAGAGTTACTGCGCGGCGACCGATACCCTGTGCCTGGACCGGAGCGTCGATTTCAGCATCCAATACGGCAGCCCCTTCGCCGGCATCGTGACGGTGGATGAGGCGTACATGGAGTTCAACCTGCCGCTGGCCAAGGATCTGCCCTTCGCGCACCTGCTGGAAGTCGATATGGCAGGCCGCGAGTCGCGCTACTCCAACAAGGAATACTACGGCCTGAACACGACGCTGGATCCGACATCACCGACCACCGCCACGCACGATCTGACCACCTGGAAATTTCAGGCCCTGTACGAGCCGCTAGAGGGAATTCGCTTCCGGGGCAGCCAGTCACGCGACTCGCGCGCACCTAACTTCCGCGAGCTCTACTACGGTCAGCAGCTGGAGTCCACGTCGAATGGCGGCTTCGGCTCCTGCTATCTTCCGACCACTCCGAGCACGGGCGACCGTGGTTGCACCTGGAACCTGTTGGGCAATACCAGCCTTCGTCCGGAAACCTCCGACACCACCACCCTGGGTATCGTGCTGACACCACCGCAGGTGCCGGGCTTTGCGTTCTCGGCGGACTGGTTCCACATCAAGATCACGAACGCCATCGAACAGGCCAACGTGGAACAGGTCGAAATCTTCTGCGCCAACGGCAATGCGGCCGCCTGCTCGCAGCTGGTGTTCAATGACAATTACTACAATCCGAGCACGGGTGCGGTCGTGGCCCCGGGAACCGCGGGTGCGGTGACCGGTGCGGCGGCTTTCCAACAGGGCGGCGGTAATATCATCAATATCAACACCGTCAATTCGACCTCCTACAACGGTGCCTTCTACGAGGAACGCGGTGTGGACCTGTCGCTGAGCTACCTGCATGCATTGCCGGATGGCAGCACCCTGAGCAGCCGTCTCCTGACCACTTGGACGGGCCAGCAGGTATTCCAGTCGTACTCCGGTGCGCCCGTCATCAGCGAGCTCGGCCAGACCGGTGATGCCAACAACTTCCTGAACGATGAAAACCCGGCCGCGCGCTGGACCGGCAACATGTCGCTCACCTGGCAGAAGGGGGGCTTCAGCCTGACCCCGAACCTGCGCTTCGTGAGTGAGGGCACGCTGGCCTATAACGGCGTGACCGAGGCGCAAAACGCGACGCTGTACAATTGGATCCTGGAGGGTTTCCCGGATGCCTACAAGCCGACGTCGTCGGATTACCAGCAGCAGCTCGACGCGAAGAACCGTAACCTGGAGGCCCTGCCCTTCAACCACGTGGGCGGTTACTTCGTGTTCGGTCTGAACGTGGGCTACGCGTTCGAGAACATCCCGGGCGTCAAGAGCCTGCAGGTGTTCACGCAGATCGACAATCTGCTGAACCGCAATCCACCGTTTGCGTCAGCGCCAGGCGGCTTCAACAGTTCCTACGCGGGCACCAACCCGATTTTCTTCGATACGCTGGGACTGCGGTATCGGGCCGGTTTCCGTATGGCCTTCTGACCGAACCAGGAAGCGTCGGGCAGAATATCCGCCAAACCTGGAACCTTACCGTTCTCTAACACTCTATATCTCAATCGGGGCCGGCTCGCGGAAAGTCCGGTGCGTCTCATCGAATACAGACAACATGAATGCGCCACTCTCCAGTATGGATCTGCAGCCGCTGATATTGGTGGTCGATGACGATCCAGACCTGCGCCGGCTCATCACTCAGTTCCTGTACCGCCATGGGTACCGCGTCTCGGAAGCCGGAAACGTCGACGAAATGTGGCAGGCCGTCAACCAGCAGCGGCCCGCTCTGATCATTTTGGATGTGATGATGCCCGGCGGAGATGGCCTAACCGCTGCATGCCGCCTTTCCAGGGAAATTGGTCCACCGGTTATCATATTGAGCGCCTTAGGCAGCGAGACCGACCGGATCATCGGTCTGGAAGTCGGTGCGGATGACTATGTGGCAAAGCCTTGTAGCCCGCGCGAACTGCTCGCGCGGGTTCGCGCGCATCTGCGTCGCGGTCGAAACGGAGAACCTACCGCGAATCCGGGGAGCCTCGTGTTTGAGTTCGCGTATTGGAGACTGAACGTGCCGAGACGCGAGCTGCGCGACCCCGACGGAATTCTGATTGAAGTGTCGGAGGCGGAGTTCACGCTGCTATGCAGCTTCATCGAGCACCCGCAGCAGATACTCAGTCGCAACCAGCTCATGGATTTTGCGCATCGGCGGGGCCGGGAAGTCTATGACCGCGCCGTCGATAGCCAGATCAGCAGGCTACGGCGCAAGCTCAACGACCGGACTCAAGTCGAACTGATCCGGACGGTCCGCAAGGGCGGTTACATGCTGATGCCAAAAGTGACCCGCCTATGACGCGCCGATGGCGGTGGCATCGTCTGTCGATCTTCGGTCGCACATTCCTACTGATGCTCGCTGCATTATTCGTCTTCCAGGCCATTAGCCTCACTCTCGTTGTCGACCCAGCGACCACCCGTGAGGTGCCACTGCGAATGGCCGATATAGGCCGCGCGCTGCGTCCGCCCGGTGACAGTCGGGAGTGGCCTCCGCCGAGGATGGCCCCACCCGACATGGGGCCGCCGGCAATGCAGCCGCCTGGGCTCGGGCCGGATCCGCCGCTCTTCAACGCCTCCCGTCCGCTGCTCGATGATGCCCTTACAGTCATCAGATCCAGCATCACACCAGCTCCCGCTGGTCTAACCGCATCACCAAGCCTGCGAGCGGCGTTGGCATCAATGCTTGGTATTGACTCCGGGAGCCTCCTTTTCTTCGCGAAGTCTGCTCCGGATCGGGCGGACGGCCCTGAGACCCAGAGCCGGAGCCTACGCGAGAGCTTCCTGGCCGCGCGCCATCTTGGCGACGGTAGTTGGCTGATTATGGAGCATCGTGTGGCGGGGTTCCCGACCGCTTCACAAAAGCGTGCGATGCTGCTGTTTGCAGTGGGGATCGCCGCGCTTCTGCCCCTGGCCTGGTTGTTCGCGCACACCCTGTCAGCTCCGATAAGCCGTTTCGCCGAGGCAGCGGTGCGCCTCGGCAGGGACGGCAGCGGGTCCATGGTGCCCCGGGAGGGGCCCGCTGAAATGCTGCTGGCTGTGGATTCGTTCAATGCGATGCAGGCCAGACTCAATCGGATGCTGCAGGAGCGCACGTACATGGTCGCCGCCATCGCCCATGACCTGCGTACGCCACTAACGCGACTGGCCTTCCGCCTGGACGATCTGCCCCGCCCGCTTGCGGAGAAGGTTAACGCCGACATCCAGGAAATGAAGTCGATGATCTCCACGGCGCTGGACTTCATTCGTGACCGATCGCTCAACACCACTCGCGAACAGTTGGACTTTCGACTGTTGGTGGAAAGCATTGTCGATGATCATCGCGATCTTGAGCACGATGTGATGCTGGAGCTCGGCAGGCCGATCACCCTCCATGGCAATCGGATCTCATTGCGTCGGCTGGTGAGCAACCTGCTCGACAACGCCCTCAAGTACGGGAATCGGGCGCGACTGCGACTGCGTGTTGAACAAGACTCTTGCCTCCTCGAAGTCGATGACGACGGGCCAGGAATCCCAGAACAGATGCAACAGCGAGTATTTGATCCGTTCTTCCGGATCGAGACCTCGCGCAATCGTGACACAGGCGGTGTGGGGCTGGGGTTGGCATCCGTGCAAGCCATCGTGCTGGACCATGGCGGCGAGATCACACTCAGCAACCGCAGGGGTGGTGGGCTACGTGTCACGGTGTGGCTACCAGGCGCCCGAGAATAGTGCGCAGGCGCGGAGACCGATCGGGACGAGCCAAGGTATGGTTGCTCGGTCACGGCGTTTGATAAATGAACGGCGTCTATTCCACCCGGAACACGACACTTCCGTGGGGAGCCAGGTCCAGGGATAGCTCAGAGGCAGCCGAGCGCACCGCCCCACTCCAAAGGTTCTTAACCACAGGACGGCCGTTAAGACCCAGTTGCGCCCATCGGGCCGAAAGGTGCGCGGGCTTGTCATCGAGGTTGAAGATTGCGATATAGCGGACGGGCCGCGCCCTGTGCCCGGCGAACGCCTGCCAGACGCGGATGTTCTCTAAGCCGGGAGGCAATGCGATCGGGTAGCTTGCGTAAGCGGTCTGGTTGATCCCGATCACAGCACGATTGGTGATTAAGCTCAGCGTCGCTGTGTCCAGCTCGGTGAGATTGGCTCCGAGGATCAGGGGCGCGCGCGCGATCGCCCACAAGGTGAACTGGCTACGCGCCTCATCGGGCGTTAGCCGACTGTCCCGCGGCTCACCCCAGCCGGGACTGGGCTTCAGCGCGCCGAACGGCAGCATGTCCGCATCGGCCCAGCCTCCGGGCCCCACGAACGCGTTCCACTTTGCCAGGTTGTCGAATGCGCCCCCGACCCCAAAGGGAAAGCCGGACGGATGCTGGTCGCCATCAAGCCGCCAACCGTCCCATACGTCGTTCGAGATCCGCCACATCTGAGCATTGCGCCTGACGAAATCCGCCTGCGCCAGCGGGGTTGGACCTGGTGAAAGGCTCAGCACGATCGGGCGCCCCGACTTGCGGAGCGCTTCGTGGATCTGGCGAATCTCGCTCGCCCTGAAAGGGTTGGCCGAGATGCAGTCGACCTTCAGGAAGTCAACGCCCCACTGCGCGTAGCGCCGGAGCAAAGCGTCGTAATAGGCCTGGCCCGCCGCGTTGTCCCGGACGCCGAAATTGCCATCGTCCCAGGGGCAGGTCTCGGCGGTATCGGCCGCATCAACAGCGTGAAAGGCACTTCCGGAAATAGGCGCGTTGGCCTCAACCGCCTGTTTGGGAATGCCCCGCACGATGTGTAGGCCAAACTTGAGTCCTCGGCTGTGGACCCAATCCGCCAGCGGCTTGAATCCGGCGCCGCCTCCGGCCGAGGGGAAGCGCTTGAGAGAGGGGATCAACAGCCCCCCGGCGTCGAGCTGATACCGTCGCTCAGCCAGATTGGTGCCTCGCGGATTGTCCATGTACCAACCCTCATCGATCACCACGTAGGTCCAGCCATAGGAGCGCAGTTCGGCAAGCCTGGCGGCGTTGGCTTTGAAGGCAGTCTCATCGAGTGTGAAGCGGTAGGCGTCCCAGCTGTTCCAGCCCATCGGCGGGCGGGCCGCCTCCATCGCCGCCGTGGCCGGCAAGCCCGCCAAGCCGAGCCCGATGAACATCAGCGCCCACACCCGGGACTGCAGCCGCATGGCCTGGTCCTCCTGCTCCAGACCGTCTAATGCAGATTCTTACTGTGGACGACCCAGTGCGGATTGACGCACAGACCGCACGTCGGGCCCACGAACAGATGCGCCGCCTGCAGATCCCCCTTCAGCTGCCAGTTGAGCCAGCCGACCGCGATGCCGGCGAACTCGCCCCCATTGCGTTCCGAATAGGTTCCCTCGTGCACAACGCCGTGCGAGTACGCCCGGAACACCGGCACGTGATTGATCTGTTGGAAATCATCATTGGCATTGGGATAGGCAAGATCCTCATCATCGCCACTGATGTAGGCAATCGGCCCGTGCAGGTTTTTGAGATTGGCTTTCGTCAGTGGTGCGCCGCCGGCCATGGTCGTCACCCCCGGGAACAGGCCGCTGTTCCACAGCACTGTCGTGCGGATTGCCGGGTCCGCGGAGGCCTCGAGGGCCTGAGCGCCGCCACAGGACTGGCCCATGGCTGCCACGGCCTTGGTGTTGAGCCGGTGATAGAACCGACTGCCCTGCCGCTCATTTTCCGCCACCGCCCACCGCAGCGCGTCCAGCAGTTGAGCGGTGTGCGTCTGCGGCGCATCCACCTGCGGCGACTTGCCCTTGGGAATCACCGGCGTGGCGCCGGGCGGCAGGGATATCATGACCTGAGGTGGCCACGCGGCTTTATTTGTGATCGGCCCGACTGCGATGACCAGATAACCGTAGGAGGCAATGTCGCTCAGAAACCATCGGAACCGATCGCCCCCATTGCCGCAGGCCCCGTTGCCCCACAACACCACCGGCAACGCATCGCCGCTGGCCAGGTTCGCCGGGTGATACAGCGTATGAGTCGGCAATCCCGGGTCCACTTCCATGACGGCATGCAAGGGGCCCGACCCCAGCGGGGCGTCATTGGGGATGAGCGATCCGCCCGTCGCGCCACCGGCCATCTGACTCAGTGTCACAACCCATGCGATCCCGAGCGCCCGCAAAGCCTTCTTGTTCACGCTTGAATCCCCTCTTTATTCGTTTTGAACTTCGCTCAGCCGAGCAGAATCCTGCGGATCTCACCTTCGGGATCATCCACCATCCGACACTCATTATCGAACACCAGGGTCTGGCACCGGCTCGTATCCGTCGCCGTCCAGGGCAATCCAGGCTGGCTCGGGTTGCCGGTGCGCGCAAAATTCGCCCACGCCGTGGCCATCTTCTTGGCGAGCACCTGCGCCTGGGGCGTATTGCCCGTACCCTGTTTGCAGCGCTCGGTGTTATCGAAGCAGAACGCCAGTTCCGACGTATGCCAGGCACCCGCATCCTCCAGCATCGGGGATTGCCAGGTGAAGTAATACTGATAGACCGGCGCAGCGTGCAGCGCGCACTGCATGCCTGCCATGCGCGTCACATTGTTGCGTTGACCGATCCCGCCCACCGCGTAGGAGAGCGTGCGGATGCTCTTTTGCGGATGCGCCTTCATCAGCGCCGCTATCAACGCCTGCGCCTTGACCTCGCCCAAGGAGCGGGCCAGGTTCCCCTGCCACTCCTCACGCGTCGGTCGCGACAGCATCCGGTTACCCTCCTCGCTCACCGACCCGATCAGCAGCGGAATGCCCTTCGACTGGGCCGGAGCCTCATTGAAGAACGAGCGCAGCGTCACCACCTTGCCATCCAGTATCGGGGCCCAGCCCACCCGCGGGTTGGGATCCGGCGCCGAGCCCATGCCGAACCCCTTCATCGGCCCGTTGAGCTTCGCAACGGCAGTATTGCCGACCTTGTTGAGCGTCGCCCATTCAATACGCTTGAGTGACTCGATGTCATTGGGCTGCAGGCCCAACTCCACCATCAGCTGTCGGGTGAGGGCTCGGGCCTGCTCGCTGCTGGGCGGGTTGCCGCCGCCGCCGGACTGCACCGCCGCCCGGTGAAACAGGCCGGCTGCCGAGGGCATTCCCATGAGCGTCGTCACTTTCGAGCCGCCGCCGGACTGCCCATAGATCATGACGTTGTCCGGATCACCGCCGAAGTTCGCAATGTTGTCGCGCACCCAGCGCAACGCGGCGATGAGATCGGTCATGCCGACATTCGCCGATTCGGCGTAGGCCTCACCGCCGACCTCGGACAGATCCAGGAACCCGAGGGCGTTGAGCCGATGGTTCACCGAGACCTGCACGACATCATGATGGCGCGCCATCTGCGCACCTTCGTGCGCGGCCAGCTCATAGGAGGAACCGAAGCTGAATCCACCCCCATGAATGTAGAACATCACCGGACGCCGGCCACTGAGGCTCGAGGTCCAGATGTTCAGCTTCAGCATATCCTCGCTGAGATAGCCATCCACCCACTGTTGCAGGAACGACTGCTCCACGGCGGTGAAATCATGAAGTGACTGCGGACAGTTCGCGCCATACACCAGGGTCGGCCGCTCCCCGTCCCAGGTCGTCGGCGGCTTGGCGGGAAGCCAGCGGTTATCACCGCCCGTGGTCTGCCCATACGGCACACCCTTGAAGGTCAGGACACCCCCATCCAGGTAGCCGCGCACCTTCCCGTACTGCGTTTTGGCCACCGCGGCCTGCGGGGTGCTGCAGTGACCGGGCTGCTGCAGGGCCGGATCCGCTGCTGCCCGAGCCGAATCTCCCGCAGCCCATGCCGCGCCCACTCCCGCAGCAGCCGACAGCAGCAGGAGCTCGCGGCGCGTTGTTCTCACGCCGTCATCGCGCGAATCAGTCTGTGCCATGGCACCGCACCCCCGTGTTTTGAGCGCAGGATCATAACGCCGGCCGCAGCAGCCATCCACTATTTGTCTGATTAATGCGCCGCGGCAACTTCCCTAGTCAAAAGCCTCCACGGCACGCGAGCGACAGCGCATGAACGCGTCTGCCACCAGCCGCAAGGGGGCGAGATCGACGTCGCTGTCGCCCGTTTGTATCAGCGTCGCAAAGCGCGTATAGATGCCGGTGTACTCCGCAGGAACAGCGACAGAATTCGGGCCATCGTCCACCTGCATCTCTGCGCCCCCTTGCGAGAGTTTCAGGCGCCCGGCATCCGTCTCCACCGTTAGCGACCAGATCTGCGGACCGGTCTGGCGCCAGTCGAACACCGCATGGACCGGAACATCGGCAACGCTTCGCAGGTACAGTTCGGCGCCGATCGGTGTGAAGCGGTTGCTCGGAATCTCCAAGGTTCCGTCCAGCACCCGCAGTGGCTCGGGGATGAGGTGCGTCAGGATGGACAATGCGTTGATGCCCGGATCAAACACTCCCAGGCCGCCGGGTTCCCAGATCCACGACTGACCCGGATGCCAGTGCCGGACATCCTCCCGCCATTCGATCTGAACATCCCGGATGTGACGTCCCGCAAGCCAGCCGCGCGCGGGCTCGACCGCCGGCGCGTAGCGCGAGTGCCATGCCGCAAACAGGGTCTTGCCGGAGGTGTGCCCCAGGCGCAGCAGCTGCTCGACCTCAAGGCTGCTGGCCCCCGGCGGTTTTTCCAGCAACACATGCTTGCCCGCGCGCAGGGCGAGCGCCGCCGCCTGGAATCGGAACTGCGGTGGCTGGCACAGGATCACCGCATCGATGGCAATGCCGGATCCCAGGAGCGCCCCGAGACTCGGGAAATTCGGCACGCCCGCTGCCGACCCGGCCGGACTGGCTGCGGCCACCAGAGTGAAGGCGAGCGAATTGGCGATGGCCGGGAGGTGCTGTTCATGCGCGATCTTGCCCAGCCCGATCACGGCCACCTTGATCGGGCTGTTCAAAGCGCCGTCACCGGGATCTGCGGCGTTACCGCGGTGCCCAGCGTGTTGCGCAGAGGCAGGGAAAACGGCGCTGCGGCGATTTCGAACACATCCCCCGCCTGGGTGCGCACACCGTCAGCAAAGGACAGCGTTCCGGTACCGAAGAAATGGACGTGGACATCGCCCGGCCGGCGAAACGCCGCGTACTTGAAATGGTGATATTCCAGATTCTCCAGGCTGTGCGACATGTTGTCCTCGCCGGAGACGAACGGCTTCTCCCACAGCACCTGCCCGCCGCGCAGGATCCGGCTCATGCCGGCGATATGCCGCGGCAGCTCGCCGATGAGCAGTTCGGGTCCGAGCGCCGCCGGGCGCAGCTTGGAATGCGCCAGCCACAGGTAATTCTCCCGCTCCGTCACGTGATCTGAGAACTCATTGGCGAGCGCAAAGCCGATGCGCACGGGGTTGCCATCGGCATCGATCAGGTACACACCGGCAATTTCCGGTTCTTCGCCGGCATCCTGGGCGAAATCCGGGGCCGTGAGGGTCGCCCCGGGCGCCACCAAGCACGAGCCATCCCCCTTGAAGAACCATTCCGGCTGCACCCCGCGCTGCCCCGCGGCAGGCTTGCCGTGCTCCAGGCCCATCAGGAACATCTTCATCGAATCGGTCTGCTGTGATTTCTTGCTCAACGCCCGGTGCATCCGATCCCGCTCCTGCGCCGAGCCTGAGTGCGTCAGACCGGTGCCACTCAAAAGCATGTGGGCCGGGTCGGGATGATCGATGGGCGCGAGCACCTCCACCGCCGCCAGATCCACGGGCTCACCGCTGCCGGCGCTCGTGATGAGCTGCGCCAGACCCAGACGCTCCCGGCAGGCCCAAGTCGCCAGTGCCAGCGTCGTAGTCGCCCCCGGTACCGCGATCGGGGGGCCTCCGTCTTGGATCGCTGCGACCCCTCGGACGCCGGCGCGGGTTCTGAATTGAATGAGCGACACCACAGCGCGAACCTCCGGGCTCGATGCAGTCAGGACGCGGCGGGAAGCTGAACCGTGCCATCCACGCGACGGATGAGCTTGAACGGATTATCGGCCCGCAGCGCCTGCGGCAGCAGCGCATCGGGCAGGTTCTGGTAGCAGATCGGGCGCAGGAAGCGCTGGATGGCCAGCGCACCCACCGATGTCGTGCGCACATCGGTGGTCGCCGGATACGGTCCACCGTGCACCATGGCGTGACACACCTCCACCCCGGTGGGCCAGCCATTGGCGATGATGCGGCCCACCTTGCGTTCGAGGTGCGGCAGCAGCGCGGCGACCAGGGGCAAGTCTTCGGTATCGAACAGCACCGTCGCCGTGAGCTGGCCTTCGAGCAGATCGACAACCTGAGCGATTTGCACCACATCGCGCGCCCGCACCAGCAGTGATGAAGGACCGAAGACCTCCTGCCGCAGGGCCGGGTCCGTCATGAACCGCGCCGCGTCGACGGCAAACAGTCCGGCCTGCGCTTTGTTGACACCCTCAGCCGCGCGGCCGCGCCCCAGGATCCGCACGCCTTCGCGATGCGCCAACTGCTCGGCGCCGTGATTGAAACCCGAATGGATATTGGGCGCCAGCATCTGCTGTTCGCCGCACTCGGCCATGGCCGCACTGGCCGTGTGCACAAACGCCTCGTGATCCCCTCCGTCGAGCACGAGGACCACGCCCGGGTTGGTGCAGAACTGTCCGGCCCCCATCGTCACTGATGCCACGAACGCCCGACCCAGTTCCGCACCCCGCGATCGGGCCGCGCCGGGGAACAGGACGACCGGGTTCACACTCGACATCTCAGCAAACACCGGAATGGGTTCGGGTCGCTGGGCGGCAACGTTGGCCAACGCCAGCCCGCCGGCCCGCGAGCCGGTAAAGCCGACGGCACGGATGTGCGGATTCGAGACCAGCGCCGTCCCCAAAGACTGCGAGCTACCGGGCAGATATGAAAAGGTGCCCGGGTGTAAGCCGCATTTCGCCACAGCCGCGCGCACCGCGCGCGCCACCAGCTCACCGGTGCCCGGATGCGCCGGATGCCCTTTGACCACCACCGGACATCCGGCCGCCAGCGCTGAGGCCGAGTCACCTCCCGCCACCGAAAATGCCAGCGGGAAATTCGAGGCACCGAACACCGCGACCGGCCCGACGGCCACATGCCGGCGACGCAGATCCGGCCGGGGTGCGGGCGTACGCTCCGGCATCGCCTGATCAATCGTCGCCTCGATCCAGGCCCCTTCGCTGACAATGTTCGCGAAGAAGTCCAGCTGACTCACCGTGCGGGTCCGTTCGCCCTGCAGTCGGGCCCTGGCCAGGCCGGTCTCGGCCATGGCCCGATCGATCAAGGAGTCGCCGAGCCCCAGGATCTCGCTGCCCACGCTCTCCAGAAATCTCGCCCGCGCCAATGGTGTCAGTTCGCTGAATTCGCCGAAGGCCTGCGCGGCAAGCTCGCAGGCCTGCATCACGTGACGTTCGTCGGCCTCCTGGAAGGCCGGAGCCATAGACTGACCCGTGGCGGGATTCATCGCCGCAAAAGTGCTGCGTCCGCTTTCCTCCGCGCCGGCGATGAGCACGGATCCGGTGATCTGAAGTGGTAGGTTCATTTTGTCTGACATTATACTAAGACCCAGTCGGGACGCGAGGGGTCATATGCAAATCCAGTGTGTGGCGGCCAGCCGCGCGCAACTTGGGGAAGGGGCGCTGTGGGATGGCGCGCGCGCGCTGATCTGGTGGGTCGACATCCGCTCCGCCACGCTCCACTGTCATCATGTCACGACGGGCGCGAATCACGCCCAGCCCCTGGAGTGCCGACTCACGGCACTTGGCTTGACTCGAGGCAGCGAGCTGATCGGCTGTGGCGATCGCGGTTTCGTACGCTTGAGCGTTGCTGCGGACCTCAGGGTGCACATCAGCGAGGTCATTGCTGTTCTTGAAGAACGGACGGGCAATCGCTTCAATGACGGCAAGACCGACGCGCACGGACGCTTCTGGGCCGGGACCATGGACGATGCGGAGCGTGGCGCTCACGGCGCCTTGTATCGCCTGGACGGTGGCGGTGTCGTCACCCGCATCCGAACCGGCTTAACCGTGCCCAATGGACCGTGCTTTCTCGAGGATGGAACGGTGTTGATCACTGATAGCCCGCGGCGACGGATCACCGCACTGCAGGTCGATCGCGCGGGCGAACCGGTTGGCGAACGGGAGTTCGCCCGCTTCAGCGCCGCGCAGGGTTATCCGGATGGCATGACCGTCGATGCCGACAACCACGTCTGGGTGGCGTTTTGGGACGGCTGGTGCGTGCGGCGCCTGTCACCTGCCGGGCAGGTCGTTGCGGAAATCCCGCTGCCCGTGCAGCGACCCACCTGCCCTGCATTCGGCGGCAATGCTCTGACGCAGCTGTACATCACCACGGCCACGACCGGACTGTCTAAGGCCGCACTGGCGAGGCAGCCCCTGGCGGGCAGCTTGCTGCGGTGCGAGCCCGGCGTGCAGGGCCGGCCTGCGGGTCGATTTGCGCACTGAGCGCGATCGCACCCTGATCAGAGATCAAGTCGTTCAGCGCCCAAGGATGGCTCGCCGGAGGCGAGCGGTCGCGATCCCCATATCCCATACCACAGCACATACAGCTCGCAGCCTGCCGTGAGCAGGAAGGAATGCTGCAACCCGTACCGGTCCGCGAGCCACCCTTGAATGATGACCAACGCGCCGCCGGCAATTGCCATGATGAGCAGACCCGAGCCCTCCTCGGTCAGCGGCCCCAGGCCGCGGATGGCGAGGGTGAAAATGGTGGGAAACATGATGGAATGGAACAGGCCGACCAGGATCAGCGCCACCATTGCCGTCGGACCGGGCACCAGGCTTGCCACCAGCATCGTCACGAAGGCAGCCACGGCGAACACGGCCAGCACCCGCTCCCCGGCTACCCGTCGCATGAGCACGCTTCCGAGGAAGCGGCCGACCATCATGCCGCCCCAGAGCAGGAACAGATACCGGGAGGCCTGGGCATGCGACACGTCCGCAATCTGCGGCTCGGACACGAAATTGATGAACAGATTGGCCACGCCGATTTCGGCAATCAGGTAGATGAAGATGGCCGGCACACCGAGCACCAGGTTGCGATGCCGGAACAGCGAATGCCCGCGTCGCAGCTGTGCCGAGGTGCGTCGGGTCTGCACTCCCATGTCCGGCAGCTTGAAGCGCCCGATGATGACGGCCAATACCACCAGCACACAGGCGACGATCAGATAGGGCAGCTGCACGGCCCGCGCATCCGCCAGGCGCTGCGCTGCGGTGAGCACGCCGCCTGCCTGCGCGGTTCCGGACACCGATCGCCCGAGGATCAGGTATCCCCCGAACAGCGGCGCCAAGGTCGTACCGAGCGAGTTGAATGCCTGCACCAGGTTCAGGCGCGAGGGGGCGGTTGCCACCGGCCCGACGACGGCGACATAAGGGTTCGCCGCCACCTGCAGCAGGGTAATGCCGCTGGCAATCACAAACAGGGCGGCAAGGGTCACACCGTAGGAGGGAAGGTGTGAGGCCAGGATCATACCCAGTGCGCCGGCCGCCATGATCAGCAGTCCACACACCAGCGAACGGCGATACCCGATCCGCTCGATCAACCACGCCGAGGGCATGGAGGCCACAAAATAGGCAATGAACCAGACCGACTCGATCAGCGTCGTCTGCACATAATTCAGATCAAACACGCTTTTCAAATGAGGAAGCAGCGTGTTGTTGATGACGGTGATGAACCCCCAGATGAAGAACAGGCTGGCCAGCAGGCGCAGCGCCGGGCCATAGGCGGTTGGCGGCACTGTCGATGGGGCCTCAACTGCGGCGGATACGTTGCCTACCGATGCCATGGCTTGCCCCTGTCGAAGTGTGCCACTGCCGCACGGCTGTGGTGCGTTCTTTTGTCTGAGTATATACTCTGTCGCCTCCAAGACGCACAAGAGGTTTTCGTCATGACGGGGACCGCTGACCTTCACAGACGACGGTTCCTGACGACTGCGGCACTCAGTTGCGTCGCAGCCCCCACGCTCGTGTGTGCCGCCCGGGACTGGGGCAATCTCCCGCACTATCCGGACCCCGACATCCAGGTCCTCGACAAGCGCTTCACCTTCAGCCTCGGCAATGCATCCATCGAGCGCATTGCCACCGGCATGCGCTGGTGCGAGGGTCCGGTGTATTTCCGGGACCTGCGCTGCCTGCTGTGGAGCGATATTCCAAACAATCGCATGATGCGCTGGGACGAGGAGAACGGCGCCGTCAGCATTTTCCGCGAGCCGTCCAATTATGCCAATGGCAATACGCGCGACAACGAAGGGCGTCTGGTCACCTGCGAGCAGGACACCCGGCGCATCACCCGCACCGAGCACGACGGCACGATCACCGTGCTGATGGATCACTATCGCGGCAAACCGCTCAATTCCCCGAACGATGTCGTGGTGAGCGCAGATGGGGCGATCTGGTTCACGGACCCCGGCTACGGCATCCAAGGCAACTACGAGTCATCCCAGCAGCGACCCTTCGAACTGCCGACCAATGTCTACCGCCTGGATCCGTCCGGCGCAGCCTCGGTCGTTGCCGATGATTTCGTGAGGCCCAATGGGCTCGCGTTTTCGCCGGATGAATCCCGCCTCTACATCATCGACAGTGGCCTCGCCTTCGGCGGCCCCTCGCACATCCGCGTGTTTGACGTTGACCGCCAGCGGCTGCGCAATGGCCACGTGTTCGCGCAATTCCAGCCCGGTACCAGCGACGGGGTGCGAACCGACGTACACGGCAATGTCTGGTGCACGTACGGCTGGGGCGACCCGCGGGAAGATGGCGTGCGCTGTTATGCAGCAAGCGGCGATCTCATCGGCAAGATCCACCTGCCGGAGACCGTGGCGAACCTCACCTTCGGGGGACCGAAAAAGAACCGCCTGTTCGTCTGCGCGAGCACCAGCGTCTATTCCATCTATCTCAACGACGTCGGCGCCCAAACACCATGATTCACGTGCAACGCCACAGTGAGGGGAAGCGGCGGCTGGCGAGCGTGCTGGTCGCGACCGTCTGTGCATTCCTTCCCTTTGTTTGCTGGGGAGCCGGCGCCGATCGCGCCCCTTTCGGCAAGTTGCCCGACGGCACGCTCATCGAAGCCGTCACACTGCGTAATGCTCACGGCGTCAGCGCGCGGATCATCACCTACGGGGCGACATTGCAGTCCCTGGTTGAACCGGATCGTAAGGGGAAACCGGCCGATATCGCCCTGGGCTACGATGATTTGACCGGCTACCTCGAGCATCCCAACTACTTCGGGGCCACCATCGGGCGCTACGCCAACCGGATCGGTGGTGCCCACTTCACGCTGGACGGCAAGACCTACACGCTCGCGCGCAACGACGGGCCCAACTCTCTGCACGGCGGGCTCGTCGGCTTTGACAAGAAGGTCTGGCACATCGAGTCTGTGCAGTCCGCGCCGGAAGCCAGCGTGACCCTGACCCTCGTCAGTGCGGCCGGAGATCAGGGCTATCCGGGTACGCTGCGGGTGCGCGAGCGCTATAGCCTGGACGAATCCGGAGCACTCAGCCTCGACTACTCTGCCACCACCGATGCCGCAACGGTCATCAATCTCACCAACCACTCGATCTTCAATCTGGCAGGAGAAGGGGCGCCGCGCGGCGTGCTCGATGAGCGACTGACCATTCCCGCGAGCCACTACACGCCGGTTGACGCCACGTTGATTCCGACCGGTGCCCTGCAACCGGTTGCCGGCACGGTGTTCGACTTCACGCGCGGGCGGCTCATCGGGCAGGACATCCGTGACGGCCGCAATGCACAGATTGTCGCGGGCCGCGGCTACGATCACAATTTTGCACTCGATGCAGGCTTGACGGCACAGCCGAAGCTCGCTGCAAGACTGGAGGATCCTGATTCGGGGCGCGTTCTGGAAGTGTGGTCGACCGAGCCCGGCGTGCAGGTCTATACGGGCAACTTCCTGGATGGCACCCGCGTGGGCAAGCACGGGCACGTGTACCGTATGGGCGATGGCATTGCACTTGAACCGCAGAAGTTTCCCAATGCACCGAATGCGCCGGGATTCGTATCGGCGCGGCTGGACCCCGGAACCACCTACCACCACCGCATGATCTTCCGACTTTCCTTACTACCCTGACGTTACTGGATGCCGATGGCCGATTCTCCCCAACGCCTGCGCAGCCGCGCATGGTTCGACAATCCCCAGAACATCGACATGACTTCGCTGTACCTGGAACGCTACTTGAACTACGGCATCAGCCTCGAGGAGCTGCGCTCCGGTCGCCCCATCATCGGTATTGCCCAAACCGGATCTGACCTCTCGCCCTGCAACCGGCATCACCTGGTGCTCGCCCAGCGCGTACGCGAAGGCATCCGCGAAGCCGGCGGCATTGCCCTGGAATTCCCGGTACATCCGATTCAGGAGACCGGCAAGCGTCCGACCGCCGGATTGGATCGCAACCTTGCGTATCTGGGCCTGGTGGAGACCCTGTTCGGCTACCCGCTGGATGGCGTGGTGCTCACCACCGGGTGCGACAAGACCACGCCAGCCTGCCTCATGGCGGCCGCCACCGTGAACATTCCGGCGATCGCACTTTCGGTCGGACCCATGCTCAACGGCTGGTATCGCGGCGAGCGCACCGGTTCGGGAACCATTGTCTGGAAGGCCAGACAGATGCTGGCAGCGGGCGAGATCGACAACGAGGGTTTCATCCGGCTCGTCGCCTCCTCGGCGCCCTCGACGGGCTACTGCAATACCATGGGCACGGCCACCACCATGAGCTCACTGAGCGAGACCATGGGCATGATGTTGCCCGGATCGGCGGCCATCCCGGCCCCCTACCGCGATCGCCAGGAGGTGGCCTATCACACCGGCAAGCGGATTGTGGAAATGGTTGCCGAGGACCTCAAGCCCTCGGACATCCTGACGCGCGAGGCATTCCTCAACGCCATCGTCGTCAATTCCGCCCTCGGAGGCTCCACCAATGCCCCGTTTCATCTGGCGGCCATCGCCCGCCACATGGGGGTGTCGCTGGACCTCGCTGATTGGGAAACCCACGGCTACAACGTACCGCTGCTGGTGAACCTGCAGCCTGCCGGCGAATACCTCGGTGAGGATTTCTACCGGGCAGGGGGCGTTCCCGCGGTTATCAACCAGCTGATGCAACAGGGCCTGATCCATGAATCGACCCGCACCGTTAACGGCCGCACCCTGGGAGACAACTGCCGCAACGCCCGGATCGAGGATGAAAAGGTCATTCGTCCGTTCAGCGCACCGCTGGTGTCTCACGCCGGCTTCCTGGTCCTGAACGGCAATCTGTTCGACGCGGCCATCATGAAGACCAGCGTCATCGGCCCCGAGTTCCGCGCCCGCTACCTGAGTAACCCCGATGATCCGGAGGCCTTCGAGGGCCCCGCCGTGGTCTTTGACGGCCCGGAGGATTACCACCGTCGCATCGATGATCCGGCCTTAGGCGTCAGCGCCGCCTCCGTGCTGTTCATGCGCGGCGCGGGCCCGATCGGCTACCCGGGTTCGGCGGAGGTCGTCAACATGCGGCCACCGGCGTATCTGATCCGGGACGGCATCCATGCGCTGCCCTGCATCGGAGACGGCCGTCAGTCCGGAACCTCAGCCTCACCCTCCATTCTCAACGCCTCCCCCGAGGCGGCCGCGGGCGGTGGCCTTGCCCTGTTACGGACCGGAGATCGGGTGCGGATCGACCTGCAGCGGCGGACGGTTAACGTGCTCCTGAGCAACGAGGAACTTGCTGAACGACGCCGCGTTCTGGAACAGGCCGGCGGATTTTCGATTCCGGCTTCACAGACTCCCTGGCAGGAGATCCAACGACGGCTGGTGGGGCAGATGGGTACCGGCGCCATCCTTGAAGGCGCCGAGCAATACCAGCATCTGGCGCAGACCGCGGGATTGCCTCGCGACAATCATTGAACGTTGGAGCGCGATCGGAGCATTGATATGCGTATAGCCACGCTGATGACCGTCTCGGCCGCCATGCTGCTGCTGTGGAGCGCGCATGCCACCGCCGCCGACACTGACCCGGTCGATCTGACCATCGATGCGGGACATCCCGGAGCGCGCATCGAACGGGACCTCTTCGGACAGTTCGCGGAGCATTTGGGCACCGGGATCTATGGGGGCATCTGGGTCGGTAAGGACTCCTCCATCCCCAACGTGCGCGGGATCCGCAGTGACGTGGTGGCAGCGTTGCGGGCCATACAAGTGCCCAACGTCCGCTGGCCCGGCGGTTGCTTCGCCGATGAATATCACTGGCGCGACGGGGTCGGCCCGGCGGCGGCCCGCAAGTCCACCGTCAACACCAACTGGGGCGGCGCGCTCGAACCCAACAGCTTCGGGACCGATGAGTTCATGGACTTCATCGGGCAGATCGGCTCCGAGGCCTATGTCTCCGTCAACGTGGGCTCCGGATCCGTGCGCGAAGCGGCGGACTGGATCGAATACATGACGGCAGCCCCCGCCTCCACCGCCGGGAAGGAACGCGCCGCCAACGGACATCCCGAGCCGTACCGGGTCAAGCTTCTGGGACTCGGCAACGAGAGCTGGGGCTGCGGAGGTGCTCTGGCGCCGGACTTCTATGCCAACGAAATGCGGCGATTCAGTCGCTTCGTGCACAACTATAACCCCTCGCAGACCGGTGAGCTGGCCATGCGCCGCATCGCCGTGGGGGCGGATGGCGCCAAGAACGACTACATCCAAAGCGTGATGAAGGCGTGGCATGACAAGGACTGGAGCTGGGACCTCGAGGCCGTCTCGTTGCACTCCTATACCTCTGCGGGCTGGCCCCCTGCCCGGCCCAGCACCGGTTTCGGTGAAGATCAGTACGCGCTGCTGCTGGCCGATACGCTGCAAATGGACCAGCTCATCAGCACCGACTCGACCCTCATGGATCGGTACGATCCGGAGAAGAAAGTGGCGCTGGCCGTGGATGAATGGGGGATCTGGCTGGCACCCCTGCCCGGCACCAATCCCGGATTTCTCGTGCAGCAGAACTCCCTGCGGGATGCGATCCTGGCGGCGTTGAACCTCAATATCTTTGCCCGGCACGCCGACCGGGTCCGCATGGCCAACATCGCGCAAATGGAAAACGTACTGCAGGCCATGATCCTCACCGACGGCGGGCGGATGGTGCTGACGCCGACCTATCACATCTTTCATATGTACGTGCCCTTCCAAAACGCGCTCGCCCTGCCGATCCAGCTCGAGGCGGGCCGGTACAGCTTCGGCGCCACCACGCTGCCCAGAGTGGACGCCATCGCTGCGCGGCGCCCCGACGGCCACGTGGTCCTATCCGTGGTGAACCTCGATCCCTCAAAGCCGGTGACGATCCGTGCCCACCTGACCGGCACCCGGCTGCACGGTGCGCACGGCGAACAGCTGACCGCCTCGCAGGTCGATGCGGTCAATACTTTTGATTCCCCCACCGCGGTAACGCCCCACCCCATTGCGCCGCCCCGCCAGGTGGATGGCGCGGTGCTGCTCACCTTGCCCGCCAAATCCGTCTCAGTCGTCCAGCTTGACTAGTGTTCACCTGAGGATCGCCGCCGTGCTCAAATCTTCTGTGCTACGCCTGATCTGGCTTACCGCGCTGCTGGGTGTCACGGGCGAAGCGTGGGCGGCCCCGGCAGATTTCGCGACCCGTTGCGCGGCGCTGCACACACCGGGGATTTCAGGCCTGGTGATCGAAGATGCCGCCGTCGTGCCCGCAGGCGAGATCAAGGCCGGCCCTGACCCGGGTCCGATCGAGCTGCCCACGCACTGCCTGGTGCGCGGCACGCTCGGCGCCCGCACCGGCGAGCAGGGACAGCACCTGGGCATCGGTATTGAGCTGCGCCTGCCGATGCAGTGGAACGGCCGCTTCCTGTTTCAGGGCGGCGGCGGACTGGACGGGGTCCTGGGCCCGAGCTATGGACTCATTTCCGGCACGCACTTTCCACCGGCTCTCGCTCGAGGCTACGCGGTGGTCGCCACCGACGGTGGCCACCGGGGCGCCTCCATGATCGATCCGCACTTCGCGCTCGATCAGCAGGCCCGCATCGACTACGCCTACAACGCGCTCGACAAGACAACGCAGCTGGCCAAGGATCTGATCGCCCGTTTCTACGGCAGCGGCCCCAGCCACTCCTACTTCGTCGGCTGCTCCAACGGCGGCCGGCAGGCGATGATGGTGGCCGAACGCCTGCCACTGCAGTTCGATGGCGTGGTCGCCGGTGATCCTTCGTTTCGGCTGACCCGGACCAACATCGACGAGGCGTGGAATGAGATCGTCCTTACGCGCGCGGCGCCGAAGGATCCCCAGGGCCGGCCGATCATCAGCCAAGCGCTCACGCCCTCGGACCTGCAGCTGGTGAGCAGCGCGGTCCTCAAACAGTGCGATGCCCTGGATGGTCTCGCCGATGGAATGATCAATGACTTCCGCGGCTGCCACTTCGACCCGGCGGTACTCACGTGCCCGGGGCCGAAAACACCGCAATGCCTGAGCACGGTGCAGGTGAGCGCGCTCAAGGCGCTGATGGATGGACCCCATGACTCGCAGGGGCATCCGCTGTACGCCGCCTTTCCCTACGACGCCGGCATCTCAAACCCGGCGTATTACCGGATGCATTTCGGCACCTCCCCGGATGGTGTCCCCAACGCGGCAGATGCGACCCTCGGCTTTGATACGCTGCGCTACCTGGCATTCACACCTGCGGATCCGGCCTTCGATGTGTTCCAGTTTGATTTCGACAAAGACGTCGCACGGACCGCAGAGAGCTCGAAAATCATCGACGCCGATGCCGTGAACCTCAGCAGCTTTTCGGGGCACGCCAAATTGATTCTGTACCACGGGTTGAGCGATCAGGGGCTGTCTCCGCTCGACACGATCGGCTGGTACGAGCGGCTCGGCCCGGTATCAAGCGGCACCGTCCAGGACTGGGCCCGCTTGTTCCTGGTCCCCGGCATGACCCATTGCGCCGGCGGGCCGGCCACGGATCAGTTCGACATGCTGGCGGCCATCGAGGCGTGGGTGGAGCGGGGTCAGGCCCCGCAGCGCATCATCGCGCGTGGCGATGCCTTTCCGGGACAGACCCGCCCGCTGTGCGCATATCCGGCCGTTGCCCGTTATGCCGGCGGCGACCCGCATCGGGCTGAGAGTTTCCAGTGCAGGTCCTGAGGCGTAAAGCCTCAGGCTGAGCGCTTGCGGCGCCTGGCGCCGACCGGTGTATCGATCCGCGCGAGCCTGATCAGACCGCGCATGGCTGCGCGCGCGCGCGCCGGCTCACGTTTCGCGATGGCCCGATACACCTGTTCATGGTCGGGAGTAGGATCACGGCGCAGGGGTTGGTTGCGCTGCTTGAACATCGTCGTGATGTGAATCGCAGCCCCCACGCTGGTCGCCAGGGAGATCAGAAACGGGTTGTGAGTGGCCTGCAGCAACGTCGAATGGAACCTCAGATCAGCGTTCTGACCCGCCTCGGTCGCCAAGGTATGAAAGCGCATGTCATCCAGCGCCTCGCGCATCGCCACCAGCTGGGTCGACGTGCGCCGCGTGGCTGCCAAGGCAGCGGCGGCGGGTTCGACCAGGTCCCGCAGTTCAAAGAGCGCGTTGAGTGTGTGCGCATCCGGCTCGGTCTCGAAGATCCACTCCAGGACATCGGTATCCAGGAAGTTCCATTGTGTGCGCGGATTGATCCGGGTTCCGACCTTCGGGCGGGCATCAATCAGGCCTTTCGCGGCCAGGATGCGCAGTGCCTCCCGATACGCCGTGCGCGAAACGGAAAACTGTTCGCTCGAGACCACTTCTCCCTCGAGTATTTCCCCCGGGGAATACCGCCCCGAGACAATGGCAATGCCCAGCTGTCGCGCAATCGTGCCGTGGATACGCAAAGAACGCTTGGGATGGGATCGTGCACTGTTTTGAGGCAATAGCTTGGTCTGGCGCTTCATCGGCTATCGTTTTAGCGGCCTTCGCCTGCAATTGCAATGTCTGCGCAGATCGAGCTGCAGCCGCCCGATTCCGCTGTTCCTTCAAGTCGATCTGCCAAAACGGGGACCTCAAGCGGTCACCAGGGTACCCAGCTTCCTCGCGCTTTCGATAACGGCGGCCGGTAACCGCTCCTGCACCGATCTGCTGAACCGGGACGCCGGCATGATGACCCCGATCGATCCGATGACGCGGCCGTCCGCATGCAGAACCGGTGCGCTGATCCCGGCGATATTCATCGACTGACTGTGATAGGTCGCGTAGCGGCGCGCCCGGATGAGGGCGAGCTCCCGCAGCATGGACTTTCGGGGAGGCAGCGAGGCGCGACTCAGCGGCCCGTGCGCATCCTTGATCAGTACCGCCTCAATATCCGGCGCCGGCAGGTAGGCCAGGATCGCCCGCCCCAGGGAGCCCCAACCCAGCGCCACCACGGAATTGACGGCAAGCTCGTACTTGAGCGGGTGGGGGCTGGGGATTGATTCTGCAACCGCGCCGCTGCGGGTCGAGGCACTGAACAGGCACAAGGCGGCGGTCTCCTGCCACTCCTTGCACAATGCGGCGAGCAGGGGTCGCGCGAGTCGTTGCACCTCAAATTTCTGCAGGATCAGCGAGGCGAGTCGGAACAGCTCCGGCCCCATGCGATAGGACTTAGGTCCGTCGTGCTCGAGCAGGTCCCGCTGCACCCACGGCTCGATGAGCCGATGCACCGTACTCACGGGCAGTGCGGACTGCTCGGCGAGACGCTTAAGCGAAAATTCGGCGGGTCCCGTGGCAATGCAGCGAAGAAGTTCGAGATTGCGCACCGTCGCGCCACGAGGCTTGGCTCGAGCCGGCATGATGTTGCCTCCTGTAGGCCACTTTGGTGTCGCCCGAAATCATAGCGGGCGCGATCCAGTCCTTCCAGAATGGAATCCGCATTCTATTTGCATGGCCGGCCGCCATGACTGCAGATATGTTTGCGTCTCAAGCGCCTGCATCACCAATCCGCCCCGGATTAGCAGAGCGCACGAGGACCCTATGCGTAGCATTCTTCCTGGCCTGGCGCTCATTGCCGCGCTCATCGCAACGAGTTCCGCCACGGCACATCACTCCTTTGCCGTGTTCTTCAACACCGACGAGAAGGTCGTCACGGTGAGCGGAGTCGTCAAAGAGTTTCACTTCAGCAACCCGCATGGCGTCATCACTCTGGTCGTGTCGAAGGGGAATGGTACGACCATCTGGCGCGCCGAAACCAATTCGCCCTCGATTCTGCGGCGGCGCGGCTGGACACCGCAGAGCCTGCACGTGGGCGACAAGATCACCATAACCGGATGGCCCGCGCGGGACGGAACGCAGTACCTGCGCATGCAGTCTGCGCATCTGTCCGACGGCAGCCTGGTCGGGCAGCCGCTGGGTTGAGCCTTTCTCAACATATTTCTCAAATAGGGCAACCATGCGATTTGCATTAATAGCTTCGGTGCTGCTGTTCGCAGCCATTCCCTGCAGTGCAGCCGACTCGGCTGCTCCGGAAGACACCCACCCCACAGCGCAGCATCCGGACCTGTCCGGATTCTGGAATCTGGACCTGAAGGTACCGCGCGATCCGCAGCTGATGGGCCAGGTCGCACCGGGTACGGCGTTCATTGACGACACTGGCCCGGCGGAACTGCCGCGAGGTAACTATGGGGGTCTGAAGCTGACGCCCGCCGCGATGGAAAAGGCCAAACATTGGGATCCGCGCGCTCAGTTGACCCCGCAGGAGGCCTGCCGCCCGCCCTCGATCGTCTATGCGCTACAGGGACCCTTTCCGATCGAAATCTTCCAAAGCGATCAGTTCATCGTCATGAAGCTCGAGTACTACGACCTGGTGCGGATCATCTTCCTGGATGACCGCAAGCCCGAAGCAGACTATCCGCATTCCCCGACAGGTTTCTCGAGCGGGCACTGGGAAGGGTCGACGCTGGTGGTGCGAACCGATCACCTGGAGGCGGCCACCATTACCAACAACGGCCTAGATCACAGCGAGAACATCGAGGTCCTGGAGCGTTTTCGGCTGAGCGACGACGGCAAACACCTGCTCGCGACCCAGGAATATTCAGATCCCGCGGTGATCGAGAACCGCGGCGTGCGCTTCATCGCCTGGACCCGCCAGCCGGGCCAGCACGTCTACCCTTATGAATGCGATCCCGGTTTTGCCGGCAATTACGCGCCGTCGAGCGCCAAATAGACCTACCCCCGGCTGTCTGCTGGGTCAGAACGAGCGCTCGAAGGTCGCCAGGATGGTGCGCGGCCGCGACGGGACGCCCTGCTGGTTCTCGTTCACCAGGCCGCTGATGGTGTCGCGGTACGGGGAGAGCTGGTACCAATAGAATCGATTGAACAGGTTCTGTGCTGCGATCGACACCGTCCACTTGCCGCTGTTGGGGGCATAGGTGAGCCGGCCATTCATCACACCGTAGCCGGGCACCTTGTTGTCGATGCCGGGTAACTGCGGCAGGAACTGCTCGCCAGTGCTGCGGTAGCCCTGGTACACGAAGTCGAGCCGTGGCAGCAGCGAGCCGCCCGGGATCACGATTCGGTACTGCGCCCCGGCGCTACCCGACAGCGGTGCCTGAATTTTATAGCTCGGATCCACGTATCCGGGGTTGATTGAGCCATTGAGATACTTCGGCGTCGTGGACTGGAAGCCGAAGAACGCCAGGCTGGCGTTGATGCTCAAGTTGTCAACCGGGGTGGCGGTGGTCTCAAGCTCCACTCCGTAGTCATGACCCGGCGCGCTGGCGTAGTAGATCCACGGAACGCCCGTCGTGCCGGCGAGCGCGGTGCCGGCCGGACAGGGGTTGCCGGCGTTGATGCCGAAATACGGTGAGCCGGGATTCAGATTGGACGTAGCAGCGCATTGCGTCGCGGTCTCCGTAAAGATGCGCGGCCCGTAATCATCGAAGAACGCTGCCAAATTAATGCGCAGCCGCTTGTCCAGCAGATCCGTCTTGGTACCGATTTCGTAGGAAGTCAGCTTCTCGGCCGGCACTGGAACCCGCTGTTGTCCGGGCGTGAACGGCCGGGGCTGAGCGCCGTCGGAACGGAACCCGGTGGAAGCCGTGAAATAGGCCATGATCTCGGGATTGAAGCGGTATTCCGAACCCAGTTTCCAGTCAAAGTGGTTCGAACCGTAGTTCAGCGTCCCCGGAATCAGCAGGTACGGACTGTGATCGAACGCATAGGTTTTTTTCTCATCCGTGTACCGTGCACCGGCGGTGAACGACCAGCTGTCGGTGATATTGAAAATGCCGTGGACGAAGGCCGACTTGCTCTTAGTGGTGAAGTGATCGTTGTCGTCGAAGCTCGGCAGGATGCCGAGAAATGCGAACGCCGGAAGGGCGATGAACCCACCCAGATGCGACTCATCATTGTAATCGTACAGGCCGGTGGTCCACTGCAGCCGGTTGTCGATCAGCGCTCCTTGCAGGCGCAGTTCAAAGCTATTCTGCTCATGGTGGGTGTCATTGTACTGACTGGCCAGTTCGATCGGCATTTCCTCACCATTGCCGAACCAGGTCGCATCATATTGCCGATAGCCGCTGATGAAGTCCAAGTTCAGCGTATCAGTGAAGTGATAAGTCAGGTGGTAGGTCGCATCCGCCGACGTGCTGTCGTTTTCATTCGGAAACTGATGCCCATTGATCGGGTCGTAGGAAGCACCGTAAGTGACGTAAGGGCTGCTCGGCACAAAACGATTATCGGCATTGTACAAGATCCCCAATTTCGGAAAGATCACCGCATTCTGGTAGATGTTGTTGATGGCATCGGTCGGCTGATCGGCGGTGAGCTTGGCGGTCGGATTGGGGGTGCCGGTGGAGGAGGTGTAGTCGGCGGAGAAAGTCATATCGAGCTTATCCGACGGCACGAAGCGCAGCATCGCCCGGCCACCGTGGGTGTCATTCGCGCCGTTTGAGCCGATGACGCAATCGCCTTTGGCTTCCTTGTCCGAGGGCACCAGCGACGGCAGAGTGCCGGCGAGCTGCGGCGTTCCGTTGGCCTTCATCTGACAGGTGAAGTCCAGGATGTTCTGATAGCCGTCGATCTGCTTGGACATCGCCGAGAAGCGCGCGAACAGGGTGTCCGTGATCTTGATGTCGTAGAAGCCGCGGAAGTTCAGCGCATTGTAGTTGCCGTAGTCGATCTGGATATCGCCGGTATCGCTGCCGGTGGGCTGCTTGGAAATCAGGCGTATGGCACCGCCCAGGCTGTTCTTGCCGAACAACGTCCCCTGGGGTCCCCGCAGCACCTCGACATGATCCAGATCGAGCAGATCCATCGCAGCTCCCGTGAGGGTGCCCTGGTAGACATCGTCGATGTAGACGCCGACGCCCGGATCCGTGGTGAAGATGAACTCGTTGGTTTCGACGCCCCGCATGCCTATTTGGGCTGCAGGTCCGTAAAGACTGCTCTGAGGTGCAATCAGGGCATTCGGAATCACAGCGCCCAGATCCTGGACATTGGTCAGGCTCTGCTGGGCAAGCTGGTCACCCGACACGGCCGTGATCGCAAGGCCCGTGTCCTGCAGGTTCTCGCGGCGGAACTGCGCGGTGACGATGACCTCTTCGAGCTTGCCCTGCTCGGGGCCTGCGTCGGCGGTCGCCGGTGCATCCGCAGACCATGCCGAGTGTGAGCCGAGAACCAGGGAGCCAAGGGCTGCGGATCGCAGGATGATGCCTATGGACTGTTGCAGTGTGTACCGCGGATTGCTGTTCATTCGGACCCCTCTGAAATAATTTGTTTTCTCGAACCCACAAGCCGGCCTCGCCGGCCGCGTAGCATCGCCCAAGATCGCCCTGCCCGTGCGCAAGTCATCTCGATCCGACGCCTTTTCGGTAACTTTGTTTTGGCTACTGCTCTGCCGGATTACGGCCTGTTTGAGGCCAATCTAACTCAGGCGGCGCTGTTGCGCAATCGTTTGCTCAATGTGGCGCGCACGCCCGACGCCGATCAGGGCGCGTCGTCACGCCGCCACACGCTCGGCATCGCGTACGGGACGTCGATGTGAACGACTTCGATGCGATCGATCTTCCCTGCCGTGATGTGGAACAGCTCAAGCATCGACAGACTGTTGGGGGACTTGATATAGGACTTCACCACCGAGCCATCCGCCAAATGGTCCTGCGTGGCGGCGGCGTTGTGATCGATGAAGGCCCGCGCCAGTACCAGGCCATGCGCCTCATCGACCAGGACGTAGTCGCGGTCCCGCACGGCGGTGTCGAATATGAACGTTCCGGTCTTGAACTGATCGCCGCACGAAAGCTTGCCTTCGGGACGATCGAATTGGGGATTGCCGGCTGACTCGAACCCGTTCTCCTGGCGCCGGCAGTCATCGCTGAAGGTGGTGAAGAGCTTGCCGTCGTTGAGCTGTAAGGTGCTGAAATAGCCGTTTGCCAGATCAATCATCCGCAATCGAGGCGTGCGCTGGGCCAACGGCAACACCTGCTCCATGACTGCATAATGCTGTAACTGTTTGGGATCACCGGCCGCCGGGGATGGCGGCTTGCCGGGATCCGGTTGATTCGTCAGTGTCTCGGCCTCGGTGATTTTGCCGTCGACGATCTTCAGACGCAGTGCGAAATAGGCCAGCTGCCCGCGTTGTTCGACCAAGCCCAGCCCCCCGACCTGCCCGGATTGCGGGTCGGTGAACAGGAGCATCTTCGTGGGTCGGGCGGTCGCAGTGCCCCAAAGGCCATCTCCCACATGCAACCAAACATTGTTCTCGCTGAATCTGACTTTGTCGGCCCACGGCAGCCGCGAGATGCCACGCACCGCCAGCGCGCTCAGATAGCGATCGGCGAAGCCCTCCAGGCAGCCGGCGTCACAAGACGCGACGACCGCGTAGCCTTCAAAGGCGGCCGCCGCCCAAGCGTTCGACATCGCCGTCGCGCCTGTCAGAACGGCTACCAGGAGACAGATGCCCCACGCTCTTAAGCTGCTCACCTGACGGCAGCCCGTGTTGGCGTTGGGTGTGACATTCCCACCTCGCTCACAGGCCCCTCCCCCCACTCCATAGTTATGATGCAAAGAACGAGTTTCCCGACTCTTAGCCGAACATCAATGCTGTTATTCCATCGCTGCGGGCATCCTAAAGCGCTCTGCTTCGGTACCCAACATGCAACATTGAGATAGCCGTTCCATTTTGGAACGGCGGCCCGCAGCGATGATCGGCTCAGTCCCGCGGCCCGCCGGTGGAACGCCCCGCATCGACTGCAACCTTCAGGCGCTGGGCGGGATGCGCCTTGAGCCATTCGATGGCCGGCACATTGAGGGCTACGACTTCGGTCTGCTTCGTCCCGCCCCATTCGAGCATGACCTCGTGATCCGCTGACCACGCGGGCCACCGCACGCTCGACGAGGATGGATCGCCGGTTGCTGCGAACGCCACCAGCGCGTCCATCATCAGCCCGGAAAGCTCGTAATCACCCGCACTCCAGGTGCGGGTCCTGCGCTGCAGATTGAAGGCATCGAGAGTGCCGAACCAGAACGGGATATCCGCGGTGTGATACGCGCCGGTGGTGGCCATGTCGTAGTCGGCGATGTGCACACCGGGAGCGAAGGCGTGATGCCGCGAGAACAGATCCAGATACGCCCTGGAGTGGTGATAGCGGGCCTGCAGCTGGGCGCACGTACGCGCGCTGCTCTCAAGGCTCCCCTCGCGCGCGACTTGTCCGCCGACCGCGCGAATCTCCGGGGCGCTACGAACCGGGTACAGGCCCAGAAACTCGCCCGATGCCTCCCCATACATCTTCCCGGCAATGTCGCGGTATTCCTCCACGCTGTGCGCACCCTGCAGAGGACTGACAGATTCGTCCCTGTTGAAACTGGCGATGATCGGCACATCGCTCCCCTCGCCGCCTTCGAGCATCTCCAGCGGCGTTCGCGGCAGGAAATAACCGTCGACGACCGGCCCCGCGCGCACGCCGGTCGTGACCGTGACCCCGATCTGTCCCTCCAGCTGCGCGGCCACCAGGCGATCGGCCGGAATATTGCGCAGCGCCTCGAGATCCGCGGCATGCAGGTAGGTCTGTATCAGCTCCCCATTGTGTTCGCCCTCGGCCAGCGAAGGCGTCGGGGCCATCCAGTTGCAGCCCGAGGACATCATCGCGCGCGCGAAGAGACCACGAGTGAGCGGGCTGAACAGCTGCAGTGCCACCGAGCCCGCCCCGGCGGATTGTCCGACGACCAGGATTCGCTGCGGATCACCCCCGAAGCTTGCGATATTGTCGTGGATCCAGCGCAGTGCCAGCGCCTGGTCAAGCAGGCCGTAGTTGCCTGAGTGTCCGCCCTGCTCCCGACTGAGCTGTGGATGAGCGAGAAAGCCCAGGATCCCCACGCGGTAGTTGAAATTAACGAAGACCACACCCCGCGGCGCAATGACCTCCCCACCATAGGTCGGAATACCGGCCGATCCAATCGTGAACCCGCCCCCATAGATGTACACGATGACCGGCAGTTTCGATGTTGCACTGGAACCCGCCGGTGCCCAGACATTCAGGTACAGACAGTCCTCGGAACTGGCCTCCTCGCCGTAGTAATGATTGATGTCATGGGCTCGCAGTACCTGCGGGCACTCGGGCATTCTGCGATCGGCGTTCCACACGCCTGGCCAGTGCAAGGTCTCCGGCGGCCGCCAGCGCAGCGCGCCGGTGGGCGGTTGCGCGTAAGGCACACCGAGCCAAGCCCGGACACCCGAGGGCAGGATCATGCCGGCCACCTGTCCCTCAGTGGTGGCAACAGGCGTTATAGGATTTTGCACCGGCACCGCCCGGAGGACCGACGCCACGCTGATGAGGAGGACACCTGCGGCCGCTACCAGCCGCGATACACGTCTTGCCCGTCTGTGCATTGCCGGATGCCCCCTGTTGGGGAGCGGAGAATAACTCAGACAAATGCAGCTGGGTAGCCGGTTCGAATCGGTGATCTTCGCGCAAGCGGAAAGCCTTTCCGCTTGGAAATCACGCCGGGGCATCGCCTCGAAAATTATGTAACATCAATGAGTTAACCCACCGGTCCGGACACGCTGGCCGTAACCGTGCATGCACTCGGCACGCGATTGTCTTCTCCGCGCTCCGCGTATCACGCCACCGGCCCGGGCCGTCCTTCTTGAGTACTTCATACCTCCGACAGAAATCCTTATTCGTTATGCACGGCGGCAGGTCTGGAGCGGTGCATCCAGTCTACGGGCCCAATTCGGCGGCATCCGATGGGGACGCGTCCAGGCCCCCTCCCGGATTTTCTTCACGGCGATATGCGATGCGTGCAGGGGTGAAAACCGCAGCAGGCTGCCCTCCTCGATGGACCAGACGACCTGTTGCAGTAGTTCCGGTCCGTCCTGGACGCCAGTGACTGCCTGGATATCGCGCTTGAGGCGCGCGAGTTCGAAGATCGACAGCTTCCGGGGCCCCTTCGCCGCCGGCAATACCGGCGCCATGCGGGTCGGAGCGGCAACCGGTTCGATGGCAAGGCAGGCCAGAAACTGCAGCACCCTGCCCCGCTGTTCGGCGCTCAGCTTCGAATCCGCGCCGAACTCCATATAAGACTGATGCAGACGCGCCGCCTCGCGATAATGGCTCTCCTCCACCGGAGACATGAGCCGCAGGAGCTTTTGGAGCGCCTGGATCCGCTCCCGACCCCGCAACCCGCCGAACGGATCCTTTGGCCTTGCGGCCGCGGCGCTCGTCGGACTGTGCGGATCTACCGCTGCGGGGGTTTCCGGCGGCTGCGGCTGCGGCGAACTATCCGACCGGCGATTCGGATGGCGACCGAGCTCCTGGAGCAACTCCCGCGGCACACGCACCTCGGTGATGGCCGTAGCCTGCTGAAAAGGGTTGGCCGCATCGCGCCCCGGGTCCGTGCGTCTGAGGCATCCGAGCCGGGCCAGCAGCTGATAGGCGCGCGTTACCGTGGAGGGATCCAGACAGCACTCCCGGGCTACCCGCTTAAGGGGTATTTCTGAACACCAGTCCCTGCGCTGCAGACCCTCTTGCCAGTGCAGCCAGAAAACCCGTTCAGCCGAGGCGGGAATGCCCTGCGCCCACAGCCAACGTTCCAAGGGACGCGGCCTGAGGCTGAAGTACTTCTCACGGACCAAGCGCGCACGTGGATCGTGCATATTTTCAACCGACATGACTTACCCCTCGCCTTGTAGACGATTTTCGAAAGCACTGCCGATTCGAAGGGTTTCACGCTTGACCCGAGGGTTTCGGGTCGCTAACCTTGATTTGCGAGGTCTTGGTTAGTTCGCGGGTACGCTGCGAATCGATCCTGGATAGTGGAAAGGCCCCCTAACGGGGGCCTTTTTATTGGGTGCCCGTCATAGACGACCCTCCCTGGATGCAAAAATCGAGTAGGGGGTGGGTATTGAAGCCGAGATCCATTTGAACGCGTTCAAATGGCACCGGGCAGTGTGATGCCGCCGGCGCGACACGCTCGAGGAGGCGGATGGCATTTGAACGCGTTCAAATTGCAAAAGGCGTATTCCGTCGGATCTCCCGGTTTCCTGGGCCCAGATGCGAAGAACCCCAGCTGGGCTGGGGTTCTTGCGGAAGTCGAGGCGGGCAGGGGACATCACGCGTCCTTCAATCGCTCTCGGACCCGACGTTCCGCCAGCTCGAAGACTTCCTCGGTGATCTCACGCTGTGCCCGCTTATCGAGTTGGTAGAACTTCACGGTGAAACGACCGTCGCTGCGCTTCATACGCAGTGCCACCCGGCCCTTAATCTTGACCGCCTGTTCTCGCGAGGCCGATTGGGGCTCACGGACCATTTCGCCGCTGGCGATCAACGCGCGCGCGACGGCACCGGCCACGGGCCGCGGACTGGCACCAGCCAGGCGAGCGGCCGTCTCGAGCACCTTCGCGGCATTCGTCTTCAACGCCTTCACCAGGTCATGAGACCAGCGTACGGCGATGTCCCGGGGATCCTCGAATGCCGCCAACACCGGGGCGGGCAGCTCGGCAATCTGCAAATACTTGGTGACGGTCGCATCACTCACACCGATGGCGACCGCAAGCTCACCGTGTTCGGTGAAGACGCCGCAGGTCAGCCACTGGCGGAACATGGCGCCTTTCTCGAAGGCCGACAGATCGGCCCGTTCTTCATTCTCGCGGTACATCTTCAGGACCAGATCACGCGATTCGGCCGCCTTGGCATCCACCAGCGCGTAGAGCGGGAAACCGCCTTCAACCTCCGCATCGAGCACCAGACTTGCCCGATGCCGCCGATGGCCCGACACGATTTCGAAATCGACCGCCGGATCCTCGCTGACCGGACGAACGCGGATCGGATGCTCCTGACCATGCGCTCGCAGGCTTTCCTTCAGCTCGACGAATTTCGGATCGTTCTCCAGAAAGGCGCGTTCATCCCGGTTGACGAATTCGGTCGCCCGAACCCGCTTGGGATCGAGTTTAAGGACCAACAGCCCGTTCGCGCGCTCCGCCTTGAGCCGCAGATTCTCTTCCCGCAGCCCCTCGGCCAGGCGCTGGCCGGCCTCCGCCACGTACGGTTTGGCGCCGGCGGCGGGTGCCGTGCGGGGCGCCAGCGGCTGCGCGGCCTTTGCGAGAATCGCCCGATGGATGTCGTCAGTCTTTGACATAGGATGTCTAGCTCACCGCCCGCAGCGGCGCGGGAACGGGGGAGTGCGCAGCTGTCTCGGAGCGGGCCCAGACACTGTGAATGGCCTGAGCAATCTCCGCATTCACGTTATTCATGGCCTCAAGTGCGCGCTCAAAGGCGCGCCGGTCGCCCTCGTATTTGGCGGTTTCCTCGGAGTGGTCCACTTCATACAGCGTCAAGAGCCGCGGGCCCAGTTTCTCCAGCACGACTGTCTGCAGCATGGCGTGCGTGAAGGTGTCCGACAGGAAGCTGCGGATCCAGGAGCTGATCTTCTGATGGATCGCATCGCTGGGCTTGAAGCGCGTCAGCAGAATGGCCCCGAAGTCGAAGGTTTTCTGCTCGCCCTGGACCTGATTGATGGTGCGCACCACATCCGCGATGAGCTCGTAGAAGAGGGATGCCGACTGCAGATCTAGAAACGCGGGCGGCAGGGTAATCACCAGCGCGTCGGCAGCGAAGAGGGCGTTGCTGTTCACGAAGGACAGCGAGGGGGCCGTGTCGAGCAGGATCACGTCGTAGTCATTCTTCACCGTGTCCAGCCCCTCGGCCAGAATGCGATAGAAGAGAAAGTTCGATTCGCTGCGAATCCGCGCGGCAATCGAAAATTCCGCGCCGTACAGTCCGAGGTTCGACGGGATCAGATCCAGCTGATGCCAATGCGTCTTCTGCACAGCAGTGGCCAGCGTGCCGGTCCAGTCCGGATTAGGATCGCCGTCGGGATTCCCGGGACCTTCAAAATAGGGGCGGGCGGTGTGCTCGGAGGGGACCTCTGTGTGGGGCAGAATGCCGAACATCTGCGTCAGACTTGCCTGTGCATCGAGATCAACAGCCAGCACCCGATAGCCCTGTAGACACAGGTACTGCGCCAGATGCGCGGTGGTGGTGGTCTTGGCAACCCCGCCTTTGAAATTACAGATCGACAGGACCAACGGAGGCTTTCCGGGCGGGCGGCGCGGCGTAATGCCGAAGGCCCGCTGCAGCCGATGGATTTCCTCGAGCGAAAACTCGCGGCGCCGGGTATTCACCTGGGTGCCCTGCGGCAGGGTTTCATCTTTCTTAAGGCGTCGATACAGAGTATCGATGGAGATATTGCCCAGATACTGCAGGGTCTCCGTGGCGCTGAAGCGGCGCAGTACCTTGCGCAGGTTGGGGTCGACCGCCGCATCTCGAGCAGCCTCGATGAGACCCTGGGCTTTGCCGGAAAGCGCCTCCAGGTCCTCAAGCGTCAGCCGGTTAAAAGGCTGCGGTGCGCCGCTCGGTTCATCGGCCATCAGCTACCCACTCGTCGCCCACTTACGGCAATATGTTAATCTTGGTGCGGGATACTAATGCACGTGCGGCATTAGATCAAGGCTAAGCCTCATAGAATGCCGCAAACGGGTCCCAATCCGCGGCGCCTCATTTGCGGCGCGAGGGCCTCACCAAGCCTGAGGGGTTGACCGCATGGCGGTCAAAACTGGATCCGGCGCAGGTAGTCGAAGAATTGCGCCAGTTCCTGTCTCGAGAACAGCTGCAGGAACTTCGCTTCATGCTCGATCATCTCGCGCCGCAGACCCACGAGTTCCCGCTTCCCCAGTTCGGTCAGGAAGACATCCTGCCGCCGTCGGTCCGAGCCGGACTGACGCCGTTCAATCCATCCCTGGCGCTGCAGCTGCCGGATCAGCCCGACAATGGTGGCCTTGTCGATCTTCAGCTGCGTGGCGAGTTCGATCTGCGCAACCCCGGGATTCTCATCCACCAGGACCATCAGACTGAAAATGCCCGGCCGGATCTGTCCGATCCCCACGGTGCGATTGAAATCGCGCCACAAAGCCATGTGGGCACGGCGCACGTTGTAGCCGAGCAGATTGGGCAGCAGGCCGACGTTCAGCGGACGCAGTGCGATCGGCGAGGGATCCGTGGGGCGTTTACTCAGTCGGGTCTTGGCCTGCAGTTTGGTTCTTTTTCGCTTTTGCACTGGCTCGATCACACCCGGAAAATCTGCGCCAATTATGCATCATCGCGACCCCTTAGGGCCCTAGCGCATGCCAACGCAGATGCCATTGCGCCTATATGGTTTGCAATGTCAACGACTGTAAATTAGCATCCGTCGCGATCAGGGGTGAAAACATTGCCTTAGCGCTGCCGGAGCGCACATCACGCCAAGTGAGTACTTGAGGTTACCAACGATCTTGAGGATCACACGGCGGGTTGCGGTTGCGGCAGCCGCAGCGCAAGAAGGGGGGACGAGCGATGCGCCGGCTGAATACGTTGATTGTCCTGATGGGCCAGTTGTGTGCCCTCGCCACCGCCGGGATGCCCGGCGCGTGGGCCGCGGCCCCACCCCCTGCGAGCGTGCCGGCGGACACCCCGCTGGGTTCGGGTGCGTATCGGGCCATCATGGAAGTGGATCCGGGCCTGGCCACCCATACTCTTTATCATCCCCCAGACCTGGCAGTGGCCGGCACTCTGCCCATCGTGGCCTGGGGCAATGGGGCGTGCTGGAACGTGGGCAATGCGTTTCGCTGGTTCCTGAGCGACATTGCCTCATACGGCTATCTGGTGATCGCGGTGGGGCCTTTATCCCAAGATCCCCTGCCCATGCGGATGGCGACCCCCATGGCACCGCTTCCGGCCAGCAATGCCGCAAGCGTTGCCGCCGGTGCGGCGAAATTACCGCCGCCCGCGACGCATTCCTCACAGCTCATTGATGCCATCAACTGGGCCGTGGCGGAGAACGACCGTCCGGGCAGCCGGTTCTTTCATCGGCTCGACACGCACGCCATCGCCGTCATGGGGCAATCCTGCGGTGGGGTGCAGGCAATAGAAGCCTCGGCGGATCCGCGGGTGCGCACCAGTGTCATCTGGAACAGCGGCCTGTTTCCTAAGCCTACGCGCATGGCCGGAGGGCAGGAGCTCACCAAGGCGAATCTGAAGCAGCTGCACGCACCGATCGCCTATATCAGCGGAGACGATGAAGACATCGCATACGCGAATGCCAATGATGACTATGAGCGCATCCAGAACCTGCCCGTGCTGCGTGCCTACGGCCGAGGGGTGACGCACGGGGGGACCTACAACGAGCGCAACGGCGGCGAGTTTGCCGGGGTCGCGGTCGGCTGGCTCAACTGGCAGCTCAAGGGCGACACGCACGCCCAGCATTTATTTGTCGGCGCCGAGTGTGGGTTGTGCGTCAACCCGCACTGGGTGGTCCGCAGCAAGAACCTGCACTAATCAGCCGGCAACCATGTACGGGTCGACACTGTGGCGGTGCCTGCGGCGGATCGGGCTGATGCTGGCGGCGACCCTGACAGTGGGCCTCGCCGCCGCCGATCAATCGCAGATCGAAGACAGCGCCGCGGGCGCCAGCTATTCGGGAGTGCTCGCCGACGGTGCCCTGTGGAGGGCTCGCGTTCCGGCACTCTGGAACGGCACCTTGCTCCTATACAGCCACGGCTATGCAGCGCAACTGCAACCCCCGCAACTCGCGCCGCGCGATCTGGAGAGATGGCTACTCGCGCAAGGTTATGCGCTCGCCGCCTCTTCATATTCCCAGCCCGGCTGGGCCGTGGAGGAGGCGGTGCCGGATCAGCGCGCGACCCTGGCAGTGGTCACCTCCCGCATCGGAAAACCGCAGACCACTCTTGCCTGGGGCGATTCGATGGGCGGCCTGGTGACCACGGCGCTGGCGGAAATGCCGGGCGTCCCGATTGATGGCGCGGTCTCGGCCTGCGGGTCCATCGCCGGCACCCTCGCCATGATGAATACGGCGCTGGATGGTGCCTTTGCCTTTGTCACGCTGCAGGCCCCCGATGCCGGTATCCAGCTGGTTGAAGTGGCCGATGATCGCGCCAACGCGGTGCACGTCACGCACGCCGTTGCGCTTGCCCTGCAAACGCCGCAGGGCCGGGCCCGGGTCGCGCTCGCCGGCGTCCTGGGCGGCCTGCCGGTGTGGACCGATCCGGCCGCCCCGGCGCCGTCGCAGGATGACTATGCAATGCAGCTAGAGGAGATGGCGCAGGCGCTGGGCGGTGGAGTCTTCCCACCGCGCACGGATCAGGAGCATCGGGCCGGCGGGGTGCTGTCCTGGAACACAGGCATCGACTACCGCGCGCAACTCAGGCGCACCGGTCGCTGGCATTGGGTCGAATCGTTCTACAAGGCGGCGCACCTGGATCTGCAACAGGATCTGCGGCGGCTGAATGCTGCACCACGCATCGCGGGCCAGCCTGCCGCCATTGCCTATATGCGCAGCCACTATGCGCCGACGGCCCGGCCGCTCGTTCCCTTCCTGACCCTGCACACCATCGGTGACGGTCTCACCTCCGAGGTGCTGCAGGCCGGCTATTCGCAGGCCGCCGCGCACGGACCGCGGTCCGGGAACTACCGCGCTGCGAGCGTTCAGGGCGCCGGGCACTGCCGCTTCTCCCCCGCCGAATACGTGGCGGCACTGCATACGGTGGAACTGCGGCTGCATCAGGGAACCTGGTCGACCGATCCTGCCACGCTCAATACCCGGGCCGCCCAATCCGGCCTGGGAACTGGGCGATTCGTTGCGCATCGTTCGGCACCGCTGCTGCGCCCCTGCTGGGCCATGTCGCTGCGGTGCGAGGGTGAGCCCCCCGCCCGATAACATCGGCGGCCTCGCCCGTTGTATTTGTCATACAAAAGAAGATGACAAATCAACCTGACGATAAATAACTAGGTGAAGTGGTCAACGACTATTGTTTTTGAAAAGCATGTTTTCTATGATGCGCGGGCGCCGCACACAATGCCGAATGGGGGGAACATCAATGAAATCGAAAATTTCGCGAACCGCGCGCACAGCCGCGACACGATTGCGTCTGCCACTGGGCGCATGGGTCGCCGCGGCGGGTGCCAGCGCCGTCCTGGCAAGCGCCATGGCCGCTGCGGCGGACGGACCTCCCGCGCCGGAGACGGCCCAAAGCCCGACTGCCGAGCCCCTCCAGGAAGTCGTGGTCACCGGTACCCTGATTCGCAACGCCGCGCCGGTCGGATCGGCGCTGATCGCGATGGATCAGCAGCAGTTGCAGGAAACCGGCGCCACCTCGCTGAGCGATGCGCTGCGGACGCTGCCGCAGGTGGACAACCTCGGTGTCTCCGATGCCAGCCGCTCCGGCACCGGTGGTGCGGGCAATATCGTGTACGGGAACTCCATCAACCTGCGCGGCTTGAGCCCGTTTGCAACGCTGACACTGGTCGATGGACACCGCGTGCCGCCCAGCGGAACCTCGGGGGCCACCGTCGATCCGGACGCATTTCCCTCACTGATGCTGCAGCGGGTGGACATCGTGGCCGATGGCGCCTCGGCAACCTACGGCTCGGATGCCATTGCCGGCGTGGTGAACCTGATCCTGCGTCGCAATATCGAGGGCGTGGCTGTCGACGGCAAGTATGGATTCGCCAACGGCTACGAGGAAAACCGCGAAGGGATCATTGCCGGTCACAGCTGGGGCAGCGGTCAGCTCAGCGTCGGTTTTGAACAGAACTACCACTCCGACCTCAATGGCGAGGACCGCCGCTACTTCGAGTCAAACCAGACGGCCGAAGGCGGTACGAACTACGATACCCAGCAATGCAATCCCGGCACGATCGTGGTCGGCACCACCACCTATGCCATTCCCAAGGGTGGGGTAACCCCCGCCACCGCCGCCAGCCTGATTCCGGGCACCGCGAATTATTGCGATCCGGCGAAGAGCTCGGACATTCTGCCGCAAGTGCGGCATGAGAATGCCGCTTTCACCCTGGATCAGAAGCTCGGGGACTGGGTGAGCCTGTTCGCCGACGGCACCTACTCCAAGCGCAGCTTCGTATTCCTCGGCTCCGCGCCCGTCGGACCCCTGGAGGTCCCGTCATCGAACGCGTATTTCGTCGCCCCGCCCGGCACCGCACCGGCTGTGGAGACGGTCAATTACAGCTTTGCGAATGACGTGGGGGCTAGCCGCGACTACGGCGTGTCGAAGAATTTCCAAGGCACGCTGGGCCTGAAGGTCGACCTCAGCCACGACTGGCTGCTGACGGTGGATGGTACGGCCGGGCGTGATCGGGACTTCGTCTATGATCCTCCCAACTCGCTGGTAAACGGCAATCTCGCCACTGCACTGGCCAGCGGCAATCCTGCGACCGCGCTCAACGTTTATGGCGGCGCAAATCCTGCCAGCGTCGTGAACCCGATCTTCAGCGGCATTTTCTATGGACCGGGATTCGCCCGCGAACAGGTCATGGAGGCCCAGGTCGACGGCGGGGTCGTGGCGCTGCCGGGTGGTGAGGCGCGCCTGGCCGTGGGCGGGCAATGGCGCCACGATGAGCTGGAGTACGGCCTGGTGTCCGGTGCGGCCGGCGAGCAGCTGGTGATCGATGAGCACCTGAGCCGACATTCGGATTCCGCATTCGCGGAGCTGCTGGTGCCGATCGTCGGCAGCGGCAACGCCGTACCCGGGATCCAGCGCCTGGATCTGGACATCGCCGGACGCTTCGAGCACTACAGCGATTTCGGCAGCACCAGTCACCCGAAGATCGGCATCAACTGGACGCCCACCGAGGGGGTGATGGTGCACGCGAGCTATGGGACCTCCTTCCGGGCACCGCTGCTGTCGGAACTGGTGGGACCGCTGAGCGGCGTGTTCGTGCAAACGTACTCCGATCCGCTGGCGCCCGCCGGCACCTCCGTCGGCTATACGCTGGGTGGCGGCAATCGGGCGCTGCAGCCTGAGACCGCGACCACGTTCTCCGCCGGCGTTGACGTGTCGCCCACCGATCAGAGCAAGATCAGCCTGACCTACTACAACATCGATTATAAGAATCAGATCGCCAGCTACCTCTCCGACCTGACCATCCTGCAGCAAGCGAATCAGCTCGGTGGCCTGGTGACGAGATGTCCCTCCGCTGCCTGTACCGCCCTGGTGAACCAGTACACCACCGGCCCCAATGCACTGCCGATACTGGGGCCGCCGCTCGCGAATCCCAGCGTGTTCGTGAATGGCCTGGAGGAGAACCTGGGGGCCACCAAGACTCAGGGCCTGGACCTGGTCGGCAGCTATGCCTTCCAGACGCCGCTGCCGGGCCGATGGTCAGTTGACCTCTCAGCCAATCTCACCACGCAGTACGACGTGAAGTTCACGCCCACCGGCGCGTACTTCGACGTGCTCAATACGATCGGCTATCCGCTGCGGCTGCGCATGCGCGGTGATCTGGGCTGGGCGATCGGACCTTTCGCCACGAAGCTGTTCGTCAACTACGTCAACGGCTACACCAACAACGAGACGACGCCCGCCCAGTCGGTCAGCTCGTACGTCACGGAGGATCTGGATGTGGTGTTCAACACCGATCGGGTGCTGCAATCGGCATTCGCCAAGGATCTGACCTTCACGTTCCATGTCACCAATATCGGCAATGTCACTCCGCCCTATGTGAACCTTCCGATCGGCAACGGTGGCGGCGGCTATGACCCCACCGCTGCCAGCCCCCTGGGCCGGTTCATCTCGGTGGGATTCGGCAAGAAGTTCTAAGGCACTACCGGGTGCGCAGTCACGTGATGCGCACCATGTCTTCGGCGACGGTGTAGCTCTGAGGCGGCAGCCCCGCCTCGCGTGAAATGTGCGCGACGTAGCGCACGACCGCGTCGGCGGCAGCCCCTTGGGCGAGCGTCGGTCGCCCCGGGGGTTCCACGAAGAGCGGAATGAAACCCACGGCGGTGAGCCGACCCTCCTCAACCAACACCCGCGCCAGCATGCCGTGCACGGCCTCCGGATGGAACGGTGCGAGGAAGTAGCGCGGATCGGGCTCGAAACCAAACAGCTCCCGCCGCCGCCGTGCCCACTCGGCCCGTTTCGGATTGTCCTGATCCGGGCTCAGCGCCCGCGTCACGACACAGCCGTTACCCAAGCCGTGGAAAATGGGCCGGCCACGATATTGCTCGATGCCCCGCAGGATGTGCGCATGGTGCCCGAGCACAAGATCCGCACCCGCATCGATGGCCGCCTGGGCGAGCGGCCGCTCGTAAGGCGCAAGTTTCGCCGGGGTGTGCACGATGCCTTTATGCAGCGCGACTGCGCACAGCTGCGCCCCGGCCCGGCGCGCAGCGGCGAGGTCCTCGGCCATCTGCTGCACCGAGGCTTTATCCGCGGTGTGCAGCTGCGCCGCAGGTGTAATCGCGCCACCATCCTGCGCCATGACGCGCACGTAAGCGCAGCCGGCTGAATGTGCCTGCGCCCAACTGGCCTCCGGACCGACACAGTTGTAGCTCAACACCGCAATGCGCAGCCCGCCGGTCTCGAACCAGGCGGGCTGGCGCGCCTGGTGCAGGTTCTGACCCGCGCCGCAGTGGCCGATGCCCAGGCGGTCCAGTTCCGCAAGGGTGTCGATGATGCCTTCGGTCCCGCAGTCCGCCATGTGATTGCCCGCGAGCGTCACGACATCGATTCCCGCCTCGGCAAGGGCGGCCAAGTGCGCCGGGTCCGCACCCGGTGCAGGCACGTCTGCCGCCATCTCCCGTCCGCGGCCCGTATGCGGCACCTCCAGGTGACCGACGGTGAGCTGTGCCGCGCGCAGACAGGGGGCAATGCCGCTGAGCCAATGCCCGGGATCCGGTTCATCCAGCACCAGATCACCGCAGAACAGCAGGCTCTGCGCCGTCATGGCAGCAACGGCAGGTCCAGCCAGGACGGCTCCGCCGCTGTGCTGAGCACGCTGATCACGGTGCCGGGAGCGTTCGGATCGCGCAGGCGCTCGCGATAGTCGGCGCCCATCAGGGTGACGCCCACCCGATGCCCGGCGGGAATGCGGTAGGAGGTCGGCAGAAAATCAAAGTGCAGCGTAACCGGCTCGCCCGCCTGCAGCGGTTGGGCGTCTTCTGCGTAAGCGCGGTGCCAGGGAGTGCCCGGCACGCTAAAGGGGGCAGGGACTTCAGCGCGCAGGGATGCCTTCAGACGCCCCTCGGTGATGACAGTCGCATGGCCATCGGGACCTACGTCGGTGAGGTACGCAAAGACGTTCGCGTCCTGGCGATCCACACGCACCCGCAGACTGATGACGGGATTGCCCGTCACGATGCGATCGTGATCGAGTGGTGGGCTGGTCAGGGACAGTCCCTGCCCCGGGTGCAGACACGGTTGCATGAATGGACCCACGCCGCCCTCGGGGCAGTCGACATCGGTGCTGACCGTAAAAGTGCTGTCCGCATTCCGCGATGCCGGCTGCCGCTGCAGATGCTGATTCCCTGACACAAACCAGCGCTCGGCGCGCTCACCGGGAACCGGCCAGGTGGCCGCGCTGTGCCAGGAGCCGCCTGCCGATTCGTTCATGGTGTAGTAATGCACCCTCGGCTCGGCCGCCAGGCCGGTCGGCAGCCCCTTAAGGTAAGTGTCAAAGAAACGGTGGATTTCCTGCAGCAGCTCGAAGCCGGGATTCATGCAATGTTTCCACGGCCCGATCAGGATGCGTGACTGTGGCAGATTCAGCAGCGCGATGATGCCCTGGTCGCGCAGCTCGTCGTGCCACCCCCCCATGATGTAGACCGGCACCCGCGGCTGGCGCAGCTGCTGGACATAATCGCTGATGCTGCTCTCGGACCAGAACCGGGTCCCCACCAGCGCAGACCAGCTGTTCCGATACGGCATCTGCCGCCACATCTCCAGCAGATTGGTGGACTGCTGATGCTCTGCGGCGGCCTCGGCGAGCAGCTTCTTGTCCGCATCGCCATCGACCGGCTCCACCGACATGTCCTCGGCGAGAGTGCGTTGCGGCCCGGTGCCCCATTGCGCAAAAATCCCGCCGCGCCGCATCGCATCGTACTTGCTCCAGGAAAAGCAGCCCGCGAACACGGCCTTCAGATGCGCCGGGCGGCCACTGAGCGCATGCATGGCCGCATCGCCGGTGTTCGAACAGCCATAGATGCCCACAGCACCCGTCGACCAGGGCTGGCGTGCCAGCCATTCGGTGATTTCATAGGCATCATCGGTCTCGGTCTCATCGTTGTAGCCGCGGCGAATGCCGAATGACTGACCATTGCCGCGACGGGCCACCTGTACCACGACGTAGCCGTAGGCCACCAGCCCCGGCACATGCCCCAGCCCGGCCTCGCTGGATAGGGCGGTGCTGTCGGCAGATTCAATGACCGACAAGGTGTGCTGCCAGATCACCGGAAAGGCACCCTCGGCAGCCTTTCCGTCCCGCGCGGGTCGCGTGATGCGCAGCGCGAGGCGGACGCCATCGCGCATGGGCAGGTATTGCGTTGAGCTCACGTGTTCCGTGAACAGCACGTCAGGGCGGTAGTGCCCGAAACCGGCCTCCTCAGCGCCACTCGGCGTTGCCATCAGCAGCGCGAGCAGCACAGCGGCCACCGCAATCAGATACCCTCGCATAGGCTCACCCCTGATGTGGATAAGTTAAGCAGCCGAGCACAATATTAGTTGATCATGTAACCTATTGGAACCACAAATCAGTGTTCCAGGTGGGTCGAATAATCCATGCCCCAGCCGCTTGCCGGATACCGCATCGCCGACTTCAGCCACGTCATGGCGGGACCGTTCTGCTCCCATTTCTTGCGCCTGCTGGGTGCCGAAGTCATCAAGGTGGAGAGTCTGCACGGCGACCCGATGCGCCAGTACGGCCCGTTTCGTGAGTGGGACGGGATGGCGCCGGCGTTTGTTGCGGCCAATGTCGGCAAGCGCTCCATCGCCATTGACCTCAAGCACCCCTCTGGCGCGCAGGCGGCGAAGCGGCTGGTGGCCAGCTGTGATGTGGTGCTGGAGAACTTCCGCCCCGGAGTGATGCAGCGGCTGGGCCTGGGGTATGAGGTGTGCCGTCAGCTGCGCCCGGCGATTGTGTACTGCTGCATTTCCGGATACGGGCAGTCCGGGCTACAGCGCGACTACCCGGCGATCGATAACATCGTGCAGGCCACCAGCGGCATGATGGCGGTTGGGGGAGAGGAGGGCGATCCGCCCGCGCGCGTGGGCTGGCCGGTCGTGGACACCTATACGGGCACCCTGGCTGCCCTGGCGGTGCTGGCGGCGCTGCTGCAGCGCGAACGGTTCGGGGAAGGGCAGTATATCGATGTCGCCATGCTGGATGCATCGCTGGTGATGATGACCTCCCTGGCGACACCGTATCTGGTCACCGGACAGATGCTGCCCCGGACCGGCAACATCGGCTACAGCGGCTCCCCGACGGCGGCGATGTTCCCGGCTCGCGATGGCACCAGCATTTCCCTGGGCGTGGTACAGGACAATCAATTCGGCGCATTGTGCCGCGCCATCGGTCGACCAGAATGGACGACCGATCCGCGCTTTGCCACGACCCTGGAGCGCGCCAGGCCGCAGCATGCCCAGGCGCTGCGCGAGGCGTTGCTGCCGATCTTCGCCGCGCGCGATGGTCTGGAGTGGGAACGACTCCTCAACAGTGCCGGCGCCCCCTGCGGGCTCATCCGGGATGTGGCGAGCGCCTGCGACATCGCGCGCAGCGCGGATCGTGATCTCGTACAGCAGGTCGATGTGAATCTGCAGGACGGCCGCACGGTCACGGCGGAGTATCTCAACGCCGGTTTCGTATTCGCGAAGGACGGCCCGCAGGCCCCGCCCCACGTCGCCGAAGTCGGTCAGCACAGTCGCGAGATCCTGGCACACCTGCACTACTCGGCCAGCGAGATCGACGCACTCATCGCGCAGGGCGCCATCGGCGAACGCAAACCATAACGCCGGCACGTTCAGGGGGGATCAATGCACGTAGGCGATGAGCACGCGGACCAAGGCGGCCGGCCTGGCTGGGTCCGCTCGTACGTGGTGACCGTGATTGCCATGATGGCCATCCAGGCCTCGAGTCTGGGCTTCTCGCCGCTGATCCCTTACATGAAAGATGCGTGGCACATGAGCTACACGCAGATGGGGACCTTCACGGGACTCTACGGGCTGGTGGCGCTGCTGATGAGCGTTCCGGCCGGGTTGCTCGCCAAACGCTTCGGCGAAAAGCCGGTTCTGGTCGGCGGCCTGCTGCTGGCCACGGTGGGCCTGATGGTGGTGGGCCTGGCGCACAGCTACCTGCAGGGCCTTGCGGCGCGCACGGTGTGGCTCATCGGTTATCGGCTCGCATTCATCTGCGTGGTCACGGCGGTTTCCATTACGGTCCCGAGTCGCTGGCGGGGCAAATCCATGGGGCTGCTGGGCGCGCTGACGGCGCTCGCCACCGTACTGGGGTCCGGGTTCTCCAACACCATGCAGGGGCTGCTGGGCTGGCGCCTGAGCATGATGGGCTTTGGCCTGATGACACTGCTCGGTGCGGCGGTGATGACACTCGGGTACCGCGGCGCCCAGCTGGCCGCGACGCCGGCCACCGCGGGGCCGCGGCGCAGCCCTTTTTCGGCCTTCAAGGTGCCCATCGTGTGGGTCATTCCGCTGCTTGGGTTGTCCAATGCGCCCGGGTTTGCGGCGACCTTCTTCGTTCCGGCCGTGGTACGCGGACAGCTTCACGGCAGCCCGGCGCAGGCCTCGGCGATCATCGCCGCCGCCTACGGTCTGGCGATCATCGCCAATCCTGTATGCGGCTGGCTCGCCGATCGCTTTGAGCGCTGGTGGGTGCTGGCCGGAATGTGCGCACTCATGCTGCCTGCCTGTGCGCTGATGTCCTCCACCAATCTTTATGTGTTTGCGGGCGCCACCGCCGCACTCGTTGGCCTGGGCCACGCCACGGCCAACCAGATCTATCCGACCGCGGCCGAACTGCTTCGCGGCCGCGATACCGGCCCGATCATGGGTATCGTGGGCCTGGGCAGCGGATTGTTCGGGTACCTCGGCCCGCAGGCACTGGGGTGGATGCGCGACTACTCCGGGGGGTTTGATCTGGGCTGGCACGTGATCATGGGTACCACCTTGGGGGTGATCGCATTGATGCTGTGGCTGCGCCAGTACGTCCTGCACCGCAGTGCCGGTGCCACGGCTTCGGTATAGCCGTTGAGGGTACAATAGGTG